>WBZV01000158.1_pt2 | contig 43531 bp, 46 predicted proteins | sample 5204221 | NCBI WGS metagenome assembly WBZV01 (sample SAMN12344360, study PRJNA552823) | activated sludge metagenome | biome: Activated sludge suspended growth; feature: Nitrification reactor; material: Wastewater; isolation source: activated sludge from nitrification reactor of wastewater...
GGCAGCTTCCAAGGAATCCTACCTGGTCGCCGACAAGATCATCGCCGCCTGCAAGCAGACCGGCGCCCAGGCTGTCCACCCCGGCTACGGCTTCCTGTCGGAGAACGCCGAGTTCTCCCGTCGTCTTGAAGAAGAAGGCATCAAGTTCATCGGTCCGAAGCACTACTCCATCGCCAAGATGGGTGACAAGATCGAGTCCAAGAAGCTCGCCATCGCTGCCAACGTCAACACCATCCCGGGCTACAACGACGCCATCGCGGGTCCGGATGAAGCCGTCAAGATCGCCCAGGGCATCGGCTATCCGGTGATGATCAAGGCCTCCGCCGGCGGCGGCGGCAAGGGCCTGCGTGTGGCCTACAACGACGCCGAAGCCCACGAAGGCTTCTCCTCCTGCGTCAATGAAGCCCGCAACTCCTTTGGTGATGACCGCGTCTTCATCGAGAAGTACGTGCTTGAGCCGCGCCACATCGAGATCCAGGTGCTGGGCGACTCCCACGGCAACTACGTGTACCTGAACGAGCGTGACTGCTCCATCCAGCGCCGTCACCAGAAGGTCATCGAAGAGGCGCCGAGCCCCTTTGTCGATGCCGAAATGCGCAAGGCCATGGGCGAACAGGCCGTGGCCCTGGCCCGTGCGGTTAACTACGAATCCGCGGGTACCGTGGAATTCGTGGTGTCCGGTGCCACCAAGGAGTTCTACTTCCTCGAGATGAACACCCGTCTCCAGGTGGAACACCCGGTCACCGAGCTGATCACCGGCCTCGACCTGGTCGAGCAGATGATCCGCGTCGCCTACGGCGAGAAGCTCCCGCTGACCCAGGCCGACGTCAAGATCAACGGCTGGTCCATGGAATGCCGGATCAACGCCGAAGACCCTTTCCGCGGCTTCCTGCCCTCCACCGGCCGGCTGGTGAAGTTCCTGCCGCCCAAGGAGACCACCGACGACAAGGGCACCACCCGCGTCGATACCGGTGTGTACGACGGTGGCGAGATCTCCATGTTCTACGACTCGATGATCGCCAAGCTCATCGTGCACGCCCCGACCCGCGCCCAGGCCATCGACCGCATGCGCGACGCCCTCAACGGTTTCGTGATCCGTGGCATCTCCTCGAACATCCCGTTCCAGGCCGCGCTGATGCAGCATCCGGTTTTCCATTCCGGCATCTTTGACACCGGCTTCATTCCCAAGTACTACCCGACGGGTTTCGACGCCTCGATGGTGCCCCACGACGACCCGGCGCTGCTGGTTTCCGTGGCCGCCTATGTCTACCGTGCCTTCACCGACCGTTCCGCATCGATCTCCGGTCAGTTGCAGGGCCACGAGCGCATCGTCAGCGACAGCTGGATGGTGGTGCGCCTGAACAAGGATGGCAACGAGCATCACCCGGTGGTCGCCAAGCCCATTCCCGGTGGCTACCACGTGGAATACAAGGGCAAGAGCTATGAGCTCAAGTCCGACTGGAAGCTGGGTGAATCCCTGTTCAACGGCACCTGTAACGGCGAGTCCTTCACCCTCCAGGTGGAGCGCCACAAGACCCGTTACAGCCTGTTCCACTGGGGTACCCGCGCCGATTTCATGGTGATGAGCGCCCGCGCTGCCGAGCTGCTGGCCCTGATGCCCGAGAAGCTGCCGCCCGACCTGTCCAAGTACCTGCTGTCGCCGATGCCGGGCCTGCTGCGTGAAGTGGCGGTGAAGGTGGGTCAGGAAGTGAAGGCCGGCGAGAAGCTGGCGGTCATCGAGGCGATGAAGATGGAGAACATTCTCAAGGCCGAGCAGGACTGCAAGGTCAAGAAGATCGTCGGTGAGGCCGGGCAGAGTCTGGCTGTGGACGAAGTCATCATCGAGTTCGAGTAATCAGTACGGGGTTCTGCCTGGCGTCTCCCGCCGGGCAGAATCGACAGGTTTCGTTCGATGGGGAGGGAGACTCGTCCTTGTGGCGGGTTCCTGTCGAGGGAGTGGGGTCGTCCTTGGACGGCCCCTTTTTTTTCGCCTATCCAAGCCCGAAGGCGGACAGGTAAGATCAAGGCATTGGGCACAGAGTGGCTTCCCGTGACGCGAAACATGATCTCCCGCCATCTGTTTGTTGCGCTGGCATCGCTGATGCTCGCGCCGCTGACGCATGCGGCCGAGCGGGTGTTGCGGGTGGCGGTCCTCAATCATTCGCCACCCATGTCCTACACCGACGAGACGGGGGCGCTGACGGGTTTCAACGTGGAGATCATGCGTGCCTTGTGCGATGTGATGGCGGTCAGATGCATGCCCGTCCCGGTATCCCTCGATCGGGTGGTTGATGCCGTCGCCGAAGGCGAGTTCGATTTTGCCGCGGTGAGCCTCCTGGCCACGCCGGAGCGGCGTGCCCGCGTGCTGATGAGCAAGCCCTACTACCGTTCGCTCAGCGTCTGGTTTGCCCGGCCCGGCGTTGTGCCCGGCGGGGCTCTTGCCGGCGTGGTCCGTGGTGGGGTCCAGGCCCGCTACATCCAGGCCAATGGCTGGCGTAGCGTCGCCCTCGACACCCATGCGGAAGTGGTCACGGCCCTGGCCCAGGGCAAGGTCGAGGCGGCCCTGTTGCCCATGTCTACGGCCGTCGCGCTGCAGCAGGACGTGCGCATCCATCACCTGGGCCTGGCGACAACCCTGCTGCGTGACCCCCAACTGGCCGGTGATGTGTGTCTGAGCGTCAATCCCCGCTCCCCGGAACTGCTCGCCCTGCTCAATGATGCGATCGACAGGGTCAAGCGGGATGGACGTTTCGATCGGATCAACAGCCGCTTCATTCCCTTCCGTCTCCAATGATTCAGGACGAGCGCCTCCCCCCAGCACCGTCCGCCGAGGCGGGAGGGACGGTCGGACGCTGGCCCGCAGGCACTGTCCTGGCTGTTCTCGGGGGGGTATTCGCACTTATCGCGGTGAGTCTGGTGGCGCTTCTTGCCGTGGATCAGCGCCTGGTGACCGAGGCGGCGACCCGTCTACACGACGAGACCGTGCCATGGACCCTCGAGCGCCAGCGCTTGGCGCGCAATCTCGAGGAGTTGCGGATGGGCGGGCAGCGGGTGCTGACCGCTTCCGATCCGCCCACCCGCAGCGATGCCTTGTTCGTGGTGCGGATCCTGGCTGCTCACCCGGGCATGGGGGAGGATCCACGCACCGCCGAACTGGCCGCGGAGGTCGAAGGCTTTCTGGTGAAGTCGGCGGCGACCGAAGGCGCGCCGGACATGAAGGCCTGGGATGTCTATTCACGGCGTCTGCGCCTGCTTGCCGACGATCTCTCCGTCGAGGGCGGGCAAAGGGTGAGTGCCGAGCTCGACCGCATGTCCGAGGCGGTGGAGCAGACCCGTTACAAGCTCCTGCTCAACGTGCTGCTGGTCGGCGTCTTCCTGGCAAGTTTCCTGTTCATCCTGCGCCGCTACCTGATCCAGCCCCTGCAGCGCATTCACGCCGTGCTGGTCAGCCTGGATGGACGCGAGCCCTTGCCGCTCCTGAGTTCATCCTCCATGGCGGAGATCCACGCGGTGGAGGAGGCCATCATGCGATTTCACGCCACCCTGCGGGAGAACGAAGAGGTTCGGCTCAAACTGGAGCGCCTGGCAACCACCGATGGTCTGACCGGCCTGCCCAATCGGCGCCACTTTCTCGGGCTGGCTTCGGATGAGATGGCCCGGGCCCGACGCTATGGGCGTCCGATCACAGTGGGTATCGCCGATCTCGATCACTTCAAGCAGGTGAATGACCGCTTTGGCCATGGGGTGGGTGACCAGGTGCTGCAGCGTTTTGCCAGTGTGGTGCTGGAAACGCTGCGGGAGACTGATCGGGTTGGGCGCTTTGGGGGTGAGGAGTTTGCCTTCATCTTCCCCGAAACCTTGCCGGACGAGGCGCTGCAGCTCGCGGGGCGCTTGCGTCAGCGCCTGGGGGAGTCTCCCGTGGCCTTGCCGGATGGCACTCTGCTGGCGGTGACGGCGAGCTTTGGTCTTGCCGATGCCACCGGGCAACGCCTCGAGGAGAGTCTTGCGCAGGCCGATGCTGCACTCTATGAGGCCAAGGGCGGCGGCAGGGATCGTAGCGTCCTGGCGACCCGTGCGGAGGCTGAAGCCAGCCCTCAGCGCGTGTGAGGACATCGCGGCGAGCAATCATTCGCCCTGAAGCGCGCAGCCGCGCACGGCGCAAGGTAAGTGGTGAGGAGTGAAATCGGTCTGCACGCAGACTTGCTCACACGCGCTCAGCCGTAGCGGCGGGCTGCCTCCACAGCCAGGCCGGCCCCGATGCTTCCGAACAGATCGCCCTCTACGCTGCGGGCCTGGGGCAGTTCCGCGGCGATGCGGGCCCGAAGCTGAGGGACGCCACTGGCGCCACCCGTGAAGTACAGGGTGTCCACCTTTTCCCGGGCGACGCCGGTACGGTCCAGCAGGTTTCCAACCGTCGCGGCCACGCGTTCCACCAGGCTGCGCGTGGCCAGGGCAAAGTCTTCACGGTCGATGCGGTGGGCGAGACCCGTTTCGAGCCGGTCCAAGTGCAGCAGGGTGGTGTCACCGGCGGACAGGTCGATCTTGGCCTGCTCCACCTGAAGGGCCAACCAGTGACCTTCCCGCTGGCCGATCAGGCGGGCCAGGCGATCCAGTTCCCTGCGGGGTGCCGCATCCCGGTAGATGTGCTGAAAATCGGCGAATGCCTGGCGGGTGTAGGCAAAGTTGATGGTGTGCCAGGTGGCGAGCTGGAAGAACAGGCTCGAGGGAATTTCGACGCCGCTCTTCATGCGGCCACGGTAGCCGAGCAGGGGCATCACGCATTCCAGGCTCAGGGCCCTGTCGAAATCGGTGCCGCCCACGTGCAGGCCGGCATTGCCGAGGAGATCCTCGCGGCGATCCACCTGCCGTGCCCGTTCGGGGGACAGGCGTACTAGCGAGAAGTCTGCCGTGCCGCCGCCGATGTCGGCGATCAGTACCAGCTCTTCCCGGTCCAGGCCGGCCTCGTAGTGGAGTGCCGCCCCGATGGGCTCGAACTGGAAGCTCACCTCCTTGAAGCCCACCTGCCGGGCAATGGCCTCCAGGGTGTCCTGGGCCCGGCGGTCGGCGGTTTCGTTGTCGTCCACGAAATGCACCGGACGACCGAACACGGCTTGCTCGAAGGGGCGCCCCGCGTGGGCTTCCGCACGGCTCTTGAGCTCGCCGATGAAGCTGGCAAGCAGATCCCGGAAGGGCAGTGCCCGGCCGCCCACTTCGGTGCTGCCCTCCATCAGGCTGCTGCCCAGCAAGCTTTTCAGGGCCCGCATCAGACGTCCCTCGTAGCCTTCCAGGTACTCGGCCAGTGCGTCGCGCCCGAAGTGGGTGGTTTCTTCGTCGGCGTTGAAGAACACCGCCGAGGGCAAGGTCGGCTTGCCGGCTTCCAGGGTCAGCAGGGTGGGTGCGTCGGGCCGCAGCCAGCCCACCGTCGAGTTGGATGTTCCGAAGTCGATGCCACAGGCACGGGCGGGGGCAGGGCTCATGGACAGTGCAGGAAATGGCGGGGGGCGAATCCTACGCCGGATTGGCGTGTTTGCGGTGATGTCCGGAGAGATCGCCCCTGCGCCAGGCACATCCTCGTGGGGTGTCCACGAAAAGGGGGCGTCATCGAGACGCCCCCATTTGCGACCTGCACCGGCCGAGCCTGCGGGTTCAGCGTTTGCGGATCAGACTGTGGACCTGCTTGTCGAGGGGCAGGGCGTAGTCGTAAGCGGCGAGGATGATGTTGCTCGCCGGGTTGACCACCTTGAGATTGACATAGACCATCGTCGAGCTCTCGGCGTAGGTGCCCACGATGACCGCCTGGGCGTTGTGGGTGGAGGCAACCTCCTTGATCTCCCGGGTCAGCAGGAGCTCTCCCTCGTTGCGCTTCATGTAGACGCCATTGCGCACCTTGAGTTCGAGCACGCCGTAGCCCAATTGACTCATGCGCGAAGCAACCTGTTCGGAGATCAGGCGCCCGAGGGTTGAGGACTGTTCCAGCTGATCGATGTTGACCAGGGTGGCGATGATGAAGGGGGCGCCAGTGCCCCCATCGGCAGCGTTGGTCGCCATTGCCGGGGCGGCGGGATAGCGCTTCATCAGCTCGCCCACGGCGTTGTAGTTGGCGACGCTGAAGGCGTTGTTCTGGGCTTGCTCGTAAGTGGGCTCTGAAAGGGTGCTGACCTTGGGCGTGGTCTCGCAGGCTGTCAGCAGAAGGCTTGCCGAGGCCAGGGTGACATAGATCAGCGAGCGCATAGTTTGCTCCTCTCGCCACAATCACCCACCACCGGGATGCTCACGCCGCGGCCCGGCTTCTTCCAGTACAGATCGCTGTCTTCATCCATGGTGTAGTAGATGTTGGTGCGGCGGCTGACAAGCCGGGTGTTGTCGGCCACTGCAGCGGTCAGGATGATCTCGGAGCGTGGCACCGGGCCGGAGGCGTACTGGCCGCGCCCCATGCCCTCTTCCGAAAGCCAGGCGAAGCCTTCGATGCCCGCGACGGCCGTCAGTGCCTTGACGCCGGCCGAGATGCCCGCATTGGGCGAGATGTCCGCGGCCGCAACGGCGCCGATGGCCCACAGGCCGGCGGTCAGGGCCGTGGCGTCCCCGTAGTAGTAGGTGTTCTGTGCCCGATCGGGGCGGAAGCTGTAGATGGCGTAGCGAACATCCACCGACAGGGCGTTGCGGGCCTCGGTGCTGACCGGCAGGCCCTGGGCGACCAGGGCAGTGGTCAGCAGTTCGCGGAAACCGTCCACGAAGGCTTGCTCACCGCCCGGGTTCGGGACATGGATGGCCCGGCCGCCCAGCTTGTCGCGCAGATCGGTGGCAAGCTGGCTGGCAAAGTGCTCGGCAATCTTGCGCCAGTGCTCGGCAGCCTGGAGTTTGTCCTGCTTCGAGTGCTCGAAGCGGGTCGGGGCGGGGACATCCGCGTAGCGCGGCGCGCAGCCGATCATCATGCCGGCAAGGGCGATGGCGATGCCGGACGTTGCAAGTTTATTCACGACAACCCTCTCAAAACGCTCGCTCTAAAAGGGAGCTGTTTTCGACGACCACGCAGGACAAACGATGACAAGGCATTGTCCCGTGGCTTTCCGTTTGGATGTGGAAAACATACCTGAGCCTGGGGCAGGGAAGGTCTTCCACGTCCGCGAGCTTAGCACCGGAACACCGGGATGGGGGGGCTTGCAGACAGGAATCTGCCATTGCGCGGGGCATATTCCTCCCGGCGATGCGCCGGGCCGTTCAGTTCTTCTTGAGCAGCTCGCCCAACCCGGAAAAGGGAGAGTGGGTGGCAGCCTTGCCAGGCTGCTTGGCGGCGACCTGACCGCGGGTGGCTTCCAGTTGTCGCTGGTGCTCATTGTCGTGGCAGTAGAGGCATAGCAGCTCCCAATTGCTGCCGTCTGGCGGGTTGTTGTCGTGATTGTGGTCGCGATGATGAACGGTGAGCTCGCGCAGGTTGGTGGAGGTGAACTCCCGGGCGCAGCGGCCGCAGATCCAGGGGTAGAGTTTGAGGGCTTTCTCCCGGTAGCCCTCGGCGCGCTGGTCTGCTGCGCGGCGGGCTTCGGCGACGAGGCGGTCAAGTTTGTCGGTCATGGGGCGTCTCCGGCGGGAAAGCGACGGGCAAGGTCGGTGAGGGCATCTTCGATGGCCCTGGCGGCCCAATCAAGTTCGATCTCGGTAACAATCAGGGGCGGTGCGAAACGCAGCACTTTGTCGTGGGTGTCCTTGGTCATCAGGCCGCGGGCAAGCATCCATTCTGCCGCAACCCGGGCGGGCACACGGCGGGTGTCGAGTTCCATGCCGATCATCAGCCCGCGACCCCGGACTTCCACGATCAGCGGATTGTCGATGGCCTGCAGGCGGGCCAGGAAAAGGGCGCCGAGGGTTGCGGAGCGCTCTGTCAGCCGGTCTTCGGCCAGCAGGGCCAGGGACTCGGCTGCGACGGCTGCGGCAAGCGGGTTGCCACCGAAGGTGGAGCCATGGTCACCGGGCTGGAAGACCTGCATCAGGGCATCGTCGGCCAGGAAAGCGGCCACCGGCAGCAGGCCGCCACCCAGGGCTTTGCCGAGGATGACACCATCGGGGCGGACATCCTCATGCTGGCAGGCCAGCAGTCGGCCTGTCCGGCCCAGACCGGTCTGCACTTCATCGGCGATCAGCAGAACCCCGTTGGCGCGGCAGATTTCGGCGCAGCGGGCCAGCCAGCCTGGCGGCGGGATCACGATGCCGCCTTCACCCTGGATGGGTTCGAACAGGAAGGCTGCAGTGCGCGGGGTGATGGCGGCGGCCAGGGCATCGGCATCGCCAAAGGGGATGCTGCGGAAGCCTGGTGTCAGGGGGCCGAAGCCGTTGCGGTATTGGGCCTCGCTGGAGAAACTGATGATGGTGGTGGAGCGGCCGTGGAAGTTGTTGTCGCAGACGATGATCTCGGCCTGGCCATCGGGTACACCCTTGATGGTGTGGGCCCACTTGCGGGCCGCCTTGAGGGCGGTTTCGACGGCTTCGAGGCAGGTATTCACGGGTAGCGCCCGGTCGTAGCCGAGCAGCGCCGACAGGCGCTCGAGCATCAGCGGCAGGCGGTCGTTGGAATAGGCGCGGGAGGTGAGCGCCAGGCGCCCCGCCTGATCGGTGAGCGCAGCAACCAGACGGGGGTGGCTGTGGCCGAAGCTGACCGCTGAATAGGCGCTCATCATGTCCAGGTAGCGGCGCCCTTCCACGTCCCACAGCCAGCTACCCTTGCCGCGGGTGAAGACGACGGGCAGGGGGGCGTAGTTGTGCGCGCCGAAGGTGTCCTCACGCTGGCGCAGGGTGGCCGTGGTCGGTCCAAGGGCGGCGGCAGCGAGTTCCATGACCCAGCGGGCACCGCTTCCGTCGCGATCCCGTGACGGGACGTACTCGACGATCTCCAGGGCCACCAGGTCGGCACAGCTACGCAGGCCGTGGAGGTTGTCCACCAGATCCTGGGGGTCAAGGCCGTCGGGAACCAAGCAGGTGGTTGCCGGCAGGGCGGCGCAATCCATGGAATCGAGATCCACGGAAACGCCGAAGCCGGCGGTGCCTTCCCGGGCGATGCTCATGGCTTCGCAGAGAACGGCGGGCAGCCCGCGTTTGTTCACCTCGGCCATGGTGAAGATCCTGACCCCCAGGCGGTTCAGCAGCACAAGCTCCTCGGGCTCCCAGGAGCGCGCCCCGACGATGGCCACCTTGGCCGGGTCGAGGTGCGGGCCCGGGAGTCCGGTGAGGTTCTCGTCGCCGATGCCAAGCAGGGCTGCCAGTGGCATGCCGTGGATGTTGCCGCTGTGGGTCGTTCGGTCTGTGTGGGCATCCAGATGGGCATCAATCCAGATCAGGCCGAGTTTGCCCCGATGGGCAAGGGCTCGGGATACCCCGCGCCAGGTGCCCGCACCGATGGCATGGTCGCCACCGAGGACGAGGGGAATGGCGTTGTCCAGGCAGATTGCAGCCACTTCGTCAGCCAGATCGTGGAGCATTGCGCTGACCACCCCAAGACGCTCGGGCAGCGGTGCCTGGGGGGGTTTGGGGGCCGACGGTTCCATCAGCTTCTGCCAGCGGGCGGGAATGCCGCGGTGCCGCAGCCGGATGTCGAAGCCGAGATCCTTGAGGGCGCGGGGGCCTGCGGCGGGGCCAAAGATGGGGGCGCCAAGACAGGATCCGACGCCGACGATACGGACCGGACGGGGGGGCGCGAGCGGGGCGGGCATGTTCTTCTTTCTTTGACAGGTCGCTGGTGCCGGAAGTGGAACCTTTACGCCCGTTGGAGCGGAGGAGACCGCCCTTTGTTCAGTGCAGCCAGTGCCAGGCCTCGAGGGCGGCAAGGCAGGAGAGGAGCAAGGTGCAGGTGATCAGCCAGATAGTGTTGCGCCGAGCTTCGGCCGTCAGTCGGGCGAGTTCGGCACGGGTGTCGTCGTTCCGGGGCGCTGACAAGGCCTGATGAACCAGGCGTGGCAACTGGGGCAAGGCGGCTGCCCAGGCGGGTGCTTCGTCTCTGGCATGGCGCAGCAGGGCACGCCAGCCCATCTGGTCGTTCATCCAGCGTTCGAGGAAGGGCTTGGCCGTCTTCCACAGGTCCAGGTCAGGGTCGAGCTGACGGCCGAGGCCCTCGATGTTGAGCAGGGTTTTCTGCAACAGCACGAGCTGGGGCTGCACTTCCATCTCGAATCGTCGGGCTGTCTGGAACAGGCGCAGCAGGGTCTTGCCGAAGGAGATGTCCTTCAGGGGGCGGTCGAAGATGGGCTCGCAGACGGCGCGGATGGCACCCTCGAACTCGTCGACCCGGGTGTGTGCAGGCACCCAGCCCGCTTCGATGTGGGCCAGGGCCACGCGCCGGTAGTCGCGCTGGAAGAAGGCCAGGAAGTTGGTGGCCAGGTATTTCTTGTCCGAGTCGTTGAGACTGCCGATGATGCCGAAGTCAAGGGCGATGTAGCGCCCGCGGGTGGGGCCATCGGTGGCCACGAAGATGTTGCCGGGATGCATGTCGGCGTGGAAGAAGCCGTCGCGGAACACCTGGGTGAAAAAGATCTCCACGCCAGCCCGGGACAGGGCCTTGAGATCCACCCCGTGGGCCTTGAGGGCATCGAGCTGGGAAATGGGCACGCCCTTCATGCGCTCCATCACCATGACATTGGTGGTGCAGAAATCCCAGTGCACCTCGGGGACCACCAGCAGTTCGGAATCCTTGAAGTTGCGCCTTAGCTGCGAGCAGTTGGCGGCTTCGCGCATCAGGTCGAGCTCGTCACGCAGGTACTTGGAGAACTCGGCCACCACTTCCCGGGGTTTCAGGCGGCGTCCTTCCGGCCACAGTTTTTCGAGCAGGGTGGCGGCCACATCGAGCAGGGCCAGATCGTGGGCGATGACCGGGGCGATGCCCGGTCGCAGGATCTTGACGGCCACCTCGGTGCCATCGGGCAACTGGGCGAAGTGGACCTGGGCAATCGATGCCGATGCGATGGGTTCCCGGTCGAAGCGCGCGAAAACCGCATCGGCGGGCTTGCCGTAGGCCTCTTCCAGCTGGGCGAGGGCCTCTGTGCTGGTGAAGGGCGGAACACGGTCCTGCAGGCGGGCCAGCTCTTCCGCAATGGCGGGTGGCAGCAGGTCGCGACGGGTGGACAGCATCTGGCCGAATTTGACGAAGATCGGGCCCAGGGATTCGAGGGCCTGGCGCAGGCGGGCGCCGGCGGATTCGTCGAAGGTCCGGCGAAAAAGCGTAAGCCTCGCCAGCCAGGCCAGCCGGCCGGACGGCTCGTTGGAGAGAATCATCTGGTCCAGCCCATACTTCAGGCTGACGGAGATGATCTTGACGAGTCGGAAGAGGCGCACGGCAGGTGGCGGAAAGTAAAACGCGGATTGTGCCCGGAAAGCCTGGGCGCGCAAAGCGCCCAAACCCCCTGCGCCACGGATCAGGAGCGGCGCTTGGGGTGTTGCGGCAGCCGGGCCGGTGGCGGGGGAGGGGGCGGGGTGGGGGCGATGACCTCCGCGCCCGGCTGGACCTGTTCCACCAGCCAGCGCACGGCCAGGCGGACTTCCCGCTTGATGGCCTCGTCGTCGGGTGAGCCGGAGCCGAGCTGGGGCAGGCCGGTGGCGTCGATGCGGAAGGCGGGCAGTCGCCATTCCCGTTCCACCACGAACAGGTGGTCGCCATCGAGAACCGCTTTCTGGGCCACGACGTAGCCATAGTTGCGGGAGCCAAAGCGGGAGCAGTAGACCGTCAGCGCTGCGGACGGGAGACCATCCCGCTCGGAGGCGAACAGGCCGCTGGTGGTGAGCTCGCTGCAGTGGGCGCGCAGGCCGGCCGAGACGTGGGCCAGATAGGTCTCGGGGTTGAGGTTCTGGGACACCATGCGCTGTACGACGATGCGGTCCCGGTAGTCTTCAATACCCTGACCACGGGGGATGTACTCCTCGTGGCGGATGCCGTTGCCCTCGCGGAGATCCACGATGCGCCAGGGTTGGCCGGCGGGCAGCGGGAGGGGCCAGCGCAGGGTGGGCGCTTCGGCGGAGGCCGGCAGGCTGGCCACGACGCCGAGGGCAAGTGCGATGGCTTGCAGGAAGCGAATGCTCACGGATAGCTCGGGACTCATTTGACTGAGAGGGGCTCCACGCCTTGTACACTATGTCAATCTCGCCGATTCTGTCATGCCTGTTGTACTTTGTTGCTGTCAAAAGCCCGCCTTCCCGCCGGTTTGCCCGGCGCTTGGCTATAATCCTGTGCTTTTAGTCGCAGTACTCCCCATGAGCGCCGATTCCAAGACCCAGCTTGCCGATCTCCTCCGTGCCGCCCTTCTCAGCGTGGCGCCCGAGCAAGCCGAGACCCCGATCAACCTGGAGCGTCCGAAGCAGGCCGGTCACGGAGACTTTGCAAGCAATCTGGCGCTGCAGCTCGCCAAGCCTCTCAAGCGCAATCCGCGCGAGCTGGCCAACCTGCTGCTGGCCGAATTGCCGGCCTCCAGCCTGATCGCCAAGGCCGAAGTGGCCGGTGCAGGGTTCATCAACTTCACCTTGGTGGCCGACGCCAAGACTGCGGTCGTTGACGCTGTGCTCGCCGCGGGTGAGGCTTATGGCCGCGGTACCAAGACCGGGGTGCGGGTGCAGGTGGAGTATGTGTCGGCCAATCCCACGGGGCCGCTGCACGTCGGGCACGGTCGCGGGGCCGCCTATGGGGCGTCCTTGTCCGATGTGCTGGACTTCGCCGGTTTCGAGGTGACCCGCGAGTACTACATCAATGACGCGGGCCGGCAGATGGACATCCTGGCCCTGTCCACCTGGCTGCGTTACCTCGATCTCTTCGCCATCGCCATTCCTTTTCCGCCCAACGCCTACCAGGGCGATTATGTGAAGGACATGGCGGCCCAGATCAAGGATGGGCACGGTGACCGCTTTGCCAGAGTGACGGCGGTTGATGTGGTGGCTGGTGCGCCGAGTGTCGAGACCGACAAGGAGGCCCATCTGGATGCCTTGATCGCCAACGCCAAGAACCTGCTCGGTTCGGATTACGCCTGGGTTCATGGTTTTGCCTTGACCGAGCAACTCGGTGATGGCCGCGAAGATCTCGCCGAGTTTGGCGTCACGTTCGACAAGTGGTTTTCCGAACGCTCCCTGTTTGATACGGGTCTGGTCGAAAAGGCGGTCACTGCCCTTGAGGCGGCTGGGCACATCTACCTGCAGGACGGCGCCAAGTGGTTCCGTTCGACGGCCTTTGGCGATGAGAAGGACCGGGTCGTGCAGCGAGAGAATGGGCTCTTCACCTACTTTGCTTCCGATATCGCCTACCACGCCAACAAATACGAGCGCGGCTTCGACCGCATCATCGACATCTGGGGTGCCGACCACCACGGCTACATCCCCCGTGTGAAGGGTGCCCTGGAGGCGCTTGGCCTGCCGCCCGAGAAGCTCGATGTGGCGCTGGTGCAGTTTGCGGTGCTTTACCGAGACGGCCAGAAGGCGGCCATGTCCACCCGCTCCGGTGAGTTCGTCACCTTGCGCGAGTTGCGCCAGGAGGTCGGCAACGACGCTTGTCGCTTCTTTTATGTGCTGCGCAAGGCCGACCAGCATCTTGATTTCGACCTTGATCTGGCCAAGAGCCAGAGCAACGAAAACCCTGTTTACTACATTCAGTACGCCCATGCCCGCCTGTGCTCGGTGCTGAACCAGTGGAACGGTGTGCTGGCCGATCTGGCCGAAGCGGATTTGGCCCGCCTCGACAACGAGCGCGAGCTGGCCCTGTGCGCCCGCCTGACGGCTTTCCCCGAAATCGTCCAGAACGCTGCGGCTGACTACGCGCCGCACCAGATTGCCTTCTACCTCAAGGATCTGGCGGGTGAGTTCCACAGTTACTACAACGCCGAGCGCATGTTGGTGGACGACGAAGGGCTCAAACTTGCCCGTCTGGCGCTTGCTGCTGCCGTGCGTCATGTCATCCGCAACGGCCTGCGGCTGTTGGGGGTTTCCGCTCCTGATTCCATGTAAATCCCGGACCTGCCGTTCATGAGTCGCGATCTCAAGCCACGCCTGCAGACCAAGAAGCCCAAATCGGGCAGTCGCGGTAGTACCTTGGTCGGCATCTTTGTCGGCCTGATTCTCGGCGCATTGGTGGCGGCGGGGATTGCACTGTATTTCACGGCATCTTCCCCTTTCCAGAAGCCCAAGCAGGATGAGCGGCCGGTTGCACCGCCGCCGCCGCCCAAACCCCAGGGGGGCGAGCCCATCGCCTTGCCCGGCAAGGCGGGCGACAAACCCGTGGAGAAGCCCCGCTTCGATTTCTACAATGTCCTGCCGAAAGGCTCGGATGCCCTGCCGGTGCCGACCAAACCTGAAGAGACCACGGAGGTCGTCAAGCCCCCGGTCAAGCCTGAGAAGGCCGAGAAGACGGATGGCAAGCCCCAGAGTGACGCCGAACGGGCCAAGGCCGAGGCGGCCTTGCTCGACAAGCCGGCCGTCCCCGAGAAGTTCTTCCTTCAGGCCGGGTCCTTCGAAGATCCCTCCGAAGCAGACAACCTGAAGGCGCGTCTTGCGTTGATGGGCGTGGAGGCCAGCGTGCAGAAGGTCGAGTTGCCCGAGAAGGGCACCGTCCATCGCGTGCGCATGGGCCCCTACTTGGGCCAGGAGGAGATGACCAAGGCGCGGCAGCAGCTGACGTCCAATGGCATCAACGCGGCCATCATCAAGATCAAGCCAAAGGAACCAAAGCCGGCCACCGCCGCTCAATGAGAGCTTTGGCCGAATCAGGAGAAACCGTAATGCAGCGTCGTGATGTCCTTTTACAGTTGTCCGCCCTTGCCGCCTTCGGCAGCCTTGGCCTGCCTGCCGCTGCCCAGGGCGGCGGGTTCGAGGTGGTCAATCCGCCTCAGCCCACTGAAACCAAGGGCAAGGTCGAGGTGCTGGAGTTTTTCCACTACGGCTGTCCCCATTGCAAGGCCTTCGATCCTTTGCTGGAACTCTGGGTCAAGAAGCTCCCCGCCGACGTGCTCTTCCGTCAGGTGCCGGTGACCTGGGGCAATCCGCAACTGGCCGGTCTGGCCAAGCTGCACCTCACCCTGGCTGCCACGGGCGATCTGGCACGGCTGCATCCCCAGGCCTTTGATGCCGTCCAGACCGACAAGCTGCCCCTCAACACCGAGGCCGGCGCCCAGGAGTGGGCGGTGAAAAAGGGCGTCGATGCGAAGAAATTCATTGATGCCTACCGCTCCTTTGGCGTGCAGGTGGGCATGCAGCGCATCGAAAAGCTCGGTCGTGATTACAAGGTTCAGGGCGTGCCGACCCTGGCCGTGGATGGCAAGTACTTCACATCGGGCTCCATTGCCGGTTCCCACGAAGCAGCGCTGAAGGTGGCGGATCAACTGATCGCGCGTGCACGTACCGAACAGGGTCGTAAGTAATTCGCCCCGTTTCCCGTGTCTTCATTACCGGTGCCTCCAGCGGCATCGGTGAAGCTCTGGCGCGGCACTATGCTGCCCAGGGGGCAAGTCTCGGTCTGGTTGGTCGGCGCATTCACGCCCTCGGTGCGCTGGCGGCCAGCCTGCCCGGAAGGCATGCGGTGTATGGGCTGGATGTGGCTGATGCGGCTGCTTTGGGTGAGGCTGCCCGCGACTTTATCGCCCGGTTTGGACCGCCGGATGTCGTGATCGCCAATGCCGGCGTGTCGGTGGGCACCCTGACCGAGATGGCCGATGATCTGAATGCCTTCGAGCGAGTCTTGCGGACCAACGTGCTCGGCATGGTCGCCACCTTCCAGCCTTTTGTGGCGCCCCTGCGTGCCAGGGGGCAGGGGCGGCTGGTCGGTATCGCATCCGTTGCAGGTATCCGCGGCCTTCCTGGTGCGGGTGCCTACAGTGCTTCCAAGGCGGCGGTGATTGCTTACCTGGAGAGCCTGCGTGTCGAACTCCATGGCACCGGCGTCAAGGTCGTGACCATTGCGCCTGGCTATATCGAGACGCCAATGACGTCGGTCAATACGTACCCCATGCCCTTCTTGTTGCCCGCGGATCAGGCCGCGGTCCGCTTTGCCCGTGCGATCGAAGCCGGCGTCAGCTATACCGTCATTCCATGGCAGATGGGGGTGGTCGGCAAGCTGCTGCGTCTGCTGCCCAACCCCCTCTTTGATCGACTCTTTGCGCGGGCGGGGCGCAAACCCCGCGGCCTGCCCCTTTAGCGACCGAGTCGCGTATCACCCGAGCTGAGTGATGGCCGGAAGGTACTTCTTGCCAAGGGCATCCGCCACCTGGGGGTGTGTCACGTTTCCGTTGCAGATATTGAGTCCGGCACGCAGTCCCGCATCGTCTTTCAAGGCTTCTTTCCAGCCCTTGTCCGCCAGTGCCAGCACGTAGGGAAGTGTGGCTGCGTTGAGGGCGTAGGTGGCGGTGCGGGCGACGGCACCGGGCATGTTTGCAACGCAGTAATGAACGATGCCGTCCACGACGTAGGTGGGGTCGGCGTGGGTGGTTGGGCGGGAGGTTTCGAAACAGCCACCCTGGTCGATGGCCACGTCGACAATCACTGCACCGGGTTTCATGGCAACCAGCATGGCGCGGGTAACCAGTTTGGGGGCGGTGGCGCCAGGGATCAGCACGGCGCCGATGACCAGATCGGCCTGCAGTACCAGGCGTTCGATGGCATCCCGGGTGGCGTAGAGGGTCTTGACGCGTCCCCCGTAGATTTCGTCCAGATGGCGCAGGACCGGCAGCGATCTGTCGACGATGGTGACGTCTGCGCCCATGCCCACGGCCGTGTGCGCGGCATTGTTGCCGACGGTGCCGCCGCCCAGGATCACCACACGCCCCGGTTCCACACCGGGTACGCCGCCCAGCAGGACACCGCGGCCGCCGTGGGATTTTTCAAGGGCTGAGGCGCCGGCCTGAATGCTCATGCGCCCCGCCACTTCAGACATGGGCGCGAGCAGCGGCAGGCCGCCACCCGGGGCGGTGACCGTTTCGTAGGCAATGGCGGTGACGCCGCTGGCGATCAGTTCCTCCGCCTGGCCCGGATCGGGGGCCAGGTGAAGATAGGTGAACAGCAGGTGGTGGGGCTTGAGCCGGGCGCGTTCATCACGCAAGGGTTCCTTGACCTTGACGATCATGATCGTCTGCTCGAAGACCTCTTCGGCGCTCAAGGCAATGCGGGCTCCGGCCCGCTCGTAGTCGCTGTCGCTGGCGCCGATGCCGTGACCTGCACCCGACTCAACCCATACCTCGTGCCCGTGGGCCACAACCTCCCGGACTGCGCCGGGTGTCAGGCCAACCCGATACTCATGGTTCTTGGTTTCCCTGGGAACGCCGATTTTCATGTGCTTCTCCATGTATTTGGGTGATCCTCTGTGAGAGGGGCTGACAGTAGGCCTGGTTCCAAATAACGGCGCGGGTCCTGAGAGCTTGTGAGTAAATCAGCCGTGGGGCACGAATTCGCCCCCTGAGCTGCTTACCGTAACCCGTGCAGGGTTGCGTTTCTTGGCGCGAACTCGAACCGCTCGCTACGATTTCCTCGCGCCCTCTGAGATACTTTGGCCATGACGATCAACACCCTTGGCGAAGTGCTTATTGACGCGGCCGGACAGCGTCATGCCCCCCACGATGGTCCTGCCCGCATTGTTTCCCTGGTGCCGTCGCTGACCGAGTTGGTTTGTGATCTCGGGCTTGCACCGCAGCTAGTGGGCCGGACCGGCTTCTGCATCCATCCCGCGCCGGCGTTGAAAACGGTTACCAAGGTTGGGGGCACCAAGGACGTGAATCTGGCACGTCTGCGGGCCCTGGCACCCACGCATATCATCGTGAACGTCGACGAAAACCGGCGCGAATGCGTGGAGGAAATTGCCACCTTTGTGCCGAACGTGATCGTGACCCACCCGTGTGCGCCGGAGGACAATGTGCCGGTATATCGCCTGATGGGGGCCATTTTTGGGCGGCGGGCCGAGTCGGAACGGCTGGTGACCGCGCTTGAAGCGGCGTTGGCGGAGGCGCGTGCCCTGGGGGCTGCACTGCCCCGTGAAAGGGTGCTCTATCTCATCTGGCGGGAGCCCTGGATGACGGTGGCGCAGGGGACCTACATTGCCGCAATGCTGGCCACGGTGGGTTGGGATACCTGTCCGGCGCTCAGCGAGCCCCGCTACCCGGCCTTCGAGTGGAATACCGCACCCTGGTTGTCGGAGGTGCGGCGTGTCCTGTTGTCGTCGGAGCCCTATCGATTTCGCGAGCGACACCTGGAGGAGGTCAGGCACCTTTCCGGGCAGCCATCCAGTCTGATCGACGGGGAGATGGCTTCCTGGTACGGCAGTCGGGCGATTGACGGCCTGCGTTACCTGGCGGCCTTGCGCCGTAGCCTGGCCGCGGAATGAAAAACGCCCACCGGAGGGTGGGCGTGGAGCGCGCTGGTGTGGATTTCAGGACGGCTGGCGCAGCACCTGGTGGGGCGCAGGGATGGGCCAACCATTGGCACTGCCGACTTCGGCCAGGGCCTTGTTGGTATCGAAATAGACTTGCCAGTAGTGGTCGTTGTGGCAGTAGGGGCGCACTACGAGCTTGGTGCCGGCCGCATTGAACTCCAGGATCTCCACGTCGGGTGCCGGGTCCGTGGCCACGTTGGGGATCTGGATGATGCGGGCGCGGATCAGTTCCATCGCTTGCTTGGGATCGACGGCATGGGCGAGCTGGGCCGTCAGATCCACCCGGCGGCAGGGATTGAGGGTGTAGTTGACGATATTGTCGGAGAAAAGCTTGTTGTTGCCGATGGTGGTGCGCACGTTGTCGGGCTGGTCAATGGTGGTGGCGAAGAGGCCGATTTCCTTGACGGTGCCGGTGATGCCGGCGCCGCTGATGAAGTCACCCACCTTGAACGGGCGCAGGATGATCAGGAAGGCACCCGCGGCAAAGTTGGACAGCAGGCCGCTCCAGGCCACGCCGATGGCCACGCCGGCTGCGGCGATGAGGGCGGCGAAGCTGGTGGTCTCGATGCCGAAGACCGACAGGATGACGATGACCAGCACGATGCGCATGATCACGCGCAGGGTGGCTTCCACGTAACGGACGAGGGTGGGCTCGACCTTTTGACGGGTCATGCCGCGGCTGGAGAGGTTGCCGATGAGGTTTATAACCCATCCGCCGATGATCCACAGGGCGATTGCGCCGGCAAGTTTCCAGCCGAGGGGAATCAGGTAGGTGGTGACAAGCGTGCTGACGTCCAGGTTGCTGGTATCGATGGCCATGGAGGAACTCCGTGGTGATAGGGGGATACCAGTCTAACGGCTGGGATAGGAGGGATTCCTCATGTCATGTTAATTTTTGTGGCTCATTCTGTGTCAGGGCAACAGGGTCAGGAAGCGCTCGGGGGTGAGGATGGCAAACCGGCTGGCGATCACCGGACGTTTCCCCAGTTTCAGGACCAGCTTGTCCCGGCTCAGCAGGGCGCGGGCACCGCTGTCGCGGGCCACTTCGAGAAACTTCTGATCATCCCGGTCAAGGCACTTGGGAAGCTCACAGTCCGGGTGTGCGAGGGGTTCGATCAGGATGCAGCGGGAGCGATAGCGCTCTGCAATCGCCTGCTGGCGCTCAGGGGGTTGATTGAACTGGGCGTATGCCAGGACGCGGGACAGCTCGATCAGGCAGTCCTCGCGGGTGAAGGGCTGCAGGGCACCGTTCTCCACTGCGGCGCGAAGGCGTAGCAGCGCCGGATCTTCGAACATCCACAGGGACAACACCACATTGGTGTCGAGAATGACCGGCAGGCCATCGGGGAGAGGGGCTTCGAGGGGATAGGTGGCCACTGCAGGCTCTGGCGACAACGGTGAGACTGAAAAGGAAAAGGGGGCCGAAGCCCCCTTGCCCTTTGCAACGGTCAAGCGATCAGGCGGCCTTCTTGGCGTCCAGGCGAGCCTTCACATAGGAGCCCGGTGCATCTTCGAGCACCTTGAGGTTGCCGGCGACGGGGTCGCGGGCCGGCACCTTGCTGGAGTCCTGGGCGAGCAGCCAGGCTTGCCAGTCGGTCCACCAGGAGCCCGGGTGCTGCTCTGCGCCAGCAAAGAAGTCGTCGGCCGTGGCTGGCAGCTTGGCGGCAGTGTTGGTCCAGTAGCCATACTTGTTGGCAGCCGGCGGGTTGACGATACCGGCGATGTGGCCGGAGCCGCCCAGTACGAAGCGCACGTTGCCGCCGAAGTTGCGGGCACCGGAGTAGGTGCTCTTCCACGGGGCGATGTGATCTTCGATGGTCGAGATGAAGTAGGTCGGGACCTTGATCTTGGACAGGTCGATGGCGACGCCGCCGATCTCGATGCCACCGGGCTCCTTCAGCAGATTCTTCATGTACATGTTGCGCAGGTAGAAACTGTGCATCTTCGCCGGCATGCGCGTGGAATCGGAGTTCCAGTACAGGAGATCGAAGGGGAAGGGATCCTTGCCCATCAGGTAGTTGTTCACCACGAAGGACCAGATCAGATCGTTGGCACGCAGCATGTTGAAGGTGCCGGCCATTTCGGAGCCTTCCAGGTAACCGCGCTCGAACATCTTCTTCTCGAGGCTGGACACCTGGCCTTCATCGATGAACACACCCAGTTCGCCCGGATCGGCAAAGTCGGTCATGGTGGTGAAGAAGGTGCCGGAGGCCAGCCGCTTGTCCTTCTTGCCGGCCATGTAGGCCAGGGTGGTGGCGAGCAGGGTGCCGCCCAGGCAGTAGCCGGCTGCGTTGATCTCCTTGGCGCCGGTCTGTTCGACGATGGCGTCGACTGCGGCCAGGGTGCCTTCGAGCAGGTAGGAGTCGAAGCTCTTCTCGGCCTGGCGCTCGTCAGGGTTGACCCAGGAGATCACGAAGACCGTATGGCCTTGATCGACGCACCACTTGATGTAGGAGTTCTTCTCGCGCAGGTCGAGGATGTAGAACTTGTTGATCCACGGCGGCACGATCATCAGCGGACGCTTGGACACGTCGGGGGTGCTCGGCGTGTATTGCAGGAGCTGCATCATGTCGTTCTGGAAGACGACCTTGCCCGGGGTGGTGGCGACGTTCTTGCCCAGCTCGAAAGCCGTGGTGTCGGTCATCTTGACGCGCAGGTTGCCGCCGCCGTCTTCCACGTCGCGCAGCAGGTTGTTCAGGCCCTTGATGAGGTTCTGACCGTGGCTCTTGACCGTCTCGCGGAAGACTTCCGGATTGGTCAGCGCGAAGTTCGAGGGGGACAGGGCATCGATGTACTGGCGGGTGTAGAAGTTGACCTTCTTCTGGCTCTGGTCGTCCAGGCCGTCAACGCTGCTCACGGTGTCATGGATGTGACGGGCGGCGATGAGGTAGGACTGCTTCATGAAGTCGAACAGGAAGTGCTCCTGCCATTCTTCGTCCTTGAAGCGCTTGTCGTCCTTGGCCGGGGTGGCCACCGGGCTGCCGGCGCCCACGCCGGTGAGGCGCATCATGGAGTGCTGCCACAGGGAGAAGTAGTCCCACACCAGATTCATCTGGGCCTGGGCGAGGCGATAGGGGTTGGCCAGCAGCTTGCCCATCATGTCCATGAAGGCTTGGGCGATGCCCAGCTCGTCGGCGGGGGCGGTGATGCCCTTCTTGACCTGCTTCTGGATGTGATCGGCCAGCAGCTTGGAGGCCCGTTGCGCGACTTCAGCGTAGGTCTTGGCGACTTCTTTGGGGTCCGGCAGTTCGGACTTGGCAACTTCTTTGTCTTGCGCAGCCATTCTCGGGCTCTCCTTTATTGATGGCTTATGACGAAACGGACGATCCCATCGGTTTCCCCTGAACGGCACAATTTTCTCTTGTGCACAAGATGGTTCAGGTGAGCGATGGCTTCTCCCATGGCAAACATGACCTGGTGCGTGTCCAGTTCTCGCGGGAAAAGGGTTGCAAGAAGCTCCCCCGCGCAGCGCGGCACGGTACAGGCGGCGAGAAGTTCCGCACAGCGGTCGGCATGGTGCTCGACGAGCTGATCCACGCGCAAACCGATGTTTCGGAACGGGCTCCCGTGGGATGGTAGCACGAGCGTGGCTGCGGGCAACTGCTTGAAACCGCGGATTGAATCGAGGAATCGTCCCAGTGGATCGTCATCCGGCGTGGCGGCAAATACGCTCACGTTGGTGGAAATGCGGGGTAGCAGCATGTCGCCCGAAATCAGTACGCCAGCGGACTCGCAATGCAGTGACATATGCTCGGGCGAGTGGCCGTGTCCGGTGATCACCGTCCAGTGGCGGCCGCCGATCTCCAGGCTGTCTCCGCCGATCACCCGGTCGTAGCGGGCCGGCAGGGACGGGACGCCCCGCTTGTAGGCGTTGCCACGGCTGGCGAGCGCGTTGCAACGTTCCCCGTCGAGGCCATGCTGGCGAAACTGGGTGACCATGTCGGTCACGTTGTAGCCAGGTAGCTGGTTCCACAGGGCGTGACCGCCGAGGAATTCACCCAGGGTCATGGTGACCGGTGCGCCGGTCTTTTCGGCAAGCCACTGGGCCAGGCCCAGGTGGTCCGGGTGGCAGTGGGTGACGATGATCCGTGTCACCGGCCGGCCAAGTCCGTCGAGGATGGTATTCCACGCATCCTGACTGCCTTCAAGCCCGTAGCCGGTATCGACGATCACGACCCCCTCGCCATCCTCGATCAGCCACAAATTGATGTGGTTGAGCGCAAAGGGCAGGGGCATCCGGATCCAATGCACCCCGGGTGCGACTTGTCGGGTCTCGCCGGCCGTGGGCACGGTCTCGAAGGGGTAGTCCAGTGTTGCTGTCATCCAATTCTTCTCCTGTTGTTTCCAGTGGGTTGTTTCGCTTCGCCGCGTTGCCCGGGGCTGCGAAATCTGATTTACTGCACCTCGTTCCCTACGCGAAAGCATGTTCTGCGCCGGACCCGATGAGCCAGGAAGAAACCTACACCATTACCGAACTCGCCCGTGAATTCGGCATCACTCCGCGAGCCATCCGTTTTTACGAGGATGAAGGCCTCCTGGCGCCGACCCGTGCCGGTCGCAATCGCATCTATGCCAAGCGTGACCGCACCCGGCTGCGCCTCGTCCTGCGCGGCAAGCGCCTGGGATTGTCCCTGGCCGAGATCGGCGAGCTGCTTGGCATGTACGACGGCGTGCGCAATTCGGCGCCCCAGCTCCGTCGTTTTCTGTCCGTGCTGGATGAGCGTCGGCGGGTGATCGAGCAGCAGCGTGAGGACATCGTTGCCGTTCTTGGCGAAATTGGCATGCTTGAAAAGCAATGCTTGGAATTGTTGGCCGAGAATCCCGAAGGTGCTGCCGAAGCCCGCGCTGAACTTGCCGCACGTCTGCGCGAAGGCGGATGATTTTTACCACTAAAGTTACGTTTACGTAAACGTAAAAAAGCGGCTCGCCGAAGCGGACCAAACCGAGGAAACCTGCCTTGACCCGCCCACCCCTGGAGCCTTTCCACCCCCGCGATCCCGACTATGTCGGCAGAGTGCGCGCCAGTTTTGACCTGCAACAGGCCATGCATTTGATCGGCGCCCATCTTGCGGTGGTCGAGCCCGGCTATACGGAGATCCACCTGCCTTACCGGCAGGAGATCACCCAGCAGCATGGTTTCATCCACGGCGGGGTGGTCGGGATGATTGCAGACTCGGCCGCCGGCTATGCCGCCAACACACTCACCCCGGCCGACAGCAGCGTGCTCACCGTCGAGTACAAGCTCAACCTGATCGCCCCGGCCGACGGGGAACGCCTGGTGGCCCGTGGCGAGGTGATCCGATCAGGGCGCACGCTGATCATCACGAAGGCCGAGGTCTTCGCCATCAAGGCCGAGCAATGGACGCTGTGTGCGGTGATGCAGCAGACCATCATGGCCATGCATGGGCGCAAGGAGAAAGGGGTTTGAGCGCTCGTGAATGAACCTGCTGCACGGCCCGATTGCACCCCTGCGACGCGCACCGCACCCCTTGTGAGCCTGCGCTTCTCGACACGAAGTCGAACGGATCGCGACGATTTCTTCATAAGTGCTGAGCGCATCCGGCGGGGGCTACAAACGTTCATGATGAAACGTACTGCGCGGCAGGGTATCTTGTCGGGCTGTCTCAACTTTGAGGATGAGTGACCGATGGCAGTAACCCTCCGCATCCTGGGTGATGATGATCATGCCGAGATCGAGCATGTCCGGCAGTTTTTCCGCAATTACGCGGGATGGCTGGGTGTCGATCTGGGCTATCAGAACTTTGCCGAGGAGATGGCCTCGCTGCCCGGGGCCTATTCGCCCCCCACTGGGCGTCTTTTCTTTGCCGAGCTGGATGGACGGCCCGCCGGCTGCATCGGCATCCGGGCGGCCACCGAAGGCGTCTGCGAGATGAAGCGTCTATACGTGGAGCCGGAGTCGCGGGGCAGCGGTGTCGGCCGCGAGCTCGCCCTTGCCGCCATCAAGGCCGCCAAGAGTCTGGGTTATCGCAAGGTCATGCTGGATACCCTGCCGGCCATGCGCATTGCCGTGAAGCTCTATCGGGAGCTGGGTTTCAAGGAGGCGCCGGCCTACTACCCGACGCCGATCGAAGGCACCATGTTCCTCGCCCTCGACCTGGAAAACTGGTCGGAATCCGAGATCAAGAACGAGAACCTCTTTCACCTCTTCGACTACAACCTGGCGTGGTCGCGCAAGATGCGCCAGGTGGATCCGGGCTTCTTCGAGAAGCTGTCCACCCTGCAGAACCCCGAATACCTTTGGATAGGCTGCTCCGATTCCCGCGTGCCGGCCAACGAGATCATCGGTCTGCTGCCGGGCGAGGTCTTCGTGCATCGCAACGTGGCCAACGTGGTGGTGCATACCGATCTCAACTGCCTGTCGGTGATCCAGTTTGCCGTTGATGTATTGAAGGTCAAGCACATCATGGTCGTGGGCCACTATGGCTGCGGTGGCGTGAAGGCGGCCCTCAAGCGTGAGCGGGTCGGGCTGGTGGACCTGTGGCTGCGCCATGTGCAGGACGTCCATGTCAAACACCTGGATCGGGTCGAGCTGCTGCCCCCTGAAATGCGGCATGACCGCCTGTGCGAGTTGAACGCCCTGGAGCAGGTGGTGAACGTGTGCCAGACCATCGTCGTCCAGGATGCCTGGAAACGGGGGCAGCCCCTCACCGTGCATGGCTGGGTGTATGGCCTGAAGGACGGCCTGATCCGTGACCTTGGCATCAATGTGAGCCGTCGTGAGGATCTCATGCCTCGTTATTTTTCCGCCCTCGAGACCCTCGAAGCGTGAATGCCGTGCATGACGCGGCGCATGGCGTGGCCGAGGGGGTTCTGCGCAAGGAGGTCACCCTTGACGGCCTCAACGCCCGCGGGCAGGGGCATCTGCCCGGCTGGTTCGGCTTCGAGGCACTCGAGCTCGCCCCCGGGCGGCTTCTTTCGCACCTGACGATCCGTCCCGAGATGCTCGCACCGAATGGTTTCCTGCACGCGGCCACCGTCATTGCCCTCGCAGACACCAGTGCCGGCTATGCCACTGTTGCCCATCTGCCGGTGGGGGCAGAGAGTTTCACTACCATCGAACTGAAGAGCAACTTCTTCGGCACCCAGACTGAAGGCAAACTGTGCTGTGAGGCCAGGGCTGTGCATCTTGGCCGTAGCACCCAGGTGTGGGATGCGGAAGTGAGCAGTGGCGATGGCCGGCGTCTGGCCCTCTTCCGCTGCACCCAGATGATCCTGTGGCCCAGGGGGGCCTGAAAACGGAGGACTACGCCATGGCCGACACCCGGCAGCCCGCTGCACCCATTGATTTCTACTTCGACTTTTCCTCGCCCTACGGCTATTTTGCTGCCGAAAAAATCGATGCCCTGGCGGCGCGCTACGGGCGCAACGTGCATTGGCACCCCTTCCTGCTTGGGGTCACCTTCAAGGTCACCGGCCTGGCGCCACTCCCCACGATCCCCCTCAAGGGCGCCTACTCCCTGCACGACATCGAGCGTTCGGCGCGCTATTTCGATCTGCCCTTTCGGCAGCCCAGCGCCTTTCCCATTCCCACCCAGCATGCGGCCAGGGCCTTCCTGTGGCTCAATGACCGCAGTCCGGTGCGGGCAAAGGCCTTCGGTCTGGCTGCCTACCGGGCTTACTTCGTTGATGATGTGAATATCTCGGATCTCGCAGCGGTGCTCGACCTCGCCGCGGCGCAGGGTGTTAACCGTGATGAACTTGCCGGCGTGCTGACGGGCACCGAGATCAAGGCGCGTCTGGCGGCCGAAGTCGATCTGGGGCTGTCGCGCGGGGTATTTGGCTCACCCTTTGTCTTCGTCGATGGCGAAGCGTTCTGGGGGGCCGATCGTCTTCCCCAGGTGGAGCGGTGGTTGGCCGAAGGGGGCTTCTGATCCCAGTGTCGTACCCGCCACGGCAGGGGGGCAATACAGGGATAATGCCAGCTAAGCGATTCCGACCCTTGAGCTTCCCGGAGACCCCATGTCTGCGCCCATTGATTTCTATTTTGATTTTTCCTCACCCTACGGCTATCTGGCGTCGGAGCAGATCGACGCACTTGGTGCCAGGCATGGCCGTGCGGTGATGTGGCATGCCATCGTGCTGGATGCCCAGTTTCAGCCCCAGGGTGGCATGAAGATTCCCGCGGCGCTGATGCGCACCGAGTACGTCAGGCGTGACGTCGAGCGCTCCTCCGCCTATTTCGGTATTCCCTACAAGGCACCGGTGCCCTACCCCGTGCATACGGAGCATGCCGCACGTGCCTTCCAGTGGCTCAGCGACCGCAACCCGGACGAGGCCCGCAGCTTTGCCCATGCGGTGTTCCGCGCCTACTTCGTCGAAGGCCGCAACATTGCCGAAACCGCCGTCCTGCTGGAGATCGCCGAAGCGCTCAAGCTTGACCGGGAGGACGTGTCTGCCGCTTTCTCCGATGCCGCCACCAAGGCTCGCCTGAAGGCCGAGATCGACCTGGCAGAGGCCCGGGGTGTGTTTGGTTCGCCTTTCTTTATTGTTGAAGGCGAAGGTTTCTGGGGCAACGACCGCCTGCCGCAGCTCGAACGCTGGCTGGCCAACGGCCCCTTCTGACATGCGTAGCATCTGCGTCTTCTGTGGTTCGCGCCCGGGCGTCAGGCCAGCCTACCGGGCAGCCGCCGAGTTTCTCGGCAAGACCCTCGCCGAGCGCGGGCTTGAACTGGTGTATGGCGGTGGCAATGTCGGCCTGATGGGCGCCGTTGCCGATGCTTGCCTGGCGGCCGGCGGCAAGGTGGTGGGGGTGATTCCCCGCGCCCTGATGGAATGGGAGGTGGGGCACGAGGGCTTGAGCCGTCTGGAGGTGGTTGACTCCATGCACACCCGCAAGGCCCGCATGGCCGAACTGGCCGATGGCTTCATCGCCCTGCCCGGTGGCCTGGGCACATTCGAGGAGCTGTTCGAGATCCTCACCTGGGCGCAGCTTGGCTTCCACAGCAAGCCGATCGCCCTGCTCGATGTCGAAGGTTATTACCAGCCACTCGTCCAGATGATGGAACGTGGCGTCGGTGAAGGTTTCATGAAGGCCGAGAACCGTGGCCTGCTGCTGGTTGAAGACAACGTGTTTGCGTTGCTGCGCGCCATGGGGGTCTACCACCCCCCTGCCGTCGGTAAGCGCATCCGCGACGAGAAACAGCTATGACAACTGCTACACCCCAAGGAGAACACCCATGAAGACCCGCGCCGCCGTTGCCTGGAAAGCCGGAGCACCGTTATCCGTTGAAATGGTCGATCTCGACGGCCCCAAGGCCGGGGAAGTGCTGGTGGAGGTCAAGGCCACCGGCATCTGCCACACCGACTACTACACCCTCTCCGGGGCCGATCCGGAAGGCCTCTTTCCGGCCATCCTCGGCCATGAGGGTGCCGGGGTCGTTGTCGATGTGGGGCCGGACGTGAAGTCCCTGCGGACTGGCGATCATGTGATTCCCCTCTATACGCCCGAATGCCGCGAGTGCAAGTTCTGCCTGTCGCGGAAGACCAACCTGTGCCAGAAGATCCGCAGCACCCAGGGTCGTGGCCTGATGCCGGACGCGACCAGCCGCTTCAGCCTGGATGGCAAGCCCATTCTGCACTACATGGGCACCTCCACCTTCTCCAACTACATCGTGGTGCCCGAGATCGCCCTGGCCAAGATCCGCGAGGACGCGCCCTTCGACAAGGTCTGCTACATCGGCTGTGGCGTGACCACCGGCGTGGGCGCCGTGCTCTTCACCGCCAAGGTGGAAGCCGGTGCCAACGTGGTGGTGTTCGGCCTCGGTGGCATCGGCCTCAACGTGATCCAGGCTGCCAAGATGGTGGGCGCCGACAAGATCATCGGCGTCGACCTCAACCCCGGTCGCGAGGCCATGGCCCGCAAGTTCGGCATGACCCACTTCATCAATCCGAACGAAGTCGAGAACGTGGTCGATCACATCGTCCAGCTCACTGACGGCGGCGCCGACTACAGCTTCGAGTGCATCGGCAATACCAAGGTGATGCGTCAGGCGCTGGAATGCACCCACAAGGGCTGGGGCCAGTCGGTGATCATCGGTGTGGCCGAGGCGGGCGCCGAGATCTCCACCCGTCCCTTCCAGCTGGTCACCGGCCGCGTCTGGAAGGGCTCTGCCTTCGGTGGCGCCCGCGGCCGCACCGACGTGCCCAAGATCGTGGACTGGTACATGGAGGGCAAGCTCAACATCGATGATCTGATCACCCATACGCTGACCCTCGACCAGATCAATGACGGCTTCGACCTGATGAAGAAGGGCGAATCGATCCGCTCCGTGGTGTTGTACTGAGATGGACGACACCGGCTTCGAGACCCTCTCCGAACACGGCTGCTTCGGCGGTCGGCAGGGCTTTTACCGCCATGAATCGCGGGCCATCGGCCTGCCGATGAAGTTCGCGGTGTTCGTGCCGCCCCAGGCTGCCGCCGGCCCGGTGCCGGTGCTGTTCTACCTGGCCGGGCTGACCTGTACGGAAGAGACCTTCCCGATCAAGGGCGGCGCCCAGCGGATGGCCGCCGAGCTGGGCCTGATGCTGGTTGCGCCGGATACCAGCCCCCGCGGCGCCAACGTGCCCGGCGAGGCGGAGAGCTGGGACTTCGGCGTGGGCGCCGGCTTCTACCTGGACGCGGTGCGCGAGCCCTGGGCCCGCCACTGGCGCATGGAGAGCTACATCACCGGCGAGCTGCGCCAGCTGGTGGCGAGCCGCTTTCCCGCTGATCCGGCCCGTTGCGGAATCTTCGGCCACTCCATGGGGGGGCACGGCGCCCTCACCCTGGCCCTGCGGCATCCGGACTTGTACCGCTCGGTATCGGCCTTCGCACCGATTGCCGCGCCCAGTCTGTGCCCGTGGGGTGAAAAGGCCTTTGGCGGTTACCTGGGAGCGGACCGCCAAGTGTGGCGCGAGCACGATGCCAGCACCCTCGTGGAGGATGGCCGGCGTTGCCCGCCCATCCTGATTGATCAGGGCATGGCCGACCCGTTTCTGCCCACCCAGCTCAACCCCGACCGCTTCGAGCAGGTGTGTGCCGATGGCCAGCCCCTTACCCTGCGCCGTCATGCCGGTTACGACCACGGCTACTACTTCATTTCCACCTTCATGGCGGACCACCTGGCCCACCACGCGCAGCACCTGAAGGCCTGAGTCCATGGACCTCGCCAGTCCCGATCTGCACGCCCTGGCCGAGGGCATCAAGCCGCTCCTCGACTGGCGTGATGTGCCGGTGGATCTGGCGTCCCTGGCCGCGCTGGCGGCGGGGCTGGGGTGGGCCAGCGGCCTGCGCCTGTATGCCCTGGTGTTCGTGCTCGGCGCCCTGGAGCGCTTTGCCGGTGTGCAGCTGCCGGGCGGCCTGGGCATGCTGGCCCATCCCCTGGTCCTCGGGGTGTCAGGTCTGCTCCTGCTGGTGGAGTTCTTTGCCGACAAGCTGCCCTGGCTGGACTCCATCTGGGATGCGGTGCATACCTTCATCCGCATCCCGGCCGGGGCCGCGCTTGCGGCGGCGGTGATGGGTGATCAGGGCGGCGCCCTGCAGCTCGCCATGGGCCTCCTCGGCGGAACGCTGGCCGCCGGCACGCACCTGGCCAAGGCCGGCGCCCGGGCGGCAATCAACACTTCCCCGGAGCCGGTCAGCAACGTGGTGGCCTCCCTGGGGGAAGACGCGCTGTTTGCCGGCGGGATGTGGACGCTGATCCATCAGCCCCTGCTTTTCCTGGCGGCCCTGGCCGTGTTCTGTGTTCTGGCCTTCCTGCTGATCGTGATGTTGTGGCGTTTCGTGCGGCGCCTGTTTGCACCCCGCAGCGCCCGGCCCTTGCCATAGGGGCTGCGGTCTGCGATAACCGGATCAAGGCCTTTTCATCCATGACCTGCCGCCACGTAGCGGCGGGCACGCTTTCCCCAAGAGTCCCCCATGAGTATTCCGTCCCCGTGCATCAACGTCTGCCGCATGAACGAAGCCAGCGGCTACTGTGAAGGCTGTTATCGCAGCATCCCCGAAATCACCGAATGGAGCCGCGCCAGCGACGCCCGCAAGCAGGCCATCCTGAGTGAGGTGGCCTCGCGCCGGGCTGCGGCCGATCTCTTCGAGCGGGGCCTGCGCGGCGAATGCGTGCGGGATTGAGGACGGGCGATGAGCGACGACAACCCCTGTATCGGCATCTGCGAGATCGAGGACGGCTACTGCATCGGCTGCGGTCGCAGCGCCGAGGTCATCTTTGGCGAGACGGACTCGGCGGGCAGCGACGACAGTGAAGCGGGGGCGGACCGCATTCATCCCCTGCCCGGCGAGCAGGTCGAGTCCTCGGATTGAGGCTGGGCCCGTGACGCTGCCGCCCGGCATCAAGGTCATTGAACGGGGCTGGCTGTCGGCCAACAATGTGCTGCTGTTCGACGGCCCCGAAGCCACCCTGGTGGACAGCGGCTACGTGAGTCATGCGGCCCAGACTGTCGCGCTGGTGGGAGAGGTGCTCGCCGGCCGGCGTCTGGCCCGACTCATCAACACCCACTCCCATTCCGATCATATCGGCTGCAACGCGGCCGTGCAGCGCGCCTTTGCCTGCCGCATCGGCGTGCCCGAGGGTATGGCCGGCGCGGTGGCGCGATGGGATGAGGAAGCCCTGCTGTTGAGCGTTGCCGCCCAACAGGGCGAACCCTTCCAGGTTGACTTCACGCTGGTGCCCGGCGAATGCCTGGTCATGGGGGGGCTCGAGTGGCAGGCCTTGCCCGCTCCCGGGCACGACATGGATGCTCTCGTCTTCCATTCTCCCGACGCCCGCCTGCTGATTTCCGGTGATGCCCTATGGCGGGATGGCTTCGGCATTCTGTTTGTCGAGGTTATCGGTGCTGGCGGCGGCCTCACGGCCGTGCGTGAAACCCTTGAGGCCATCGCACGCTTGCCCGTCGATCTGGTCATACCGGGTCACGGTGCCCCCTTTGTTGAGGTTGATGAAGCCCTGCGTGCGGCGTTCTCGCGGCTGCGTGCCTTCGAGCAGGATGGTGCCCGGATGGCCCGCAATGCCATTCGTGCCTGCATCACCTTCATGCTCCTCGAACAGCGGAGCATCGATCTGGATGCCCTGCCGGCATACCTGGATGAGGTTTACCTCTACCGTGAGGCAAACCGGCGTTTCCTCGGGCTGACGCCCGAGGCGCTCGCGGCATGGCTGGTAACCGATCTGGAGCGGGCTGGCGTAGCGTGCCGCAAAGGCCATCTTCTTTTTGTGACATAAATTCACAAAAGCGCCATTTTCACAGAAATACGAGGCGCCCAGATTGTAGAAAGTTGTTTATGCTGCCTCAAAGAAAGTGAGAATCTGTCACGTATCAATGGCAGGCTGGCAAAAGGATCAGCAGCCATGCTCTCAACAGGTAACGCCATGCAACTCGTCTTGATCAGCGGTCTGTCCGGTTCGGGCAAGAGCGTCGCCCTCAACGTGATGGAAGATTCGGGCCACTACGTCGTGGACAATCTGCCCTCAGCCCTGCTTCCGCAACTGGTGTCCCATCTCAGGGGGGCCGGCTACCAGCGCATTGCGGTGGCAGTGGACGTGCGCTCCGGTGCCAGCATCGCAGCCCTTCCCCGGCAGGTTGAAGCCCTGCGCGCCATGGTCAGCGATCTGCGAATCCTGTTTCTCGATGCCCGTGACGACACCCTGATCGCCCGTTTCTCGGAAACCCGGCGCAAGCATCCCCTCGGTGACGAATGCAGTACCCTGGGTGAGGCCATTGCCCGAGAGCGGGAAGCCCTTGCGCTGATTGCCGAGCTTGGGCAGCGCATTGATACCAGTGACATGTCGGCCAATACCCTGCGCAATTGGGTCAAGGGCTTCATGGACCTGGAAGCGGGCAGCCAGATCACCGTGCTTTTCGAGTCCTTCGGTTTCAAGCACGGTATTCCCCTTGATGCCGATCTGGTTTTCGACGTCCGATGCCTGCCCAATCCCCACTATGACCTGGTGCTGCGCCCCCTCACCGGCAAGGACGGCCCCGTGATCGATTTCCTCGCCAGATTGCCTGAAGTGGGGCGGATGGTGGAGGACATCTACGCTTTCGTGGCGTCCTGGCTGCCAGCCTATGTCAATGACAACCGTAGCTACCTGACCATCGGGATCGGCTGCACGGGCGGGCAGCATCGCTCGGTGTATGTCGCCGAGCAGCTCGCCGAGCGCTTCCGCGAAACGGCTCGGGTTCATGTGCGCCACCGTTCCCTGAAGTGAACTTGCGGCCTTCCGCCTTGCGGCAGTGGCTGGGGGCCTGGGCCGCCTATCTCAAGGTTGGCGACCTGCTGGTTCTGGTCATTGCCTTGATGGCCTGCGGGCTATCGGCCGTGACACTGTGGCAGGGGGGCCGCCCCGACCGGGCAGTGATCAAATCCGGCGGCAGGGTTTTTGCCGAGGTGGATCTGGCCGTTCCCCGGATCCTTGAAGTGCCCGGGCCGCTTGGTGCAACCCGCATCGAGATCCAGCCCGGCCGTGCCCGGGTTGCCGCCGACCCCGGGCCGCGCCAGTATTGTGTGCGTCAGGGGTGGCTGAGTAGCGCCGGTGCAGTGGCGATCTGTGCGCCCAACCAGGTCAGTCTGGCCCTGTCCGGCCGTAACGCCGACTATGACTCCCTCAACTACTGAGATCATCCTGAGGCCTTCGGCCGAAGACCATCGGGTGGCCCGCCATGCGGCGGCGGCCATCGTCCTGACCGTTGCGGAGGCTGCGATCCCGCTGCCCCTGCCCGGCGTCAAGCCCGGGCTCGCCAACATCATCGTCCTGGTTGTGCTCGCCCGCTGGGGCTGGCGTGAGGCGGTGTGGGTGGCGCTGCTGCGAGTACTGGTCAGCAGCCTGCTCCTCGGGCAGTTTCTGGCGCCGGGGTTTTTCCTCAGCCTGGCTGGCAGCGTGGCCAGCCTGGCGGTGCTGGGCCTCGCCATGCATCTGCCTGGGCGGGCTTTCGGGCCGGTCAGCCAGAGCGTACTGGCCGCCTTTGCCCATATCGCCGGGCAACTGGTGGTGGCGCGGGCCTGGCTGGTTCCCCATGACGGGGTGTTCTATCTCGTCCCGGTGTTTGCGCTGGCTGCCACCCTGTTCGGGTTGGTCAATGGCCTGATGGCCGCACGTCTGCTCCAGGAGACGTCAGCGCCGACGGCGCAGCAGGCCGGGGTGTAGTCCCGGTTTGTCCGGCAGGCCGAGGGCGGCCCGGGACAGGCGGTCCGCGGCCCGGTTGCGATGGCGCGGAATCCAGGCCAGACGGCATTCCGTAAAGCTGCTCATCAGATCCCGGCTGCGCTGGATGATGTCGAGCAGTCGGACCACCTTTGTGTGATCCAGCCCATTGACATGGCGTACCACAAAGTCACTGTCGCCATGCAGCACGACACGAAGGGCTCCCGACTCCCGGGCTATCTCGAGGGCCTTGCCCAAGGCCAGCAGTTCGGCCTCGTTATTGCAGCCACCCTGGGCCGCCAGGCCCGAATACTCCCTTTGCTGCCCCTCCGGACCAAGCACGAACACCCCCAACCCGATCCGGCCGGGATTGGGGCAGGCCGAGCCGTCAAACCAAATGTGCCATTCCCCTTGGCTTGGGCGGAGCATTGTGTCGGGAGTCATTGCACGCTCAGTGTAGTTGATCCCCAACTCTAAGCCTTTGCCCGTGCCTTGGGTACGCGCAGGGGTCGTCTGGCGAGTGTGAACAATTGAATCCGCTCTCTCTGATGTAGCACGCGTTGACGGATGTCATGGCAGCAGATGTGTCGAGAACCAGAATGAAATCAGGAAGGGTTTCGACACACTGCAAGGAGTGGCTGAATGAATTCCTGTCTTTCACCGCGAAATGGGAGGGGGTTCCAGGCCTGCGCCGACCTCGAGATGCAGATGCTTCGTCTGTTCTTCGAAATGGACGCGGTGGGGGTCGCTGCCGGTGTGGCTGTTCTGAGGGCGGCTTCCCAAGGGGAATCGGTGTTCCGGCCGCGCCGGGCGTTGCTCTTTCTCGTCGCCGACGGAGCGGAGGGGCCTGAGGGGTGGGAGCGTGTCTATCAGGAAGCCCGTTCTGAGGGTGATCCGGAGGTGGGTGCGGCTGCATGCATCGCCGCCGTCGATGCCACGCTCGGTAAGGGACGGGGGTTCGACGCATGGGCGCCTTGGTGTGGCCGTCTGGCCGACCTGCTGGTGTCCGGCGTCGACATGTCTGCCCAGGCCCGGGCCGCGTTGCATCTTCGGCGGGGCCTGATCGCCATGTTGCGGGACGGCGATGCAGGAGCGGCGGAGCGGGCCGCCGCCGCAGGTTTGTCCTTGGTCGATGCGGGGCAATCCTTGCCCCTAGCGCTGGCCCTGGGGGCGTTGGTGGGTTTGACGGATTGTCTGGCCGGTCATGTGGTGCGGGCTGACGTGCGCCTGTCGGATGCCGCCTTCCTGTGCCACCGCGGCGCTTCCGGGGTTCTCCCGAGGGCGCTGGCCCTGAGCACGCTCGGCCTGGTAAAGCTCCTGCTGGGAGATGCCGAGGCTGCCTCCCGGATGCTTGATCGCGTGCGTCATGATGCGGCGGCGGGCAGCCTGCCAGAGTGTCTGCTGTTGCTCGTCGAAGGGCACCGTCTTTACGCGGCGACGGCGCTTGGCATGGTGCATACGGTGCAGGATCTGGCTGATCGCATTGGTGGGCGGGTGCGGCCGGCGCGGAACCTGTTGCTCGAGGCCTATCGCCACCTGGCCCTCGGGGCTGTGGCCCTGCGCAGCGGGCAGGCGTTGCGGGCCCTGGTGCATGCACAGGAAAGCTTGGACTGTGGCAGGCGTGCGGCAGCGCAGTTTCCCGTTCTGGTAGCGGCCTTGCTGCAATTGCAGGCGCTGGCCGACCTGCACCGGGTCGAGGACGCTGAAGCCTGCTTGGCACGCTGGTACCCCGAATGGACACGGCTTGGCCTGCAGCGGATCGCCGCGATTGCCTGCCAGGAGCAGGCCATGCTCCAAGCGCGCAGGGGCGAACTTGATCTGGCGCGCCGCTATCGCAGCAAGGCTCTGGGTTTGCTCCCCCCTGGCGAATCACTGCTACCCCTGCACCGCAGCCAGGCTTGGCTGGATGAGCTTGAGGGCGTTCTGTCGTCGGCCGATGCCGCTAGTCCGGAGACCGCCCATGTGGTCATTCGTACCCTTGGGGAGTTCGTGGTCGAGGTCAAGGGGCGACGCATCTACGACCGGGACTGGAAGGGGCTGCGGACGAAATCCTTGCTGATGGCGCTGGTTGCGGAGGGTTGTTACAAGATTCCTGCAGTACGGTTGGCAGATCGGCTATGGCCCGATTCGGAGGGTGATCAGGCGATGCAGAACCTCAAGGTCGCACTGCATCGCTTGCGGCGGCTAGGCTGTGGGCCTGGAGAAACGCCGGTGAACTGGGTACATGTCAAGCATGGACAGGTGAGCTTGGCGAAGGGGGTTTGCTGGGTGGAGGGGGACGGACTTTCGACAAGGAGAGAAACTTGCGGGATCGCCCCGTAGTGGGAATTGCCGTGTAACCGGTCTGGAACTCCTCTCAACCTACATTCGCGGTACCGACAAGTGTCATGGCATTGACCCGGGCGGAGTTCGGTCTCCTGCGATGTGCCATATACATGCCGCCAGCCAACTGAAGTCAGGTTCCCGGAGGAGTGAATATGAAGAGTTATCGTCTTTGCGCAGTCGTGCTTCCAGCCGTGGTTGCAGCGTCAATCTCAGGGCCAGTCAGGGCCAATCCTGTCGACCCTGCAACGATCCTCGTCATCGCCGAATATGGCGTTGAGGCAATCAAACTACTGTCGAATATTCCCACCTACTCGGCGACCTCGAATGGCAGCGCCTCGACCGCGCTGGTGGACTCGACGGGGAATCCCGCCACGGCATTGAGCGTGGATCGGCTCTTCAAGGGGACGGCGTCGGCGAGTTCGTCGGTAGACGTCAACTCGCACTTCTTCGGTTCTGTTGCCGATGCGAGCGCCTTGGCTAACTGGACAACGACCTTTGTGGTCTCGGAGCCTGGACTGTCCGGGGTCTACCTGGGCTGGAGCGCGTCGGGCGAAACGAGTGCCTACTCGAACTACAACGCCAATGCGATCGCCACCGTGGCGAGCAGTATGAGCCTGAATGGTGCATCCCTGGTCCGTGATACGGCTCGCAGCGAATGCCACACCACCACTTCTGATTGTTCAAGAAACGGGCCCTTGGCATCATCCAAGACCTTTGTTTTCGAGAACAGTCCGTCCGTGGGTGAGCAGTATTCGATCGTTGGGAGCCTGAGTGCGATGACCCACGCGTTCGGTGCTGCGGGGTCCGGGGAGGCGGGGGCTTCTGGAACAGTCCAGTGGACGATTATTCCCTTTTCCCTTCCTCGCCTGTCCGTTGATTCGATATTGACGTCTCCTCAACGCATCGTCGCGGGGCCGGGTGGGGTGTTCCTTACCCCTCACCTGTTCTATGGCATCGGCGCATACCTTAGCAGTGTTGGCAACAAGGCTCTGACCGTGAAGGGTGCCGATTTCCGGATCTATGAGCACGACCGTGGCGAAGGCAACGCTGATGATCTGGTGGGGAGCTATTCATTCAATTTTGTGGGTGGGCCTGACGAGTTCAGTGTTGGCCCGGGCCAGTCTCTGTACAACTTCTTCAACACACCTGTGACTCTCTCACCGGCCATGCTCAACGCGCTGGTTGATACCGCAATGGACGCCGACCATCTGGATCTGGTGGTCGAAGGCACGTTCCGCTACGAGGACGCTCTTGGCTATGCGAGCAAGGCAGCCTTCTCCACTGTGCCAGAGCCAGCCAGTGCCCTGCTGGTGATGTTTGGCCTGGCCGCATTGAGGGTGCGACGGGCGGCGATACAGCGCTGACGCTTTGTGCCGTATCGCACGGCCTCAAGCCGGCAGCGCCAGCTTCCCGCCCACCATCGGCGGACACCAGAAATACGCGCCCGAGACCGGCCGGGTAAACCGGAACAGCGCGTCCACAATGCCGTCTTCCAGGCCCAGCATGCGTCGCATCTGGGCCTGGAAGGCGTCGACGCTATGGCCGAAGGCGACGAACATGAGGCCGGCGTTGCGGCCTTCGGCCCAGGGCATGGAGCGGCGGACGAGGAAGGCTTCGGGGGTGAAGCTCTCCTGGGCGGTGCGCTTGACGTGGGAGGATGCGGGGGCGTCGTCGAGCTCTTCGTTGTCGCTGCGGCGGCGGCCGATGCAGTGGTCGCGCTCCTCGGGCTGCATGGCCTCGAAGTGGCTGAAATTGTGGGTCCAGCGCTGGACGGCGACGAAGCTGGAGCCGTCGGCGGCGATGGCGGCGGCGATGGCAGCGTCGCCTTCCGGGTTCTCGGTGCCGTCCTCGTAGCCGCTGAGGTCGCGTCCGCCGTCGTGCTTGAAGGCATCCCACGAATCCGCCAGGGTGAATGTCGGGGCCAGCGCCGTCTCGATGTGGCGCGCCCGGTGCAGGAGCTCGCCCCGGTCGTCACCGCGCAGCCATAGCCACAGGGCGAAGGGCGTGGAGGGGATATCCACGCCGGGGCCGGACAGGGGCGGAAAGGGCTTGAGACCCGCGACCTTGCGGCCAAGGGCGCCGAGGGGGGGCCATGCCGATGCCGGCGACGGTGCGCTCGCCATCGACGATGCCCTGCAGGGCGGCGAGGCCGGCGGCCACGTCGGTGCCGGGTTCGAGATCGAAGGCGAGGTAGCGGGCGAGGGGTGGCAGGGGCAGCAGGATGCCGGCTTGGGGGGTACTCATGACACTCTCCGGAAAAGTGGGCGCTTTGGCGGAGATGATAGGGTAATCCCCCCGCGGCCGTCAGCCCGTTGGCGTGTCGCGTCGGCCGAGGCGGTAGAGGGCGACGCTGGCCAGGAAGTTGGGTTCGTCGGTGATCACCTTGTCCTCGTCGAAGGCCAGCCGTTCATGGATGGCGATACCTTCCTGGGCGCACAGGTCGTCGAAGTCGGCGATGGTGAAGAAGCGGATGTTGGGCGTGTTGTACCACTGGTGCGGCAGGTTCTTCGACACCGGCATGTGGCCGTTGAGGATGGCCTGGCGGTGGCGCCAGTAGGCGAAATTGGGGAAGCTCACCACGGCCTCGCGGCCGACGCGCAGCATCTCCTTCAGGATGCCCTGGGTGTTGTGCATGGCCTGCAGGGACAGGCTCATGATGACATGGTCGAAGAAGCCGTCGTCGAAGCCGGCGAGCCCTTCTTCCATGTCGATCTGGATCACGTTGATGTCGTTGCGGGCACAGGCCAGAACCCGCTCCGGGTCTTTTTCGACACCGTAGCCGCGCACCTGGCGGACTTCGGAGAGATAACGCAGCAGGCTGCCGTCACCGCAGCCCAGGTCAAGGATGCGCTCGCCCGGTTCGATCCAGTTGGCGATCACGTCGTAGTCGTAACGCTGGAAGCTCATGGCACGCCCCTTACAGCCGGATGTTGTCGATGTAGGCCCGCAGGATGCCGTGATACTGCGGGTCGTCGAGAAGGAAGGAGTCGTGGCCGGCGGGGCAGTCGATCTCCGTGTAGCTCACCCGGCGATCACTGTGCATCAGGGCGTAGACGATTTCCCGGCTGCGTGACGGGGCAAAGCGCCAGTCGGTGCTGAAGGATACGACGAGGTAGTCGGCCTTGGCCCGGCCGAGGGCGGCCACCAGATCACCGTTGTAGTCGAAGGCCGGATCGTAGTAGTCGAGGGCCTTGGTGGTGAGCAGGTAGGTGTTGGCATCGAAGAAGCCGGCGAACTTGTCACCCTGGTAGCGGAGGTAGGACTCGATCTCGAATTCGACGTCGTAGCTGAACACCGGTTTGTCGTGACGCAGGGCACGGCCGAATTTCTGGCCCATGGCGTCGTCGGACAGATAGGTGATGTGGCCGATCATGCGCGCCAGGGCGAGGCCGCGGGTGGGAACCACGCCGTGCTCGTAATAGTGGCCGCCATGGAACTCGGGGTCTTTCAGGATGGCCTGGCGGGCCACCTCGTTGAAGGCGATGTTCTGGGCGGTGAGCTTGGGGGCCGAAGCGATCACCAGGGCGTGGGCGACCCGGTCGGGGTATTGCAGTGTCCATGACAGGGCCTGCATGCCGCCCAGGCTGCCACCCACCACGGCGGCAAAACGCTCAATGCCGAGCCGGTCGGCCAGTCGGGCCTGGGCGTCGACCCAGTCTTCCACGGTGACGAAGGGGAAGTCGGCGCCCCAGGGTTTTCCGGTGGCCGGATTGATGCAGTTGGGGCCGGTGCTGCCGTAGCAGCCGCCCAGGTTGTTGACCCCGATGACAAAGAAGCGGCGGGTGTCGAGGGGTTTGCCGGGGCCGACCAGATTGTCCCACCAGCCTTCGGCACCGCTGTCGGCGTGCACACCGGCCACATGGTGGGAGCCGGACAGGGCATGGCAGACCAGCACCGCGTTGCTGCGGGCGGCGTTGAGGGTGCCGTAGGTCTCGTAGACCAGGTCATACCGGGGCAGCACGCCCCCGCTCTTGAGGGGGAGCGGATCGCTGAAGTGGGCCGTCTGCGGCACCACGATTCCGACAGAGTGTTGTGCTTTCATCTCAGTTTCGTCTCAAAAACGAAAAGCCCAGCCGGCGAACGGTCGCTGACTGGGCTGCCGTCGCTTTAGCCGTACTTTTAAAGCGCCCGCAAGCTGAAGGGTTCAAATCGGCGCTGAGCCAAGAGATTAGCGCGAGGCCCGGTGACAAGTCAAACCCGCACCGGGGCGCCGGGGCTAGAGCTTTTCCACGGCCTCGCGCACCCGGTCGGGATCATCGAGTTTGAGGAGGCGCTGCACCTTGGGGGTCAGGTCGGAGGCGTCGGCCCGCAGGATGGCCTGCTTGACCTCCAGGATCTGCGCCGGGTGCATGGAAAACTGTCGCAGGCCCATGCCGATGAGCAGGCGGGCGCACTCCGGGTCACCGGCCATCTCGCCACAGACCGACACGGGGATGCCGGCCTTGATGCCGGCCTGGATGGTCAGGTGGATCAGGCGCAGCACGGCCGGGTGCAGCGGGTTGTAGAGGTGGGCGACGGCCTCGTTGCCCCGGTCGATGGCCAGCGTGTATTGGATCAGATCATTGGTGCCGACGGACAGGAACTGCAGACGCCGGGTGAAGGCGCCCAGGCACAGGGCGGCGGCGGGGACTTCGATCATGCCGCCGACCTGCACGGCCTCGTCGAACTTGATCTTGCGTTCGCGTAGCTGGGCCTTGGCCTTGTCGAGGAGGACCAGGGTCTGGTCGATCTCGTTGCTGCTGGCCAGCATGGGGATCAGGATCTTCAGCTTGCCGTAGTGGCTGGCACGCAGCAGCGCCCTTAGCTGGGTCAGGAACATCTTCGGCTCGGCCAGGCAGAAGCGGATCGCGCGCAGCCCCAGTGCCGGGTTGTCCTCGGTGCGGGTGGCGCCCTCGAGCTCCTTGTCGGCCCCCACGTCAAGGGTGCGCACGGTGACGGGCTTGCCGGCCATGGTCTTGACCACGGCGCGGTAGGCATCGAACTGCTCGTCCTCGTCCGGCCAGGTTTCCCGGCTCATGAACAGGAATTCGGTGCGGAACAGGCCCACGCCGTCGGCTTCAACGCCCTTGGCCTGCACGGCGTCGGGGGGCAGCTCGATGTTGGCGAGGATCTGCACCTCCTCGCCGTCCAGGGTGGCGGCCCGGGTGGACTTGAGGCGCTTGAGCTTGGAGCGTTCGAGTTCGACGGCCGCCTTGCGCAGGCGGTATTCCTCGAGGACGCGCTCATCCGGGTCGATGATGACGACACCGCGGGTGCCGTCGATGATGATCAGCTCGTCGTCCTTGACCACATGGCGGATGTGGCGCAGGGCGACGACGGCCGGGATGGACAGGCTGCGGGCGACAATGGCGGTGTGGCCGGTGGGGCCGCCCACGTCGGTGATGAAGCCGGCGACGGCGTGGTCCTTGAAACCGATGGTGTCGGTGGGCGACAGGTCGTGGGCAACGACAATGGTGCCGAGGCCGTCCTTGCGCTTGGGCGGAAGGTGGCCGGGGTGGCCGAGGAGAACCTTGACGACCCGCTCCACCACCTGCACCACGTCGGACTTGCGTTCGCGCAGGTAGGCGTCTTCGATGGCCTCGAACTGCTCCACCAGCTGTTCCATCTGCTGGACAAGCGCCCATTCGGCGTTGGCCCGCCGTGTGCGGATGAGCTGCTCAGCCGCCTCCACCAGCATCGGGTCTTCGAGGAACATGATGTGCATGCCGACGAAGGCATCCACTTCCGAGGGGGCAGCGCCCGCACCGGTGGCGGCCTTGAGTCCGGCCAGCTCGGCCTTCACCCGGGTGACCGCATTGTGCAGACGCGTGACTTCGGCCTCCACGTGCTTGGGGGCAATCGTGAAGTGGGCGACTTCCAGCAGGGCGTGGGAGACCAGATGGGCGTGGCCGATGGCGATGCCCTGGGATACGGCAAGACCGTGTACGGTGAAGCTCATCGCCCGCCCTCCCGCGCCGTCGGGCGGGACGGCCGGGTCATTCCCCTTCCCCGAACTTGTCGGCGATCAGGGCGATCAGGGCGCCCATGGCCTCATCCGCGTCGTCTCCGCTGGTGTCGATGGTGATGGTGCTGCCCTTGGCGGCGGCCAGCATCATGACGCCCATGATGCTCTTGGCGTTGACTCGCTTGCCATTGCGCTCCAGCCAGACTTCGCTCTGGAAAGCGCTGGCGGTCTGGGTCAATTTGGCGGAGGCGCGGGCGTGGAGCCCCAGTTTATTGATGATTTGTGCTTCCTGACGCGGCATGGTTCGGTCTTCCTGTCTTCCTCGGTGTGCTGACGATGCGTGTTGGGAGCAACGGTTGTTGTTATGGGTGAAGCCTTATTTCATGTGCACGACGCCCTCGCAGGCGCCGGCCACTGCTTTCTTGACCAACATGTCCATGCTGCGTTCCCGGTAGGTGATGGCGCGCAGCAACATGGGCAGATTGGCGCCTGCCACACCCTCGACGCGTCCGGGCTCAAGGAGTTTGGCCGCAACGTTGGCGGGGGTGGCGCCCAGAATGTCGGTGAGGATCAGAACCCCGTCACCGCTATCCACGAGCGTGACCAGCTGCCGCGCCAGCGGTAGGGCATCCAGAGGGTCATCCTGGCCGGAAATCCCCAATTGCACGATCTGGGGAGGACGGCGATTCATCACGTGACAGGCGCACTGGATCAGTGATTCGCCTAGCGTGCCGTGGGTGATGAGAAAAATGCCGATCATGTGGGGCATTCTATCCGAAGGGGCCGCCCCGGCAAGCCGTAGAAACCCGGAGATGACGGGATCGTGCGCGCCGCTCTTCAGTCCACCACGGTGGCGGACAGGCCTTGCTCAAACTGGAGGCGGTCGCGCAATGCCCGGCTGACCTCGATGCGGCCGTCCCCATCAACCCTCAGGGCGTGGTCGATGCCGAAGCGTTTGGCGTACATCCGCCATTCGGGCCCGGCCAGATAGACAGGTTTGCTGGCGGCGTCGGACAGGGTGCCGGCGCCCGGGCGCGGTGTGATCAGCACGGTGACGGCCTGGGTGCCCCGGGCGGGCATGCCGCTGCGGGGGTCCAGGAGGTGGCAGTAGCGCTCACCGTCGAGTTCGAAAAAGCGCTGGTAATCGCCGGAGGTGCCGATGGCTTCCCCGTCGCGCAGGGGCAGGCTGGCCAGGGGGCGGGCTTCCCGCGGGTGCTGAATGCCGACCCGCCAGGGGTACTCGCCCTTGCTGCCGAGGGCCATCACATTTCCGCCGATGTTGATCAGGGCGTTACTGATGCCCCTTTGCCGGAGCAGGGTGGCGGCCCGGTCGAGGGCGTAGCCTTTGGCATAGCCACCCAGGTCAATTTGCACGGCGCGGTTGCGGCTGCTCACGGTGGTGCCGTTGATGGTCAGGTCTGCCATGCTTGGGCGAGCCTTGATGGCGGCGGCGAGGGCGTCGGGAGCGGGGCGGGTGGGGGTGAAGGTGTCGGTGTGGAAGCCCCACAGGGCGATCAGTTGGCCCAGGGCCGGGTTGAAGAGTTCGTCACCGGTGGCGGCGATGGCTTTGGCGTCGGCGAGCAGGGTGGCCAGTTCCGGGGATACCGGGATCTGTGGGGTGCCCGCAGCGATGGCAGTGTTGAGGGCGGTGAGCTCGGAGGGCTCCCAGGCATGATAGGCCCGGTGCAGGCGGTCGAACTCCTGCAGTACGGCGGCGGTAGCGGCGCGGGCTTGCGGCTCGGG
>WBZV01000179.1_pt1 | contig 43044 bp, 34 predicted proteins | sample 5204221 | NCBI WGS metagenome assembly WBZV01 (sample SAMN12344360, study PRJNA552823) | activated sludge metagenome | biome: Activated sludge suspended growth; feature: Nitrification reactor; material: Wastewater; isolation source: activated sludge from nitrification reactor of wastewater...
GTTCCGCAGCCATGTCGAGGCCCGCATCGCCGTGTTCGAGTTCATCGAGGCCTGGTACAATCCGCGCCGGCGACACTCGGCCCTGGGCTACTTGTCGCCGGTCAACTTCGAACGGGCTCATGCCGAGACCTTGGCTGCATGAGCCCCCTAATTCTCACCTGTCCTCCGGACCGGGGGAACTCCAATGACCGAACCGTCCGAGCCATCCGAGTTAGGGGCATTTCAGCGCGCCGGTCCTCTTCGGCCCCATCAGGAAACCTGAGATCTCAGACCCGGTCAACATCGGCGTTGTTGTAACCACACCCTACCTCTTTCGACCACAACATGAAGGGAGACACTCGTGCCAACAAGTCATGTGCGAGTACGAGGGCTGGTGTTGTTCTTGGTTGTCATTGGGGTACTTGGAGGTCAATATTGGCTGCGAAGCACGGGAGTGAGTCCATCTACTCGGCAGTCTTCCACCCCTACGGACGACTCCTTTCACCCCCCCGCCGAGCCGATCTATACTGAAGGTGACGCCATTGCAAGGGCAGTTGCCATTCTCCCGTGGCAGTGCGCTCTTACAGGAACAGTTGCCAGGCTCACCAGCAGATCAAATGCGAAGCGTTGGCTACAGGGGCCTAATGCTGACTCATTGGCAACATATGACGCTGACATTGGAGGTGACCCAGCCCCCAACGAGGCTGACGGCGTTCCAACATGGGTAGTTGGGGTCAAGTGTCAGTCAATAACGGTAGGTGAGGCTATGGACGTCCTTGGCGTTGACGACGATAGGAGTGCGGAGGGTATATTCTACTTCTTTGAGGCCGGCAGCGGAGCCGACACGACGAGGGGTGCCCTAGACACCCAGACATGGACTACGTTTGAAAGCCTAATAGGGATGCAAAACGAGTCCATCGCGATCATGCCAATGACGCCCGTGATTGTGGTTGCTGGTGAAGCCCAGCCAACGGAGACCTACTCACAAGAAGACCTTGCGACAATTGGTGCGCTAGACACTGCCTCTGCTAGCACGGCTACCCCTTGAAGTCGATCAGGCCCCTTTCATGAGTTTGGAGTTGACCCGAGTTGGTGGACATGGCCGCGGTCGCCCAGCGTCGCGGCATGGGGCCACGCCATGGGCGTGCCGTCCACCGACAGCAGCCACGGCTCGCCCTCCGGCGGTCGCCCCAACAGCGCTGCAATCGGACGTCGCAGGCGCCGCTGTGCGGCCTCGCGGATCTCCTTCTGATCCCTGCCCCTTGGCCGAAGCGCTGCGATCGTCCGGCCCACGCTTGCGTGCCCGCGCCGGAACTACTCCGACTCGCAGAGCGCCACCACCGACTGGATGCCCTGGGTCCCCGCCAACGCGCGGATCAGGTCCATGCAGGCGTTTCGCCTCCCGGCCAACATCAGGTACAATGCCTTGCGGAACTGCGTCCACTGGCCTTTGTTCGTCACAAAGCAGGATCAATCGCAGTTCCGCCTTGTTGTCAAGCCCCGCGCGCGCTTGAGGTCCGCTCAGGCGGTCGCGTTGTCAGAAGTCCAGCAGGAAGGTAAACCGTGAAGACCAGGACATCTCAGTTGATCCTCGTTACAGTCAGTGCGCTTGCGGTGATACTGCTTGCTTGGGTCCCGTGGCGCAACTTAGTGGGGACTGGACAGAGAGGCGCAACGCCTGAACCAATCTATATGTATGTCAATGGGCTGCCTGTCTATCTGTCTCAAAGAGACGCTCTTGCGACGGAGGTTAGATCGACAAGTCCGGAGTTGTCGGCTGCCCAAATCGACGCCGACGTCAAGGACAGATTCGTAGAAATGGTCGTCTGGGAGCAGCAAGCGCAGGCACTTGGAGTCGTCGTGCCTCAGGACGATGTTGATGCGGGGATTATGAACGTTTACCAAGCCGCTACAGAATTCCCAGAGCAGATGGCAACTGATGTGCTCGTGCGAGTTACTCAGCAGGGGTTCTCCTCGCTAGAAGAGTATCTGACAGCAGGTGAAGACGTGTTTCGACAAGGCTACGCAGAGGGCTACGCGAGGAGAACGCTTGAGGCCCAGGCTGCCATTTCGACTCCAAGCCCAGAGGAAATCCAAGCCGCAATTCAAGACGCACGCGGTCAGATTAGCTTGCTATCGGCTGTGTTTGGTGAGGAATCTCAGGCGGAGCAGTTCAAGCAAGAAGTTCTTGCGGGACTTCAGGTGCCTGGTCTCGGCGTGGCTCGAAGAGAGATTATAGAACTGTTCTATCGCCACACCGGCACGCCAACCCCCGATCCCAATGCAATAGGGATTGCCATTGGTACGTCTTACGACCTGAACGGGACCATCCCCCAGCCGCTCTTTGTGACTAATGCGGTGGGATATCCAGTCGGTCATGTTGGCATGGTTGAAGACGCCGGGAAATACACCGTGTATCTGGTGTTGGCGAAAGACCCCGAACCTGACGCGACTGCAATTGTGCGTGACATGGTTGATCGGAGGCGAGTGGACGCTGTGGATGCGATGATACAGGAGCTCGTTGCGGAGGCCACGATTACAATGGTTCCGTAGGACCTGGGCTTTTGACAAACCTCCGGCTCACCGCACATAGCTGGAGCGGTTGTAAGTCGGTGGGATGAAGGCGCTGGGGAGGGATCAAGCAGCCTCGGCCTGGCTGGCTGGCCCAGGAGGACCTCGTTTGACCAGCGGTTGGGCGTCACGGCGGCGTCTGGGTGTGCCGGATTTCCGGCCTGGGAGGATTGGGCGGGGTTTGACAGGACGGGCCAGTGTGCCGAACTGGGCGAAAACCCTGGCGATGCCTCGTTGCACCTGGCTGGGTCTGAGGCCAGGGGTCACAGGCCGGGCCTTGTCGGCCTCGGACTTGGGCTTCGGCTCCCAGGGGCGGCGCACGGAGCGTATCAGGTGACGGGCGGCGAAGAGGGTCTGGAAGGCCAGGACCACCAGGTCCACCCAGGCCTCCTCGTGCTCGGTCACCGGGGTTTGGAAGCGGTCAAGGTGCTGGTTGCGGCGCAAGACACGGTGGCTGTGCTCTGGGTCGAAGCGCCGGCCAGGGTCACCAGAGGGTCCACTTCAGCTGGGACACTCCCAGGCCGAAGTGGGCGCGGCCCAAGTCCGTTGGGGCGGTGAGTCGCACGACTGGCTCGTGCCGTCGGATGGGTGGACCATCCGGTGACCCTGGCCTCAGCAAATGCTCCAGCAGTCCAGAACCCCAAGGGCCACGCGTCTCCAGCCTACCGTGCCGAGTGCGCCCTGCCCAACCACCTGTTCCACTGTTGGCAGGAGAGGACCGTGCCGGCCAAGGAGGCTTGGGCCAGGGTCAGCAGAGCGCCCGAGTGAGGGGCGACTGCTGCGGACCGCGCCGAGACCGGCGCACCCTATGCATGCCGGGTCCACGCCGAGTTGGGCCAACCCAGCGAACAGCCCACCCCATCCAGGTTTGCCGGCTTCAAACGCCTGTTTCCTAGCTATGCACGCACGTTTTCCTAGCTTCAACCGACGTTTTCCTAGCTTCAAATGGTGCACTTCCTTGCTTCAAATGAAACTTTGCTCACTTCAAATGGTGCTCGCATAGCTGGGAAAGCTCCTTCTTCTTGGCTAGGAAACCTGGCATCGTCCAGCTAGCCAAGCAGCCTCGCCCTCCATCGATGCGCTTCAGCTCCCGTGTCTACCGCGTCTGACTCCCACGTCGCGTATCGTTCGGCGGGAGAATCCCACCTCCCCTGGCCAGCCCCCACCCCCGGCGCTACCATCTATCCCATGAGCCAGGCTCTTCACTCCGCCCACCCCCCATCGGCGACGCCCGAGCCCCACCTGCCCCGCGTCGTCTTCATGGGCAGCCCGGACTTCGCCGTGCCCAGCCTGGCGGCCCTGGCCGGCGCCTACCCCGTGGTCGGCGTCTTCACCCAGCCGGACCGGCCCGCCGGCCGCGGCCGGCAGCTCCAGGCGCCCCCGGTCAAGGAGCGGGCCCTGGGCCTGGGCCTGCCCGTCTTCCAGCCCGCGTCGCTCCGAAAGGACCCCACCGCCCTGGCCCAGCTGCGCGACCTGGCGCCCGACCTCGTCGTGGTGGCCGCCTACGGCCTTCTCCTGCCGCCCGCGGTACTCGCGCTGCCCCGCTGGGGCTGCGTCAACGTCCACGCCTCCCTCCTGCCGCGCTGGCGAGGGGCGGCGCCGGTGGCCCACGCCATCCTGGAGGGCGACCCTGAGACCGGCATCTGCCTCATGCTGATGGACGAAGGCCTGGACACCGGGGCCGTCATCGCCCGGCAGGGCCTGGCCATCGCGCCGGAGAGCACCAGCGGCACGCTGACCGCGGAGCTGGCCGAGCTGGGCGCAGGGCTGCTCGTCGAGCGCCTGCCGGACTGGATCGCCGGCCGCATCACGCCCGCGCCGCAGGACGAAGCCCTGGCCACCTACGCCCCACGTCTGAGCAAGGAAGACGGGCGACTCCATTTCGGCGGCGATGCCATTGCCCTGGCTCGGCGCGTGCGGGCCATGCATCCCTGGCCCGGCTGCTTCTGCACCTGGAGCCGCGGGCGGCTCAAGGTGCTCCGCGCCAGGGTGGGTCCCGACGCGCCGGGCGGCATGGGCCCGGGGACCTGCTTCGCTGCCGGCGACCTGCCGGCCGTTGCCTGCCGGACCGGCAGCCTCGTCCTGGAGCAGCTGCAGGCCGAAGGGGGCCGGCCCACCGATGGCGCCGCCTTCCTGCGCGGCTTCCCCGACCTGCTGGGCCAGGCGCTGGGTGGCGATGCCTGAGGGGGGCGCCCCCGCGCTCCGCTTCCGCCTGCCCGCCTGGCAGGCGGCCGCGTGGGCGCCCGCGCGCCCGGCCCTGCTCATCGCCGGCGGCGACCACAGCTATGGCCGGCTCGTCCAGGAGGCCGATCGCCTGGCCGACGCCCTGGCCGACGCGGGGATCGGCCAGGGGCAGCGCGTCGCCCTCCTCGTGGAAGGGCTGCAGGCCAGCCTCTTCGCCCTGCTCGCGCTCTGGCGCCTCGGCGCCGTCCCCTGTCCCCTGAACCTCCGCCTCAGCCCCGCGGAGTGGGCAGCCCAGCTGGACCGGCTGGGCCCGGCGCGGGTCCTGGTCGCCGGGGGGCTCGCCGAGGCCGCGCGGCTCGCCTGCGCCGGGCGCCATGCCTGGCTGGAGCTGGCGCGTCCCGCCGTCGGCACGGACGGGCAGGAGAGCGCTGCGCTCGCCCCCGCCGCCCCCTGTGGACCCCTCGATGCTCGCGACAGCGCTCAGCCGGGCGAAGGCTCCGGTCCTCGCGAGGGCTCCCGGCCTGGCGAATCCGTCCAGGAAGCAGACCCCGACCCCCAGGCCCCCGCCCTCCTCCTCTTCAGCTCCGGCACCGCGGGCAGCCCCAAGCTGGTCATGCACGGCCATGGCCCCATGACCGCCCACGCCGGGGCCAGCGCGCTGCGCCTGGGGCATGGGCCGGACGACGTCTGGCTGCTGTCGCTGCCCCTCTACCATATCGGGGGCATCGCCCTCGTCCAGCGGGCCCTGCTGGCCGGCGGGGCCATCGCCCTGAGCGAAGGGGGCGACGCGCCGGCCATCGCCGCCGCCCTGCGTCGCTGGCCCGTCACCCAGCTCTCGCTCGTCCCCACCCAGCTGGCGCGCCTGCTGGAGGTCTGGCCCGGTCCCGCCCCGTCCGGCCTCCGCGCCCTGCTCGTCGGCGGCGCCGCGGCCGACGGGGCCACCGTCACCGCGGCCCGGCGGCGCGGCTGGCCCGTCGCCCTGACCTACGGCCTGACCGAGGCCGGCAGCCAGGTGGCCACCGGCTGGCCCTGCCGCGACCCGGCAGCCGGACCGGCCGCGCCCCCCCTGCCCGGGACTCAGATCGAGGTGCGGATGCCGGACGGCAGCCCCGCCGCCCCGGGCGAAGACGGCGAGATCTGGCTGCGCGGCCCCGGCCTCATGCTGGGCTACGCCGACGACGCCGCGGCCAATGCCCAAGCCCTCCAGGCCGGCTGGCTGCGCACCGGGGACTGGGGCAGCCTCGACCGGGCCGGCTGCCTGACAGTGGCCGCGCGGCGGGAGGACCTGGTCGTCACCGGCGGCGAGAACGTCCTGCCCGCCGAGGTCGAGGGGGCACTCCTGGCGCATCCCTGGGTGGCCGAGGCCGCCGTGGTGGGCATCGACGACCCGGACTGGGGACAGGCGGTGGCCGCGGCCCTGGTCCTGTCCCCCGCGGCGCCGGCCGAGGCGGCGCAGGACCCCGCGGCGCTCGCGGCGACCCTTGACGCCTGGCTCCGCGGACGGCTGGCCCGCTTCAAGCGCCCGCGCCGCTACGCCATCCTGGACGGGCTGCCGCGCAGCGAATCCGGCAAGCTCCTGCGCCGCCTCGTCCGCGAGGCCCTGGCCCTCCCGCGGCCCCCGGAGTTGGGCTAGACTCAAACGCATCGGGCCCGGATGGTGTTTAGGATCATCGCGGCAATGGCCACCGCGACCACTCCGTCGCTTTTTTGGACGTCCCAGCCCCCACCGAAGGGAGTGCCCCATGACCCGCCCGCGCCAGCTACCTGTGTTGGTATGCCTTCTCCTCGGCCTCGGCCTGTGGCAGGCGGCCGCTTCGCCGGCCGCGCAGCCCGTCCGGGCCCAGGTGCCTCAGCCCACCTGCAACAGCGTGGTGGACAAGACCGCCGCACCGGACACGGTTAAGCGCGGCGAGGAGGTCACGGTCAAGCTCAGCATCTCGGGCGCCTGCCCGCAGCAGGAGCGCAAGGCCGACATCGTCCTGGTCATCGACCGCTCCCGCTCGATGGAGGAGCTGACGCCCGGCGGCATCACCAAGCTGACCGCCGCCAAGCAGGCCGCCCGAGGCTTCGTCGACGCCATGGACCCGCGGCTGGTGCGGGTGGGGCTCATCGTCTTCGACAAGATCGTCCAGGAGATGAGCTACCTGACCTCCGACCAGGCCAAGCTGCGCGCGGCCATCGACAGCATCGGCTCCGACACCGGCACCAACCTGGTCGACGCCCTGGACGCCGGCTACCGGATGGCCACCAGCGCCGGCGTCAGGCCGGATGCCCAGGCCGTGCTGGTGTTCATGACCGACGGGAAGCACAACGAGAGCACCGGCAACCCGCCTCCGCGCAGCGCCATCTTCCCCATCATCGCCAAGGTCCACGCCGCCGGCCTGGTGGTGCACAGCATCGGCCTGGGCCCGGTCAGCGACATCGACGAGCCCCTGCTCCGGCAGATTGCCGCCGACCCCAGCCGCTACCACTGGAGCGCCACGGGCACCGACCTGGAGGCCATCTTCCAGGACATCGCCGGGGTCATCAAGGCCACCGTGCTCTTCAAGACCCTGACCGTGGTCGACCGGGTGCCGGCCAACATGGACTACGTCCGGGACTCCGCCCAACCGGTGGCCGTCTGGGACGCGGCGGCGCGGACCCTGACCTGGACCTTCACCCTCGTCCCGGAGGCGGGCCATGTCCTGAGCTTCCGGGTCAGGCCCCAGGAAGCCGGTCGCCATCCGACCAACGTCGAGGCCACCGCGGACTACAAGGATGGTTATGACAACCAGGGCCGCAAGGTCTTCCCCATCCCCCAGGTCACGGTGCTGGTGCCGGAGGAGCCGGGCGGCTGCGTCTGCCGCATCACGCGCCAGAAGGCGCCCCAGTCCGTGATCGACCTGGCCCTGGCCAACCCCTCCTCGGTGATGGGATGGAACCTGCTCCAGAACCCCAACAAGCCCGGCTCGCCCATCTTCCCCACCCCGGGGCACGACTGGCCGCCCAACCCTCGGCGCACCTGCCTGGACATCCAGAACCGGGCCATCCCCTTCCATCCCCTCTTCAACTCCGTCATCTGGCGCGCCGGCTGCCTGGAGGGGCCCGACAGGCCCTGACGCGTGGGCGTGGGTGGCTGACTCAGCCTCACTTCGTCTAGAATGGAGCCGACCCGAACCCGATGCCGCGCCCAGGTTTCGACCGGGCGCGGCCCGTTTTTTAGGGCGGAACCCCATGGCCCAGATCGGACGCAACGATCCCTGTCACTGCGGCAGCGGTCGCAAGTACAAGCAATGCCACCTGCGCGAGGACCTCGCCCGGGCCACCGGCGCGGCCGAGGAGCAGCGGGCGCGCGACGCGCAGCTCGCCGCCATGGGCAGCCCCTCGCCCGAAGAGCAGCGGGCGCTGTACCAGGAGTTGACCGGCCGCCACCTGGCCGGCGATCGCATTCCGGCCAAGATCGAGGAGTCGCTCATCGATGCCTGGCGGCAGCGGCGCTGGGTGGCCCAGGCCCGCGAGCGCCTGGCCGAGCACGCCGCCGCGGTCGAGCGCGCCCTGAACGAGGACCCGGCCGCCTTCGAGCGGGTGGCCGAAGGCCTGGTGGCCGAGCTTGACCTCAGCCGCTTCGAGCTGACCCAGGTCAACCGGCGGCGGGTGCTCGCGCAACTGGGCGCGCCCCCCGAGGACCCGCTGCAGCGCCGCAGCTACGCCCAGGCCGCCGGTCGCCTAGTGTTGGTCGAGGAAGACCGGCGCGGCTTCCACGAGGGGCTGTTGGCCGAGCTCCCGGCCCTGGTGGAGGCCGAGCGGTGGACCGAGGCCTGGGTCTTGGAGCGCTGCGCCGAGCGGGCCCTGGATCCCGATGCCGAGGCCACGGCCTTCCTGGAAGACGTGGTCCAGCGCAGCCTGCGCGGGCGCGAACCCGCCCGCTGAGGGCTGGGCCGGGGCCCAGCAGCCATTCACGCGGGTCTCAGCATCCGTCCCCACAATGGCCGGGACCCGAACGCCAGGAGAAGCCCCTTCATGACCGACCCGCAGGCCGCGCCCGCTCCAAGCCCCGGTTCGCCGTCGGCCGCCCCGGCGCAGCCCCTCGCAGCCTGGGCGACCGCAGGCCCCGTCGTCCTCGTCGTCCTCGACGGCTGGGGTGTGGCGCCGGCGTCGGAAGGCAACGCGGTGACCTTGGCCGACACGCCCCACTTCGACCGCCTGCTGGCCGACTACGATCATGCCACCCTGCGCGCCTCGGGCCCGGACGTGGGCCTGCCCGAAGGCCAGATGGGCAACTCGGAGGTGGGTCACCTCACCCTGGGGTCGGGCCGGATCATCGACCAGGACCTGCAGCGCATCGGCAAGGCGGTGGCCGACGGCAGCCTCGGCCGGCATCCCCTCTTGCAGCGCAGCCTGGCCGACACCAGGGACCGGGGCGGGGCGCTCCACCTCGCCGGCCTCCTCGGCGAGGGGGGCGTGCACGGGCACACCGATCACCTGCTGGGCCTGGTCGCAGCGGCCAGGGCAGCGGGGCTCGAGGCCGTCTACATCCACGCCTTCACCGATGGGCGCGACACCGCACCACGCAGCGCGCTGGAGCAGATGGCGCGGCTGGAGGCCGGCCTGAGCGCCATCGGCCTGGGCAAGGTGGCCACCGTCTGCGGCCGCTACTGGGCCATGGACCGGGACCGGCGCTGGGACCGCACGGAGAAGGCCTGGCGCGCCCTGCGCCGGGGGGCGCCGGTGGCAGCCACGGCCGCCGCGGCCATCGCCGAGGCCTACGCCGCCGGCGAGACGGACGAGTTCATCCAGCCGCGGCAGATCGCCGCCGCCCCCGGCCTGGACGCCCGCAGCGCGGGTCCTGCGTCCGGGCGCCTGGCCGACGGCGACACCCTCATCCTCTGGAACTTTCGCGCCGACCGCATGCGCCAGCTCCTGGCCATCCTCTGCGATCCGGACTTCGCCGGCTTCGCGAACCCGGACCGGCCGGCGGGCCTTCGCGTCCTGACGATGACCGAGTATGCCCAGGGGCAGTCCGCGCCGTCCCTGTTTCCGCCACAGGACCTGAGGCAGCCTCTCTCAGAGGTCATCGCCGAGGCCGGGATGGGCCAGTTCCACACCGCCGAAACCGAGAAGTACGCCCACGTGACCTACTTCTTCAACGGCGGCCGGGAGCAGCCCTTCGCGGGCGAGAGCCACCACCTGGTTCCCTCGCCCAAGGTGGCGACCTACGACCTCCAGCCAGAGATGAGCGCGCCCGCGCTCACGGCGGACCTGGTCGATCGCCTGCGAACGGGCACGGACCGCTTCGTCCTGGTCAACTTCGCCAACCCCGACATGGTCGGCCACACCGGCGTGCTGGACGCGGCTGTCCAGGCCGTCACCTGCGTGGACCGCTGCCTGGGACAAGTGCTGGCGGCCGTGGCGGCGCGGGGCGGGGTGGCCATCGTCACCGCGGATCACGGCAACTGCGAGCAGATGATCGACCCGCTGACCGGCGGGCCGCACACCGCCCACACCCTGAACCCGGTGCCGCTGGTCGTCACCCATCCCGCCCTGAGGCGCAGCGCCCGACCCCCGGCGACGCTGCGCCGTGACGGCGGCCTCCGCGATATCGCCCCGACCGTGCTGGAGCTCCTGGGGCTGGCGAAGCCGGCGGTCATGGACGGCGCCAGCCTGCTGCCCCGCCCGGCAGGGTCGGACGCCTCGCCGACCGAGCCTTGGACGGCCGCCGGGGGATCCCTATAATGGCGGCTTGCCGATCGGCTTGCCGATCCGAGATGCCGGGCCGGCAGCGCGCGTCGATCCCGGCCCCTCTCGCGGCCGCTGCCGCGCTCCGCGGCAGGCGGGCAGGCCGCGGCTCGCCCAGATTGGACTGCGACCCCTATGGCCCTTGATCGTGACGACATCCTCGAGCGCCTGCGCCAGGCCGAGGGCCCACGCGCCGACCTGAGCGGCCTCGACCTGAGCGGCGCCGACCTCAGCCGCCTGGACCTCCGCGGCGTCGACCTCAGCCGCGCCGACCTCTCGGCGGCGGACCTGCGCTGGGCGGTCCTGGAAGGCGCCGACCTGCACAGCAGCGTGCTGCGCAAGGCCGACGTCCGTTGGGCCGTCCTGCGCGGCGCCGTCCTGAAGCAGGCGGACCTGGGACGGGCCAACCTGGGTTGGGCCGACCTCGCCGGCGCGGACCTGCGCGGGGCCGCCCTGGACGGCGCGGCGCTCGAGAGCGCCGAGCTGGCGGGCGCCTTGCTCGATCGCGCGGAGGTCAGCGCGGGCCTTCGGCCGGCCATGGCCACGGCCGGAGCCCCGGCCATGCTGCCCGGCCTGGGCGGCCAAGGGGCGGGCGCCTGGTCCCGCGGCATCGCCCGGGGCGGGGCCGTGGCGGGGCGCCTGGCCATCCCCCAGGTGTCGGTGCGGAGCATCGTGCTCGGCCTTCTCGGGGCCTTGCTGGCCCTGCAGGTCTGGGGCTGGCGCTTCCGCAGCAGCTACCTGCTCGACGGGTTCCAGCTGCGCGGCCAGCTGCCCCTGGACCGGGAGCGGGCCCTGGTCGGCCTGGGCCAGGCGGCCAACCTGGGGGCCGGCTTCACCGAGGTCCTGCCCTTCGTCCTCAAGCTGGCCCTCGGGCTTCCCTTCGCCTTGCTGGGCCTGCTGGGCGTGCTCGCGCTGATCGCCCTGCCCCTGCTCCTCCTCTGGCGCCTCGGCGAGCGGGCCCTCGGCGACCTGCTGCGGCCGCGCTGGCGCCCCGTGGTGGTGCTCGGCCTCTTCGTCTCCTACACCGCCCTCTTCGTGCTGGTGCTCTTCCCGGCGGGCCTGGAGCTGAGCCGCTGGGCGATGGCCCGCGGCCTGCCGGGCACCGGTGCCCTCGGCCTCCTGCGCGGCCTCCTGGTCGGGGGGCCCCTCTGGCAGCGCTTGGGCCTGCTGGCCGCCCTGGCGGGAACGGCCTGGCCGTTGTCGCTGCTCCTCAGGCACCTGGCCCAGGGGCTGCGGACCTGGGAGCCGCCCCTGGCCTGGCGCCTGCGCTATCCCCTGCTGAACAGCGCCAGCAGCCAGTGGCGCCGGGCAGGGTTCCTGGCACGCGCCAGGCCCGTCGAGGCCGCCGAGCGCCGGCGCGGCCTGCAGGTGAGCGCCGGCCTGGCCCTGGTCCTCGTCACCCTGCTCGCCGGCGCCGGGCGGGTCCAGGCCGAGGCCGACGCCTGTGACGGCGGCGACCTGCCCCGGATCCTGCTCTACGTCGGCGATCGGGAACCCGAGCAGGGTCCGGTCTGCCAGCGCCTCCTGGCCGAGACCGAGGAGCATTACTACACCTTCTTCCCCAGCCAGACGAGCCAGGGCGAGGGCGCGAACGCCGTCCACCTGGCCAACGTCCGCGAGATCGCCAAGGAGCGGCAGCTCACGATGATCCCCCTGGCGGCGGACGATCCCCGTTGTCCGACCTGCCTCGAGGGCAGCGACGGCAGCGAGGTGGCCGTGGTCGACCCCGACGAGCAGACCGCGCAGGGACCGATCGCCGCCGTCGCCGGCCGCGTGGTGACCCTCGACGTGCCGCCCGGGGAGGGCGTCTTCGACAGCATCGTGGTCTCCGACGGCACCGAGGTGACGGTGGACGGCCGCCCCGCCTCCATCGAGGACCTGCAGCCCGGCAAACGGGTGGTGGCCTTCGGGCGGGCCGATCCGGCCTCGCCCACCAAGCTCAACGCGCGCCAGTTGTCCGTGGTCGTCGCCCGCGGACAGGACGTGCCGGAGCCGGGAACGGTCGAGGTGGACCTCAGCAACCCCCGGACCCCGATCTTCATGGGCAGCGGCTGGCCCGAGGGCGGCAGGCTGGAGGTCCGCCTGGTCAACCAGGCGCAGCTGGCCGACGAGGGCAAGAAGGGGTTTGACGCCAGGGGCCTCGGCCACCTGCTGAGCACGGTCCAGGTGCCTCCGGGCGGCAGCTTCAGCAGCCCCTACATCCTGCCCTCGGAGGTCCCGACCGGGCCCGACCAGCGGATCCTCGTGATCGACCCGGCCACCGGGAGCTACCAGAAGTCCAGCACCTGGTTGCAGGAGCCGCTGCCGCCGCCGAGCGCCACGCCCACCGAGCGCCCGGTCGCCCCCACCTACGAGGCCACGGTGACGCCGACCGGGGAGGGAGCCGGGGCCGAGACCCCCAGCCCTTCGCCCGCGGCGGAGGCCAGCAACACACCCTTGCCCACGCCCTTGAACGCGCCGCCCGGCAGCGCCGGCAGCGGGGCCGGCGCCGACTGCGACGATGCCTTCGAGCCCGACAACCGGCGGGGACAGGAGCGCGAGGTCTACGCCAGCCTGGGCGGCGACGGCAAGGCGGAGACACGCAAGTCCTGCTACAAGGGAGACATCGACCTGGTGGCCTTCGAGGTCAAGGGCGGGCGCTGGTACAAGGTCAGCACCACGGAACTGGCCCCCGGCGTCGACACCTTGATCGCCGTCGGCGACCTTCCGGAGGGCAGCACCTGCCTGTCGGTCCATCCGGACTTCGGCTGCTGGAACGACGACAAGGACGGCAACGCCCTGGAGTCCGAGATCCTCTTCCGGGCCGGCGGCAACGGGCGGGTGCTGGTCACCGTCGACAACCGGGGCACCCGCTTCGGGGCCGAGGCCAGCTACGGCCTGGCCGTGGCCCAGACGGTGCTCGAGCCCAGCGCAACCCCCTCCGCCGCCCCCACCCTCACGCCGGCCCCCACCCGCACCCGGCTGCCGCGGCGCGACGACTACGACAATGCCGCGGCCAACAACAGCTGCCGCTATGCGACGGTGCTGAAGTGGGCCTCGCCCTGGGAGGACGACCTGCTGGCCACCATCGCCTCGGCCTCCGACCAGGACTGGTACCAGATCGAGCTGACGCCCTTCAACACCAGCAGCGGACCCGGCTATTACCGGATCGAGATGACCCCGCCCGACGACCGGGACTACGACATGGACGTCGGTCCTTTCGGCGGCACCGGCGTGTGCAGCAACGAGAACTGGGTCAAGCACCGGGACGGCGACCGACGCGAGTCGGTGGACATCCGGGCCGACAGCAAGAAGACGCTCTGGCTCCAGGTCTACGGCCGGCCCGGGGCCAACGAGTTCGACCCCTACGAGTACTACAGCGTGTCGATCCGCTACGCGCCGGGCAGCACGCCGGTCGGGGGCGGCTCGGGCGGAAGCCAGACACCCCCCACGGCCACGCAGCCGCCTCCGCCCACTTCCGTGCCGCCGCAGGCCTCGGTGACGCCGACGCCCCCCGGCCGGAGCGTGCCATGAGGCTCGCGGCGCGCCGCCTGTTGATCGGCGGGATCTGCTGGCTGGCCCTGCCGGGCCCCGTGGCGAGACCGGCCGCCGCCCAGGCTTCCATCGACGCCGCCTGCGAGGCCGAAGGCTGGCGGCAGGTGGGCCTCGGCCAGGGCCAGGCCCGGGCCGCGGTCTACCAACTGAGCGCCAGCCGCGACCACCTCCAGGCCGCTGCCTACGTGGGGCAAGGGTCCAACGGCACCTGGCAGGTGTTCGGCGGCGCCCTGGACGCCGCGGGCCTCAGCCAGCTGAGCACCCTGGAAGGCCAGCGGGTCACCGACCTGCTCAGCACGCCGGCGCATCGCGACACCAGCGCCTGGGCCAGCGGATTCGGCGACAGCAACGTGTTCGGCGCCCTGGCCAGCAGCCCGACCGGCTTTGCCCCCCGCGGCAGCCTGACCGCCTGGCCGGCGCGCCTCATGAGCACCGGCCTGGAGGTCTTCGCCCTGGCCACGAAGCCCGGCGCCAACCCCGGCGTGTATCGCTGGGACGCCAGCCTGGCTCCAGCCGGTGATTGGGTGCGTTCCAGCGGCGACGTGGTCGACGCCGCCGGCCAGGCCGTGCGGGCCGCCTGGGCTTCGGCCACCGACAGCGGAGGCCGGATGTGGCTGGGCACCGACCGCGCCGGCCTCTGGACCAGCGCCGACGGGGGGCTCTGGGAGCGGCGCGGCAGCAGCGGCACCCTGGACCTCGCCTTCGCCACGGTCACCGCGATCAGCCCCAGCCCTTCGAGCGCCGCGAAGCTGGCGATCGGGCTCGGACCGTCGGCGGTGCAGCCGCCCAAGCCCGGCGCCAACAGCTCGCGCGGCGTCCTGGTCTCGCGCGATGGCGGATTCAGCTTCGGGGCGGCCACCTACCCGGGCCTGCTGGCCGAACTCAGCGACCAGGTGACCGACCTGGCCTTCAGCCCCAGCCAACCGGAGCTGCTCTTCGCCACCGTCTGGGGCGACGGCCTCTGGGCCAGCCACGACGGCGGCGTGACCTGGCTGCACCTGGGCCTGGACGGCTTGGGCGCCGATGCCTCCGCGGCCTACCTGGCGGCGATGGAGTTGGTCCAACCGGCCCTTCATCCCGGCTGCGAGCTGCTCTTCGTCGGCGGCGACAACGGCCTGTGGGTCCGGGACGTGGCCCGGCTTGGTCGGGGGGCGCGCATCTACCTGCCCTGGCAGAACCGTGGGAACCCCCAGGCGGGGGCCGCGGCCGCCCTGGATGAGGCGCCCCCGCTCCTGGGACGCCAACTGCCTTCGGCGGGGCGGTGAACGCTGACCCGGCGGGTTCCTGAGCGCCGGCGGCGCCAGGCCGGCGGTCCCGGCGACAGCGCGCCTCCTGGCCGGACCGGCGTCGGCAGCGCCCTGGCCCTCATGGCCCTGCTGCTGGTGGCCGTGACGGCGGCCTTGGGGCGACCGGTTCCCAAGGCCGCGGGACAGCCTCCGCCAACCCCGCCTTTCCCCACCCTGGCCCCCACCGACCCGTTTCCCACCTTGCCGCCCAGCGTCCCGACGCCCAGCCAGTTCACGGCGACCGCCACGCGCCAGGCCGCCGGTTCGCCGACGCCGCTGCCCAGCCGCGAGCCCAGCCCCACCCACTCGGCGGCTCCGCCCACGGCCAGCCCGAGCCCCTCCTTCAACATGCAGGGACCGGTCTACCTGCCCTTCCTCGCCAAGCTCCACCTGCTGCTGGAACCCCAGCTCCGCTGACGCCCGGCCCCTGATGCCCGCCCGACCCACGATGCGTCGCCGCCCGGTTCGCTGGACCTTCCTGGGCCGCCAGCCCTACGGCAGGGTCCTGGCCTGGCAGCGAGCCCTGGCGGCGGAAGTTGCCCAGGGCGGGCAGCCGGATCGCCTCCTCATCTGCGAGCACGATCCGGTGATCACCCTGGGCAGGCGGGCGGGGAGCGCGGACCTGCTCCGATCCGCCGAGGACCTCGCCGCCGGGGGGATCGCGCTCTTCGAGGTCGAGCGCGGCGGCGCGGCCACCTACCACGGCCCGGGCCAGCTCGTCGCCTACCCCATCCTCAACCTGCGGCGCCACCGCCAGGACCTGCGCTGGCTGAGCCGCAGCCTGGCCCAGACGGCCCTGGACACCCTGGACGAATGGGGCATCGCCGCCGAGCTGCGCGACGGACCGGCCCTGGGGCTGTGGACGGAAAGCGGCAAGATCGCCGCGCTGGGCCTGAGGGTGTCGTCCTGGGTCAGCTACCACGGCCTGGCGCTCAACGTGAGCACCGACCTGACGCCCTTCTCCTGGATCGTGCCCTGCGCCATGCCGGGCGCCGTGGCGGACCGCATGGCCGCCCACCTGGCGTCGCCCCCCGGCCTCGGGGAGGTGGCCGCGGCCTTTGTCCGCGCGTTCGGGCGCCGCTTCGGGACGGAGATGCGGGAGGTGCGGAGGCCGCGCTTCCTCCGGGGAGCAGCGGATTCCACGGGCGCCGCCGGGGCGGACTTCCTGTGAGGGCGCGCCTGGCCGCGGCCTTCCTGGCCGCGGGTCTCCTGGCCGGGTGGTGCCTGCTGCTCGGAGCCGCGTCCTGGTGGCTGCTGTTCGCTCGTCCCGCGGCGCCCGGATCCGGGCGCGCGGCCCGGCCTTCCCTGAGCCGGGCCGCGACCGCGCCGCCCCCCCAGGCCGGGCGGCCAGGCCCGCGGACGGGGCCGGCCCCGTCCCCCTCGCGGCCTCCGGCCACGCCGGACGGCGAGGGAGGCCGGCCCGGCGAGGGAACGGCCGCGGTCCGTGCCGTGACCGCCACCCCCGCCCCGCCCCGCGGGTCCGTGGACCTGCCCCGGGCGGTCGACTGGCCGGCCACGCCCGACCTGGCCGGGCGCGAGCCCCTCACCAGCACCCAGCATTTCCGCGTCTACCCCTTCGCGGGCGACGACGTCCTGCTCCGGGAGCAGGCGGCCGCATGGGCGCCGCGCCTGGAAGGCATCCTCGCCGGCACCGGCCGGCGCCTGGGAGGCCGGCGCCTGGCGCAGCCCGTCGACCTCGTCTTTGCGCGGAGCTACCCCGCCCGCTGCCCGGCCAGGGGACTCGCCGCCACCCAGGACGATCCTCCCCTGCTGATGGTCTTCCTGGACGAGGAGACCTCGGACCTGCAGGTGGCGGCCGTCCTGGCCCACGAAATGGCCCATCACCTCAGCCTGGACGAACGCTTCGTCGGCGACGGCGTGCTGACGGAGGGCATCGCCAACTGGGCCGGCGGGCCGGCGGTGCTGCGCTGGCAGGGATTCGCCACCTGGCCCGCTGCCGTCCGCCGCTACTGGCGCGAAGGGCGCTACCAGTCCGTGGCGGACCCCGACGCCCTGCGACCGCGGGGGGGCGAGGACTGCATCGCCCGGCGCGACCGGGTCTACAACATCCGCACCGCCTTCGTGTCCTGGCTGATCGACCGCGTCGGCCTGGAGACCGTGCTGGCGATGCCGGTCGCCGAGGTGACCTGGGCTGACCCCGCCGGCACCGAGGCAGGAAGGGCGCGCCTGCCGGACTACGAGCGCGCCGCCGGAGCCGGCCTTGCCGAGCTAGAGCGACGCTTCCTCGCCAGCCTGGGACTGGGGGGGCCCGAGGTCATGATGCTCGAGCTGCGTCCGGAACTCGAGGGCGTAGATGTCCAGTAGGGCGACGAAGAGCGAGGCCACGATGGGCCCGACGATGAAGCCCAGGAGCCCGAAGGTGGCCAGCCCGCCGACGGTGGCGAAGAAGACCAGGAGGTCGTGCATCCCGGCCCGGCGTCCGACGAGTCGCGGCCGGATGATGTTGTCGATGGTGCTGATGACGACGGCGGTCATCAGGATGATGATCAGGCCGTCGCGGACGTTCCCCTGCACCAGCTCGATGATGCCGATGGGATACATGATCACCCAGGTGCCCACCAGGGGAAAGAGCGCCATGACCCACATGGCCACCCCCCAGAGCAGGGGGGCCTGGATGCCGGTGTAGCCCAGCGTCAGGGCGCCGAGGGATCCCTGGATGAAACCGATGATGACCGTCGCCCGCAAGGTGGCGCGGCTGGTGGACACGATGCGCTGGATCAGCAGCTCCTCGTAGCGCTGCTCGAGCGGGCTGAGGTAGCGGAGGCGGCGGACGATGGCCTCGCCGTCGCGAAAGAAGTAGAACATGGAGAAGAGGATCACGAAGAGGCTCGCCACCACCTGCAAGGCGCCCTGCGAGGTGCCGCTGATCCAGGCGCCGGCGGTGTTGCCCAGGCTGGAGAGGACGTCCTGCCAGTTGACGGATTCGAGGCGCAGCGGGGGAGCCCAGCTGGGCACGGGAATGACGCCCGCCAGGCCCTCGGTGGACGCCCGATCCACCTGCTGGCTCAGCTCGCGCAAAGCGGCCAGGATCCGGCCCTGGTTGTTCAGGTAGAGCCCCTGCATCTCGGCCACCACCATGGTGAGGGTCAGGTAGCTGGGGACCAGGACCAACAACAGCACCACGGCGCAGCTCAGGAGCGCGGCAAAGCCCTGGCGGCCGCGGACCAGGCGGACCATCCATTCCTGCAAGGGGTAGGTCAGGGTGGTGAAGACCGCGGCGACCACGACGGGGACGAAGAAGATGCGCGTCATGGTCAGGAAGAGGAGCAGCATGACCACGAGCAGCAGGACCAGCCAACGCTGACCGAAGCGGATGGCGGATTTCTCGGCGGCGGCCTGGCCGCGGGTGGGGCCGGCTGGCGACCCGTCCTGGCGGGCTGAGGGGCGCTCCATGCGACTACCTTCCTGCTGTCCTGAGCCGTGACGTCCGAAGCGGTCGCCGCGCGAGAACATAGCAGATGCAGGCGCTCTCCGCAACGGCCGGGCGCTGGCGCCACTCGAGGATTTGCGGTATGCTGTGGCCGTCCGGTCGCCGAGGCCGGCCGTGGAACCGCGGACTGGCCCGGCTCACAGGGAGGTAGGGGCGATGGGATTCCTCAAGCGGCTGTTCGGAGGCAAGAAGGAGGCCGAGCGACCGGCTTCCAGGCGTGTGGGCACCCCCGCCCCGCGCCCCGGCCCGGCCGTGGCCGAGACCCCCCGCGCGCCAGGGGCTGCAGGCGACGGCGGCCAGGGGGAAGGCGGGTCCGTGTCCGCGAAGCAGCTGGCCCGCGACCTCGGCTCAGGCGATCCCGCCAAGCGCGAGGCTGCCGCCATGCAGATGGTCGCCGGCGGAGCACGCACGGGACTCCGCCCGCTCCTGAACTGCTACCTCAACTATGGGGATCCCGGCGTCCTGAAGGCCCTGGCGACCTTCGGCCAGGACCTGGCCGCGCCCGCAGCGCGCGAGGCCTTCGACCTCTCGGTGATGGGCATCCGTCGGGCCCGCCTCATGGACGTCCTGGGTATCAGCGGCGACGAGAGCGTCCTGACGGCCGTGCGCCCCAACATGGACGATGTGGACCTGGACATCCACATCCGGTCCTGTGTGGCCCTCGCGCGCCTGGGTGACGTCTTCGGCATCGACCGCTTGGAAGAGGACATCCGCCTGACCGACAAGGACCTCCGGGCCAAGGCGCTCGCCGCCCTGCACGAACTGGGCGACGAGCGGTCGCAGCGTGTGCTGCATGACCACCTGAAGCGCTTCATGGCCGAGGCCGGGGCGGTGCCGGACGACATCGTGGTCAAGGCTCCCTTGCTCGAGGCGGCCGACAGCAGCCTCAGCGGCGCGGTGGTCAACGAGGTCAAGGCGAGCCAGGAGAACCTCATCCTGGTGGTGGGGTCGGGCGGCATCCAGTTGGCCGCGCACCGCCGCGATGCCTTGGTCCAGTCCTTGGGTTCGGTCGGCAGCCTCCACTTCGGCCTGCCGCTGATGAGCCCCGAGGAGCAGATCGCCGCCTTGCACCAGGCGCACGCCGAAGCCACCGCCAGCCCTGGCGCCCGCTCGCTGTACATCGGTCGCCTGCCGGCGCCGCATGACAACCCACCGCTACCGCATTTCATCACCCGGGTGGAAGGCGTCTCGTACCGCGTCAAGATCCTGATCGTCGACCTGCACGAGTACTCCCTTCTCCAGGATTGGCTGCATTATGTCCAGGACAAGGCAGAAGCGCCCACCGCGATCGAGATCATGCTGAGCATCAGCCTCGAAGCCCAGGGTGGCTTGACGGAGGAAGAGCGGATGCTCTACGGGATGGCCTCGGCGGAGGACAAGGCCCGCTTCGCCCGCGCTTTCCTGGCCCACAGCTAGGACGCGGCCGGCGCCGCGCCGCGGGGCGGACAGGCCGGAGTCAGAACATGGACTTGTGCGCGTTCGCGCGCCAGGTGGTGTGCAGCCAGGACCTGGCGCTCAAGCTTGCGCCTCCGCCCCGCGGGCTGACGGAAGGCCGGGCCGGCCCGGGTCCCCTGCCCATGGCGCCCGGTCGTCCGGCGGCCCTGGCGATCCGGCCGGGCCGGCAGGTGAAGCGCCTGCCGCGCCTGAGCGGCATGTCCGACCCCCGGCAGCGCGGCCGCATCCTGCACGCCCTGGCCAACCATGAGCTTCAGGCGGCAGAGCTCTACGCCTGGGCCATCCTCGCCTACCCGCAGGCCCCCGCCGCGTTCCGCGAGGGGCTCCTGGCCATCCTGCAGGAGGAGCAGCGGCACACCCGGATGTACCTGTCCCGGCTTGCCAGCTGCGGCGTGACCTTCGGCGACCATCCCCTGACCGGCTATTTCTGGGGCAAGACCCCCGGCCTCTTGGCATCGCCGCTGCGCTTCGTCTGCGCCATGGCCCTGACCTTCGAGAACGCCAACCTGGACCACACGGTGGACCTGGAGGAGGCGGCCCTCAGCGCCGGCGACGAGGCGACGGCCGCGGTCGTCCGCCGGGTGCGGGCTGACGAGGTGGGCCACGTGGCCTTTGGCTGGCGCTGGCTCTCTCAGATGAAGGAACCCGGACAGACGATGTGGGAGGCCTACCTGGCCCATATCGACTGGCCCCTGCGGCCGGCCCTGGCCCGCGGCCGGCGCTTCAACCGCAGCGACCGCCTGGCCGCCGGCCTGGAACCGGCCTTCATCGACCTGCTGGAGGCCTCCGAGCTGGAAGCGGCCGGCCACGCGGTCGACCGCGCCGCCGCCAGGCCCCCGCAGGCCGGATGAAGAAGGGTCGCGCGGCATCCGGCCCTCCGGCCGCGGGTCCGGAAGCGGCCCCGGACGATGGACCGGGCGCCGGCCTGGTCGTCGCCAACCTGCTGGCCGAGGCCGAATGGGCCGGCGAGCAGCCGGCCCTGCCCGCCAAGGCGCGCCAGCGGCTGGGGGCGGCCGGCCTCCTGATGGCCGCCTTCCTCCGCGGCCCCCGGGACCGGCTGTGGTTGCCGGAGGGAGACCTGCCGCCGAAGGCCCCTGCCGGCCCCGCGCCGGCGGACGAGCGGCGGGGAGCCATGGCAGGGGACTGGGGGGCCGACACCGCGGCGGCTGCACAGCTCCTGCTCGGGCCGTCGCCGCCCGCCGCAGGCCCCTTCGCGGTCCTGGCCTGGGCCTCCACGCCGCGCATCCGGGGCCTGGCCGAGGAGGGCCTCGCGGACGCTCCCTTCGCCCTGCCGCCAGGCGCACGAGGAGCCGCAGGCGGGGCGACGTCCGATTGGCGGGCCCCCTTCTGGCGCACCCCCCTGGCCGACCCCGAGCTGGCGCGGCGCCTGGCGTCACGCGCCTGGTACCAGCGCAGCGCTGCGGCCCTGGGCCTGGCCCTGCCCGGCAGCAGCCTGCTGGGCAGCGCGGACCTGTTGCCGGCGCTCGTGGCCCGGGGCGAGCCCTCCGGCGCCGGCCCCGCCTGGGTCCTCAAGCGCTTGTGGTCGGCGGCCGGTCGCGATCGCCTGTGGCTGGGGCCGTCCGGACCTGACCCCGCCCAGTGGGACTGGATCCGAGGCTGCCTGGCCCGCGACGGAGCGCTGCTCCTGGAGCCCTGGATGCCCCGACTGGCGGACTGGGGCTGCGTCGGCCTGGTCGAGGCGGACCGCGTGGACATCGTCGGCAGCCATCGACAGGTGGTCGATGCGCGGGGTCGCTTCCAGGGCATCCGCCTGTGGCCGGGGGCGGCCCGACCGACCGAGCTGCCCGACCCGGAGCTGCCGGGCTCCGCCGCTTCCCTGCTCCAGGACGCCGCCCTGCAGGCCGGCGCGGCCTTGGCCGCGGAAGGCTACCGCGGCCCCTTTGGCATCGACGCCTGGAGCTACCGCGACCGCAGCGGGCGCTGGGCCTTCCAGGCTCTGGGCGAGGTCAACGTGCGCCTCACCATGGGCCTCCTGGCCTGGGCCTGGTGCCGGTACCTGTCCCTTCCGCCGGACGGGCGCGCCTGGGAGCTGCGGCCCCACCCTCCCGGCGATCCACGGCTCCGCGCCGCGGCCATCCCGCTCCCGCCTGCCGTCCTGCTCCGCCCGAACGGCGTCGGCGCCTGGCTCAGGCCGGTGGGCGCGGCCTGAGCGGGACCGGCGAACGGCCGGGCCGCAGGCCGGCGACCGCCAGGGGACGGCGGTCCCGGAGGAAGGGCAGGCGGCGCCTGTGCTCGGCCACCACGGCGGCGTCGACCTCGGCCAGCCAGCAGCCCTGAGCGTCCGGCGCCTCGAAGAGGAAGGCGCCGTCGGGCCCGATCAGGCAGGATCCGCCGCCATAGATCTGCCCGTCGCCCTCTCCCACGCGGTTGACGCCCAGCACGTAGGCCTGGTTCTCGATGGCCCGAGCCTGGAGCAGGCTGCGCCAATGACCTGACCGGGCCGCGGGCCAGCTGGCGAGCACCAGGTAGAGGTCGGTGTTCTCCGCCGTGATCCGGAAGAGCTCCGGAAAGCGCAGGTCGTAGCAGATCAGCGGCCGGACCCTGAGGCCGCCGATGCGCAGCCCCGGCAGGCGTCGCCCGGCTTCGTAGGCCGCGTCCTCGCCCGCCAGGGCGAAGGGCTGGAGCTTGTCGTAGCGCAGCCTTCGCCTGCCCGCCGGGTCCAGGACGACGGCGCTGTTGCGCGGTCGCCGCCGGCCCGCCAGGACGAGGCCGGCGCAGATCCAAAGGCCCTGCTCCCTGGCGGTCGCGGCCAGGGCGGCCTCGCTGCTGCCGGCGGCAGCCAGGGTGGCCTGTGCATCCATCGAGAAGCCCGTGGCGAACATCTCCGGCAGCACGGCCAGCTCGGCCCCTGCGGCCGCCGCTTCGCGCAGCAACGCCGTCGCCCGGTCCAGGTTGACCGGCGGCTCCTCCCAGGCGATGTCCATCTGCAGGGCGGCGAGCTTCACGGCGCCCAACCCAGCTCGCGCTCGGCGGCTCCCAAACGTTCGAGGGCCGCCCGCAGGGTGTCCTCGCGCTTGCAAAAGGCGAAGCGCAGCCGGCCCCGGCCCCATTCGGGATGCTCTGGATGGAAGACCGAGGGCGGAATCGCCGCCACGCCCAGGCGGCGGATCAGGAGCTGGACCACCGCCTGGTCATCGTCGGCGGTCCAGCGGTCGTAGCCGGCCAGGCAGAAGTAGCTGCCCTCGGGCCAGGCCACCTGCCAGCCCAGGTCCGCCAGCCCCTGGCAGAGCAGGTGGCGACGCTTCGCATAGGCCGCGCGCAGGTCCGCCAGCCGGGCCTCGTCCAGTCCTTCCAGGGCCAGGGCGACCGCCACCTGCAGGGGGGCCGGGGCGCAGAAGGTCAGGAACTGGTGGGCGGCCTGCAGGCCCGCCACCAGCGGCGCCGGACCCCAGGCCCAGCCCACCTTCCAGCCGGTGAAGGCCAGGGTCTTGCCGGCCGACGACAGGGTGAGCGTTCGCTCGGCCATGCCCGGCAGGGTGGCGAGGGGCCGGTGCCGGGCGCTGCCGTAGCAGAGATGCTCGTAGACCTCGTCGGTGATGGCGATCAGGTCGCGCTCGCGGCAGACCGCCGCGAGCAGCTCGAGCTCCGCTTCGTCCAGCACCCGGCCGGTGGGATTGTGGGGGCTGTTGAGCAACAGGGCTCGGCAGCGCGGGGTCAGGATCGCCTGCAGGGCCTCGGGCTCCAGGCGGAAGTCGGGGAAACGCAGCGGCAGGTAGCGGGGCCGGGCCCCCGCCATCGCCAGGACCGGGGCGTAGCTGTCGTAACAGGGCTCGAGGACCAGGACCTCGTCCCCCGGCTCCAGCAGGCCCAGGCAGGCGGCGGCCAGGCCCTCCGTCGCCCCGCAGGTCACGGCCACCTGGGTCAGCGGATCGATCGCCAGGCCATGGTGGCGCCCCACCGCCTCGGCCACGGCCCTGACCAGGCGGGGATGGCCTTGGGAGCGCGCGTACTGGTTCTCCCCCGACCTGAGGGCCGCGACCGCGCCCTCCAGCATCCAGGACTCCCCATCGAAGTCCGGGAAGCCCTGGGCCAGGTTGATGGCCCCGTGCTGCTGGGCCAGCGCGGTGATGCTGCTGAAGATGCTGGTGCCGAAGGGCTCCAGGCGCCGTGCGACCATGCGGGACCGGCCTTGCGCGCCGGCGGATCAGAAGGGGAGGGCAGGCAGGTAGGGCCGAGGGTTGGCGGCCAGCCAGGGCCAGGGCATGGCCAGGAAGATGGCCAGGAGCGCCAGGCCGAAGAAGATGGCGGCACGCCGGTGGCGCACCCGGTCGCTGGGGCCCGGGCGCCGGCTGCGGGCGCGGCCGATGTGGATGAGGAGCACGGCCAGGACCATCAGGCTGGCGTGCTCGACCACCCAGAAGCGTAGGCTGGCGTCCTTCATCGCCGCCCCCATGTCCTGCAAGGCCACCTTGACGGGCGGGCTGACGACGGCGAGGGCCAGGCCCAAGAGGAGCTGGAGATCGGTGAACAGGGTCAGGCGCCGCCCGACGGCGTCGTCGCCGTCGCGCCACACCCGGTCGCTGAGCCAGCCCGGGATGGCCCGGAGCAGGGCCTGCACCAGGAAGAGGAGCACCAGCCAGCGGACCAGGTTGTGGGCGAAGGTCAGGTAAGGGTAGATCGCGTCCATGAGGGAGGTCGTCTCCGGAGCTGGGGGCCGGCGGCCGTGGCCACCGGAACGGGGCGGTTCAGACGCGGCCGGCCAACCAGGCGTAGAAGGCGGCCACCAGGACGAAGGTCCCGATGAGCAGGCGGACCATGGGGCGGCGGGGCGCCGCCAGGTCCTGGCGCAGGGAGGCCGACGCCGCAAGGCTGATCAGGGTGAAGGCGGTCAGCGAGAGGGCGGGGATGGTGACGAAGCCGAACGCGATCCAGTCGATGGCCGAGCAGGGGGGGCCGGACTTGGAACAGGCCGTGCTCTCGGTGAAGAAGCCCCATTGCAGGAGCACGTGGTAGGTGGCGACAGCCATGCCCGCGAGCGACAGGGGCAGCAGGTAGAGGCCGGCCCGGCGGTCGTCGCGCAAGAGGGCTACGGCGCTGACCGGGAGCAGCGGGTACATCAGGATGCGCTGGAACCAGCAGAAGCGGCAGGGCTCCAGGCCCATGACCTCGCTGAAGAAGAGGCTGCCCAGCGTGGCCGCCGTCGCGACGAGGAAGACCAGGAGCAGACCCCAGGCCTCGAGGCCCGAGCCCGGCCCTGGGTCGACCTTCGCTTCCGGCTGCCCTATCCCCGTCGCCATGAGCCTGCTCCTCTGCCTCGATGGGTTGCCGCACCGGCGCAGCGGCGGGATTATACCAGTGCCGCGGCGGTGCTTGCGGCCGCGTCGGCCCCGACCTATGATGACGCAGCGAATCGGAGATCGAGCGGATGGGCATTCTTCTCTACCATTTGGGTTGCCCGGTCTGGGCCCACCGCGCCTGGCTCGGCCGCTTCTTCCGGGCGGGGACGGCGGCAGAGGACTTCCTGCGCCGCTATGCCGGCGTGTTCAACGCCGTGGAAGGGAACGCGACCTTCTACGGTCTGCCCCGGCCCGGTACGGTCGCTCGCTGGGCGGAGGACACGCCCCCCGAGTTCCGCTTCTGCTTCAAGTTCCCGCAGGCCGTGTCCCACGAGGGCACCTTGTCGACCAAGCTCGGCGCGGCGAACGCCTTCCTGGACCTCATGCGGCCGCTCAGCCCGCGCTTGGGACCCTTCATGCTCCAACTGCCCGCCGGCTTCAGCCCCGCCGAGCTCCCGGTCCTGGAGGCCTTCCTCGCCCAGCTGCCGCCGGACCTGCCCTATGCGGTCGAGCTCAGGCATCCGGCCTTCTTCAGCGGCGGTTCCGCCGAGGCCCAACTGGACTCCCTGCTCCGGCGGCAGGCCGTGGACCGCGTCATCTTCGACAGCCGCGGCCTCTGGGCCAGCGATCCCAAGGACGCGGCGGTCCGCGCCGCCCAGGCCCGCAAGCCCAAGCTGCCCGTCCGCCTCACCGTGACCGGACGCAGTCCCGTGGTCCGCTTCGTGGCCCATGCGGAGGAGGCGGCCAACCGCTGGCTGCTGCGCGGCTGGGCCGAGCAGTTCGCCGCCTGGATCGGCGAGGGCCTGACCCCCTACCTCTTCGTCCACACCCCCGACGAGGATTCGGCTCCGGACCTGGCGCGGCAGTTCCACCACCTGCTGTCCGGGCGGATCGACGTCGGAGCGATGCCTGCGTGGCCGGCTGAGGCGGCGGACCCGGTGCGCCAACTAGGTCTCTTCTGAGGGACCGCCGCCATTGAGCCGGGCCGCCGCCGTGATCAGGTCCGCCGAGCGGCGACGACCCAGGTGGTGCCCAGGGTCAGCCCCCGGAAGGCATGATCGATCCGCAGCAGCCAGGGCATCAGCGCGGTGTAGGCGCGATAGGCCGGGCTGTCGCCGAAGCTCTCGAACCGATGCGTGCCGCCGCCGCGCCGCAGCATTCGGTCATAGGTCTGCATGACGCCGCGCTGGAAGGGAAAGCCCTCGGTGCCCTGCTCCAGCACCTGCCATCCGGCCAGCAAGCCCTCCATCTCCAGGCGGCTGAATCGGGTCACGTGGCCGGCGTAGGCGTCCATCACCGTCCACTGCCCGGGGTCGTGCGGGGTTGTCAGGAGGAGGATCCCCCCGGGGCGGAGGACGGCCCGGGCGTAGGCGAGCACGCGCTCGGGCTGCCGCACGTGCTCGATGACCTCCGAGCAGACGGCGAGGGAGAAGGCGCCGACCCAGGCCTCGGGCGGCGCAGCGGTGGCGTCGCCGACGTAGAAGCCGGCGCGGCCAGCCAGGTGGGCCTCACCGGCGGCCGCGGTCGCCAGGCGAACCGTGCGATCCGACGGGTCCACGCCGATGACGGTGTAGCCGGCGCGCGCCAGGGCCAGGCTGGTGCGCCCCACCCCGCAGCCGATGTCGATGACCGGCGTGGCCGGGCCGGGCGGCGCCAGGCGCTGCGCCAGGCTGACGAGGGTGCTGGTCAGATGCCGGAGCAGCGGATCCCGGTGCTGGGAGCGCAACAGGGCCCGTTCGGCCGCCTCATAGATCTGCATCGAGCCTCCTGGGATGCCCGCCGGTGACGCTGCGGCCCCCGATCTTAGCGGCGGGCCGTCAGCCCGTCCAAGTGGGCGGGGGGTGGGGCGACCGACCGCCGATCCCCTCCCTGGCCCCAGGAGGCCGTCGGCTGCTACAGTGTCGCTGAGGCGCAGTAGCTCCGCACGGCCCCGCAGGGCCCTGGACCCAGGTCCTGCACCGCGGTGCATCAACGAGCGGCTGAAGCTCCTCGACCCCGCTTGCGCTCGGTCCGCCCTTCGCCCCAGCCCCGGAGCCCTGCTGCCGATGCCCATCCCAGCCCCCCACGCCCGAGGAAGGTGTCGACCACCGTCGGCACTCTGCCTGGCCCTGGGCCTCCTGGCCGCCGCCTGCGCGGCCCAGTCGGCCGCGACCCCGGCGGCGAAGCCCATTGCGAACGGGCCGTTGGACAGCGGCGCCCAATCCCCCTCTCCCCGTCCGCCCGACATCGTCCTGATCATGGCGGACGACCTCGACCAGCAGTTGGGCGGGATGGACGTGCTGCCCAAGGTGGACGCGCTCTTGCGCCGCGAGGGCCTGAGCCTGGAGCGCCATTATGTCAGCTTCCCAACCTGCTGCCCCGCGCGGGTCAGCCTCCTCCGAGGCCAGTATCCGCACAGCCACCGCGTCCTGACCAACGCCCCCCCGGCCGGCGGCTACGAAAAGGTGCTGCCCTTGGGGCTGGAGTCCTCGACCCTGGGCACCTGGCTGCAGGAGGCCGGCTACCGGACCCTGTATGCCGGCAAGTACCTCAACGGCTACCCCCTGCCCTCCGCACCGGAGCGGGTCCCGCCCGGCTGGTCGCGCTGGTACGCGCCGGTGGACGAGGCCGCCTACGGCAGCTTCGGCTACCGCATGAACGAGAACGGCTCCCTGGTGGCCTACGGCCAGGCGCCGGAGGACCACGTGACCGACGTGCTCGCCGCGAAGGTGGCCGCGGACATCCGCAGCGGCGACCCCCGGCCGCTCTTCGCGGTCATCGCCCCCTTCGCGCCCCATGCGCCGGCCGTGCCCGCTCCCCGCCACCAGGGCCTGTTCCCTGAGGCGCGGGTGCCGAGGACCGCATCCTTCGACGAGGCCGACGTCTCCGACAAGCCGGCGCGCATCCAGCTGCTCTCCCCCTTGTTCCCCGAACCGGTGGCCACGATGGACGCCGAGTACCGGGCCCGGCTGCAGAGCCTTCAGGCGGTGGACGACCTGGTCGCGCAGGTGGCGGCTGCGCTCGAGGAAAGCGGCCGCCTGGCCGACGCGGTGCTGATCTTCAGCTCCGACAACGGCTACCACCTGGGCCAGCACCGCCTGCCTGCCGGCAAGACCACGGCCTACGAGGAGGACATCCGCATCCCCTTCCTGATCCGCGGTCCGGGCATCAAGGCGGGCCGCCGCGAAGCGCGCTGGCTCACCGGGATGGTGGACCTGGCGCCCACCATCGCCGAGCTGGCCGGGGTGAAGGCACCGGACTTCGTGGAAGGGCGCTCGCTCCTGCCCATCCTCCTCGGCGACGGCCAGGGCCCGGCCGAGTGGCGCCGGGCCTTCCTGCTGGAGGGCTACGCGGGCGGCAGCCGCAGCCAGCGCGGCACCCCGGTCGTCTCGCCGGAGGCCGGGCGGCCGGGCTACGGAGCGATCGCCCCGCCCGACGCCTTCGATCTCAGCGTCGCCGGGCCGGCGGCCACGGAGCAGGAGAACCCGAACCCCACGCGCGAAGTCTACCTGGGCCTGCGCACGGCGCGCTTCACCTTCGTCCTCAACCTGCCGGCCGAGTACGAACTCTACGACAACGACTCCGACCCGCAACAGCTCCAGAACCTGGCCCGCCAGGTGCCCCCGGCCTACCTCGAGGCCCTGCGCGACTGGGCCGCGGCCCTGCACGCCTGCCGGGGCGCCGCCTGCCGCGACCTGGAGGCGCGCGAGCTGCCCGCGCCGCCCAGCGACCTGCCCCCGCCCGCCAGCCCCCAGGCAACCGCCCGGCACGATCCGACCCCGACGCCGGCGGCTTCGGAGAGCGCCCGGGCACCGGCCACGACGCCCGCCGCGCCGACGGCGGCCCCGGGATCGCCGGCGGCCGGCCCGTCACCGGGCGCGTCGGCCCTGCCCGCGCGCCGCCACCTGCCGCTCCTGATCCAACGCCGGCCCGGCCGGGCGGGCTGAGCCGGCGGCCGGCTCCTTCGCGTCAGGTCGCCTCCGCCTCCACCGCCGCCAGCCGCAGCCGGCCCAGGAGCGCCAGGCCCTGGTCCGTCGCCGGAGGATGGTGCAGCACCGCCCGGACGTCGCGCAGGCAACGCTCCATGCGGCCCCGCTGCAGGGAGGCGCCGCCCATGACCCGGGCGGAGAGGTCCACGGCGGCGACCACGGCCTCGGCCAGGTGCAGCTTGAGGGCGACGATCTCCGGACCCAGGCCGGCGCGCTCACCCTCGTCGGCCCGATCCCAGGACGCGGCAAGCTCCTGCAGCTGGGAGCGCGCAGCCCGCAGGAGGAGGTCTGCCTCCCCCACCTGGCGCTGCACTGCCTCGACCTGGGCGATGGGGCGGCCCAGGGCAGTGGGCACCCGGCGGAGGGCATAGCGGGCCGCCTCGTCCACGGCGGCGTCGGCGACGCCCAGGTAGACAGCGCTGAAGCAGAGTGTGAACCAGGCACCCGCCCGGGCCTCGAGAGGGCCGGGCGCCCGGGCCGTCTCGCGGTACAGCAGGGCCTGCTCCGGCACGGTCACTCCCTCGAGGACCAGGTCGTGGCTGCCCGTCGCCCGCATGCCCATCGCGTCCCAGGTCTCGACCACCGTCAGCGCGGCGGCAGGGACCAGGAAGCGGCCGATCCCGGCCTCCTCCCCCTGCAGCGCCGCCGGGACGATGACCCAGTCGAGCACCGGCGCCAGGCTGGCGAAGGTCTTGCGGCCGTCGATCCGCCAGCCTCCCGGCGCCGGCACGGCCAAGGTGCGGGGCAGACCGCCGCGGCTGGGACTGCCGAGCTCGGGCTCGGAGGCACAGCTGTTGACCCAGGCCGCCCGCGCGACCACGTCACGGCAGAGGGCCTCATAGGCGCCGGCCGACCAGCCCCGTCCGGCGGCGGTTCCCAGGGTCTGCACGTGCATCGCGAAGGCCAGGGCGGTGCTGCCGCAGCCCTGGGCGAGCAGCTGCAGCAGGCTGACGGCGTCGGCCAGGCCCGCGCCCCAGCCGCCCGCCGCGGCCGGCACCGAGAGGGCGGGCCAGCCCGCCGCCCGCAGCAGGGCGAAGTTCTCGTGCGGGAAGCTGGCCTCTCGGTCATGCCGCTCGGCGGAAGCGGCGAAGCGCCGCGCCAGGTCGCGCGCCTCGCGCGCACGCCGCAGCCGGTCGACCTCGGGGATTCCCATGTCCCAATGGTAGCCCGAGCAGCGTCTCAGTGGCGCGACCCCGGCTGCGCCGACCTCCGGTAGAATGGTCCCCAGCTCCCCACGCAGCAGGTGAGGTACATGCAGCAGGCAGGATCGACCACTCCAGCATCCGACGGCATGCCCGGCGGCTCCGGCTCCGGCCGGGCGGCCGGCGGCGCCCCCCTTCCCTTCGCCTTCATCGGGCTCGTCCGGCGCATCGGCCTGGGGGCGGGCCTGGCCGCGTTCGGCGCCCTTTCCACGGCCTGCCGGACGCCCGCGCCCAGCTTCGTGGCCCCCACGGCGCCGCCCGCCGGCGCCGCCCTGTACCAGACCCACTGCGCCCTCTGCCACGGCGCCAAGGGCGAGATGCCGCCCGAGATCACGCACCCCGTGAACATCGGGAGCCAGACCTTCCTGCGCCTGGCCAGCGACGAGATGCTGGCCGACAGCATCCGCCTGGGTCGGCCGGGCGAGGCGGCGAAGCGCCCCAGCGGCACGAAGATGCCGGCCTTCGGTGACCCGCGGGCTCCCATCCTGAGCCCCGAGCAGATCCGCGACGTGGTGGGCTACCTGCGCTCCTGGCAGACCCTGCCCCCGGTGACCCCGGAGCCCTTCGACGCTACCGGCGGCGACGCGGCGCGCGGCGCCGAGGCCTTCGCCCTGCGCTGCGCCACCTGCCACGGCCAGGAAGGCCTGGAAGCAGGAGCGCCGCGCCTGGCGGGCCGCACCTTCCAGGACACCTACAGCGATGCCATGATCGCCCACGTGGTCCGAAGCGGTCGGGACGAACGCATGCCGGCCTTCAAGCTGCGCGACGCCGAGCTGGCCGACCTGGTGGCCTACGTCCGCAGCCTCGCGCATTGACAGCCGACCCCGCCTGAGATACAAGAGGCCGCATTCACGCGAGCAGTCGACCCGGCCGTCCGAGGCACGGGCCTCATCCTGCCAGACCCCAGGAGTAGCCGCCATGTCCCGCCAACGCTTCTTGCGCCCCAGCGCCATCGCCGTTCCGCTGCTCTGCCTGGCCCTGGGCCTCGCGGGCGGCGGCAATGCCCAGGTCCTGGCGGCCCGCGCCGCGGAACTGGAGGTCTACCGGCTGCAGACCGACCGCCAGGGGATCCAGCAACTGGTCCTGGCCGGCCAGGACCTGGTGGCCGTCGCCCAGCGCGGCCCGGACCGCTTCGACGTCCAGCTGGTGGCCGAGCGGGGTCAGTTGCCCGACCTGGAAGACCTGGGCTTCGAGGCTCGCCTCTGGTTGAGCCCGGATGGCCGGACGGCCACCGAGACCCTGGCCCATGACCAGGCCCGCAGCGACCAGGCCGGCGGCGGCGTCTATCGGCCTTGGGACGGCCCCGGCAACATCGAGGAGGAAGTGCGCAGGCTGGCCGCCGACCATCCGGGGCATACCGAGCTGAAGGTGATCGGGCGCACGGTCCAGGGCCGCGACATCCTGGCCCTGCGGGTGACGGGGGGCATCGCCCAGGCGGGGACGCGGCCCAAGGTCCTCTTCAACGCCCTGCAGCATGCCCGCGAGTGGATCGCCATCGAGGTCAACCGCCGCCTGGCCCGCCACTTCATCGAGGGCTACGGGAAGGACGAGACGGTGACGGCCATCCTCGACCGCACCGAGGTCTGGTTCGTGGTCTGCGCCAATCCCGACGGCTACCAGCTCACCCACCAGCAGGGCTTCCGCCTCTGGCGCAAGAACGCCCGCGACCTGAACGGCGACGGCGCGGTGGACGCGGCCAACGACGGCGTGGACATCAACCGCAATTTCGCCGCGCGCTGGAACTTCGACACCGAGGGCTCCAGCGGCGCGCCCAATTCGCAGACCTACCGCGGGCCGGGTCCGGCCTCCGAGCCCGAGACCCAGGCCCTGCAGAGCCTGCTGCGCGAGCAGGGCTTCGCCCTGATGCTCAACTACCACAGCGCGGCCGAGTTGATCCTGTACCCGGACGGCTGGCAGGACCAGACGCGGACGGCGGACGACCCGATCTTCAGCGCCCTGGCCGGGACGATCCGCGAGCCGGCGGTGGAGGGCTTCACGCCGATGCTGAGCGCCGGCCTCTACATCACCAACGGCGAGACCTGCGACTTTGCCCACGCCCAGGCCGGCACCCTCTGCTTCACCCCGGAGCTGAGCACGCCGCCCCCGGGCTCGGGCGGCGGCACCTTCGAGTTCCCGGACAACGAGGTGCTCATCCAGGCCGAGTTCCTCAAGAACCTGCCCTTTGCCCTGGACATCGCAAGGACGGCCCAGGAGCCGGCGGAGCCCAGCTCGCACCTGACCGGCCGGCAGGCGGCGCCCATCGTCGTCGACCGCTTCGGCCGCTCCTACGGCAGCCCGCAGCCGGTGGAGGCCAACGTCCAGCGTCGCCTGGGAGAGGTCACGGTGACCTACCGGGTGAACGGCGGAGCGGCGCGGACGGTGAAGGCGACCGAATGGCCGGGCGGCGAGCGCTACGGGGACACGGGCGATGTCTATTACCACCGGATGCGCGCCGAGATCCCGGAAGGCCGGCAAGGCGATCGGGTGGAGGTGACCTTCGCTGCCGGCGGCGTCCAGAGCGCCCCGTTCAGCTACGAGGTGGCATCGGTGTCGGGCGCTCCGGTGCTGGTGGTGGCGGCGGAGGACTACAGCGGCGCGAACCCCGACTACGCCAGGACCGACGGCCCCAGCTACCTGGACGCCTACACCGCCGCCCTGCGCGAGATCGACCTGGCCTACGACGTCTACGACGTGGATGCCAACGACCGGCTGGCCCCGTCCCAGCTCGGAGTGCTCAGCCATTACAAGGCCGTGATCTGGTACAGCGGGGACGACGTCGCGCCGCTGACCAAGGGCTCGACCAACGGCAACGTCGATCGCCAGGCCCTGGAGATGATGCTGGCCGTCCGAGGCTACCTGAACGAGGGCGGCAAGCTGCTCTATACGGGCAAGAACGCCGGCCGCCCCTACCTGGACGGCCTGAGCTATGCCGCCGAGGGGGACCTCCCCTGCAACCCCGGCAATGGCCAGGGCTGCGAGCCCTTGAGCAACGACTTCCTCCAGTACTACCTGGGCATCAGCGCCGGCCAGAGCGTGACCGGGATCGACGGCGGCCGGGTGCAGGCCGGCGAAGGGCCCCTGGGCAGCCTCGACCTCAAGCTGGCCAAGGGGGCGAGCGCGGCTTCTGATCGGGCGACCAGCTACCGGCTGATCACCGAGCAGATGCGCCCGGAGGACTACCCCCTCTTCGACAGCCAGGCGGTAGGCAGCTTCAAGGACTTCGGGGTCCGGGCCCGGAGCGGCGCGTACTTCCTCGCCAGCGGCAGCACGGCCTATGACTGGCAGCGCGTCGGGCGCAGCATCGACCTGACCACGGCCGGCAGCGCCGAGCTGGCGTTCTGGGTCAACCGCCAGATGCGCCCGCAGTTCGACGCCTTCTTCGTCGAGGCCCGAACGGCGGGCCAGGAGGACTGGACCACCCTGCCCGACCAGAACGGGCACAGCAGCCAGGACCCGCTCGCCTGCACCTCGGCGGCCTGGTACGGCATCTTCCCCCACCTGCCCCATTACCTGAGCCGCGTCAGCGACCAGGAATGCCAGCCGAAGGGCACGAGCGGCGACTGGCATGCAGCCAGCGGGGCCAGCGACGGCTGGGAAGCCTGGAAGGTGGACCTCAGCGCCTACAAGGGCAAGCAGGTGGAGGTCTCGCTGACCTACATCCGCTCCCGCCTGGCCTTCCCGGGCGCCTACGTGGACGACCTGACGGTGACGGTGGACGGAGCGACGGCGTCCGTGACGGACTTCGAGACCGACCTGGGCGGCTGGCAGGCCTCGGGCCTGCCGGTGATGGTGCAGGGGCAGGAGCAGGCGCACGAGGTGGACTGGGCGCGAAGGAGCCTCGCCGACCTGCCGCCGGTGGAGGGCAGCCCCATCGTCCTGCGCGAGGATGCGGTGACCCTGGGCTTCGGCCTCGAGAGCGTGGCGGATGCCGCCCAGCGCAGCAGCTTCCTGAAGCGCCTCCTCCTGCACCTGGTGCCGGACCTCTACGACGGCCCCGCGCCCCGGCCCACCGAGCCGGCTGCGCAGCCGCGGATCTTCCTGCCGCTGACCCTGGCGGCGGAGGCCCTGCGCCGGTAGGTAGGCAAGGGCCGCTCGGCGCCGGCGGCGGCGCACGGGCCTCGAACGTGAACGGGCCGGTGACAGCGAAGGCGCTGTCACCGGCCCGCCTGCTGCCAGGCCCCCCGATGCAGGAGGGCGGGCGCGCTGCCGGGTGGGCCCCCGCGCGCCGTCCTAGGCCTGGCCGGCCTCGATCCCCAGGGTCCGGAGCGCCCCGGCCACCGAGTCCTGGGGCGACACCTTGTTGTGCAGCTCGACCAGGCGGCCCTCGGCGTCGATGACCGCATGGCTGCGGATGATGCCCTCGTAGGTCCTGCCGTACATCTGCTTCTCACCCCAGGCGCCGTAGGCGGCGGCCACCTGGTGGTCGGCGTCGACCAGGAGGTGGTAGGGCAGGTTGAACTTGGCGATGAAGCGGCGGTGCGACGCCGAGTCGTCGGGGCTGATGCCCAGCACCACGGCGCCCGCGCCGTGGATGGCCTCGTGCGCGTCGCGGAAGCCGCAGGCCTGCACGGTGCAGCCGCTCGTGTCGTCCTTGGGATAGAAGAACAGCACCACCCTCTGGCCACGGAAGTCCGCCAGGCGGCGGAGCGTCCCGTCTTCGTCGGGCAGGGCGAAGTCAGGTGCGGCCTGGCCGATCGCCAGCATGCGCAGAGCCTCCCATCGATGCCGTCGGCCGATCTGCCGCGGCCCGCCGGGGTGCGGCCCATGGCCGGACCCCGCCTTGATCCTAGACCATCCGCGGGCGATGGGGCCGCCCCGAACCGGCCGTCCGGCTCCCGGCCTGGGACCCAGCGGATGCCTTGTTTCAGTTTTTCTAAGTTCGCTATTGATTTTCTCAATGCTACCTTGTATCATTGTTCACGCATCGCGCGATCCACTTGTGTTTCCCAAGGACAGAGCCCATGAACCCATCCCTGAACCCATCCCTGACCACCTGTCCGGCCTGCAGCGGCGCGCTGACCATCACGCGCCTGCGCTGCGATCGCTGCGACCTCCAGCTCGAAGGGCGCTTCAGCCAGGGGCCCCTGGCCGCCCTCAGCCCGCAGCAGCTGGCCTTCGTGGCGGCCTTCGTCCGCTGCGAGGGCAAGCTCAGCCACCTGGAGGCCGAGCTGGGCCTCTCCTATCCCACCCTACGCAGCCGCCTGCAGGAGGTGGTCCGGGCCCTCCGGCCCGCCCCCCAGCGGACGGCGCCCAGCCTGGACCAGGCCCGGCGGCGCGATGTTCTCGCGGCGCTGGAGGCCGGCCACATCAGCCCCGCCGAGGCCATCGGCCTCCTGGAAGACAGTGGAGAAGACGAATGAACGGCGACTTCAAGACCATCCCCCTCCCCGCCGGAGCGCAGGAGCTGCGCCTGGCCGAGCTGCCCGGCGACCTCAAGGTGGAGGGCAGAGACGACCTGCAATCCGAGATCAGGGCCAGCGGCGAGCTGACCCTGGAGTGGTCGGAGGCCGACGGCGTCGCCCTGCTGGGCGGGGCCGACGATCTTCACCTCCTGCTGCCGGCCCACCTGGCCCTGACCCTGGCGCCGGTGCGCGGCGATGCCCGCATCCTGGGCATCGGCGGCACGGTGACCATCGCCGAGGTCAACGGCGACCTCCGGCTGCGCGAGGTCGGGCCCGTGACCATCGGCAAGGTCTTCGGCGACCTGCGGGCCCAGGACCTGCAGGGCGACCTGCAGGCCGAGACCGTCTACGGCGATGCGGTGATCCGCGAGGTCCGGGGCGCGGTGGACATCGAACGGGTGCAGGCCGATGCCGTGCTGCGCGCCGTCGACGGCCGCGTCCGCCTCAGCGCCGGGGCCGACGCCTCGGTCGAGCTCTCGGCCAACGTCGAGCACCACCTGGAGGCCGGCGCCGACCTCCGGCTGACGGTGGCACCGAGCTTCGCCGGCGAGCTGCAGCTGAAGGCCGGCGGCAGCATCGCCGTCGACCTGCCCGACGATCGGGTCTCGCGCCTCGACGAGGGGCGCTGGCAGCTTCGGCGCGACGGCGGCTCCACGCCCGGCCAGGACGACACGGCGGCCGCAGGCCTGGCGGCCGATGACGCGGCCGGCGACGGTCCCGCGGCAGGCAAGGTCTACGCCATGGCCGGTGGAGACCTGCGCCTGGGTGGGCCCGAGCAGAACCGGCGCGAGGCCCGTTGGCAGGCCCGCGTGGAGTTCAAGGCCATGGGAGAGGAGTTCCGCGCCATCGGCGACGAGTTCCGGCAGTTGGCCGAGAAGGCCTCGCGCCGCTTCCACGAGCAGGTGGGCGGCCTGGGGCATCAGCTCCAGGGCCGCTTCGGGAACCTGGCCGACAACCTCACGGACATCCTCAGCGCCGCCGGTCTCAGCCTGGAGGAGGCGGAGGCGGTGTCCGAGCGGGTGCGCCGGGCCGGCGAGCGGGCCGGCCAGCGGGCCCAGGAGCGCATGGAGCAGTTGCGCCGGCGCCAGGATTCCATGGCATCGGAGCATCGGCGTGGCTCCTGGGGCTGGATCGGCCAGGCCGTCGAGACCCCTCCTCCCCCTCCGCCGCCCCCGCCGGCACCGGCCGCGCCGTCGGCCGCGGGCAACGATGAGCGGATGGTCGTCCTGCGCCTCCTGGAGGCCGGACGCATCAGCACCGACGAGGCGGAGCGCCTGCTGAAGGCCATGTTCGGCCAGGCTGCCTGACCGAAGGGCGGCAGCAGAGCCGGGGCCGGGGCGACTTCGGCGTCGCCCCGGCCCCGGCGCACGTGTCCTTGCCCGTCACAGGCGTCCGCTGCTCCGGAACCAGTTCACGAGATCGGCCAGGGTCTCGTCGGCGCCACGGTACCGCAGGCCCAGATCCCGCGCCGCCGCGCCGCCGTCGTAGCGACCGCCGTGGCGCAGGTTGGCCAAGGTCTCGGGGCAGAGGCGCAGGCGGCCGGGCGCCAGGGCCCAGAGCAGGCGCACGGGCCGCTCGAGGAGCCGCGGCGGCAGCAGCCAGGGCGCGCGAGGTGTCCGGCCGGCCAGGGACTGCAGGCGTTCGGCCGCGTCGGCCAGGGGCAGGTCGAAGCCTGAGAGCAGGTAGCGTTGCCCGGGCAGGCCGCGCTCGGCGGCCGCCAGGTGACCCTCGGCGCAGTCGCGGATGTCGACGAGGCTGAGGTGGCTGTCGAGGAGCAGCGGCAGGCTCCCGCGGGCCAGGGCCAGGAGCAGGGCCCCCGTGCCGTCGGCCCGCCCGGGCCCCTGGACGGACACCGGGTTGACGAGGACGCGCTCCACGTCGCCGGGTTCCGAGAGGAGGGCCAGCTCGGCCTCGTGCTTGGACCGCTCGTAGGCGGTGAGGTAATGGCCGCGGTGCACGGCGTCCACCCGGCCCACGGTGCCCGGCGCCTCGCCCAGGGTCACGGCGGAAGAGGTGTGGACGAAGCGCTCCACCCCGGCGGCCCGGGCGGCGCGATACAGGGCCAGCGTGCCGGAGACGTTGACGCGGAAGAGGCTCTCGGGATCGCGCAGGCAGTAGGCGTTCCGACCGGCCACGTGGAAGACGGTGCGGCAGCCGGCAACGGCCCGGGCCAGAGAGGCGGGATCACCGAGGTGGCCGAGGATGGGCTGGGCGCCCAGGTCCGCGAGGCTCCCCGCCGCGGCGGGGTCACGGACCAAGGCCCTGACTGCGAAGCCTCGGCCCAGGAGGAGCCGCAGGAGGGCGCCACCGACGACCCCGGTGGCGCCGGTGACCAGGACGGGAGCGTCGGCCACCGCAGGGTCAGGCGTCGCGGCGGCCCCGGTCGCCGACGAGCACCGGCCAGAGGTCCCGCAGGTAGTCCCAACCGCTGATCAGCGTGGCCACGGTGGCCAGGCCCATGAGCAGGGTGTCCAGCGGCAGACTCCAGGGCCGGTAGCCCAGGATGGCGGCGGGCAGGGCGAAGTACTGCAGCATGGCCTTGTACTTGCCCCAGAGCGTGGGCCGGATGAAGGTACCGTCGATGGCGGCCAGGCCGCGCAGGCTCATGATCAGGATCTCACGCCCGACGATGATGATGGCGGGCCAGAGCCAGATGCCGCCGTCGCGCGCGACGAGGGCCATCAGGAGGCCGCTGACGAGCAGCTTGTCGGCGGTGGTGTCCAGGAAGGCGCCCAGGAGCGATGTGGTCTGCCAGCGCCGCGCCAGGTAGCCGTCCACGAGGTCGGTCAGGGCGGCCAGGCCGGTGAGGGCGGCCGCCAGCAGGCGCGCCGTCCAGGCCCCCTCGTCCGCGGCCGGACCGACCACCAGCCACATGATGGCGGGCACGCCGATGATGCGCGAGATGGCCAGGACGTCGGGGAGCTTGGTTCGGATCATGGCAGCCTGGGGTGGCCGGGAGCGCCGGCCACGGGGATGGTAGCAGGAGCCGCCCCTCCGGGCGAAGCGATGCTCCCGGGTCCGCGGCTCATCCGAGCTGCCGGACGAAGGGCGGCCCCAGCACCAGGAGGGCGCAGCCGATGGCGACGGCGATGGCCAGGAACACGGCCCCGGCGGCCAGGTCCTTGGCCAGCCCGGACAAGGGATGGCGCTCGGTACCCACCCGGTCGACGGTCCGCTCGACGGCGGTGTTGATGGTCTCGGTCAGCAGCACGAGGCTGGTGGACAACCAGAGCAGGGCCAGGCCCACGGAAGGAACGCCGAGCCAGAGCCCTAGCCCGAACTGGACCGCCACGGACAGCCCGTAGACGGCCAGGTCCGCCGGCTGGGTGCGCCACAGATGGCCCAGGCCGGCCATGGCGTGGCGGCCGCGGCGGAGGAAGCGGGCGGGATAGGCGAGCATGGGGCGATTGTAGCGCAGGGGCGCACGGTCACCTACAGCAGGGCCATCAAGGACACCAGCAGGATCACCACCGCCGCCGCCGGCGCCAGGCGCCGCATCACCTCGCCCTCCGCCCCCGCCATCCCCACCGTGCTCAGGCCCACCATGATCTTGGCCGGGGAGAGCACCGAGGCGACGGCTGCCCCCACGTTCTGCAAGGCCATCACGCCCCCCGGTTCCAAGGCCAGGAGGCGGGCCGCCTCCAGCTCCAGGCGGGCGAAGAGCAGGTTGCTGTTGGTGTTCGTGCCCGTGATGAGGGCCCCCAGGGCGCCGATCCAGGGCACCGTCCAGGGAAAGGCCGGCCCGAGGCCCTCAGCGGCCGCGTGCGCCAGGGCCTGGGTCATCCCGCTCACCGCCATCAGCTCGCCCATCCCTACCAGGAGGAGGATGGCCAGGCAGGGCCGCCAGGACCGGCGCAGGGTGCGCCGGAGCGGGCCGGCCAAGCTCCCCGGCCCCCGCCCCCAGGCCCGGTACCAGGCCAGGGCCGCCAGGGCGCAAAGCATCACCAGGCTCCCCGTCCCCAGGAAGGGGTGCATGGCCACCGTGTCGCGGGCCGGGTTCAGGTGGCCCAGGCTGGTGGCACTGGGGGGGAGCGACACCTTCCAGCCCAGACTCGCCGCCCAGGCCGCCGGCCGGGGCAGGCGGGCCAGGATGACCACGAGCCAGAGGAGGCCGTAGGGGGCCAGGGCCACCGGCAGGACGCGCCGCGCGGTTGCCGCTGCGGGGGCGGGCGCCCCCGCAGGCCCGCGCCGGCCGGCGAGGAGCACCGCCAGGCCGAAGGCCAGGCCGGTCAGGCCCGAGCCCAGGGAAGCCAGGGGCCAGAAGTCCGTCTGCGCCAGCACGATGTGGACCGCCCCCATCGCCAGGGCCATGCCCAGGATGGCGCCGACCTCGGCGCGCAGGGCCCGCCAGCCGCAGCAGAGCCCGAGGGCCGCCACGCCGCAGCCCAGCCCCGCCCAGGCCGCCAGCCAGGCCGAGGGCAGGGCCACCGTCTCCACCGGCAGGCCGGTCACGTTCAGCATCGCTTGGAGGGCGTTGCCGATGCTGCCGAAGGTCACCGCCCAGCCATGGCCCAGGCTGGGGAGGACGACGGCGGCCATCGGGCTCAGGCCCAGGCCCACCAGGACCGGCGCCAGCACCGCCACCGGCACGCCGAAGCCCGCCACGCCCTGGAGCAGGGTGGCCAGGGCCCAGCCCATCGTGGCCGCCCCGAGCACCGGACGGCCCCGGAAGAAGTCGGCCGCCGCGGCCAACGGTGCAAAAGCGCCGGCATCCTCCATGACCGCATGCAGTAGCAGGGCCCCGGCGATGATGGCCAGCACGTCCGCCGAGAGGAAGAGCGCCGACACCTGGCTGGCCCAGACGCCGTCGCCACCCAGGCCGTAGGGCCCCAGGGCCAGGCCGAAGGCCAGCAGCCAGCCCGCCAGTCCGGCGCGCACGCCGTCCCACCGCGCGACCAGGATCAGCGCGAAGACCAGGACGACGGGCAGGAGCGCCGCCGCCGCGAGCATCGGGGAGGTCACCGCGCGGGCCCGACGGGGCGCGAGAGGGGCGGCCCGGGGCGCGCGGCGCGGCCGCAGAGCCCGGGGCTCCGCCGATGCACTTGACCGACGCGCCCGGCCTCCCTATCGTGAGCGGTCCGACGACCGCTCCGCAAAGGCCCCACCTGCACCATGAATCCCATCGAAACGGCGGACTTCATCCGCGAGATTGTCGCCGAGGACCTGGCCGCCGGCAAGTGTCCCGACGGCATCGTCACCCGCTTCCCGCCGGAGCCCAACGGCTTCCTGCACCTGGGCCATGCCAAGGCCATCTGCGTGGACTTCGGCATCGCCCGGGACTTCGGCGGCCGCTGCCGCCTGCGCTACGACGACACCAACCCCACCCGGGAGAACCAGGACTACGTCGACGGCATCCTGCGGGACCTGCGCTGGCTGGGCTTCGAGCCCGACGGGGCGCCGCGCTTCACCTCCGACTACTTCCAGCAGCTCTACGACTGGGCGCTGCAGCTGGTGGACGCCGGCAAGGCCTTCGTCTGCGAGCTGAGCGCCGAGGAGCTGCGCCGGCATCGCGGCACCCTGCAGGAGCCGGGCACGCCGAGCCCCTGGCGCGACCGCGATCCCGCGGAGAACCGCCGGCTGTTGGAGGCCATGCGCGCCGGCGCCTTCCCCGAGGGCTCGCACACGCTCCGGGCCAAGATCGACATGGCATCGCCCAACCTCAACCTGCGCGACCCGGTGATGTACCGCATCATCCAGAGCCATGCGCACCACCGGACGGGCCAGGACTGGCCCATCTACCCCAGCTACGACTGGGCCCACGGCCAGTCGGACGCCATCGAGGGCGTGACGCACTCGCTCTGCACCCTGGAGTTCGAGGACCACCGGCCGCTCTACGACTGGTTCATCGAGGCCCTGGAGCTCAGCCCCCGGCCGCGCCAGACCGAGTTCGCGCGCTTCAACCTCAGCCACACGGTGATGAGCAAGCGCAAGCTGAAGCGGCTGGTGGACGAGGGCCATGTGGCCGGCTGGGACGACCCCCGCCTGCCCACCCTGGCCGGCCTGCGCCGCCGCGGCCTGCCGCCCGAGGCCATCGTCGCCTTCTGCGAGGGCCTTGGGGTGACGCGGCGCGAAAGCACGGTGGAGCTGGCGCGCCTGGAGCACGCCGCCCGCGAGCAGCTCAACCGCGAGGCCCCGCGCGCCTTCGCCGTCCTGGAGCCCCTGCGCCTGGTGGTCGACAACCTCCCGCCGGACGCCGACTTCCGCTTCGATGTCCCGGTCAACCCCGAGCAGCCGGAGGCCGGCAGCCGGACCCTGCGCTTCGGGCGCGAGCTGTGGATCGAGCGGTCGGACTTCATGCTGGAGCCGGCGCCCAAGTACCACCGCCTCTCCCCTGGCGCCGAGGTGCGCCTGCGCTCGGCCTTCCTCCTGCGCTGCACCGGCGTGGACACGGACCCGGCGACGGGCGAGGTGACCTGCGTGCACGGGGAGGTGGACCTGGACTCGGCGGGCGGGCAGGCGCCGGACGGCCGCAAGGTGAAGGGCACCATCCACTGGCTCAGCCAGGCCGATGCCCTGCCGGCCGAGGTCCGGCTCTACGAGACCCTCTTCGCGGTGGCCGATCCTGAGGCCACCGAGGACGCGGACTTCACGGCCGCCCTCAACCCGGACTCCCTGCGCCGCGTCACCGATGCCTGGGTGGAGGCCGGCCTGGCCGACGCCCGGCCGGGCGACCGCCTGCAGTTCGAGCGCCAGGGCTACTTCGTGCTGGACGCGGACAGCCGGCCGGGGGCCCTGGTCTTCAACCGGATCGTGGGGCTCAGGGACGGGTGGGCGAAGGCGGCGGGGAAGGGGTAGGGACTGCAAAGGCGCAGGCTGAGGGGGTGGACCCGCATGGATCGTGGCCGCTCGACTGGGACGCGCCGAGGGCCTGGACGAGGCCCCTACCTGCCGCGGCGCTCCGCGCCGCGGCTGTCCTCCCCCGAGGCGGGGGATGACCATCCATTGAGGCGGGTGGTCATGCGACAGGTTAGGATCCTCTGACGTTGTTCCTTCACCTTCG
>WBZV01000181.1_pt1 | contig 42944 bp, 43 predicted proteins | sample 5204221 | NCBI WGS metagenome assembly WBZV01 (sample SAMN12344360, study PRJNA552823) | activated sludge metagenome | biome: Activated sludge suspended growth; feature: Nitrification reactor; material: Wastewater; isolation source: activated sludge from nitrification reactor of wastewater...
CAGTCCTCCAGTTCGCGCGCCAGGTCGCCGATCAGATCGGCCGAATCGGCGCTGACGCGCTCCAGCGCCGTGCGTGCCGCCTGCGTGAGAGCATCCTTCTCGGTATCGAGCCGCGCGATCTCTTCGGGCGTCGCCGCGCCGCCGTCGGCCAGGCGCTGCAACGCGCCCAGCACCTCGTTGAGGCGGAACAGCGCGCCGCGGTAGACATCCACCTCCACGGCCGCCACCAGATCGCGCATGTCTTCGCACAGGCTGCGGCGGTCGTGCCAGGCCGCGGTGATGCGGTCGCGGTGCAGCGCCAGCCGCGGGATGAAGCGGTCGGCCACGCGGTTGTACTCGGCCAGCGTGTCGCGCACGTGGTCGAAGGCCTCCTGGTTGCCCGACAGCACCGTGAGGCTGTGCTGCATCGAGGCCTGCCAGCGGAAGGCCGCCTGCTGGAACTCGGTCAGCTCGCCGGCCCAGTCGTCGAGCAGGCGGCGGCGGTCGGCGCTGCGCAGCGTCTCGACCAGCATGCTGCAGTGCTTGAAGAGTTCCTCGGCGAGCGTGCGCGCGCTGGCGGCAATGCCGGCGTCGCTGAGGTCGGTGGCGTCGAGGTAGAGCGTTTCCTGCGGATCGAGCCCGAGGCCGGCGAGCGCGCCCTGCACCTCGCGCAGCAGCACCGGGATGACGAAGGTGCGCTGCAGCGCGACCTGGCGCTGCAGCGCCATCGCCGTCTCCTGCTTGACCCAGTCGGAGGCGAGCGCGTGCTCGTCGACGAAGACCAGCACGAAGTCGCACTCGCGCTCGATCGCCGCGCGGATGCGCCGGTCGAAGCGCTGGCCGGGCGCCATCGCGTCGCGGTCGAGCCAGATCGACACATGCGCGGGCAGCGGCTCGGTGAGCTGTCGCACCAGCGGCTTGCTCTCGCTGGCGTGGCTGAGGAAGATCTTCATCGCCCGCCGGTTGTAGAAGCCCGGCGCGGGCGCGTCAATTCCCTATTGAAAGTGCTGCAGCATGCGCTCCAGCGCCATCGTGAAGGGCGCCTGCATCATCGGCAGCGTCAGCAGCACGCCGACCAGGCCGACCGACAGCGTGATCGGGAAGCCGATCGCGAACAGGTTGAGCTGCTGCGCCACGCGCGCGGCGATGCCCATCACCAGGTTCACGAACAGCAGCATCGCCACCATCGGCAGCGCGATCCACAGGCCGACGGCGAAGACCTCGGCGCCCCAGCGCTGCGGCTGCGCGGTCTTCAGGAAGGCGAAGGGCTCGGGCCCGACCGGGAAGCTGTGCAGGCTCTGCACCACGCCGGCGATCACCAGCAGGTGGCCGCCGGTGACGATGAACAGCCAGCTCACCGTGACGCCGAAGAAGCGGCTCACCGCGGTGGCCTGGCCGCCGGTGGCGGGGTCGAAGAAGCCGGCGAAGTTCAGGCCCATCTGCAGCCCGACCAGTTCGCCGGCAAACTCCACCGCGGCGAAGACGATGCGCACGGCGAAGCCGAGCGAGACGCCGATGACGATCTGCTGCAGCACCACCAGCAGCGTGACGGCCGAGTCGAGCGGAATGGGCGCGACGGATGGCATGCTGGCCTGCGCGCACAGCGCGATCAGGAAGGCCAGCGCCACGCGCAGGCGCGCCGGCACGGTGCGCTGGCCGATCACCGGCAGCGTGCCCAGCAGCGCCAGCACACGCAGGAAGGCCCACAGGATGGGCGTGACCCAGCCGAGGAGCTGGGCCTCGGTGAAGGTCAGCATGCTGCGTTCAGCCCACCACCGTGGGAATCGCCTGCAAGGTGCGCTGCAGATACTCGACCAGCGTGGTGAGCATCCACGGCCCGGCGATGGCCAGCACCGCGACGGCGGCCACGACCTTGGGCACGAAGCTCAGCGTGGCTTCGTTGATCTGCGTGGCGGCCTGGAAGATGCTCACCAGCAGGCCCACGGCCAGCACGGTCAGCAGCATGGGCGCGGCCACCATCAGCAGCGTATACAGGCCTTCCTGGCCGAAGGTGAAGACGATCTGCGGGTTCATGTCACGAAGCTCGCGGCGAGCGATCCGATGAGAAGGTTCCAGCCGTCCGCCAGCACGAACAGCAGCAGCTTGAAGGGCAGGGCCACCAGTACCGGGCTGAGCATCATCATGCCCAGGCTCATCAGCACGCTGGCCACCACCATGTCGATGATGAGGAAGGGAATGAAGATCAGGAAGCCGATCTGGAAGGCGCTCTTCAACTCGCTGGTGACGAAGGAGGGCACCAGCACCTTGAAGGGCACCTCGGCCGCCGGCGTCGCCGGGTCGATCTTGGCCAGGCGCGAGAACAGCATCACGTCGGACTGGCGCGTCTGCTTGAGCATGAACTCGCGCAGCGGCTTCTCGCCGCGTGCCAGTGCCTGGTCGAAGGCGATCTTGTTCTCGGCGTAGGGCTGGTAGGCATCGGCGTAGACCTTGTCCAGCGTCGGGCCCATCACGAAGAAGCTCAGGAACAGGCTCAGGCCGACGATCACCTGGTTGGGCGGCGCCGCCTGCGTGCCCAGCGCCTGGCGCAGCAGGCCGAGCACGATGACGATGCGCGTGAACGAGGTCATCATCAGCATCACCGCGGGGATGAAGCTCAACGCGGTGAAGAACAGCAGCGTCTGCACCGGCACCGAATAGCTCGCGCCGCCCGCGCCCTGGCCGACCAGCAGCGGCAGGTTCGGGCCGGCCGCGCTCTGCGCTAAAGCCGCTGCAGGAAGCGCCGATATGGCCGTGAAGGCGAGAAGCAACCAGCCCTTACGGCGCATCGCCCTGACCCTCGCGCTTGCTCAGCCTGGCCAGCAATCCGGCGAAGGCCGGCCCCGCCGGCGCCGCGGGTGCGGCAGCGCCTTCCACCGGCGCCATGCTGTGCAGCGTGGTGATGCTCGAAGGCGTGACGCCCAGCACCAGCCAGCGGCGCTCTTCGCCCGCGCCCACTTCGACGGTGACGATGCGCTGGCTCGCCGACAGCGGCAGCACCGCCACGCTCTTCATCAATGCGTTGCTGCCCGCGCCGCCGGCCGGCGTGCGCTTGAGCAGCCACAGCGCCAGCGGAATCGCCGCGAGGATCGCGAGAAACCACAGCAGCGAACTCATCAGAGACGAATTCATCTCAACCCTTGGACAGGCGGCGCATGCGCTCGCTGGGCGTGACGATGTCGGTCAGGCGGATGCCGAACTTGTCGTTCACCACCACCACCTCGCCCTGCGCGATCAGGTAGCCGTTGACCAGCACGTCCATCGGTTCGCCGGCCAGCGCGTCGAGCTCCACCACCGAGCCCTGGGCGAGCTGCAGGATGTGCTTGATCGGGATGCGCGTGCGGCCTAGCTCCACGGTGAGTTGCACCGGGATGTCCAGGATCATGTTGATGTCGTTGCCGGCGTTCGTCGCCGTGGTCGGCGAGAAGCTGGTGAACGAGGCCGGCGCCACCTGCTCGGGCTGCACCTCGGTGGCGGCCTCGACCGCGCCGCCCGGCTTGGATTCGGCGAGCGCCGCGGCCCACTCGGCCGCCATCGCGTCCTGCTCGGCGGCGTTGTTGTTCTCAGCTGACATGGCTTTCTCCCAGCCAGGTCATGTTCGACCCGGTCAACATGCGTTCGACTTTCAAGGCGTATTTGCCGCTGCTGGTGCCGTAGTGGCACTCGAACACCGGCACGCCGACCACCTTGGCGTGGATGTTCTTCTCCAGATCGAGCTCGATGAAGTCACCCGGCTTGAAGGCGAGCAGCTGCTCGACGGTGGCGTCGGCGTGCGCCAGCTCGGCCACCAGTTCCACCTCGGCGGCCTGGATCTGGTTCTTCAGCAGGTTCACCCAGCGGCGATCGGGCTCGTTGGAGTCGCCCTGCATGGTCGAGTACAGGACGTCGCGGATCGGCTCCAGCGTCGAGTAGGGGATGCAGAAGTGGATGGTGCCGCTGGTGTCGCCGATCTCCAGCGTGAACGAGGTGGCCACCACGATCTCGCTGGGCGTGGCGATGTTGGCGAATTGCGGCTGCATCTCCGAGCGCTGGTAGTCCAGCTCCAGCGGGTAGATGCCGTGCCAGGCCTTCTGGTACTCGGCGATGATCACCTCGACCAGGCGCGCGATGATGCGCTGCTCGGTGGGCGAGAAATCGCGGCCCTCGATGCGGGTGTGGAATTTGCCGGCACCGCCGAAGAGGGCGTCGATCACCGCGAACACCAGCGTCGGGTCGCACACGATCAGGCCCGAGCCGCGCAGCGGCTTGACGCTGACGATGTTGAAGTTGGTCGGCACCACGATCTCGCGCAGGAAGGCGCTGTACTTCTGCACCTTGATGCCGCCGATGGCGATTTCCGGGCTCTTGCGGATGAAGTTGAAGAGGCCGATGCGGATGTTGCGGGCGAAGCGCTCGTTGATGATCTCCATCGTGGGCATGCGCCCACGGACGATGCGTTCCTGGCTCGACAGGTCGTAGGTGCGCACGCCGCCCTGCGGCTGCTCCTCCTGCTCGAGCTTCTGGCTCTCGCCGGTGATGCCCTGCAAGAGGGCATCGACCTCGTCCTGCGAAAGGATCTGCTGGTTCATCTCACTGGATGATGAAGTTCGAAAAGTGCACGTGCTTCACCGGCAGCTCGACCTCGGCCTTCTTCTTCTTCTTTTTCTTCGGCTTGGCGTCGGCGTTGGCGTTCTCGTCTTCCGCCTCGGGGTCATCGGTCTCGATGCCCAGCGGCTTGACGACCTCGCGCATGATCTCGGCGGCCAGCGCCTCCTTGCCCTTGCGTTCGAGCAGCTCGGCCGAGCTCTTGTGCGCCAGCACCATCAGGATGCCGTTGCGGATCGCCGGCATGTAGGCCTTGAGCGTGTCGGCGGTCTTGCTGTCGTCCAGCTCCAGCGTGATGCCGATCTGCGCGTAGCGATCGACTTCCTTGTCGGCCAGGTTGACGATGAACGGATCCAGCGGCAGGAAGGCCGGCGGATGCGAGGCGTCGTGCTTGGCGTCCTTCCTGTGCTTGGGCGATGCGCCGTCCTCGCCGTCGGCCTCGGCGGCGGCAGCCGCCTCGGCGGCCTTCTTCTTCATGTAGAAGACCGCGCCTCCACCACCCGCGGCCACGACCAGCAGCGCGGCAGCGATGATGATGATCAGCTTCTTCTTGCCCTTGGCGGGCGCTGCGGCGGCAGCATCGGCAGCGGCGGGGGCGGCGGCGGCGGACATCGGCTCTCCTTGATGAGCAGGCACGGCCTTTCGGCCGGCCGATGCAGGGAATTCTGGGGACAGGGCATCGCGGCGATGCGGCGAAAAGGGCGGGAAATCCGGTCAGTCCGGCGCCGCGCGGGAGCGTGCGTACGCGCTATGCGTACAAGTCCACGCCCGAGGCGCCGGCACGGCCGCGCCAGGCCGGGCGCTGTGCCGCGGCGGCCGCGTCGGCGCGTTCGTTGCGACCGATGCGCATGCTGCGGCTCTCACCCTCGCGGCGGCCCTCGCCGCGCGCATCGGCGCCCTGGCCGCCGTGCTGCGTCACGCCGCCGCCGGCCAGCGTCAGGCCGGCGTCGCGCAGTGCCGCAGCCAGCTCGGGAAGGCTCGCCTCGATGGCCGAGCGCGTGGCGGCGGCCTGGGCGCCGAAGTCGATGTGGGCACGCTCGCCGTCCAGCACGATCTGCACCGACACCGGGCCCATCTCGGCCGGGTTGAGGTGCAGTTCGGCCTGCTGCACGCCGTCCTTGGCGAGCAGGCTGATCTCGACGCCGAAGGCGGCGGCGAACTCGGGCGATTCGAGCGGCACCGCCAGCGGCACGGCGACCACGCCGGCGTCGGCGGCGGTCGGGGTGGGCGCGGCCGGTGCAGCGGCCGTCTGCACCGGCTCGAAGCCGGCCGGCAGGCTGAAGCCGGTGTTCGCGGCGGCGGGCGTGGACGCCTCGCGGCTGTTGGCGGTGGCGGCGCTCGCCTCCTCGCGCGGGGCCTGCGCCGCGCTCTCGATGGCCGCCATGCGTTCGCGGCCGGCCTTCTCGGCGCCGCGTGCGCCCGGCTGGCCATGGCTGGCGCGGCCGTCGGCGGGCGCTGCCGCATCCGGCGCCGGCGCCAGGGCCGGGCGCGCCTTGGGGTGTCCCGACGCCTCGACGCCGCCCGCTTCGGGCGCGAGTTTCTTCGCCTCGTCCGTGTCGGCGGTGGCGGCTTCGGCCGGTGGGCGATGCCACTGCGCCAGCCATTGCGCGAGCGCCGGGTCGGTGGCCTCGGTCGGCGCATCGGCTGCGTCGCCCTTGCCCGGCTCGCGCGCCGCTTTCTCGACATCGGCGGCCTCGCGGCGCGCCTCCGCCTGCGGGCTGCGCGCGAGATTGCGCGCGCTCTGGCGTGCCTTGGTCTGGCGCGCTTCGTCGCCATGCGCGGGCGCCGCGCCCTCGCCCGCCGCTTCGGCCGGCGCCTGCAGGGCCATCAGTTGCGCGAAGTCGCCTTCGCCGGAACCAGCAGGCTCGGGGCTCGCGGGGCGGGCCGGCGGCAGGCTGCTGCTGACTTGCGCGATGCTCATGGCAGTCTCAGAAACGGGTGGTCGCAGCGGCCAGGCGATTCCAGGCGGCGCGCGAGGCCAGCTCGTCGAGCGAGCGCTGCTCGCGCTGCGCGCCGGCCTTCTCGATCTCGGCGACGCGGCGCTCGACCAGCTTGAGCACGGAGGCGACGCGCAGCTCCTGCTGCTGCAGCGTCTCAAGAGCGCGCTCGAGCTGGCGCTCGGCCTGCACGACCACGCGCTGCTGGTGTTCGATGGCCTGGGTCAGCCGCGTCACGAAGCCGTGGTAGCTGTGCAGCAGCTGCACCTGGCCGGCCTCGGTGAAGCGCTGCGCCCAGCGCTGCTCGTAGTCGCGCCGGTAGGCGACGAGCTGCTCGGCCTGCGTGCGCGCGGACTCCAGCGCCTGCTGCATGTGCTGGCGGTGGGCCAGGGCCTCGTCGCGTTCGCGCTCGGCGTGCGAGAGGAGTGCGCTCAGGGGTTGCAGTGCATCGTTCATCGCTGTGTTCTTCTTCCGTGTTCTTCGCGTCGTGTTCAGGCGCCTGCGACGACGCCGCGCAGTTGCTGCACGCTCGCCTCCAGCGGCGCGTTCTCGCGCATGTCCTGTTGCAGCAGCGCGCGCATCGCCGGGGCCAGGCGCACGGCGGTGTCGAGCTCGGCGTCGTGGCCGGGCGCGTAGGCGCCGAGCTGGATCAGGTCGCGTGCCTTGTTGAAGCGCGACAGCAGCTGGCGCAGCCGGCGCGCCGCTTCCAGGTGCGGCTGCGGTGCCACGTTGGCCATCACGCGCGAGACCGATTTCTCCACGTCGATGGCCGGGTAGTGGCCGGCCTCGGCGAGCTCGCGCGTCAGCACGATGTGGCCGTCGAGGATGCCGCGCGCCGCGTCGGCGATCGGGTCGTTGGTGTCGTCGCCTTCGCTGAGCACGGTATAGAAGGCGGTGATCGAGCCGCCGCCGGCGATGCCGTTGCCGCTGCGCTCCACCAGCTGCGGCAGCTTGGCGAAGCAGCTCGGCGGATAGCCCTTGGTGGCCGGCGGCTCGCCGATGGCCAGCGCGATCTCGCGCTGCGCCATCGCGTAGCGCGTCAGCGAATCCATCAGCAGCAGCACGTCCAGCCCGCGGTCGCGGAAGTGCTCGGCGATCGCGGTGGCGTAGTTGGCGCCCTGCATGCGCGTCAGCGGCGGCGCATCGGCCGGCGCGGCGACGACCACCGCGCGCTTCAGCCCTTCCTCGCCGAGGATGTCCTCGATGAATTCCTTCACCTCGCGGCCGCGCTCGCCGATCAGGCCGACCACGATCACGTCGGCGGCGGTGTAGCGCGCCATCATGCCCAGCAGCACCGACTTGCCGACGCCGGTGCCGGCGAACAGGCCGATGCGCTGGCCGCGCCCGACGGTGAGCATGGCGTTGATCGCGCGCACGCCGGTATCCAGCGGCTGGCGCACCGGCTCGCGGTCCATCGCATTGATGGCGCGGCGGATCAGCGGCTCGTTGTGCACCTGCTCGATCGGCCCCTTGCGGTCCATCGGGTGGCCGTGCGAATCGACGACGCGGCCCAGCAGCCCATCGCCCACCGGCAGGTGCAGCGTGCGGTCTTCGCCGCGCCGCCAGGGGTGGCGCAGCGCGCCCAGCTTGAGCGGCACCACCGGCGTGGGCCGCGGCACCACGCGCGCGCCGCTGGCCAGGCCGTGCACGTCGCCGGTGGGCATCAGGTAGGCGCGGTCGCCGTTGAAGCCGACCACCTCGGCGGTCACCGGCGGGCTGCCCTCCATGCGCACCTCGCACACCGAGCCGACCGGCAGGCGGATGCCGCTGGCCTCGAGCACCAGGCCGGCCACGCGCACCAGGCGGCCCACCGTCTCCAGCGGCACCGGCTCGGCGGCGAAGTTGCGCAGGTCGCCGAGAAAGCGGCCCCAGTTGGCCGTGGTCGCCAGCGCGCGCGCTTCGAGCTGCGAATTCATCATGGCGTGGGCTCCTCGCTGCTCCACGCCGCTTCCGAGCCGAGCGCCGCGGCGGCACGGCGCCAGCGCGACTCGATGCTCGCGTCGATGATGCCGATGTCGGATTCCACCAGGCAGCCGCCGCGCGTGACCGCGGCATCGGCCACCAGGCGGGCGCCGCGCGCTTCCAGGATCTCGGCGGCGCCTTGCGCCACCAGCGGCTGATCGTCGGGATGCACGCGCAGCGTCACGTGGCGCGCCGACAGCAGCAGCGCCTCGATCGCTTCCTGCGCCACCACCGCCACCTGCTGCGCATTGGCTTGCAGCTCGCCGCGCACCACCTGGCGCGCCAGCGACACCGCGGCATCGGCCAGCGCGCCGGCCATCTGCTGCTGCAGCGCGTCCATCTGCGCCGCGTAGCTCTGCATCAGCGCGCCCATCTGCGCGGTGGCCTGCTGCGCGAAGCTCTGCTTGAAGCTCTCCAGCGCGGCCAGGCCGTCGCGGTAGCCGTCGTGGTAGCCGCCCTGGCGCGCGGCGCGCAGCGCATCGGCCTGCAGCTCCTCGGGGCTCTTCTGCGGCTCGGCGGCCGCGGCCGCAGCGGCAGCTTCCGCCTCGCCGCCCAGCGAGCCGGGCGTCCAGGCCGCGAACGAAGACAGCTCCTCGCGCGGAATGAAGCGGGTGTAGGCATGCGCGCTCTTGCCGCCGCCGGGGGGCGGGGGCACCTGCCTGAATTTGTCGCGGGCGGTGCTCATCACAGGAACTCGTCCTCACCGCCGCCGCCGAGCACGATCTGGCCTTCGTCGGCCAGGCGGCGCACGATCTTGAGCATCTCCTTCTGCTCGGCCTCGACCTCGGAGACGCGCACCGGGCCGCGCGCTTCCAGATCCTCGCGCAGCGTCTCGGCCGCGCGCGTGGACATGTTCTTGAACACCTTCTCGCGCATCTCGGGCGTGGCGCCCTTGAGCGCGATGACCAGCGATTCGCTCTGCACTTCCTTGAGCAGCGACTGGATGCCCTTGTCGTCGATCTTCTCCAGATCGTCGAAGGTAAACATGTTGTCCATGATCTTCTGGGCCAGGTCGTTGTCGACCTCGCGGATGTAGTCGAGCACCGCCGTCTCGACGCTCGAGCCCATCAGGTTGATCATCTCGGCGGCCGTCTTCACGCCGCCCAGCGAGGCCTTCTTGAGGCGGTCGCCGCCGGCCAGCACCTTGCTCATCACCTCGTTGAGATCCTTGAGCGCCGAGGGCTGGATGCCGTCCAGCGTGGCGATGCGCACCATCACCTCGTTGCGCTGGCGCTCGGGGAAGGTCTTGAGCACCGAGCCGGCCTGGTCGAAATCCAGGTGCACGAGGATGGCCGCGACGATCTGCGGATGCTCGTTGCGCAGCAGCTCGCCCACCGAGCCGGCGTCCATCCACTTCAGGCTCTCGATGCCGGTGACGTCGGCGCCCTGCAGGATGCGGTCGATCAGCAGGTTGGCCTTGTCTTCGCCGAGCGCCTTGCGCAGCACGCTCTTGACGTACTCGTCGGTGTCGGTGACGAGCATGCTCTGCTCGCCGGCCAGCGAGTTGAACTTGTCCAGCACGCCGTCGACGCGCTCGCGCGGAATGGTCTTGAGCTTGGCGATGGTCTCGCCCAGGCGCTGCACTTCCTTGGGCGCGAGATGCTTGAAGACCTCGGCGGCTTCCTCCTCGCCGAGCGACATCAGCAGGATTGCCGCGTCTTCGATGCCCTGGTCATCCATGGTCGTGTTCTTTCGTCAGGCCGCTTCGCCACTGACCCAGCCGCGCACGATGTTGGCCACCGCGGCGGGGTTCTCCTTGGCCAGGGCGCGCGCCGCGTCGAGGTGTTCGTGGCTCTTGGGCGCGGGCAGCGCGGGCGCGCCGGCGGCGCCGGGCAGCAGGTTGTCGTCGTCGACCACGGCGCTGAGCTGCTGGCCGGGCGCGGCCGGCGGCGGCGGCGCGAGCGCGGCCTTCATCGCCGGGCGGATCATCCCGAAGAACACGATCAGCGCGATCAGCGCCAGGCCGGCCGGCACCGCGGCGGCGCGCAGCATGTCGATGATCTCGGGCTGCTTCCACAGCGGCAGGTCGACCTTCTCGATCTTCTCGACCTTGAAGGGCGCGTTGATCACCTTCACCGAGTCGCCGCGCTCCTGCTTGAAGCCGATGCTCTCCTGCACCAGCGCGGTGAGCTTGGCGATCTCGTCGCTGGTCAGCGGCGTGGTGCTGGTCTTGCCCTTGGCGTCGGTCGTGCTGCGGTGGTTCACCACCACCGCGGCGTTCAGGCGCTTGATGGCGCCGGTGGCGTTGCGCGTCACGCGCACGGTCTTGTCGACCTCGTAGTTGGTGGTCGCGTCGCGCCGGCTGTTGCTGTTGCCATTGCCTTGCGCGCCCTGCAGCGGGCCGGGCGAGCCGGCGACCGGCGCAGTGGCCGGCACCGGCGGCTGGTTGGAGGCCGCGCCGGGCACGCCCGAGGGCGCGCCGCCGGTGCTGCCGCTGCTCTCGCTGACCTGCTGGCTGCGGATCGCCACCGTGGCGTCCTTGCCCTGGTTGGGCGAGAACTCCTCCGAGGTGGCTTCGCTCTGCGAGAAGTCGACGTCGGCGGTGACGGTGGCGCGCAGGTTGTCGCGCCCCACCAGCGGCTCGAGCAGCTCGAAGATGCGCTTCTGGTAGCCGCTCTCGACCTGCGCCACATACTGCAGCTGCTGCGCGTCCAGCCCGGCCTGCGGGTTGGCCTGGTCGCCGGTGAGCAGCGCGCCGGTCTGGTCGAGCACGCTCACCGCCTTGGGGTTCATCTCGGGCACGCTGGACGACACCAGGTGCACGATGCCGGCGATCTGCGCGCGCTCCAGCGTGCGGCCGGGGTAGAGCGTCAGCATCACCGAGGCGGTGGGCTTCTGCTGCTCGCGAAAAAAGCCGTTCTGGTTGGGCAGCGCCAGGTGCACGCGCGCGTTCTGCACCGCGGCCAGCGCGGTGATCGAGCGCGTCAGCTCGCCCTCCAGGCCGCGCTGGAAGGTCAGGCGTTCCTGGAACTGCGTCTGCCCGAAGCGCGCGCCGTCCATCAGCTCGTAGCCCACCACCGAGCCCTTGGGCAGGCCGGCGGCGGCCAGCTTGAGGCGCGCATCGTGCACCTTGGCGGCCGGCACCAGGATGGCCGCGCCGCCGTCGGCGTGCCGGTAGGGCACGTTCATCTGAGAGAGCTGGGCGATGATGGCGCCGCCATCCTTGTCGGACAGGTTGGCGTACAGCACCTTGTAGTCACCCTGGCTGCTCCACATCGTCATCGCGACGGCGAGAGCGGCGAGGCCGGCCAGGCCCAGGCCGAACATCAGCTTGGTCTTCATCGGCATGGCCGCGACGCGGGCGCCGAAACCGGCGGGCTCGACCATCGGCAGGGCGGCGGCGTTGGCGTTGGCGCGGGCGGGAACGACGGCGTTGTCCATGAATCGTTTCAGGCCACGGGCACGAAGGCGCCCGCATCGAAACCGATTGTTCGGGAACTGAAGGGCGCGCATGCGGCGAACAAGCCGGGCAATCGCGGCCAGTTCGGCGCTCCGCCGTGGCGGGGTGTGACTACGATCACTGCACTCCCCCGTGGTGAGGGCATGCCATGAACGTCAACCTGAAACCCTTCGATTTCGCCCAGGCGGCCGCCCGTGCCGGCCTGGCAACCAACGGCCAGCCGCTGAAATCAGCCGGCAAGGTCGAGGGTGGCGGCTTCCAGGCTGCGCTGACCCAGGCGCTGGGCTCGGTGAGCAACGCGCAGAACCAGGCCACGGCACTGCAGCGCGAGGTGCAGCTGGGCAACCCGGATGTCAGCCTGGAAGAGACGATGGTGGCCATGCAGAAGGCGCAGATCGGCTTCCAGGCCACGCTGACGGTCCGAAACCGCCTGGTTTCGGCCTACAGCGAGATCATGAACATGCAGGTCTAGGCCTGCTTGTCGAGCTTCTCGCCCAGCAGCGGCACCGTGCCGTAGGGCGAAGGCTGCTTGGAGGCAGGCTCCAGCTCGCGCGCGAGCCGGCTCAGCCACGGAAAGCGCGGCGCCTTGGGCAGCTGCGTGGTCTCGTCGATCTCGATCAGCGATGCGGAGTTCGACGCGGCCGTGTCGGCCTCGGTGGAAGACTTGGTGCCAGCCTGGTCGGCCGTCCTGCCGGAAGTCGTCGGCAGCACGACGCGGCCGACGCCAGCGACGTGGTTCACGCTCATGATGCGCTCCTGTCGGGGCGAAATTCCCTGTGACAGGAGCTTCGGCATCCGATCGGCGAACTTGAGGGTGAAACTGCCGCGGTTGTAACGCGGCGTTAACGATTACCGCTTCAGTCCAGCGACATCAGGCGGCGCCGCTTCTGCGTCTGGTCGATGAAGCGCTGCAGCGCGCGCTCGGCATCCTTGCCGAGCTGCACGAACTCGCAGCCCAGCCGGGCGCCCTTGGCTTCCGGGTTGAGCACGCTGACGTGCTGCAGCCGCACGTTGGCGACGATGCGCGTGTCGGCGTCGAGGTCGATCTGCACCTGGTTCATCACCATGCCGGGCTGCATGGCCGGCACGTCTTCGGGCAGGAACAGCGCGCAGCCGCCGATCGACACGTCGATCACGCGCAGCGCCAGCTGCATCTCGGCGATCACCGGGTGGCGCACGCGCGCCACCGGCGAGCTGCGCAGCAGCGGGCGCACGCGGAAGGAGTTGCGGCGCTGGAAGCGGAACAGCTCGCGCGGCAGCCGCGCGCTGATCGCGCTGCCGCCCACGCCGCGCACCAGCACCAGGCCCTGCACGTCGAACTGCACCTTGATGCTGTCGAGGTAGCCCACCGCCACCGCCTCGTCGCACTCGACCAGGCGCTGCGTCATCGGCGCGAGCGCATCGGCGCTGAAGCTGAGCTGGCCGCGCGTCGGGTCGAGCGACCACAGCGTGGTGGAGAGCATCGCGCCGTTGCTGCCGTTCAGGTTGAGCAGCAGATTGCCGTCCTGGAACTGCTTGAGCAGCGCGACGATCTCGCGCGGCGCGGTGATGCGGAACTCGTCCAGCCCGCCATTGCTGGCGGACAGCGACTCCAGCGGCATCGGCAGGGTTTCCATGTCGATGTCCCGGGGCGGGTCAGTGGACGGTCTTGGTGCGGCCGGCGAGCAGCTCGTCGAGCTGGTCCAGCCAGGGTTCGGCGAGATGGCGGATCTCGGCGTCATTGACGAGGATGCGCTGCATGATGCGCGACTTGAGCTGCGCCTCCTCGCTGGCCAGGTTCTGGCGCGTGGCGGCGTGCTTGAGCTGCGAGATCAGCAGCGCGCAGGCGCCTTCGAGCTTGACCACCGTATCCCAGTTGCCGCTGCGGGCGGCGTCCAGCATGTCCTGGCTGGCCTTCTCGATGGCCTCGTAGTAGCTGAGCAGTTGCGACGGCATGGTGTGGGTCTTGTTCGTGTTCATCGAGGGCGCGCCGTTCACTGCGCCTTGGCCGTCACTTGCGGGCCGATCGCGGCCCACGCGCTGCGCACCGGCTCCATCAGGCGCGCGCACTCGTCGAGCGCATCCAGGTCGTTGTGCAGGTTCGCGTAGGTCAGCCGCACGCCGATGTAGGCGTAGAGCGCGTCCAGGTCGGCGGCGATGCGGCCGCCGTCCTTCTGGTTCAGTCCCGCCTTCAGGCCTTCCTCGACGATGCGAGCGGCGTGCCCGATGGCGCGGCCCTTGGCCTCGATCTGGCGGCCCAGCAGCGCGCCGCGGGCACGCGCCACGGCGTCGGCGAAGCCCTCGAAGAGCAGCTCGATCAGCTTGTGCGGCGTGGCGTTCGTGGTCGCCGTCTCCAGGCCGATCTGCTGGTAGGCGTTGGCCAGCGAGTGCAGGGCGCGCGGCGAAGCGTTGGTGGCTGCGAACATGGCGTGGGGCTCGTGCAGTGGCGTGTGCCTTCAATATCGGCCCGCGCTGAAACGACTTGAGATGTCGCCGCGCGCGAAAAGAGGCGGGCTTCAGCCGCTCTTGTTCCAGGCCGCGACCTGCTGCGTCACGTAGCTGCTCAGGCTGTTCAGAGAGGCCATCTGCTTGTCCAGCGCGCTGTACTGCTTCTCCAGGCGCTTCTGCGTCTGGTCCAGGCGCGTCTGCATGCGCTCCTGGTCGTCCTGGTTGCGCTTGAGCTTGTCGGAAAGCGCCTGGCTGCGCGAGCTGATGCCGCCGTCGATGCCGATCATGCCGCTGGTCAGCGTGCGCAGGCGCTTGCCGAAGCCGTCCAGCGAGGCGTCGGTGAGGCTCGAGTTGGAGAACAGCTTGGCGATCTCGGGCAGGTTGGCCAGCGCCTTGTCGAGCCTGGTGCTGTTGACGCTCAGGCTGCCGTCCTGCTGCATTTCCAGGCCGATGTCCGACAGCCGCGCGTAGGTGGCCGAGGCGCCGCTGCTCGAGCCGAGCAGCGAGCGCAGCTGGTTCTGCACGCCGACGATCGAGCTGTCGCCCTGCAGCACGCCGGCCTTCTTGGTCGTGGCGTCGTACTTGGTGTCGGTCTTGATGAGCGCCGCCAGCGCCGAGTAGGCGGTGGCGAAGTCCTCGATCTTCTTCTTCAGCGTCTCGGTGTCGGCCGCGACCGACACCGTCACCGCATCGATGGTCTCGGCGTTGAGCGTCAGCGTCACGCCGTCGAGCACGTCGGTCAGCGTGTTGCTCGCCGAAGTGATCGGCAGGTTGTTGATGGTCGCGGCGGCGTCGGCGGCCGCCTGCGAGAGTGTCGCGCCGCCGGTGCCGCTGCCCGCGTCGAAGGCGAGGCCGTCCAGCCCCGTGCCGCTGACCGTGGTGCTGAAGGCGTTGGCCAGCCCGGTGCTGTTGGAGCGCATCATCAGGCGCGCGCCGCTGCCGTCGTTGAGGATGCTGGCGGTCACGCCGGCGCCGGCCGAGTTGATCTTGTCGCGGATCGCCGCCAGCGTGTCGGTCGCTTCGATCGTGACCGCCACCGGCGTGCTGCCGCTGGCCGCGCTCTGGAGGGTCAGCGTGCCCGCGCCGAGCGTGGCCGTGCTCGAGGCCACCGCCGGCGCGGCGATGGTCTGCGCCCTGGCCAGGCTGCTCACCTGCACGCTGTAGCCGGCGGCGCTCGCGCTGCTGCTGGTGGTGATGCTCACCGCGCTCGACGAGGAGCTGCCGGTGGTCGTCTTCCAGAAGTCGCTGGAGGCGAGCTTGGCGGCGGCATCGTTGAGGGTCGACACCGCGCTCTTGATCTTGCCGACCTCGGAGATCTGCGTCTGGATCTTCGATCCGGCGCTCTGCAGGTTGGTCAGCGGCTGCTTCTCGATGGCCATCAGCTGCGTGATGATCGAGCTCGCGTCGATCCCGCTGCCGACGCCGAGCGAACTGATGGTGGCCATGGGGTCTGCCTTTCAGGAAATGACGAAGGCGCCGGCGCCTGATCCTCGCGGGGCGCTCGACGCCTTGCTTTCGGCGGCCGCGGCCCGGACTTGAGCCGCGCTGCGTGACGAAACGTTCAGCCCTTCAGCAGCTGCAGCACCTGCTGCGGCACCTGGTTGGCCTGCGCCACCATCGCCGTGCCGGCCTGCTGCAGGATCTGCGAGCGCGACAGGTTGGCGGTCTCGGCCGCGAAGTCCGCATCCATGATGCGGCCGCGCGCGGCGCTCTGGTTCTCGCCGGTGATCTGCAGGTTGCTGATGGCGAACTCGAAGCGGCTCATCGCGGCGCCGTAGGTGGCGCGGCTGGTGGTGATCGCGTCGAGCTGCGCGTCGATCGCGGCCACCGCGGTCGAGGCCGCGCCGGCGGTCAGGATGTTGCCGGTCACCGTCGCCACCGTCGAGGTGGTGATGGTCATCGTGTCGCCGTTGTTGGCGCCGACCTGGAAGGTCTGTGCGCCGGCGCCCGAGCCGACGATGGCCGTGCCGTTGAACTTGGTCTGCTGCGCGATGCGGGTGATTTCCGCCGACAGCTGCTGGAATTCGGTGTCGAGGTTGGCGCGGTCGCCGCTGCCGTTGGAGCCGTTCTGCGCCTGGATCGACAATTCGCGCATGCGCTGCAGCACGTCGGTGACGGTGGCCAACGCGCCTTCGGCGGTCTGCGCCAGCGAGATGCCGTCGTTGGCGTTGCGGATCGCGACGTTGATGCCGCGGATCTGCGAGTTCATGCGGTCGGCGATCGCCAGGCCGGCGGCGTCGTCCTTGGCCGAGTTGACGCGCAGGCCCGAGGACAGGCGCTGCATCGAGGTCGCCAGGGAACTCTGCGAGGTGTTCAGGTTCCGCTGCGCGTTGAGCGACGAAACGTTGGTGTTGATGGTCTGCGGCATGAATGCACTCCTGAAGGATCCGTTGTCTTGCCGGATCACTCGACCGGCGACTTCAGGCCCCTCTCGAGGTTTGGCCTGTCAGACGAATTCTTCGGCAGCCGCGCGGCGCGGGGTCGCTCGAATAGCGGCGCGAAACGCCGCCAGTTCGGCGCCGATGAAAAAGGCCGCCCGAAGGCGGCCTGTGGTCAAGCGCGGCGCGAGCCGGGTTCAGCGCAGCAGCGACAGCACGTTCTGCGGCAGCTGGTTGGCTTGCGCCACCATCGCCGTGCCGGCCTGCTGCAGGATCTGGGCGCGCGACATGTTCGCGGTTTCCTGCGCGAAGTCGGCGTCCATGATGCGGCCGCGGGCGGCGCTCTGGTTCTCGCCCGAGATCTGCAGGTTGCTGATCGCGAACTCGAAGCGGCTCATCGCGGCGCCGTAGGTGGCGCGGCTGGTCGTGATGGTGTTCAGAGCGGCGTCGATGTCGGACACGGCGGTGGAGGCCAGAGCCGCCGTCGTCAGGCCGCCGGTGACGGTGGTCACGGCCGAGGTCGTGATCGTCAGCGTGTCGCCGTTGTTGGCGCCGACCTGGAAGACCTGCGCACCGGCGCCCGAGGCGCCGACGATGGCCGTGCCGTTGAACTTGGTCTGATTCGCAATGCGGGTGATTTCCTGCGACAGCTGCTGGAATTCGGTGTCGAGGTTGGCACGGTCGCTGGTGCCGTTGGTGCCGTTCTGCGCCTGCACTGCCAGTTCGCGCATGCGCTGCAGCACGTCGGTCACGGTGGACAGCGCGCCTTCAGCGGTCTGCGCCAGCGAGATGCCGTCGTTGGCGTTGCGGATCGCGACGTTGATGCCCTTGACTTGGGCATTCATGCGGTCGGCGATCGCCAGGCCGGCGGCGTCGTCCTTGGCGGAGTTGACGCGCAGGCCCGAGGACAGGCGCTGCAGCGAGGTGGACAGCGACGCCGCCGAGGTGGTGGAGTTGCGCTGTGCGTTCAACGACGACACGTTGGTATTGATGGTCATGGGCATGATGAAGACTCCTGTCAGTGGTTTAAGACTCCAGTCGTCCGCTGTGTCGTGCAGTGCGTCGTGTTCTGCTCAACCTTTGGCCGGCTAACCGGACACGGCCCTGTTGCCAGAACCGTTGCGAGGGTTATCGGAGCCGTCCCGAAAGAACTTGAGGGGCTGGATGAAGGGCTCGCGAGTTCGTCAAGCGGCCGATCGTGGAAATAGCACGGCCAAGCGCCCCTTGATCCGTGCATCGCTTGCAATTCGTTGCGACTCGATGCGGGGACAATCCCGCGCCATGCGCAACGCCATCGCCCTGGTGCTGATCGCCCGCAACGAGGAGCGCTGCATCGCACGCTGCCTCGCCAGCGCGCGCGCGCATGTCGACGAGATGATCGTGCTCGACACCGGCAGCACCGATGCCACGCGCGAGATCGCGGCGCGCTGCGGCGCCCGCGTGTTATCGGCCGCGTGGCCCGACGACTTCAGCGCCGCGCGCAACCTCGCGCTCTCGCACACCAGCGCACCCTGGCGCCTGGTGCTCGATGCCGACGAGTGGATCGCAGCAGGCGCCGAGAGCCTGGATGCCGTGCGCGCGCGCGCGCCCGGCTTCCTCGGCCTGCTGCGCGTGGACAGCGTGGTCAACGACGAGCGCGGCGCGCTGCAGCACGCGCCGAGCTGGATCCCGCGCCTGCTGCCGGCCGGCGTGCACTATGAAGGGCGCATCCACGAGCAGCCGGCCAGCGCGCTGCCGCGCGAGCGGCTGGCGCTGGTGATCGGCCACGACGGTTATCTCGATCGCGCGCGCGAGGCCAAGGCCGGCCGCAACGAGCGCCTGCTGCGCCTGGCGCTGGCCGAGCATCCGGGCGATGCCTATCTCTATTACCAGCTCGGCAAGGATCTCGAGGTGCGCTCGCGCTTCGCCGAGGCGCTGCCCCACTATCTCGAGGCGCATCGCGCGGGCGAAGCCGCGGCGGCCTGGCGCCACGATCTGGTGATGCGGCTGATCTTCACGCTCAAGAAGCTGAAGCAATTTGCGCAAGCCGTCGAACTGGCCAGCCACGAGCTCGAACGCTGGAGCGATTCGCCCGACTTCTTCTTCACCCTCGGCGACCTGCTGCTCGACTGGGCGCTGGCCGAGCCGCAGCGCGCCGCCGAACTGCTGCCGCAGATCGAGGCGAGCTGGCAGCGCGCGGTGCTGATCGGCGAGCGCCCCGAGCTGCCCGACAGCGTGCGCGGGCGCGGCAGCTTTCTCGCCGCGCACAACCTGGCCGCCTTCCACGAGAGCCTGGGCCAGGCGGCGCAGGCCGCGCAGTGGCGCGAGCGCGAGGCACGCTGGCGCCAGGCCGAATAGCGCCGGCAAGACCGCGCTTTTCCGGCGCTGCGCGGGCGGGGGCGGCGCGTACGCTCGCCGCACCATGGCCCTTGCCCTGCCCCAACCGAACCCGCCCTCATCCGCCTCGCCCGCGCAGCAGCGCGCCTGGCGCCAGTGGCAATCCGCCCAGAGCCGTGCCGAGCACGAGCAGTGGGGCGAGGCCGCGCTCGGCTTCGAGCAGGCCTATGCCGCGCACGAATCCAGCGCCTACGGCCTGGCCGCGGCGCACGCGCTCATCAAGGCCGGCCGTGCCGACCTGGCGCTGCGCCGCACGCAAGCGCTGCGCGCGCGCGATGCGCGGCTCACGCTGGCCTACACGCTCGAATCGCATGCGCTGATGGAGCGCGGCCAGAACGAGGCCGCCGCCGCCTGCCTGCTGGCGCTGCCGGCCGAGGCGCCGCGCGACGCGGTCTGGTGGGTGTCGCTCGGCGCCGCGCTGCAACGCTGCCATCGAATCGACGACGCGATCGCCGCCTACATGCAGTCGCTGGCGCTGAAGATGGACGATGCCACGGTGCACTTCCGCCTCGGCATGTGCTTCAAGGACAAGGGCATGAAGGCCGAGGCCGCCGAATGCGCGCGCACCGCGCTGGCGCTCGGCCTGGGCAGCAGCGAGCTCGCCGCGCGCGCGCAGCTGGTGTTCCTCGAGCGCGAGGCCTGCCGCTGGAGCGCCGCGGGCGAGGCGCTGGCGACGCTGCGCGCGGCGATCGCCCGCGCGCCGGCCGACCGGCCCGCCGAGACCATGCCCTTTCCGCACGCGGTATTCGTAGCCGATCCGGCCGAGCAGCTGAAGGTGGCGCGCCTCTACGCGCTGCACGTGGCCAGCCGTGTGCAGCCGCTGCCGCGGCGCACGGCCAAGGCGCATGGCGGGCGGCTGCGCATAGCCTACCTCTCGGCCGATTTCCACCAGCACGCCACCGCGCAGCTGATGATCCAGATGCTGGAGGCGCACGACCGCAGCCGCTTCGAGGTGACGCTGCTCTCCGCCGGCCCCGACGACGCCAGCGCGATGCGCGCGCGCCTGCAGGCCGCCAGCGAACATTTCGTCGAGCTGCGCGGCCTCACGCACGCCGCGATGGCGCAGCGCATCCGCGAGTTCGGCATCGACATCCTGGTCGATGCCAAGGGCGCCACCTACGGCACGCTGATGCCGGTCACCGCGCATCGCCCCGCGCCGCTGCAGGTGAGCTGGCTGGGCTTCCCGGGCACCAGCGGGGCCGCTCCGATGGACTATGTCGATTACTTCATCGGCGACCCGGTGACCACGCCGCTGGACCACGCCGCGCACTTCAGCGAGAAGCTGGCGCAGATGCCGCTGTGCTACCAGCCCAACGACGCCAAGCGTGCGCTGCCCGCGCCGAGCCGCCGCGCCGACTGGGGCGCGCCGGAGCATGGCCCGCTGCTGGCGGCCTTCCACCAGTCGTACAAGATCTCGGCCGCGGTGTTCGACAGCTGGTGCCGCATCCTGCACGCCGTGCCCGATGCGACCCTGTGGCTGCTGCGCTGGAACACCAACGTGCAGGCGGTGCTGGAAGCGGCGGCGCGCGAACGCGGCGTCGATCCGGCGCGGCTCGCATTCGTGCCCATGCTGCCGCTCGAACAGCATCTCTCGCGCCTGGCCTGCGCCGACCTCTACCTCGACGCCTGGCCCTGCAACGCCCACACCACCGCCGGCGAGGCGCTGTGGGCCGGTGTGCCGGTGCTGACCTGGATGGGCGAGACCTTCGCGCAGCGCGTGGCGCCCAGCCTGCTCAACGCCGTCGGCCTGAACGAGCTGGTGCGCGCCAGCGTGGCCGACTACGAGGCCGAGGCGATCGCGCTGGCGCAGGACGCACCGCGCCGCGCGGCCCTGCGCGAGCACCTGATCGCACAACGCGGCGGCCGCCTCTTCGACGGCGAGCGCTTCGCGCGCGACATCGAGGCGCTCTACGAGCGCATGTGGGCACGCGCCGTGGCTGGCCTGCCGCCCGAGCATCTGCCGGCGCAATGAGCGACGCCGCCACCCTGACGCGCCAGGGCGTCGCGCTGCAAGGGCAGGGCAAGCACCAGCAGGCGGTGCAGTGCTTCATGCAGTCGCTGGCGCTGAAGATCGACGACGCCGTCACCCATTACCGCCTCGGCGTCAGCTTCCGCGACTGCGGCATGAAGCTGGAAGCCGCCGAGTGCTTCCGCACCGCGCTGGCGCTGCGCTTTCCCGATGAACTGTTCGCGCGCGGCCTGCTCGCCTACATGGAGCGCGAAGGCTGTCGCTGGGCCAGCGCCGAGGCCGAATGGCGCGCGCTCGAAGCCGCCATCGACGCGCAGCCCGAGGGCAAGCCGCTGCAGGTGAACCCCTTCGTGCATGCGGTGCTGAGCGATGACCCGCTGCGCATCAGGCGCGTGGCCGAGCACTACGCGCGCTTCTTTGCGAGTTTCGTCAAGCCGCTGCCGCCGCTGCGCGCGCGCGCTCATGGCGGGCCGCTGCGCATCGCCTACCTGTCGGCCGACTTCCAGCAGCACGCCACCGCGCAGCTGATGGTGCAGATGCTGGAAGCGCACGACCGCAGCCACTTCGAGGTGACGCTGGTCTCCGCCGGCGCCGACGACGGCAGCGACATGCGCCGACGGCTGAAGCGCGCCTGCCACCGCTTCGAGGATCTGCACGGCGCCACGCACGAGGCGATGGCGCGGCGCATCCGCGCGCTGGGCATCGACATCCTGGTCGACGTGAAAGGCGCCACCGACGGCACGCTGCTGCCGGTGCTGGCCGCAAGGCCGGCGCCGCTGCAGATCGAGTGGCTGGCCTTCCCCGGCACCAGCGGCGCACCCTTCATCGACTACGTGGTGGGTGACCCCATCGTCACGCCGCTCGCCCACGCCGCGCACTTCACGGAGAAGATCGCGCAGCTGCCGCACTGTTATCAGCCCAACGACGCTCGGCGCGCGCGGCCTGCCGCCACGTCGCGTGCTGCCGCGGGCCTGCCCGACGACGCCATCGTGCTGTGCGGCTTCCACCAGTCGTTCAAGATCTCGCCGGGCGTCTTCGCGCGCTGGTGCGAGCTGCTGCAGCGCGTGCCGCAGGCCGTGCTGTGGCTGCTGGAATGGAACGCCAACGTGCGCGAGTCGCTGCTCGCCGCGGCGGCCGCGCACGGCATCGGCCCCGAACGCCTGCGCTTCGCGCCGCTGCTGCCGCTGGAGCAGCACCTCGCGCGCCTGGCCTGCGCCGATGTCTTCCTCGACGCCTGGCCGTGCAATGCCCACACCACTGCCGGCGAGGCGCTGTGGATGGGCGTGCCGGTGGTGACGCTGGTCGGCGAGACCTTCGCGCAGCGCGTCGGTGCGAGCCTGCTGCACCAGGTGGGGATGGATGAGCTGGTGTGCGAGCACGAAGCCGGCTACGTCGAATCCGTCGCCGCGCTGGCCGCCGATGCGCCGCGCCGCGCCGCGCTGCGCGAACGCCTGGAACGCGAGCGCACGACCAGCCCGCTGTTCGACGGCGAGCGCTTCGCGCGCGACTTCGAAGCGCTGTGCGAGCGGCTGTGGGCGCGCGCCTGCGCCGGGCTGGCGCCCGAGCACCTTCCTGCCGGCAATTGAGCGCCTTTCGCGCCTCACTTCGGCCCTTCCGGCGGGCGCGCAGCTCCTAAGCTTTCCGTGCAGCGGCCACCACGCGGGTGGCCTGCGCTTGCACACGAGAAAGGCCGCCGCGCATGAGCCCCACCGCCGACATCCACCTCAGCATCTGCCAGCCGCTGGGCTCGCCGCACTGGCTCGGCCTGCTCGACCAGGCGCGCTACTACCGCTGGATGTTCCGGCGCCTCGGCGCCAACGTCACGATCGCCAAGAACCGGCTGCGCCACGGCGCGATCAACTTCGTATTCGGCGCGCACGACGGCTTCAACCCGGCCGCGGCCGAGCGCCATGCCTGCGTGTTCGTCAACCTCGAGCAGCTGGGCGAGGGCGGGCGCCAGATGCATCCGAGCTTCATCGAGCTGCTGCGCCGCTCGGCGGTGGTCGACTACGACGCCGGCAACCTCGCCGCCTACGCGGCTGACCCGGCGGACGTGCCGGTGGCGCCCATCCTCTACGCGCCGTACCTGACGCCGGCGAAGCCGATTCCGCTCGAGGAGCGCCCGATCGACCTGCTCTTCATCGGCAGCATGAACGAGCGCCGCAAGGCCTGGATCGATCGCATCGAAGCCTGCGGCCTCAACGTGGCGATGTTCGACGGCGCGCTCTACAGCGCCGAGCGCGACGCCTACATCGTGCAGGCCAAGGCGGTGGTCAACGCGCACTACTACGAGAGCTGCCGCTTCGAGCAGGCGCGCGTGTCGCACTGCCTGTCGCTGGGCACGCCGGTGATTTCCGAGCGCACGCTGCTGACGAATCCGCACGAGGCCTTCGAGGACAGCGTGCTGTGGCTGCAGGGCGGCGAGCTGGAGCAGTTCTTCGCCGAAGACTTCGGCACACCGGCCTACTACGAGGCGATGTACGGCGCGCTGGAACGCTTCCGCGCGCACGACCCCATCGAGGCCTATGCCGACGTGCTCGGCTTCGCGCGCGGCTTCGCGGGCGAACGCGCCAAGCAGATCGACGCCGGCCCGTGGCGGCCGACGCTGATCAACCTCGGCTCGGGCAAGGACTACCAGGCCGGCTGGCTCAACCTCGACATCGTCGCGCGGACCCAGCCCGATCTGCTGCTCAACCTCGCCGAGCCGCTGGCGCTGCCGCTGCGTGCCAGCACACCCACGCAGGGCGAGCTGCTGCTGGAAGAGGGCAGCGTCGAGCTGATCAATGCCAACAACGTGCTCGAGCACGTGCCCGATCTGGTCACGCTGATGGGCAACTGCCTCGCGCTGCTGGCGCCGGGCGGCGAGTTCCGCATCGAGGTGCCCTACGAGCATGCGCGCTCGGCCTGGCAGGACCCGACCCACGTGCGCGCCTTCAACGAGAACAGCTGGAGCTACTACACCGACTGGTTCTGGTACCTCGGCTGGTACGAGCACCGCTTCGAGATCGCCGACAGCAGCTACCTCGACGAGCGCGTGCAGCCCTGCGAGCAGGGCAAGGCCGCCTTCATGCGCCTGACGCTGCGCAAGATCGAGACCACGCCGGCCGAGCGCATGCACGCCCAGGCCATGCAGCCCGAGGTGCGCCTGCCCGAGGATGAGTTCGAGCTGGCGGTGCCGCCCTCCAACGTGCGCTCGCTGCGCGAGCCGATGGCGGTGAACGGCTGAAGGGGCGGGCGATGAGCAACTACTACGACGGCCTGAACCTCAAGCTGCTGGAAGCGATTCCGGCCGACGCCAAGCGCGTGCTCGAGCTCGGCTGCGCCAACGGCCGCCTGGGACGCCGCTTCAAGGAGCTGCACCCGGGCGTGAGCTGGTGGGGCGTGGAGCTGATGGCCGATGCCGCCGCCACCGCCGCGCAGTTTCTCGACCGCGTGATCCAGCTCGACCTCGACCATGCCGACTTGACGCAGCTCGAAGGCGGCTTCGACGTGATCGTCATCGGCGACCTGCTCGAGCATGTGCGCGAGCCGGGCCGCCTGCTGGAATCGCTCTACGACCTCGCCACGCCGGGTGCGCAGATCGTCTGCTGCCTGCCCAACATGGCGCACCTGTCGGTGATCGAGCGCATGGTGGCCGGCGACATCAGCTACGACACGATGGGCCTGCTCGATGCGACCCACGTGCGCTTCTACTCGCCGGCCTCGGCCTTCAAGACCTTCCTCGACGCCGGCTGGCTGCCGCATCTGCGTGACCAGTACCGCGTCGAAGTGCCGCAGACGCATTTCGCCGCCAAGATCGTCGAGGCGGCGCAGCTGCTGGGCGTGCCGGCCGAGACGGCGCTGCGCAACCTCGGCTGCTACCAGATGATCATCGTCTGCCGCAAGTGGGCGATGCAGGCGCTGCGCGGGCAGGGCACCAGCGCGCCGATCAGCGTGATCGTGCCGGTGAACCGGCCCTGGCAGTACGAGCTCAACATCGCGCGCTCGCCGGGGCTGAAGGAAATCGGCGCCGAGATCATCCCGGTGCAGGGCGCCGACAGTGCTGCCGCCGCCTACACTTGGGGCAGTCAGCGCGCGCATCGCGCCTGGCACCTGCTGGTGCACCAGGACGTCTACTTCCCCACCGGCAGCGGCTTCGCGCTGGCGCGCCAGCTCGGCGCGCTGGAAGCGGCCGGGCGCACGCGCGCTCCGGTCGGCTTCGCGGGGCTGGCCGCGTCGGGCCTGGCCGATGGCAGCGTGCGCCACGCCGGCATGGTGATCGATCGCACGCAGCTGTTCAGCCATCCCGGCAGCGATGCGGCCTTGTCGATCGACGAGTTCGCGGTCGCGCTGCACCGCGACGCCGCGGTCAGCATCGACGCCGCGCTCGGCTGGCATCTCTGGGCCACCGACCTGTGCCTGCAGGCGCCCGCGACGATCCTCGAGACGCCGCTGTTCCACAACTCGAGCACCGCCTGGCAGCTGCCCGAGGCCTTCCACGCCAGCGCGCACACGCTGCTGGCCAAGTACCCGCAGCGCGAGCGCATCCCCACGCTGTGCGGCGAGCTGCAGCGCAAGGCCGCGCTGGCCGCCTGAACAACACGGAGAGCGACGATGAGCCCGAACGCCGGCCTGGATGCCGTCAAGCACTACAAGAGCGCCGCCTGGACCTCGACCGAGCGTGCGCAGATCTACGATCGCACCACCAACTCGACCAGCGACCTCACGCACTTCCTCACCACCGAGTTCATCGGGCTGCTGACGCAGCGCATCGCGCCCGGGAGCGCCGTGCTCGACCTCGGCTGCGGCACCGGCGTGCTGACCAAGGCGCTGGCCGCGCTGGGCCACGACGTCACCGGCGTGGACATCAGCCAGGCCATGCTCGACAAGATCGACGCCCACGTCGGCCCCGGCCGCATCACGCTGCGCCAGGGCGACGTGTATGCGCTGCCCTTCGCCGATGCGAGCTTCGAGGGCGTCATCACGCGCTGGGTGATCCCGCATTTCCGCGACTGGCCGCTGATCGTGCGCGAAGCGGCGCGCGTGCTGCGCCCCGGCGGCACGCTGGTGATCGACCACACCAGCCGCGCCAACTATGCGCTGGCCGCGCGCGAGGGCGCGCTCGATCATGCGAGCTTCGGCTACGACCCGCGCGTGCGCGGCGGCGAGCCGGGCGGCTTCTACGCCGCCACCACGGTGGACGAGCTGCAACTCGTCGCCGACACGGCCGGGCTGGACCTGCTCGACGTGGCGCCGCTGGGCTTCTTCCGCCAGAACGCGGTGATCGCCGCGGTGCTCGGCGCCGAGGGCTTCCAGTCCTACAAGAAGGCGGTCGACGCCTTCTATCAAGACCCCGGCGCGCGCGCCTTCATCCAGTGGTTCGAGCGCCACGTGACGCGCGCCCTGCCGCTGGACATGGCCAACGGCATGGCGGTGGTGCTGCGCAAGCGCGGTTGATCGCATCGGCGCCTACACTGCTGCGTCGCTGACGCAGGAGGCGCCGATGAGGAGTCCCGCACAGAGCTTGGCCGCGCTGCTGCTCGTCGCGCTGCCGTGGCTGTGCCACGCCGACGAGCTCGACCGCTACATCGCCCGGCAGACCCGTGTCCATGGCTTTCCGGGCGTCGTGCTCGGCGTGCTGCGCGACGGCCAGGTCGTGGACGCGCGAACACGCGGCCTCGCCAACGTGGAGCTCGGCGTGCGCGCGCATCGGCGCCACCGCTTCGAGATCGGCTCGATCTCCAAGCAGTTCACCGCCTACGCCGTGCTGATGCTGCACGAGCGCGGCCTCGTCGACCTCCAGGCGCCCCTGGGCCGCTACCTCGATGGTTTGCCGGCAAGCTGGGCCGCGGTGCCCATCGAGCGCCTGCTCACGCACACCTCGGGCCTGCCCGATCTCGAGTCGGCGTTCGGTTATGGCGTCTATCGCGAGACGCCCGGCGATGCCGAGTTCCTCGCCCGTCTGGTCGCCCTGCCCATCGACTTCGCACCGGGCGAGCGCTGGTCGTACTCGAATACGAACTACTGGCTGCTGGCGCGGGTGATCGAGCAGGTGTCCGGCCTGGGCTACGGCGAGTTCATGCAGCGCAAACTCTTCCTGCCACTGCACATGAGCGCCACGCGCAGTGCATTCCCGGCGCAACTGCTGCCGGAGCGGGCCGCGGGCTATCGGCGCGTCGGCGACCGGCTCGAAAACCGCGAGCCGAGCCAGCCGAACACCACGCGCGGCCTGGGCGATCTCGTCACCAGCCTGGACGACATGGCGCGCTGGGAGCGTGAGCAACTGCGCCCGACGCTGGTGTCGCGCGCCAGCGCCGAGCGGGCGCGGCAGCCGGCCCGACTGAACGACGGCAGCACCGTGCCGTACGGCTACGGGCTGGATCTCGACAAGCTCCTGCCGCGCCCGAGCATCCAGCACACCGGGCAGGTGGCGGGCTTCAGCGCAGCCTACGTGCGCGTGCCCGAGCTGCGGCTGGCCGCCGTCGTCTTCGTCAACGCCTATGGTTCGCCCGCGGACGCGCTCGCCATCCATGCGCTGCGGCAGGCCGAACGCTCGCTGCGCCCGCGGCCCTGGCGGCCGATCGCCGATGCCGACCCCGAGATCACGCGGCGCGTGCGCGAGCTGCTCGACCGCGCGCGCTCGGCGGACACGGCGTGGCGCGAGGAGTGGTTCACGCCCGAGTATTGGAAGGAGATGCTCCCGTGGCTGGGCGAAGTGGCCGAGAGCGCTGCACGCTTCGGCCCGGTGCGGCGCCTCGTCCTGGTGGGCCGGCAGGACGAGGGCGACGAGCGAGGCTTCGTCTACCGGGTCGACTACGCCGAGTTGAGCCGCGTCATCCGCTATCGCATCGACGCGCAGGGCCGCATCGCCTCGCGCAGCGTGCTCGACGAGTAGGCCCGCGACTGTTCTAGCCGTTCAGCGCCGCCATCGCCGGCGCCGCGTAGCGCGTGCCCGCCACCGGCGTGGCGGCGAGCAGCGCGTCGATGCGGCGCAGCTCGTCGGCGCTCAGCACGAGTTGCGCGGCGGCGGCGTTCTCGTTCAGCCGCGCGATGCTGCGCGTGCCCGGAATCGGCACCACCTGCGGCGCGCGCGACAGCAGCCAGGCCAGCGCCAGCTGCGCCGGCGTGCAGCCGCGTGCGGCGGCCAGCGCCGTCACGCCGTCGGCCAGCGCGAGGTTGTGCGCCAGGTTCTCGCCCTGGAAGCGCGGGTTCTGGCGGCGCCAGTCGTCGGCGGCAAGCTGCTCGGCGGCGCGGATGGTGCCGGTGAGGAAACCGCGGCCGAGCGGGCTGTAGGGCACCAGCGCGATGCCCAGCTCGCGGCACAGCGGCAGCAGCTCGGCTTCGACGTCTCGCGTCCACAGCGAATACTCGGTCTGCAGCGCCGCGATGGGGTGCACCGCCGCGGCGCGCCTGAGCGTCTGCGGCGCCGCCTCCGAGAGCCCGAGGTGGCGCACCTTGCCGGCACGCACCAGCTCGGCCATCGCGCCGACGGTCTCCTCGATCGGCACCGTGCGATCGACGCGGTGCTGGTAGTACAGGTCGATGTGATCCACGCCGAGGCGCTGCAGGCTGGCGTCGCAGGCGGCGCGCACGTACTCGGGGCGGCCGTTCACGCCCAGGAAGGCGCCGTCGGGCGCACGCACGTTGCCGAACTTGGTGGCCAGCACGACTTCGTCGCGCCGCGTCTTCAGCAGTTGCGCCAGCAGGCGCTCGTTGGCGCCGACGCCGTACATGTCGGCGGTGTCGAGGAAGTTGATGCCGATGTCCAGCGCGTGGTTCAGCACGGCGAGCGATTGCGCATCGTCGGCCGGGCCGTAGAAGTCGGACATGCCCATGCAGCCCAGGCCGAGGGCCGAGACCTGCGGGCCGTCGGTGCCGAGCGTGCGGCGGGGATAAGTGGTGTTCATGCAGAAAGCTCCGGGCGGGGGTGAAGGAACGGGAGCCAGTGTGGCGGCCGCACCCGTGCCGGCGTGAGCACGTTCCTCGGCGATGCTTGCACGATCCTCCGCGGCCTGCCTCACGCAGGGGTGCGCCGGCGCGCGCAGGCGCCAGAATCGCGGCCATGCCAGACCAAGCCCTCGTCACGCCGCCGGCCGAGCTGATCGAGCTGGTGCGCGAGTTCGCACCCGCCGACGGCGTGCACGCCACGCCCATCGCCGGGCTGCAGCTGCTGCGCCTCGCCCAGCCCGGCGCGCCGCTGCCCGCGCTCTACGAGCCGGGGCTGGTGCTGGTGGTGCAGGGGCGCAAGGTCGCCACGCTGGGCACGCAGCGGCTGGTCTACGATCCGCTGCACTGCCTGGTGGTGGGCGTGACCATGCTGCCGGTGGCGCAGGTGATCGAGGCCTCGCCGGAGCGCCCCTACCTGTGCATGCGCCTGCAGGTGGATGCGCGCGAGATCGGCGCGCTGGTGCTCGAGTCGGCCGGCGCACGCCCCGCGGCCGCGCCGGTCAGCGGCCTGCAGGTGGCGCGCACCTCGCCCGAGCTGCTCGACGCCGCGCTGCGCCTGCTGCGCTTGTTGAAGACGCCGCAGGACGCGGCCGTGCTCGCGCCGCTGATCCAGCGCGAGATCTTCTACCGCGTGCTCACCGGCGAGCTCGGTGCGCGCCTGCGCGAGCTGTCGGTGACCGACAGCCACGCGCAGCGCATCGCCCGCGCCATCGATCTGCTCAAGCATCGTTTCACCGAGTCGCTGCGTGTGGAAGACGTGGCGCAGGCCGCGGCGATGAGCCCCTCGACCTTCCACCAGCATTTCAAGCAGCTCACCGCGATGTCGCCGCTGCAGTACCAGAAGCAGCTGCGCCTGCACCACGCGCGCCAGCTGATGCTGGGGCAGGGCCTGGATGCCGCGGTGGCGGGGCACCGCGTCGGCTACGAGAGCCCCTCGCAGTTCAGCCGCGAATACCGGCGCCTGTTCGGTGCCCCGCCGCGCGCCGAGGTGCGCCAGACGCAGGCCGCGGTGGCGGGCGGGGCTTGAACGAACCGCTCAGGCTTCATGCCTCGTTAATGACCTGCCCCTACGGTGGCGCCTGCCCTGTCGAGACCCCCACCGTGCGCCAGACCCTGCCCCTCAACCGGCCGACCTCGCTGTCGGCCCCCACCTTCGTGCTGGGCGCGCTGGCGCTGTGGCTGCTCGCGAGCATCGCCTGGCGGCCGCTGCTGCTGCCCGACGAAGGGCGCTATGCGAGCGTCGCCTGGGAGATGCTGGTCGGCGACGGCCTGACGCCCACGCTCGACGGCCTGCCCTTCTTCCACAAGCCGCCGCTCGCCTACTGGATCGCGATGGGCGCGATGAAGCTGTTCGGCGCGCAGCCCTGGGCCGCGCGCCTCGCCCCGGCGCTCGGCGCCTGGCTGATGGCCGCCTCGCTGTGGCTGCTGCTGCGCCGCTGGTATGGCGAGCGCAGCGCGGGCCTGGGCGTGCTGGTGCTGGCCACCTCGCCGCTCTTCTTCATCGGCGGCCAGTACATCAACCACGACATGCTGGTGGCCGGCACCATCAGCGCCACCGTGGTCGGCTGGCTGCTCGCGCTCGACGAGCCCGGCCGCGTCGACCGGCGCGCGCTGTCGCTCGGCTGGCTGGCCAGCGGCCTGGCCTTCCTCTCCAAGGGGCTGATCGGCGTGGTGCTGCCGCTGCTGGTGGTGGTGCCCTGGCTGCTCGCGCAACGGCGCTGGCGCGATGCGCTGCGCCTGGCCCACCCGCTCGGCCTGCTGGTCTGGTGCGTCGTGGCGCTGCCCTGGGCGGTGGCGATGCAGCAGCAGCACGCGGCCTTCTTCGACTACTTCATCGTCGCGCAGCATTTCCGGCGCTACAGCAGCGGCGGCTTCAACAACGTGCAGCCGCTGTGGTTCTTCCTCGCCGTGGTGCCGCTGCTGATGCTGCCCTGGAGCCTGTACCTGCCGGCTGCGCTGCGCCGTTTGCGCGGCGCCGATGCGCGCGCGCTGCTGTGGCCCTGGTGGGCGGCTTCGCTGCTGCTGTTCTTCTCGCTGCCCTCGTCCAAGCTGGTCGGCTACGCGCTGCCGGCGCTGCCCGGCGTGGCGGGGCTGGTGGCGCTCGTCGCCGCGGAGGGCCGGCATTGGCGCGTCGCCGCGCTGCTGGGTGCGGCCATCGGCCTCACTGCCGTCGGTGTGCTGGCCTGGCAGGCGCCCAATTCGCACCGCGACATCGCGCAGGCGCTGCGCAGCGAGATGCATGGCGCCGATCGTGTCGTGCTGGTCGAAGGCGCGTTCTACGACGTGCCGTTCTACGCGCGGCTGCGCACGCCGGCGATCGTCGCCTCGCGCTGGGACGACCCGGCCATCGCGCAGCGCGACAACTGGCAGAAGGAGCTGCACGACGCGGCCGGCTTCGCGAGCGCCGCGACTGCCCAGCGCCAGCTCTGGCCGGTGGATCGCCTCGCCGAACTGCCGTGCACGGACGGCGCGATCTGGTTCGTGCTGCACCCCGACGATTCGCACCAGGTCGCGGCGATTCCGGGCGCGACGCGGGTGCTCAAGGGCGCGAACGGCGATCTGTGGCGCGCGCCCGAGCACGCCACCTGCGCGGCGGCGCCACGATGAGGGCGCTGGCGCGTTATGCCTGCGTCGGCGCCGCCGCCACGGCCTTGCACTACGCCGTGCTGGTGGCGCTGGTGAACTGGACGGCCACGCCGCCGCCGGCCGCCGCGGCCACCGGCGCGGTGCTGGGCGCGCAGCTCGCCTATGTCGGCAACCGCGCCTTCACCTTCACCGACCGCCGCCCCTGGTGGGCGAGCTGGTGGCGCTTCCAGGCCACCGCCGTGCTGGGCGCCGTGCTCTCGGCCTCGCTGGTGGCGCTGGGCACGCGCATCGGCGTGCACTACCTCGCCGCGCAGGCCTGCGCGACGCTGCTCGCGATGGGCGTGACCTTCCTGGTCAACCGGCGCCACACCTTCGGCTGATCACGCCGGCGTGATCAGCTCGACGCCGGCCGCGCGCAGATCGTCGGCGAAGGCGGGGCTGGCGAGGTAGGCCGCCTCCTGGATGCGCGCGGCCGCGATCGGGTCGTCGTGCAGTTCGGCATCGGCATCGCCGGGGTGGCAAAACAACCAGCCGCCGCGCGCCGGCAGTTCGGCCAGCCAGCGCTGCATGCGCTCGCCGTAGCCCTGCGCCTCGAAGCCGTAGGCGCCCGCCAGCGCGCTGTTGCGGCGCAGGCCGGCTTCGTCGAGCAGCCGGCGCAGGCCGCGCCCGCCGGCGGCGGCGATCACGGCGCGCTTGAAGCGCCCGCCCGGGCCGGTGAGCACAGCGGTGTCGCGCACCAGCGGCGGCGCGGCGAGTGCACCCAGCCGCGCCACCAGGTGTTCGCGCACGCCGGGCAGCGCATGCACGTGCTGGTGGCCGTCGACGTGCCCCGGCGGCCGGCCGGCGACGGCGACGAAGCGCTGCCACTGCGCGTCGAACTCGTCGGCGATCGCTGCCGCGGGAAGCCGGTGCAGGGCCGCGTCGACCAGCAGGCGCGAGAGCGGCGGCAGGCGCGGCCACAGGCGTGCCAGCGTCGGGCTGAGCGGCGCGCCTTCGCTGAGGTTGAAGTGCAGGCCGATCGAGGCCGTGCCGGCCTGCGCCGCGAGCGCCGGCCCGTCTTGCGCCCAGCGTGCTCCGTTGACCAGGCAGGACACCGCGCCCAGCCGCCCGGCCGCGAGCAGCCGTTCGATCGCCCGGTCGATGCCCTGCGAGAGCCCGTAGTCGTCGGCGCAGACGACGAGTTGCCTGGCCGCGCTCACGCGGTCAGCACCCGCGCGCCGTTGGCCTGGGCGGACGGCGCCACCGTGGCAGCGCCGCCGCCCCAGCCACCGCCTTCGCGCTGGCCGACGATGTAGAGCGGGCGCTGCTTCACCTCGTCGAAGATGCGCCCGATGTACTCGCCGAGGATGCCGATCGACAGCAGCTGCAGCCCCGAGGAGAACATCAGCCCGGTCACCAGCGTGGCCCAGCCGGGCACGTCGTGCCCGGTCAGAAAATGCTCGACGACGATGAACAGCCCGAAGGCGAAGGCCGGCAGCGCGAGCAGCACGCCCAGCGCCGACCACCAGCGCAGCGGCGCGTTGGTGAAGGCGGTGATGCCGGTGACGGCCAGCGCCGCGAGCCGGCGTGTCGAGAAGCTGCTGCGGCCGGCGTGGCGCGGCGGCGGCTCGTAGGGCAGCACCACGGTGCGGAAGCCCGCCCAGGCGTACAGGCCCTTCATGAAGCGGTTGCGCTCGGGCAGGGCGCGCAGCGCGTCGACCACGCAGCGGTCGAGCAGGCGGAAATCACCGCTGTCGGCGGGCAGCTGCACGCGGTCGGAGCGGTTGACGAGGCCGTAGAACAGCCGGGTGCCCAGGCGCTTGAGGGCCGACTCGTCAGCGCGCGAGGCGCGCGCCATGCACACCATCTGCGCGCCCTCGCGCCAGGCCTCGAGCATGCGCGGGATCAGCGCCGGCGGGTGCTGCAGATCGGCATCCATCAGCACGACGACGTCGCCGCGCGCCTCCTCGAGCCCGGCGGTGAGCGCCGCCTCCTTGCCGAAGTTGCGCGACAGCTGCAGGCAGCGGATGCCCGGCACGGCCAGCCAGGGCCGCAGCGCGGCGAGCGTCGCGTCGGCGCTGCCGTCGTCGACGATCACGATCTCCCACGCGAGGCGCAGCGCGTCGAGCTCGGCGCTGAGCGCGCGCAGCAGCGCATCGAGGTTGCCGGCCTCGTTGTAGGCGGGCACCACGCAGGAGATGCGCGGCGCCGTCGGCGTGCTGCGATCGCGGTCCATGGCCCATCCTCGCGACGATCCATTAACGAGTGATTAAGCTGCGCCCGAACGCCGCCGTGCCGATTGATCCAGCGCAGCGGCGTGGCGCGCGGGCTATGCTCCCGCGCAGTGATCCGCCACGATGCCGGCGATGTACGAAGCCAAGACCCAGCCCCTGCTCGCACGCGCCGCCTTCGCGCGGCGCCTGGCCCTGCACGCGGCGATGGCGCTCGCGCTGGTCGTGCTCTCGCTGGGCGCGGGCATGGCCGGCTACATGCTCACCGAGCGCATGTCGGCGCTGGACGCCTTCGTCAACGCCGCCATGCTGCTCGGCGGCATGGGGCCGGTGTCGCCGCTGGCCACGCCGGCGGGCAAGCTCTTCGCCGGGCTGTACGCGCTGTACGCGGGCCTGGTGTTCATCGTCAGCGCGGCGCTGATCCTCACGCCGGTGCTGCACCGGCTGCTGCACCGCTTCCACGTCACCGGCAAGTCATGAGCTCCGTGGCGCCCGACCCGCTCTGTTCTCGGCCGGCCTCAAGTCGCCCGCCGTCGCGCCGATAGCCCAACGACGCCGGTGGCCGGCAAGGCCGCCGTGATCGACGGCCCACATCTTTTCTGGAAGGAAGAACTGCCATGAACAAGCGCGCCTGCCTGCGTTGGATCCTCACGATGAGTTTCGGCATGGTCGCCGCCTCGGCGACCCTGGCCGCCGAGACGCCGGCCGCTCTGCCGGGCGTCAAGGTCGTCACGGCCGAGGAAGTGAAGAAGATGCTGGACAGCGGCGTGCCGGTGATCGACACCCGCGTGGCCGCCGAGTACGCCGAGAAGACGATCAAGGGCGCGATCAGCGTGCCCTACAAGGAGAAGAGCGCCAAGGAGGCGGGCTTCGATGCGGCCCAGGATCAGTTCGACCTGGCCAGGCTGCCCGCCAACAAGGCCGCGCCGCTGGTCTTCTTCTGCAACTCCGGCGAGTGCTGGAAGAGCTACAAGGCCTCGGTGGTCGCGCAGAAGGCCGGCTACAGCAAGATCAACTGGTTCCGTGGCGGCTTCCCGGAGTGGAGCAGCAAGGGCCTGCCCACGCAGTAAGCGCGGCCACCTTCCCTTCACCTCGACCGGACACACCCCGTGGCACTGCACCTCTCGATGAAGGGGCGCCTGGCGGTTCTCGCCGGCCTGGCCCTGCTGGGCGTCTGCGCGCTGGCCGCGCTGGCGATCGGCTCCAACCGGGTCAACCAGCGGGCCCTGACCTCGCTGTACGAGCGCGACATCGGTTCGCTGGTGACGCTGCAGCGCATCGAGAACAGCCTGCTCGAGGTGCGCTTCCGCGCCGCCGGCGTGCTGCTCGATCAGCTGCCGGTGCCAGGCTCGCTGAACCACCTGCGCGAGGCGCGCAAGGAAGTGGCCGGGCTGTGGGCCGAGCTGGAGCCGCGTGCCGCGGCCAGCTTCACGCAAGGCGAGGCCGCAGAGACCTTCGGGCAGCTGCGGCAGCGCTGGTCGCTGGTGGACGGCACCCTCGCCAAGCTGGAGTCGGGCTACGCCGCCAAGGACAAGGCCGCCCTCACGGTGGTGCTCGAAGACGACTGGCCGGCGCTGCACAAGGGCGCCGTCAAGCCGCTGCAGGCGCTGATTCCGGTGACGCGGAAGTCGGCGCAAGCGAGCTACGAGGGCGCCGTCGAATCGAGCCGCACCCTGCTGGCCATCGGCCTGGTCACCGCGCTGGTGTGCCTGCTCGGGCTGGCGCTGACGGCCTGGCTGACGATGCGCGCGCTGCTGAACCCGCTGCGCGAGGTCGAGTCGTCGATGCGCCGCATCGCCGGCGGCGACCTCGCCACGCCGGTGCCGGCCGCACGCCACGACGAACTCGGCCACATGATCGCGGCCATGGGCGAGATGCGGCAGCGCCTGCAGGGCCTGGTGATGGACGTGCGCCGCTCCACCGAGAGCATCACGACCGCCAGCACCGAGATTGCGGCCGGCAGCCAGGATCTCAGCAGCCGCACGGAACAGACGGCCTCCAGCCTGCAGCAGACCGCCTCGTCGATGGAGCAGCTCACCGGCACGGTGCGGCAGTCCGCCGACTCCGCCCGCCAGGCCAACCAGCTCGCCGCATCGGCCAGCAGCGTGGCCGAGCGCGGCGGCCAGGTCGTGGCCGGCGTGGTGGTGACGATGGGCGAGATCAACGACTCGTCGCGCAAGATCGCCGACATCATCGGCGTGATCGACGCCATCGCCTTCCAGACCAACATCCTGGCGCTGAACGCCGCGGTGGAAGCTGCGCGCGCCGGCGAACAGGGCCGCGGCTTCGCCGTGGTGGCCAGCGAAGTGCGCAGCCTGGCGCAGCGCTCCGCGGCCGCGGCGCGCGAGATCAAGGGCCTCATCGGCGCGAGCGTCGACAAGGTCGAGCAGGGCAGCAGGATGGTCGCCAACGCCGGGGCGACGATGCAGGAGATCGTTGCCTCGGTGCAGCGCGTCAACGACATCATCGGCGAGATCAGCGCCTCGGCGTCGGACCAGTCCGACGGCATCGGGCAGGTCAACGGCGCGGTCACCCAGCTCGACCACATGACGCAGCAGAACGCCGCGCTGGTGGAGCAGTCTGCCGCCGCCGCCGAGTCGCTGAAGGAGCAGGCCCACCAGCTCTCGCACATGGTGGCCACCTTCAAGCTCGAGCCGGCGCTGGCGGGGCGCTAACGCGGCAGCGCAGTCGATTCAGGCCGCGCGCACCAGCTCCCACGCCAGCGGCGTGCCGGGGCTCGCATCCTTCACCACGCGGCAGCCGATCAACTGATCGAGGTGCTTGGGCGCCAAGCCGTAGCCGGGGCGGATGGCGCGCACGTTGTCGCGCGTCAGCACTTCGCCGGCCTTCACTGGCTTGACGATGTAGAGCGAGCGGCGGAACTGCTTGGAGCCGCCTTCCGCCTCGGTGGGCTGGAAGTTCACCTGGCCCAGGCTCTGCCAGGCACGTTCGCTCTCGACGCGCAGCTGCGCAAACTCGGCCGGCTCGAGCGAGAAGGCGCTGTCCACGCCCCCTTCGGCGCGCGCGAGGGTGAAGTGCTTTTCGATCAGCGTGGCGCCCAGCGCCACCGAGGCCACGGCGACGCCGCAGCCCAGCGTGTGGTCGGACAGGCCGGCCTCGCAGCCGAAGGCCTCGCGCAGCGCGGGAATGGTGCGGATGTTGCTGTCGGTCGGCGCGGCCGGGTAGGTGCTGGTGCACTTGAGCAGCACCAGCTCGCGGCAACCGGCGCCGCGCGCAGCGCGCACCGCGTCGTCGATCTCGGCCAGCGTGGCCATGCCGGTGGAGACGATCAGCGGCTTGGCCGTCGCCGCCACGCGGCGGATCAGCGCCAGGTCGGTCAGCTCGAAGCTGGCGATCTTGTAGGCCGGCACTTCGAGTGATTCGAGGAAGTCGACCGCCGTGTCGTCGAAGGGCGTGCTGAAGCAGTGCAGGCCGCGCTCGCGCGCGCGCGCCATCAGCGCGGCGTGCCACTCCCAGGGCGTCGACGCCTCGGCGTAGAGCGAATGCAGCTGGCGGCCGGCCCAGGGGCTCTGGGGGTTGTCGATCACGAAGCCGGGCGCGCGGATGTCCAGCGTCATCGTGTCGGCGGTGTAGGTCTGCAGCTTGATCGCATCCGCACCGGCATCGGCAGCGGCATCGACGATGGCCAGCGCACGAGCGATCGACTGGTTGTGGTTGCCCGACATCTCGGCGATCAGGTAGGGGCGGGCGTTCGGGCCGATCTCGCGGCCGGCGATGCGGATCATGCTCAGGACTCCATCGGTTCGCCCATCGGTTCGAGACGCAGCCGGTAGCGCCGGCCGCGGTACTCGAAGTGGGCGGGGTAGCGTTCCGGGTCGGCCACGCGCAGCAGGTCGAACAGCTCGGCCAGCGGGCGCTCGGGGTCGATGCGGCTGTCGGCCGGCGAGCGCTTGCGGTAGTAGCTCGGCGTGCCGTGTTGTTCGCGCGGCTGCACCTCGTGCGCGTGCGCCAAGGCCCAGTCCATCAGCGCGAGCTCGGCGTCGAAGAGCAGCGCGTTGATCTCGTGGCACACCGCATTGGCCGGCACGGCCACCTCGATCTGGTGCCAGATGCGGCCGGCGTCCAGCGCCTCGGCGGCTTCCAGCAGCGTCACTGCGAAGCCGGGCTGGCCTTCGAGGATCTGCCACACATGCGGCGACATGCCGCGCCCCGCGGGCAGGGCGCTGGCGTGCAGCACCAGCGTGTGGCGGTAGCGATCGAGGATGTCGCGGCCGACGATCTGGTGGCAGGAGACGAGGAAGAGGAAGTCGCCGCCGGATGCCTCGCGCGCGTCGCGCAGCAGGCGGATGTCGGCATCGCCGGCGTGGTCCTCGATCCAGCGCTCCAGCCAGGCGTTGACGCCATGCCGGGGGTCGGTGCAGACGATGTGGACGCTGGTCATGGCGAAAGCAGTTCGGTGGCAACGCGCTGCGCACCCAGGCCGTCGACCAGCGCGCGCGCGCGCTCGGACAGGCTGCGGCGCAGCGCGGGGTGTTCGATCAGTTCGCGCGCGGCGGCGGCGATGGCGGCTTCGCTGGGTGCGTCGGTCAGCACGCGCAGCACGCCCCTCTGCTGCAGTGGCAGCAGCACCGGGCGCTGGTTGTCCGCGACGATCACCGCCAGCGTGGGCGCGGCTATGCAGCAGCGTTCCCAGGTGGCGCCGCCGCCGGCGCCGAGCTGCAGGTCGTGGCGCGCGAAGAAGGCGGCGAGGTCGCCCTGGTCGAGCGTGATGCGGGTGTCGTCATCGCCCGCCGCGGCGGCGTGCAGGGCGGCCAGGTTGGGGTTGCCCGAGGTGGTGGCGATCTCGATCGCCCCGCGAAAGCCCAGCGGCCCGCGCAGCGCGCGCAGCGCCAGCAGCGAGGCGTTGGCCGCATCGGTGCCGCCCATGAAGATGCCGATGCTGCGCACCGCCTCGTGCACCACGCAGCGCGGCGCCGCCGCATAGGCCGGCGCGAGCAGCGCGTAGTGCGGGCCGGCGAGCAGTTGCGTGTCGGGGCCGATCAGGCCGGCGAATTTGGCGGCGGGGTCGGCGCTGAAGTTGGGGTCGATGAGCCAGTCGACCGCCAGTTCGCGGTCGGCGATGTCGTCGATGGCGGCGAGCTTCGCATCGGTGTGGCCGCGCGCGATACGGTGCCAGCGTTCGCCGAGCGCGTAGTGATCGACCACGATGCGTTCGGCGGCCGGCACGGCGGCGAGGAAGTCGCGCACGTCGATCAACTCGCCGCTCACGCGGCCGGCGGCGATGCGCGCCGAGCTCACGCCGGCGGCGTCGATTAGCGGCGCGCAGTCGAGGTCGATCTCGCGCCAGGCCAGCGTCACCGCCGCGCCCTGCGCGCGCAGCGCCTGGGCCAGCGAGAGGCAGCGCTTGAGGTGGCCGAGGCCGATGGCCGCGGAGGCATCGGCGCGGATCGCCACCTTCACGCGAGCGCTCCTTCCGCCTCGCGGCGCACACGGTAGAGCGCCTCGGCCAGTGCCCAGTCGGCCTCGGTGTCGATGTCGACCACGCTGCCTTCGTCGCACACCAGCGTGCAGGCGTCGGCGTGCAGCGGCTGGCCGGCCAGCCAGGCCTCGGCGCGGCCCCAGTAGAACTGGCCGGCGTCGTGGAAGGCGGCAGGCAGATCCTGCGTGCGCGTCTGCATGTATTCGGGGTGCAGCGGCGCGCTGCGGCCGTTCAGATCGCGCCTGAGCGCGCGCTGGATGGGCGCGCGGTAGGCCAGCACCGGGAAGGCGTAGGGTGCGTCGCCCGCTTCCAGCAGCGCCAGCGCATCGGCCAGCGTCTGCGGCTGCAGCAGCGGCACGGCCGGGTAGATGCAGCAGGCCAGCCGCGCAGGCCAGCCGAGCTCGGCGCAGGCGCGGATGGCATGCGCGATCACCGGCACCGTGGGCGTGAAGTCGTCGGCCAGTTCGGCGGGGCGCAGGAAGGGCACGTCGGCGCCCAGCGTGCGCGCCACCGCGGCCACCTCGGCGTCATCGGTCGAGACGACGATGCGCTCGAACAGGCCCGAGCGTTGCGCCACGCCGATGGCGTAGCCGATCATCGGCCGGCCGGCGAAGGGGCGCAGGTTCTTGCGCGGCACGCGCTTGCTGCCGCCGCGCGCGGGAATCACGGCGATGCGGCCGCTGTTCATGCCAGCACGCTCCCCAGCACGCTCACCACGCGATCCTGCTGTGCCGGCGTCAGCGCCGGGAACAGCGGCAGCGACAGCGTGCGCGCGTAGTAGCGCTCGGCGGCGGGAAAGTCGCCGCGCGCAAAACCCAGCCGCTGGTAGTAGGGCTGGGTGTGGATGGGGATGTAGTGCACGTTGACGCCGATGCCGGCCTCGCGCAGCGCGGCGAAGGCGGTCTCGCGGCGCACCGGCGTGCGCGCCGCGTCGATCTCGACGGCGTAGAGGTGCCAGGCGCTGCGGCGGTCGTCGCGGCGCGGCGGCAGCACCAGCGGCAGCTTCGCCAGCAGCGTGTCGTAGCGATCGGCCAGCGCCTCGCGGCGCGCCTGCATGTCGTCCAGGCGGCCGAGCTGCGAGAGCCCCAGCGCCGCCTGCAGCTCGGTGATGCGGGCGTTCACGCCGAGCGCCTGTTGTTCGTAGTACCAGGCGCCGGGCGAGGCGAACTCGAACTCGGTCTCGTCGCGCGTGATGCCGTGCGAGCGCAGGCTGCGCACGCGCTGCGCCAGTGCGGCGTCGTTGGTGGCCACCATGCCGCCTTCGGCGCAGGTGAGGATCTTCACGGCGTGGAAGCTGAATACCGTGGCGTCGGCCCAGGCGCTCGCCACCGGGGCACCGAGGTAGCTCGCGCCGGTGGCGTGCGAGGCGTCCTCGAGCAGCTTGAAGCCGTAGCGATCGGCCAGCGCACGCAGCTCGCGCAGGTCGGCGGGCAGGCCGGCGAAATCCACCGGGATCACCACATCGGGCAGTTCGCCGCGCGGCTCGGCGTCTTCCAGCTTGTCGCGCAGGCGATCGACCGAGAGGTTGCGCGTGGCCGGATCGATGTCGACGAAACCCACCGTCGCGCCGCAGTAGAGCGCGCAGTTGGACGAGGCGACGAAGCTGATGGGGCTGGTCCACACCCGCGAGCCCGGGCCCACGCCGAGCGCCAGGCAGGCCAGGTGCAGCGCGCTGGTGGCGTTGCTCACCGCCACCGCATGCGCCACCGCGTGGCGCTGCGCGAAAGCCTGCTCGAAGCGTTGTACCACCGGGCCCTGCGTCACCAGCTCGGAGCGCAGCACCGCGCTCACCGCGGCGATGTCGGCCTCGCTGATCTCCTGGCGGCTATAGGGGATGGTGTCCATCGTCGGCTTCTCAGGCGGCCATGGCCTGTGCCGTGATCTGCCCGCAGGCGGGCGAGAAGATCAGCTCGCGCAGCTGCTCGACGCTGAGGAAATCGGGGTTCGCGCCGCTGTCGTAGCTGAAGCCCTCGGGCACGCGCCGCGCGCCGGTGCGCGCCGCGTAGTCGTCCACGCTGTACGAGCCCGCGCTCGGCAGGATGGCGTAGTAGGCGCCCAGGTCGACGGTGTTCAGGCTGTCGCTGGCGGTGATCATCTCCTCGTGGATCTTCTCGCCGGGGCGCACGCCGACGATGGCCTGGCGGCAGTTCGGGCCGATGGCGCTGGCCACGTCGGTGATGCGGTAGGAGGGGATCTTGGGCACCAGGATCTCGCCGCCGTGCGCGTTCGCGAGCGCCCACAGCACCATCTCCACGCCCTCCTGCAGGCTGATGTTGAAGCGCGTCATGGTCGGGTCGGTGATGGGCAGCGTGCCGCTGGCGCGCTGCGCGAGGAAGAAGGGGATCACCGAGCCGCGGCTGCCCATCACGTTGCCGTAGCGCACCACCGAGAAGCGCGCGTCGCGCCTGCCCTTGATGTTGTTGGCGGCGACGAACAGCTTGTCGGAGCACAGCTTGGTGGCGCCGTACAGGTTGATCGGCGCGGCGGCCTTGTCGGTGGACAGCGCGACCACGCGCTTGACGCCCTGGTCGAGGCAGGCGTCGATGACGTTCTGCGCGCCCAGCACGTTGGTCTTGATGCACTCGAAGGGGTTGTACTCGGCGGCCGGCACCTGCTTGAGCGCGGCGGCGTGCACGACGATGTCCACGCCTTCCAGCGCGCGCTGCATGCGCTGCGCGTCGCGCACGTCGCCGATGAAGTAGCGCATGCAGGGGTACTGGCGCTCGGGGAACTGCTGCGCCATCTCGTACTGCTTGAGCTCGTCGCGCGAGAACACCACCACGCGGCGCACGCCGGGGTGGCGCTCGAGCACGGTCTTGACGAAGGCCTTGCCGAAGGAGCCGGTGCCGCCGGTGATCAGGATGGACTGGTTATCGAGCATGGTCGGGGTCCTGGGGTGGATTCAGTCGAAGATGCGGCCGTCGTGCGCCGTGAGGCGCGGCAGGAAGCGCGCGCGCTGCGCGTCGGCACGCTGGCGGAACAGCGCGGCATCGGCCAGCAGCGCGCCGGTCTCGGCCAGCGCCTCGTCGAGCAAGAACGAAGGCACGGTGCCGTCGCCGATGAAGGCTGGCGAGGTGAGGTAGTCGGCCGGCCAGAGCTGGTCGGAGGCGTGCATCAGGTGCGCGCCGGTGGCGAGGAACTCGATGCCCGCGGTGGTCGGCTCGCCGTAGCAGACGCACAGGTCGGTGCGCTGGGCGATCTGCTCGATCTTGGTGTCGAGCACGGCCTGCAGCATCTCGGCCGGCAGCGAGAGCGCGCTGGCGGCCATGCGCAGGCCGGCGTTGTTGGGCTTGAGGCGCACGATCAGCTGCGCGCCGTGGGCGGTGCATTGCATCGCCAGCGCGCGGTGGAAGCGCGCCAGGCCGGCGAAATCGATGTACGAGAGGCCCTGGCTGGCCAGCGTGTTGACGAGCAGGCAGACGGTGGTGGCGCGCTCGCGCGGCTGCGGGTCGGCCACCGGGCCGAGCTGCGTTCCGACGGTGCGGACTTTCTCGCCCCACACCGTGCGTGTCGGCGTGGCGAAGCCGTCGCGCTCGATCACGCGCACGTTCAGCGAATGCGGGATCGCGCCGGTGGCATACGACGAATGCGGCAGCACCGTGATCGGCGCGCCCAGCCGCGCGGCCACCGAGAACAGCGGGCCGTTGGAGCCGGTGTCGTGGTCGGTGATCACGAAGTGCGGTCGCGTGCCGCGCAGCGCATCGCGCAGGCCTTCGTAGTGGATGGCCTGCACCAGCGAGCGCTCGGCCAGCGTGTCGGCCTGGATCTGCAGC
>WBZV01000182.1_pt1 | contig 42813 bp, 37 predicted proteins | sample 5204221 | NCBI WGS metagenome assembly WBZV01 (sample SAMN12344360, study PRJNA552823) | activated sludge metagenome | biome: Activated sludge suspended growth; feature: Nitrification reactor; material: Wastewater; isolation source: activated sludge from nitrification reactor of wastewater...
CAGCTTCACTGGTCGGTGCTCATGTCGCAAAGCATCTCGTATGCTTTGCTCCTTGTTCATCCGCAAGAAAGTTGAAAAAAAAAACGACTTTATTCCAATTACCGTAACGCAGCTTTATTCATGGAATTTTTCATTTCAAATTTTAACTTATTTATTATTGTAAACGGAGTCATTCAATGGATTGAAATAATAAAGCCGGAAGTTTTCCTCCCGGCTTTATTATCTTATTTTACTAACGTTGGTTAGTATACCCAAATTTTTCTGACATACTGACCTTCAGGTGTTGTGAGGTGGATAAAATACATGCCTGACATCCAACCCTTAACCGGTATGCTGATCTCTTGATCTTCAGTGGTGTGGGTTTCGACTTGTTGATGAATCAGCGTTCCATTCATAGTAGTCAATTGTATAATGGCTTCTTGAAATGGTTTGTCAAGTTTTATTTGGAGCAGATCCTTAACAGGATTAGGGTATGCAGTAAACACATTCTCTGCCGCATAATCTTCATTGGCAAGTACCAAGGTATGCGTTCCAAAATCCCTTGAAAAGGTTCCTGTTCCGATTACGCGCTGTTGAAAAACCTGATTGTTTTGATCATCAAACAATTTGTAAGTCCCGTTTAAGCTACTGGTATTATTGACTACTACAATGCGATAACAGCGATCTTTTTCTAAGGTTAAAAAATATTGTTTCGCGGTGTTGTCAGCAAAAGGACCACCTTCAACCAACACGGAATTTTGTTCATCATATATTTTAAAACTGATTTGCGATGGTTGTGCCGCAGGTTTCAATTCGAATGTTGAAGTTAAAGTGGTCGATGGCGCAGAATAAAAAACAGTTTGATGCAGGTTATTTATCGGAGAATAATCATCCTGTCCGTTTACCTTGACAATGTTAATTTCCAATTGATTAGAGCCTTTGTATGGAGTGAAATCAATTCCTGGTAGAGGAATGTCTTTTTCCTGAAGGAAATTTAAACTTCCAGTCCATTGGTAATTTTGCGCAACCCCTCCGTTTACTGAATATTGAATGTCCATAGAGGTAATTACCGAGTTACCCGTATTGATCACCTTAAGTATAGGAGTGGTTCTTTTTCCGCAAACTAAGGTATCGCCATAAACGCCAGTAGCGCTGGTCAATTTAACAGAAACATCATTGCCTGGATTGGGGGTTAACTCCAATTCTTTGTTTTCAGCCTGATAAACTTCTTTGGTCGCATCATTTTGAAGAAATGCTACAGTTTCCAGGTTTTTGAAGTTATAAAGCTTATCAAATTTATAGAGGAAAGTGTAAGTCTTACTTTCGCCAACTTCATCCAATTCGGATACATTTGTTCCAGTGGTATTGGGCATGAATTTTTTTAGCACATGTTGAAATTCTTTTTCACCATTGCTTCCGGGAGGCGATAACCATTCAATGACTTTTTCACAAACAGCAATGCGGAGCATAGGAGTTCCATTTGAATTTGCGGTACGTTTGACGGTGACTTTTATTTCCATTGAATTGTAATCCGGCTGAATGCTGTTTTCAAGCAATATTTCAAATGGAGAAGGGATCAAGGTTGCATTCTGAATATTGGCGTCAGTAATGGTGGTCGTAGGGGGGCCGCTACTGACCGCATTGAGAAACACATCAGGTACACCTGTAACTCCGTAGTAGTTTACACGAGTTTGGACTTCGCCTGGATTGTCTTTGTTCATCGGATCATATCCGGGCCAGCTCACCTGATAAGCGATTTTAACGGCTTTGGACTTATTCCTTTCCAAAATAGGAGCAATCAGCGGATTGTAGTAGGCACATGGCGGACAACTTGCCTGGGTGAAGTGCTCTACCAATGCTTTCCGCGGAGTTTGGCCAAACGAAGGTTGTGCAAAGACGAGGAAAAGCAATAGAAAAAGGTAAAAGTTTGATTTCATAGAGGAAGTTATGATTAAATTTAGAAATAAATAGAGGACATATGGCTTAACGTTTGAAAATCCAAAATGCCAAAAATTATCCTGCGAAGTAAACAATTTTGTGGATATCTTGTTAGTCAATTAACACTCAGAAATCGAAAGATCCCCCCGATAGTATTATTTTTCTTGTCAAAGGACAAAGGTTGGTTATTGTTTCTATCGGGGTTTTTCTTTTTGACGCCCACTTGAGGAAGTCTTTTTTTACTTATTAAAGAGCAGATCCCTTAAATTATTTTCATTTGCTTCTTTGTCAACGGAGGTAATGTAACCAAGAGCTTACTTTCTTGTTGGATTCTTGGGTATTGGATCAGGTCCATGCCCACCCCATGGATGGCAGCGGCTGATTCTTTTTAAACCCAGATAAATTCCTTTTAAAACACCCCATTCTTCGATGGCCTGAATCATGTAATGCGAGCAGCTGGGTTCAAAACGGCAGTTTTTACCCAATAGAGGCGAAATCAGGTATTGGTAAAATTGAATTGGAAGGATAAAGAACTTGTACAGCCAACGTTTCATGGATTTTTAATAATGGCTAATTTGGAAATGCATCTATTTGATTTCGCAACTGTTTTTTCATTTTTTCAGACGCCCTTAAAAGCAATTCTTCATGGCTTGGAAAGGGGAGGGCTTTACCTTTCATGCTTTTTTTACATTCTTCGGTAAGAAATTCATGGTCACCTTTCAGGAGTCGTGCAAATTTGTTTTCAAATAGTCCATCCACTTCCATTGGCTTGCTGGACTCAATGTCTCCCGATGCACCGTGAATAAATTTCAAACGACCCTTCAATTGTACGGTTTTCAATTGGGTAACCTCTTCAATGGTGGCGATATAGCGGGTCTTGACCTTTTCCTTAAGGTCTTTTCCCAAGGAATCTTTTAGCACCTTTCCGTGTTTATCTCTGACTAACTCCTCCCTGACAATTTCATTGACATCGTCATATATCCTGGATTTTTCTCTTTCAGGGCTGATGACCAAATCGGTCAATTCAAGCTCAATGATATAATCATAACGAATGGAAGGGTTCCTGATCACATCATACGATTTCCAAAGCGTGTTCAATTGATCCAGACCAATGCTTAGCATTTCACGTTCCGAAGCTTCCGGAATAATTTGTTGGGTGTGGTTGAGGATTTTTACCCAATAATGTTGCTGACCCAATTGAATGGCCGTTTTCTTGAGTGCTTCTTTGTCTTTATATTGATTGAATAAAGTATCAATTCTTTTAAGGTACTGTAACGCTTCTCGGGCGGCAGCTTTATCTCCTCTTTGGCGTGATTCTTCCAACAAGGATTGAGCGGATTGGTAGTAAAAATCAGCTGCATTGCGCTTGGATTCTTTTTTTAGTTCAGTCAAATTAACAAAGTGAAAACTGGCTTGGTATCCATCATCAGCAACCAAAGGAAGAAAGGGTTCAATTTTCGACTGGCGTTCTTCCATTTGAGTGTGCACAGCATACATCCGGTTCCATTTATCTGCATCATCCATGTTGCGAAGTGCCATTTCATGCTTTAAATCCGTTTCCTGTGCTTTTTTAAAAGCAAATTCAAGGGCAAGTACTTTTTCTTTATCTCTTTTTTTCTGACCTGCCATTTTATGGGTCAGGTGGTTAATGGCCCTGTCGTATTGGCCCCGGTCAATCATCTTTTGGACATTGGTACAGGAAACGAAACAAAGGCAGACAAATAAGTAAGCGGTAAATTTGTTCATTAGGTAGTTAAATTTTTGAGCAGTTTTCAATTTTGAATACAGCCAGACCATGCAGCTAAACACCGAAAACCACACAAGGGCGAAGCAATCATTCACTAAATTTTTGTTTTACAGAACTCGCTGCATGGATAAAAGACGGAGGGAAAACACCATTCTATCAAATTATTCATTGATCAAATCATGTGAAAGTGCCCGGAACAGGACTTGAACCTGCACGCCTTTCAGCATACGCCCCTCAAACGTACGTGTCTACCAGTTCCACCACCCGGGCTGGGAGGGCAAAGATAAACAAGCCCGGCGGACATTCCCAAAGAATGCATAGCTTGAAAAACTTTCAAAATTTCAGTTTTTCATTTGAGATGGTAAAAAAATCTATAAAAGTCCGCCATACGCATGTAATAATATAATTATGTATAAATAATACATTAACAATATTATATGTATTATTATTGATTTCCTTGTTGGACTACCTCTGACATAGAAATGTTATATATAAACTTTTTTGTAATATTTTTCGTTGTTTATTTGGATTTGTGAGTGCCCGGCGCTAATTTTACACCAAATCCCGGCGCAGTGAGTCTTCAAAAACGTTTGAATACCCCAACGTCTGCAAACCATCTTTACGTTTAACATCTATCTTTTTAAGATATTACGGACATCGTTCCGTGGAAGATCGTAGTTTTCTTATTTTGAGACCTTAGTCGAAAGAGCCTGAATTTGCGCCTTGCAAATTTGGGCTTTTTTATTTTTTGTAGCAGCTTAGAAGACTTCGAGACTTAAAAGATTGTGACTTGAAGGATAATATAGATCCATTTCTCTCCTGTCTTAATGAATCCAATGCTTGAATGATTGTTGAAGTATAAAAATAACGACTCCCTCAGGGATATGTCGGTTGAGCGCTAAGCGTAAAAGTTATAATAAAAAAAGGGTCAGGACATATCCGTCAACTCCTTCCAAAATTCTGCAGCCCGCCGGGTGTGTGGAATGCAAATTGAACCCCCGACCATATTCGCGATGGCAAAAATTTCATAGATCTTTTCTGTACTGATGTTTTGTTGGTGACATTTCTCCAAATGGTATTTGATACAATCATCACAACGCAATACCATGGAAGCCACCAATCCCAACATTTCTTTTGTCGCAACATCCAAAGCTCCTTCCTGGTACATTTGATGATCAAGAGAGAAAAAACGCTTCAAGGAAAGGTTGTCCTGCGATAGAATCAGGTCATTCATGCGTGATCGGTAATCATTGAATTCTTGTACAAGTGCCATGTGAGATTTTTTGATGTTAAACTTCTTTTCGGTTGATTTGCTTCCAGATGCTCCAGAAAATTTTGGGTATCATCAGGACTCCTGTAATCAGAAAACTGGTTCCCCAGAAAATCAAATCCGAACGGATATAGGCCATAAGCCTGTCTTGTTCATGCAGGGGTAAATGGTCGACCATTTGTTGTAATCCAGTGTCGTGTAAATAAGCTTTAAATTGCTGAAACATATCAAATCCAATCACCAGACAGAAAAAAATGAGTCCCAATAAGGCCAGTTTTACCGGTATAAACCAGGCATATGGAGTGTATTTCCAAAGAAACAACCAGCGAATAAAAGTGATGCCAAGTGAAATGAAATAATAATGGGTCAATTCAAAGGAAAAATCGATTTCAAACACCTTCATGGGCAAGCTCAAACACCAGGCAGTAGCCAGCGCAGCCAAAATCCAAACCAATTCAACGACAATTTGTCTAACGGAAATGTGCATGTAAGAACTTAGTGCTTTCGTTGATGGGCACAAACTTACTGCTTTTGGTTCAATGATGTTTGCAGTGAACTTGCTTATCCTAAAAAGAATAGCCTTATGGTTTGACTCTGCCATGCATACCTAACAAAGGATCCATTTCCTAACATTTTTCTGAGCAGGATCTGCACATGTCCGAATTTGATTTGTAAACGCTGGTACGAACCATTTACTTTTTTAATGTACAACATGGTTGTATTTATTACCCATTGTATCTTTAACCCGATGTGGCAAAAGTATTATCGGTATATTATTGGGGCGCTCCTGGTGATTGCTCTGGCGGTTATTTTAAGTTACTTCATTGAATTGGTCAGCTTTATATTAATCAGTTGGATCATCAGTATGATAGGACAGCCAGTCATGAACTTTTTGTTGCTGAGATTCCGGTTATTGCACCTCAACTTCGGAAAATCAATAGCGGCATTAATGACTTTAATGATTTTGTTTTGCATTATCGGACTTTTACTATGGCTGTTCATTCCATTGGTAATTCAACAGGCATTGGTCTTGTCAAAAGTTGATTTTAATGCACTTTCCCTGGCGCTTCAGGAGCCCATAGAAAAAGTGAATACCTGGTTAAGGTCATTGGGATTGGAGCCGGGTCCAAGTGCGGCAGATCAAGTGCGGAGCTTGATTGGAGGATACTTCAATCCGGAGATGATCAACAGCTTCTTTGGAACGCTTTTAAGCAAAGCAGGTGCTTTGGTTATAGGTTTGTTTTCGATCATATTCATCAGCTTTTTCTTTTTGAAAGAAAGGGGTCTTTTTACAGAAATAATTTTGGCCATGGTCCCAACAGGATTCGAAAAAAAGGCAGCCTATGTCATCGATGATATCACGATTTTATTAACCCGGTACTTTGGTGGAATTGTAATTCAGATGACCATACTCATGGTATTGTCGGTTAGCATGTTGAGTTTTTTTGGAATTAAAAATGCATTCCTGATCGCTTTTTTCTATGCAGTGATGAATATTATTCCATACCTCGGTCCGGTGATTGGGGCAGTGTTTGCCTGTTTACTGACCATATCATCAAATCTCGAGTTGGACTTTTACCAACAAATTATCCCTTTGATCATTAAAGTGCTTACCGTTTTTTTTATCACAAAATTATTGGATGATTTCATCATTCAACCCTATGTGTTCTCCAAACGTGTACAGGCACATCCTTTAGAGATATTCATCATCATCATGGTGGGTGCCAGAATTGGTGGAATTATCGGGATGGTATTGGCCATTCCTGCCTATACGATTTTCAGGGTTATTGCAAAAACCTTTTTAAGTGAATTTAAAGTTATCCGAAAAATAACCGAAGACCTGGATACCACCGAGACCTAAACCCCCAATAAAAGTATGTTGTCTTTATTTGCCAGGTCAATTTCATGATTCGAATACCGTAGAACAGCAACAGGGAAATCTGAATTGTATTTATTTTTGGATCTTGAATTAGATTTGGCCTTGAGCCAGCTGATCCAACAACAAACCCCATTATGTGGTCTGAAATAAAAAACGCCTTTTTTACCTACATGAATTCACTTGCTGGTTCGATACCAGCAATTGTTAATGCCGTCATCATCCTCCTCTCCGGATGGCTCTTGGCGCAAATTACCAAATGGGTGGTGTACAAAACCTGCAAAATGGCAGGTATTGATAAAATCAGTCAACGAACAGCGGTGCATCGTTTTTTGGAACGAAGGGGATTCAAAAACGGGTTTGCAGGACTTACAGCCAGCTTATTTTTTTGGTTGATCATGCTGATTGTTCTCGTAAAATTTTTCAATTTATTGGGTCTGGATACCGTCTCTGATTTACTCAGCCAGGCAGTTCATTTTATTCCCAATTTGCTGATTGCCTGCGTAATTCTGATCGTTGGTTTTTACCTGGCGGATTTTTTATCCGGTTTGGCCATTGGTACCTTGGAGGAATCGCAATACGAACATCCCGAGTTATTGGGGCGAATCATATTTTATTGCGTGTCGTTTTTTACCCTGGCCATCGCGTTGACCCAAATAGGAATCGGAGAGACCCTCATTACCAATGTGGTCAGCATATTTTTCGGATCACTTGGCCTGGCATTTTCCATCGCATTTGGTCTGGGTGGAAAGGAATGGGCTAAAAAAGTGATCAATCGCTACTTGGGTGGAGGTGAATGAAATTTGGTGTCAAATATTATTGTGCAAGCTCAGCTGATTTTTTCCAATTATTCGGTTTTTTTGAATTCCAGTAACCATTCAAATGGCACAAGGTCGAGAATACTTTTATGGCAAGCTTCCAAAACCACCTGTGGAGCGTACCCTGCAAGGTAAGCTTCTTTCCAACGTAACGCACAAATACACCAGCGATCCCCTGGCAATAACCCCGGAAATTGGTATTCTGGCCGTGGTGTAGTCAGGTCATTCCCCTTTGACCTGGAAAATTCGAGAAAACCCGCAGTGGCAACGATACAAACGATGTGCTTGCCTGAGTCAGTAGGGTCAAAAGTGCAGCAACCGTCGCGTCTAAATCCCGTAAGTGGATCCAAACTGCAGACGATCAAGGGTTTTCCAAAAACATTTAGATTTTCATCTCGCATGGATTTAAGTTAGGAGTTAACAAATAATTTGGTACGCAAATTGCATCATTACGCTAATTTTGGGGCCGATTTTATAAAATTTTCGAACAAAAATTTCATATGAAAAAATTTAGCTATTTATTCTTGTCCTTGGTGGTGATGGCATCATGTGTCTCCAGCAAGAAATACAAAGATCTGGAAGCACAGATGAACGATACCAAAAACAATCTTCAAGATTGCCAGGAGAAGTTGAAAGACTGCGAAAAACAAAAAATGGCATTGGCAGATGATTGTAAAATGAAAAATGGAAAACTCGAATCTGAGCTGTCCATGAAAGATGGTAAACTAAAAACCATGGAGGAACAAATGGAAATGCTCAAAAAAACCAATAACAATTTGCTCGACCGGTTATCCGATCTTTCCATTGTCAGTAAAAGTGGTGCAGAAAGTATTCGCAAGTCACTGGATGCGTTGAATGAAAAGGATCGTCAGTTGACTGCACTGAACAAAGCCATCGCGAAAAAAGACTCCATCATGTTAACGCTGGTGTTGAATTTAAAACGTTCGTTGCAAGGTGTAAATTCGGATGATGTCAATGTGGAAGTTAGACAGGGAGTCGTATTCATTTCATTGTCTGATAAAATGATGTTCAGAACCGCGAGTTCCGTCATCAATGAGAGTGCAGGGAAAGTGTTGGATAAAATTGCCAAAGTGCTCAACGATCACAAGGACTTGAATATCCTGGTAGAGGGCCATACAGATAACGTGCCCATGTCCAATGAGTGCATGATCGATAATTGGGATCTTAGTGCCAAAAGAGCCACTTCTGTGGTACGGATGTTACAAACCAAATATAAAGTAGAACCTTCTCGTATGACGGCTGGAGGTCGGTCACAATATGTGCCTAAGGAAGACAACACCAGTTCACAAGGGCGTCAACGCAACCGCAGAACAGAAATCATCATTTTGCCTAAACTTGACCAATTCTTTGAAATGGTCCAACCAAAAATGTAAGACAGTGGTTATTTAATTCAGCCTAAGCTCTGTGATTTTTTCAATAGCAGACCTTTGGCTAAAGAATACCGGCCACCTGAAACTTGTTCCAGGTGGCTTTTTTTTCAATGCTTAACGGTGCTTTAAGCCGAAGGCTAAGAGTTTGTAGCGAGGGCGAACGGCATTCCATCCAATTCAAATTGCCCAACATTCTTAAAAAATTTTCCAAATTTTATTTGGTGTCAAATGCGGAAACCGTGCGCGTTTACATGCCATGAAGTCTTGAGGCGTAGTGGTGGGGTAAGATTAATTTTTTAATAAGTTTAACATATTAAATATTATAGTAATTTATAAAATATTAATAATTATTTTGATATAAATAAATTAAATCCTGAATTTAAAAATCTTTCACCAGCCCACTTTGATTCCTACATTTTATTGATTAAAACGTTTTATCATTACGGCCGACTCTTTGCATGGCAATTGATTAAAATTTGGCAAAGGGCGGCAATATTACTTTCGATCAAAATAAAATTTTAAATTTTTAAACTGCAAATTCAGATCTTATGAGCAATCAAAACGTGAAAACTGAGAAGAACTCTTCCGTTAGCAAGTTCAGTTCCATTTTCGCCTCAGTGGCCATCGTCACCGCAATGGTGGTAGGTTTTTTGGTCTACAAGTTTATCCTTGGAGATCCCTCGCATTTTGAAAATGGGGATCCTCATGGTCACCCGCATTCAGGTGACTATCTTGGGATGATGTATAAGGGGGGGCCTTTGGTACCCATCCTGATGGCCAATTTTATCATTGTTCTTTCGGTAATTATTGAAAGGATGATCACTTTGGGAGCCGCTTCTGGAAAAGGTGCGATTCAAAATTTTGTTCGGAGGATTAAAAACCATTTGGACAGCAATCAGATTGATGCTGCCATCTCAGAATGTGATAAACAAAAGGGTTCAGTGGCTAATGTAATCCGCGAGGGGTTGGGGAAATACAAAGAAATGTCCGTTAAGGCAGATATGGATACCGAACACAAAGTCCTGGCCATTCAAAAGGAAATTGAAGAAGCCACTTCATTGGAATTGCCTATGCTAGAGAAAAATCTGGTCATTCTGGCCACCATTTCATCCATTGCAACGTTGTTGGGTCTTTTGGGTACTGTGTTTGGTATGATTCGGGCCTTTTCAGCCATTGCAACTGCCGGAGCTCCTGACGCTGTCGCTCTGTCTACAGGTATTTCTGAAGCCTTGATCAATACAGCTTTAGGTATTGGTACCTCTGCGTTGGCCATCATTTCTTACAATTATTTTACATCAAGAATCGATGGTATGACGTATGGAATTGATGAAGCTGGATTTTCCATTTCACAAACCTTTGCCGCTAGGCATTAATTCTCATTAACTAATCTGAGTTATGCCAAAAGTTAAGGTACCTCGTAAAAGTACGGCCATCGACATGACAGCCATGTGCGATGTGGCCTTTCTTTTGCTGACCTTCTTTATTCTGACGACCAAATTTCGACCACAAGAGGTGGTTCAGATCGATATTCCGTCTTCCACGGCGCAAATACCCATTCCTGACAAAGACATTCTGATGCTTCAGATTTCTCCTGAAGGAAAGGTGTTTTTTGGCCTGGATGACCAAAATACGCGCTTAAAACTTCTGACGCGTTTAGAAGAAGGTTACAGCATGAAATTTACCGAAGATCAGAAAAATGCGTTCCGTCTTACGGAATTGTGGGGTATGGATGTTCGGGAGCTTCCCAAATATCTTTCATTGGATAATAATGCAAGGGCAAGCTACCTACACCCGGGTTTGAAAGTTGACACCTCCGGGGGTGACCCTCAACTTGAAAACCTCATCCTCTGGTCAAGACAGGAAAACAACAACCTGAGAATTGCCATCAAGGCTGATAAAACCACTGAATACAAAGCTTTTGACCAAGTGATTGAGGCTTTGCAAAACCGAAAAGTAAATCGTTTCAACCTGATCACTTCTGCGCGAGGTGCTAAGGAATAATTGTTCATCAACAGCTAAAAAGAATAGACTATGGCTGAAATGAATGTACCCGAAAGTGGTGCGAAAAAAGGCAAAAAAAAGGTCCGATCGAAAAAAGCATCTACCCGTGTTGATTTAACCGCTATGGTGGATTTGGGTTTCTTGTTAATCACATTTTTTATGTTGGCCACAACGTTTAATAAACCCAAAACCATGGAAATTGTAAAACCAGCCAAAGATGACAAAATCAAGGATGAGGAAGTTCCTGCGATAAAAATGTCCAAAACGGTTTCACTATTGTTGGGTAGCAATGACAAAGTGTATTGGTATGTTTCACCTGACGAGGTTACTGCGGAAACCACTTTAGAACTGGATAGTGTAGATTATAGTCCAAAGGGGCTGCGTGCAGTCATCCAGCGAAGAATTAAGGAAGTCCATGAACAATGGTCGGATACCACTAACTTGTTTGTCATGATCAAACCGCTGCCTGCTTCACGTTATAAAAATATTGTTGACGTTTTGGATGAAATGACCATCAACGATGTCAAGACCTATGCCATTTTGAAGCCGGAAGATCCGGTGGATAGTTTGGTTTGTGTTAAAGTTGGCCAATCCAGGAAATAATGATGCCATTTCTTTGTTACTGTTATAAATGAGTCAAATGGAAAAGAAGGATTATTTAAAGCTCTCCTGGGATGATATGATCTTTGAAGGTCGCAACAAGACCTACGGAGCTTATATTATCCGGAAATTATATGATAACAACATGACCCGGGCAGTGATATTTGGGATTTTGTTGTTTGTCACAGGGATCAGTATGCCAATGATCATTAAATTGGTCCAGGGATGGATCCCCGAAAAAGAAGCCAAGGATGTCATGAAAGAAGTGGTTTTGGCAGAACCGCCTCCGATGGATCCTAACAAACCACCTCCACCACCTCCACCCAAAGTGGAACCTCCACCCATTAAGGATCAAATCAAATTTGTACCTCCTAAAGTTAAAAAAGATGAAGAGGTGCAGGAAGAAGAACCACCCCCTCCTACGATTGAAGAAATGAAGGATAAGGATATTTCTACAGAAAACAGGGAAGGAGAGGAAGGTGGAGTTGATGCTTCTTTGGTTGAGCCTCCACCGGTAGTGGAAGAACCCAAGAAGGAGGAAGAAGTTTTCAAATACGTCGAGCAAATGCCAGCGTTTCCGGATGGAGAAGCAGCCATGATGAAATACATTCGTGAGAATGTGAGATATCCTGCCATTGCCAAAGAAAATGGAATTGAAGGAACAGTGGTCATTCAATTTGTGGTTACTTCTTCAGGAGATATCAACAAAGTACAAGTGGCTCGCGGAATTGGAGGTGGATGTGATGAAGAGGCCGTTCGGGTCGTAAAGTCCATGCCAAACTGGAAACCAGGTAAACACAATGGAAAAGCGGTTCCGGTGAGTTTTACATTGCCCATCCGGTTCAAACTTGAAGGTTAATTCATAGGGTATGTTTACCCGTCAAATGATTTATTGGATACTCTCTGTGGCCTATCTCGGGATAGGCCTGTTTTTTTTCTGGGCTAAGCTGATTCCTTCCCCATGGAATGTCGTGTTTGCAATAGCTTGTTTCATCGTTGCAGGGCTGAGAGCCTGGCGGGGATGGCAATTGAGCGATCAAGACGGTACTGAATAGTGTTGGAATTTCAGAGAAGCACAACCGTTCGGAGAGCATATTTCTGAGTCAGGCAAATGGGTATTGCTTCATCAGCATTGCGGTAAATAATGGATCCAATAAGTAGTTTATCTTTGAAAGATGGATCATTTTGACCTTTTATCTTTTACTATAGGAATTTTATTGGGAATCCTTGGATGGTTGTTTTGGTGGAACCGGATGCAAAAAAAATCCGAAGAAGACCGAAACAACGCCCTCGAATGCAACGCAAGGTTACAGGCGTCAGAAAGAGTTATTGATCAACTAAAAAATGATTTAGAGATTCTTAGGAACCAATCAGAAATTAAGATTCTGGAGTTGCAACAACTCACAGGGACTAACAGCGCAATACACCAAAAATTGCAGCACCTGGAAAGTTTTGATCGTTTACGTTCGACTGAATTCAATGAACTCAAATCAAATTCTCAAAAGATTCAACAGGAGAACACAGAGCTGAGGGAAAAGGTTACCGAACTATCCAGCTTGAATAAACACCTATCAGAAAAACTGGATTTGCAAAAAACAGAGTTTGAAGAATTGAGAAAACAATCTCAACTGGAGTTTCACCATATCGCCAATAAAATACTCGATGAAAAAACACAAAAGTTTACCCAGTCCAATAAAGAAAACATGGATAATCTTTTGAAACCATTGGGAGAAAACCTGGAGCAATTTAAAAAGAAGGTTGAGGAAACCTACGACAAAGAATCCAAGCAACGTTTTTCACTTGAGGAAAAGGTTAAGGAATTGGTTGAAATGAATCAAAGACTTAGCCAGGAAGCCAATAACCTGGCATCTGCCCTTAAAGGACAATCCAAAAAACAAGGAAACTGGGGAGAAGTGATTTTGGAAAGCATTCTTGAAAAATCAGGCCTGGTCAAAAACCGCGAATACAAAATTCAGGTGAGTGTACAGAATGAAGAAGGCAGGCGCCTGCAGCCAGATGTGATTGTTTATTTACCCGAGTCGCGCTCCATTGTGATCGATTCTAAGGTTTCTCTGGTGGCCTATGATCGCTATACTTCTTCTGAAAATCGCGAACAACAAGAATCGGCATTAAAAGAGCACATTCAATCCATGTACAAACACATTGACGAATTAGGAGATAAAAAGTATGATACGGTAACAGGAACCCTGGATTTTACCATGATGTTTATACCCATTGAACCGGCATATTTACTCGCCATACAGGAGGATAGTGAAATGTGGTCTTATGCCTATGCTAAAAGAATTTTATTGATTAGTCCCACCAATCTTATCGCAGCGCTCAAATTAGTGGCAGACCTTTGGAAAAGAGACCAACAAAGTAGGAATGCTCTTGAAATTGCAAAACAGGGAGAACGGTTGTACGATAAAATTGTTGGATTTCTGGATACCATGGAGGATGTGGGTAGACACATCAACCGTTCGCAAGACAGTTATTTGAAAGCCATAGGCCAATTGAAAGACGGCCGTGGAAGCGTTGTCAAGCAAGCTGCTGCTCTTAAAAAACTGGGTATTCATTCATCAAAGGAAATTCCCGATACATTAATCCCTTTTGATGAAGAAATGGATGACACTTTATCGTAATGGGAAGGAAACCGCGAAAGGGTAATTCACGCAAATTATCTGAATCAGTTTTTCCAAAAGGAAATTGTCAATGCACAGAATAACTGTCGCTTTGATTGATCCAAAGCTGTTCAAGTAGCCGGAAAAGAAGGTGGGTTTTAAAAGCCATTCAATATTAAATAATGTTTTAATGTAATATATAAAAATATATAAATTAATAATTTAAATATGTAAATTAAGTTTAATATAAAAATTTTGCTGGAAAGTTTTCCAACAAATGTTAATTATTGGCGGCATGCCTGACCCATGTTGAAGAAATTGTTAATTTTGAAATCAATTATTTTTCACCAAAATCAAGTTTTATGAAGAAAATTCTACTATATGTTTTTTGTATAGCGGGTGGTTTAAGCATTAAAGCTCAAAATTCGTTTTTTGATGATTTTGATTCTTATACTGCAGGAGCTTTTATTGCCTCCAGCTCGACCAAGTGGACCACGTGGAGTGGGGTTCGTGGGGGAGCGGATGATACCAAGATAAGCAACGAACAGGCTCATAGTGGCACCAACAGCTTGAAGTTTCTATCCACGTCTGCTTCTGGTGGACCTGCTGATGTCATTCTCCCTTTTGGCGGTAGAAGAACCAACGGGACTTTTACGCTTGAAATGTGGATGTATGTCATTGCCAACAAAGGCGCCTATTTCAATTTTCAAGGCAATCTTACGGTAGGTCAGATTTGGTCTTTAGATGCTTTTTTTGATCCCAATGGGGATGTACGATTTACCTTAGGTACCGGAGGTTCGGCCACCATCGCCAGCGGAAAACACCCTAAAGCAAGCTGGTTTAACCTAAAAGTGGTAGCCAATATGACCGACAATCATTGGGAAGCATTTGTCGATGGGGTTTCCCTGGGAAGTTGGTCTAATCCAAACAATTCAGTAGCGTCAATGGATATTTTTCCAATTAGTTCAAACAATCAGTCCGAGTATTTTGTAGACGATGTAAAATACACTTACGAGCCTTTCATTGCTCCAAATCTGGACGCCTCTTTGACCGCTGCAAACGTTCGGTCTAAAGCATTGACTGGGACCAGTTGGCCTGCTAGCATTAAAATCAAGAATGTTGGAAGGACTAAAATTACCTCTGCCGATGTTGAGTGGTCCATCAATGGGGGTACTCCCGTTAAAGAGCAATTTACCCTGAATTTGGACTCCCTCGTTGAATCCGCTGCTTTGCCTTTGAGCCAACCGGTGACGTTTGTTGCCGGTAGTTCTAAGCTGGATGTAGTCATAACGCAAATCAATGGAAGCACAGATGACAAAGCTGCCAATAATACCAAATCGCTTTCCATGGAGGGGGTAACTCCAGCACGTGATAAGAAAATTGTCGTGGAGGAAGCAACAGGTACCTGGTGTCAATGGTGTCCAAGAGGAGCCGTTTATTTGGATTCGCTGACCAAATTGTATCCAGATCATTTTATTGGAATTGCTGTACATAACCGTGATCCCATGGTTTTTGCAGCCTATGATGCAGGATTGACTACCTTTCCTGGTTTTACGGGTTTTCCAAGTGTGGTGACCAACCGCCGCACGTTGAGTGACCCAAGTGCTATTGAACCCATTTTTTATGATCAGATTGTAGAGTTAACTCCAGTAAAACTCGATGCAGGCGCTGCATTCGATCCTAGTTCAAGATTACTGAAGATCGAAGCCAAAGCCGTTTTTTCTGAGGACGTTACAGGAGATCATCGGTTCAATCTGGTGGTCGTGGAAGACGGCGTTAAAGGAACTGCTTCGGGTTATAATCAATCCAATGCTTATGCCGGTGGCAACAATGGAGTCATGGGAGGTTATGAGCTTTTGCCTAATCCAGTGCCAGCAGCACGCATGGTTTACAATCACGTAGGCCGTGCAATCCTTGATGGTTGGGCAGGCGTTGCGGGTTATTTGCCTAACGATATTCCTGCCAACACCACTTACATTAAACCCTATGAATTTACCATTCCTGCAACCTATGTATTGGGAAATATTAAACTCGTAGTCATGATGTTGGATCCAAATGGTGAAATCATCAATGCGAATGAAGTTTCATTTGACCAGGCATTGGCCAATGGACTTTTTACTGCAGATGACCATCCAACCATCACCGCCAACGATTGGTTTATTTACCCTTATGGTGGTGATCATATGGTTCATTTAAAATCAGAGCATGCAGCGGAAATTCAAATGGAAATTCTCGATTTGAATGGAAAACTGCTTGGTCAAAGACAGTATGGCAGTTTGACAGGAACCATCGACTTGCCCATTCAATCTGCAAGTTTGAACAATGGTACCTATCTGGTAAAACTCAATATGGATGGCAAAACACAATTTAAAAAATTTGTGGTAGCCAGATAATCTTTTTACCTGCTTAACAAATAAAGCCATTCCCTTCAAGGAATGGCTTTATTTGTTATAGATTTTTTATGTAGACTGTGTTTTATTCAAAATGAAAAAGGCTGTAGATGTTTGTTAGGTACACATTACCATTTCAATAAGTTTAAATTTAAACTCGCGTTTGGATAGAATGTAAGAGTGACCATCGAGCGTTATAATATTTTTTAAGTCAAAGAATTCGTATATCAGTAGAGAAGATTCATGGTAGAATCCTAAATCAAAAGGCGCCATTCGACAATTGGAAAAATAAGCCTAGCCTCCTACTTTTATTTCAATGATTTGGGTGTGTTACTGTAAAAATGGCATGGGATCCACCGGTTTATTGCCTTTCCATATTTCAAAATGTAAATCAAAAGATCCCAATGCATTGGGCATGGATTTACCAATATGGACGTTTTGGGTAACTCTTTCCCCCTCTTTAAGCAAAACAGATTCGAGGTTGGAATAAGCTAGATAATAATCTTCCGTTCGCATGATAACCAGGAAATCAGAGGTAGGCATTTTTCTGATTTGTACGACTATGCCTTCGCTTGCAGATTTAACAAATGGGCTTGAGGATTGAATATCAATGCCGTTGTTTCTTAAAATGAGATTTGGATTTCCACCCGCCATGTTTTTACCAAACCTCGAAACAACGGTTGGAAAATGTACCGGGTAGGAAAATAATTTCTTCATGTTTTTGTGACCACTGGCATTGTACGTTTTTGACTTATGGTTGATTTCTCCGGAAATAATCGAAGACATACTTTCTCTTTTTTGTTTGTACATTTTCAATTCTGCCAACAGACCTGATTCCAATGTGCTCATTGAATCCACCAATTTGTGAAAGTCCCTCAGTTCAATTTCAAGACAAGCCTGTTCGGCCTTACTGGCTTGAATTAAGGAATCTTGTTCTTTGTATTGTGTGGTTAATTGCCCCATTTCTCTATGTAAAACAGAATTCATTGAATCCAATTGTTTCAAAGCAATTAATAAATTGAATTCACTTTGTTGGATAAGATACCATTTTTTTACCTGAACATCAATTTGTTCGGTATGTAATAAAGTCAATAAGGGGTTCGATATCAAACGATGAATGAGTTTGTGTTTTAATAAATGGACATAAGCTTTTTTAATTTTTTCGATTTCCCACTTTAGCTTTTCCAATGAGGATTCTGATGATTGTATAAGATGGTTTTGCTTATCTAAGGCTAAGTTCATACCTTTTAATAATTCATTTCGGTACATGCGTTTACTTTGCAACCAATCTACCTGTTGCAAAATATTCCATTTCTTAACTTTGGCCTGTTGAATGAGGGCTTCAGTATTTTTGATGTTTTTGGAAATGTCTTGTAAACGATGATCATTTTGACCTTCATTAGCGACCTCTGCAAAAGCCAATATCACACATGCTGTAATACACAAGATGAGTAAAATCAATATACGTTTAAAGCCGGATGACATTATAACTCAATTCGTTCGTAATGGTCCGGAACAATAAATTTTATTTTACTGATGGGATGATGATCCATTTGGTCCCATTCCAGGTGTACAAGGGATGATTGATGGTGAATCATATCGGTAGCTTTTATTGAAATGGTGGATGGACAATAACGCTGGTCAATCAATTGGTAATTACTCATTTGAGTATATATAACAAAATCGGATCGTGTAACGCTGAAACTAACCGGGAGCAGGTTATTTCTTGCAACGACCAATTGTAAAGACTCTTGATCAGTACCCCCTGAAATAATGATGTTCTCTTTTTGAACACTAAATAAGTAAGAATAATTTCTTGGTAAATGGAAACCACAGGTGATCATTTGTTGTAAAGGCATCAGTTGTGTCCAGGCCGAGGGAAGGTCAAAGAATTTCTGTAAAGAGCCGGTAGTTAATTTTTTTGAAATCCGGTCAAGAATCAAAAACTGATGGTTGTTTAACAACAATCTTCCCCATTCAAGTCCGAAATCCTTTGCCGTAAACATTGTTGCACTGTCAGATACGAGGTATCCAAGTAAATTACTTTCGTAATTCGTTTCGTCATGTTGAATAATTACTTTTCCTTTAGTTTGAAGATATTCAAATTGTTGATTTTTCCTGATGGTGCTTAAAATATTGGCGGTGTCAACCGGTCCATGACTCCATGCAGAATAATCTTTGTAAATCAATGACCCTGTTTTTCTGTTGCAGGCGAAAAAGATGAAAACAATTGCAGTTAATATGTAGAGGAATTGCCTGTGAAGGATCATATTCAGGGCAATTTAATGGATTCTTGCATGGCATTTGCTAATTTGCGGAAGTGATTGGCTGGTTCAGCCAGTCCACTTTTCTGGTATATTTCGGATGCCAGTAAATAAAATTCAAAATTTTTAAAATCATTCAAAGTGATTGCACGGTCAATACAAGATTTGGCTTTATCAGCATCTGCATTGCACAACCACCATCTGGCCATCAATACATTGGTTTTAAAATCGTCTTGCCAACCATTCAATAATTCAGATTCTTTAAATGATTCATTGTGATTTTTGGATCTTTGACATGCGGAAACAACTTTTTCAAGTAAAATTATTTTGCTGGAATCCAACGCCATTGCCTGGTCCCAAACATCTTTACTTTCTTTGTTTAACCCATCCAACATCTGCGCTTTTAAAAGTAAAACTTGTGGGCTTTGATTTTTCCTATGCTTTAGCATCAGTTCGAGTTGCTGCAACGGTGAAACCACCTCTTGAAATTTATTTAAATGTATTAAGGATTTGCAGATAGCATAGTAGGGAAGGGTTTGATTGGGAAAATAATCAAGGCATTTATTTGCATATTGAATGGTGGCTTGCCAATATCCCAATTCCATAAGGCAAAGCAGCGTGTTGTCCCACACAGAGTAGGGTACCGAACTTACTTTTATCGCTTGTAAATATAAAGGTAAAGCCAGATCTACTCGATTGTATAAGTAATGTATATCAGCGGTGAGGCATATAACTTTAATATTTTTAGGATGTAGAGACAGTAATTTATTGGATGCATTCTGGAGGAGGTAATATTGAACTGAGTCTTTATCTGTAAGTTGGTTCAGTTGATTAATCATTTCTCGGATAACCATCTCCACTTCTGCATCTGGAAGGTTGACCAAGCTATCCAAATTGTGCACCGATGCTGAAGGTTGGTGACTTATTGTTTTTAATGAAGGATATTTAGATTGAACGTATTGAATCAATTTATTGTCTTGGGATTTTTCTGAGAGTGAAGAAATCTGTTTTAACAATTCTTGCGAATTAGGGTGTAATTCCAGTGATCGCTCCAATAACTCTAATCCTTTTGCATATTTTCCTTGTTCTCCCAGAATAAACGATTTTTTTATTGCAATCTCTGGCCGCAATCCAAAAATGTGTTCGGCGTCAACCAAAACCTGAAATGCTTTATCATAAATACCAGCATTAACATAATGGTAAGCCGCATTATCATAAAAAGTGTATTCGTTGGGTTCGAGTTTATACAAATTTATATAGCATGTTGCTGCCTCATCATAAAGGCCCAGAGATTCTGCGATATTTGCATTTAATAGCAGATACCATTTCTGTTGGGGTTCCTCCATCAGACTATGGTGTATAGCATCCAATGCGTCATGACTTCTTCCTTCTGCAAAATACAATCTTGACAAGAGGTAATATGAAACAGTTTTAAAATCTGGCTCATACTTAAGTTTTTCGAGAATTTCAATTGCCTTTTTCGGTTGACCTGTGGATTCTTCTCTCAGGGCGTCAATCAATAGAGATTCTGAATTAATGGATGAGCCTGTATTCTGTGCATAGAGATGTGGTGATATCAAAAAACAAAAACTCAAAGAAATATACACCATTGAAAACTTATATCTGAATTTCATTTTATTCATTTGAACAAATAAAAGTGTGATCATTCTACTTCAGTAACTTTCAACATATTGGTTCTTAGTTTTTTTAATATGGGCATACTTCCTGTATTGACCACAAGGTCCCCTTTTTTTAATTTGAGGTCCTTTTTTAATATTTCAATGACATCATCAATGGTTTCATCTGTTGAAGTCAATTTATCATAATAATAACAACGTACTCCCCAAACCAGATTAAGTGTTCCCAACATATGAGTTGCACTGGAAAAAATATAAATTGGACAGTTTGGCCGGTATGAAGATGTTTTAAAAGCGGTATAACCGGAAACCGTGAGGCCAATAATGGCTTTCGCTTTAATGTCTTCAGCTGTTTTTGCAGCATTGAAGCAGACTACATCAGAAAGAAAAGTGGATGACTTGTCAGATGGCTTTGGGCGTTTTGCGAGAATGGGATAATGTTTTTCGGCTTCGAAAATAATTTTTTTCATGGCTTGTACCACTTTCACCGGATGGTCTCCAATTGAAGTTTCAGCACTCAGCATAACCGCATCGGTACCATCAAGAACTGCATTGGCAACATCAGTGACTTCTGCTCTTGTGGGACTGGGTTGCTTAATCATGCTATCCATAAGTTGTGTGGCAACAATGACGGGCCTGGCACGTTGGATGCACTTGCCGATGATCATTTTCTGAAGAGTGGGTAATTTTTCAATGGGAACTTCGACACCCAGGTCACCGCGAGCAATCATGATGCCATTACTCGATTTAATAATGGCGTCAATGTTTCTTAAAGCTTCCGGTTTTTCAATTTTCGCGATCACCTTTGCGGGGTGTTTTGCCTCTTCAATTTTTAATTGAAGTTCTTCAATATCGATGGCTTTTCTGACAAAAGAAAGTGCAATCCAATGAACGGGTTGTGTTAATATAAATTTTAAATCTTCCAGGTCTTTTACGGTCAAGGAGGGTAAACTGATCTCTGTATCTGGAAGATTGACGCCTTTGTTTGAACTTAATGCACCCCCAAAGAGGCATTTTAAGGTGGTTCTGTCAACACCGTTGGAATCAATCACTTCAAAAACTAACTTTCCATCATCCAGAAGCACCGTTTCACCGGGTTTTACATCTTTTGCAAATTCCTTATAACTCAGGTAAATACGCTGTCTGTTGCCCAAGCAAGGAACATTGACAAAGTCAATGGTGTCTCCCGGTACAAATGAAATGCTACCGTTTTCAATTTCACCAACCCTTAATTTAGGCCCTTGAAGGTCGCACAGGATGCCTAAATGGGCATCGAATTCCTGATTTATTCGGGTTATATCTTTTATAACCTGCTCATGGACAGCATGTTTACCGTGAGAAAAGTTTAATCTGAAGATCGATACTCCTTCGCGGGCTAATGCCAATAATTGATCATAGTGGCTGCTGGAAGGCCCGATGGTAGCAACAATTTTGGTGTTATGGTGATTCATAAAATGCTTATTTAGTCCAGCTTTTCACTTAGGTAACTGTATAACAACGCAAAGGAACAGTGGTTATACTAAAAAAAGATAAAATATTTTTGGTATTCGCTAATTGAATCCTTTATTTTGCGCATTGGTTTTAAAATTCACCAAGTAAATACATTTGACCATGTCAACCATTGCAGAAAGAGTTAAAAAAATTATCGTTGATAAACTGGCTGTTGATGAATCTGAGGTTACCCTCGAAGCTAGTTTTGTAAACGATTTAGGTGCAGATTCCCTTGATACTGTTGAACTTATCATGGAATTTGAAAAAGAATTCGATACCTCTATTCCAGACGACCAGGCCGAAAAGATCCAAACGGTTGGACAGGCCGTGACTTACCTGGAAGCAAACTGTAAGTAAACCATTGACCATAATGCCGGCATTACTTAAAAGTCCGGTAGATCACCATTGGGCTAAATGAGGCGCGTTGTTATCACCGGATTAGGCGTATTGACTCCCATAGGACTGGGGGTAAAAGCCTATCTGGAAGGCCTTCAAAAAGGGATAAGCGGGGCTTGCTCAATCAGTTATTTTGACGCAGTACAATTTAAAACACGGTTTGCCTGTGAATTAAAGAATTTTGTAGCTGAAGAATACCTTGATAGGAAGGAAGCTCGCAAAATAGATCCATTCGCCCAATATGCTATAGTTGCAGCAGATCAGGCTATGCAGGATTCCGGAATTGATGTTAACCTGTGTGATCGTTCGCGATTTGGTGTGATATGGGGTTCTGGAATTGGTGGCTTTAATACGCTGGAGCATGACCTGTCAGAGGCTGCATTGAATCAAGGGCCACCTCGTTATAGTCCGTTCCTCATACCTAAACTGATTTCAGATATTGCTCCAGGTCATATCAGTATTAAATATGGCTTGATGGGAATCAACTATGGGACGGTTTCTGCTTGTGCTTCTTCCGCACATGCCATAGCCAATGCATTCGATTATATCCGGCTGAATAAAGCGGATATCATGATTTCCGGTGGATCGGAAGCAGCCATAACACGGGCTGGAGTTGGAGGCTTTTCAGCGATGAAAGCTCTTTCGGAGCGAAATGATGACTTCCTCACAGCCTCCAGACCTTATGATAAAGAACGCGATGGATTCGTCCTTGGGGAAGGGTCCGGAGCCATTATTCTTGAAGAGTTTGAATCGGCGAAAAAACGTGGCGCAAATATATATGCTGAAATAGTGGGTACCGGTGCAACGGCAGATGCTTACCACATCACCGCACCACATCCAGATGGCCTTGGTGCCAGCACGGCTATGAACCTGGCACTGTCGGAGTCTGGATTGTCATTGGATCAAATTGACTACATCAACACGCACGGCACCTCCACTCCATTAGGAGATATTGCTGAAGCGAAGGCCATTTTGAAGGTGTTTGGGGATCATGCGTATCAATTAAACATCAGTTCAACCAAATCAATGACAGGCCATCTGCTGGGCGCGGCAGGGGTTATTGAAATCATCGCAGGCATATTGGCGATGCAACACGATTTTATTCCACCTACCATCAATCACTTTACTGACGATCCGGATTTGGATCCAAAACTCAATTTTACTTTTAATGAGGCACAACACCGAAAGGTTGGCGCTTTTTTGAGCAACACCTTTGGTTTTGGTGGTCATAACAGTTCAGTGATAATTAAAAAATGTTAGGCTTTCTATTTAAGTATTACAAAAAAACCAATCACAAGTTTTTTTCAAAGGATAAACACTTTGCCGAACGGCTAAAGCATTTGGTTGGTTTTACCCCTTCCAATCTATACATCTTCAAGGTGTCATTTTACCATAAATCCACCTTGAATAATATTTCTACCGATAATCAAGGTCTGTATCAAAGTAATGAGCGGCTGGAATATCTCGGTGATGCACTGCTCAGCTTTGTGGTCGGCGAGTACTTATTCAAAAAATATCCGGGAGCTAATGAAGGGTTTTTGACCAAAATGAGGTCAAAAATTGTGAAACGGAAGATGTTAAATTTCATTGCAGAACAAATGGGACTTGACCGGTTGATGATTGAATTTAATCAAACCTCCATTTCACAATCCATGTTAGGCAATGCATTGGAAGCATTGATTGGTGCCATTTATTTAGAACAAGGATTCGATTATACCAAACAATTTATTTTGGCTAGAATCTTAAAGCGATTCATCGATATTGATCATCTTGAAGTTTTTGATGACAATTATAAGAGCCAATTACTGGAATGGTGTCAGAAGAATTCAAAAGACATTGACTTTCGCGTTTTGAATAAATTTAAATCAGAGAAACGCGATCGATTCCGCGTCGGCGTATTCATAAATGGGGAAGAGGTTGGATCTGCTGAAGATTTCAATAAAAAGAGTGCTGAACAATTTGCTTCGCAGATTGCGCTTAAAAGCTTAGGCATTCATGAGGAAGCTTAATATGGCACCAAGGGTTTGTATTATCTACCAGATCATTGATTAAAAAAGTGAGTTTCACTTAAAGTGAAAAGCCCAAATGTCTGCGGAGCACTCTAACCACACAAATAGTCAACATTTCAGCAGACTAACTCCTAAAAAAGAACACAACCTTTGGATGGCTACCCGGTTATTGGATAACTGGTTGGATGATATTGTGGATAAGGGATTTTATCACCAACAAAACGCATTGGATCAGATGAATGGCCTCGCTGCACGCCTGGTAGATTATGGAGTGCCGGGAATTGCTAAAAAAATAAGGATGCTACAAGGCAAACTCCACGCCAAGAGCGATCGGGTTGGACAATTATCCCTTGTTTTAGGTGAATTTTCTTTGTTTTGTTCGATGATGAAGGGCATTGATCAGCTCAATTCAATTCAAAGGGAAGATCTTTTAAGTTATGCAGGAATACCATATCACAAAAAAAACCTATCTAACGAACGTTCGTTAGATGATCAGTGGTTGTATGTAGGTTATGCGAAGGAACGTGAAGAAAAATTAACCGTTTACAGGCATTGGTTTGTAGGAAATAAGACAAATGTCAAAATATTGTGGATTGAATATTTATTTGGGCAATTTAATCGCCCAAAGCGATTTGTCATCGGGAGATTTTATTCTGCAGTGGTACGTTTTTTTCCTTCTGCTACACCTTCCAGAATCGATGACATTCATTCGAGCCCGACCATACCAAAACATCAGTTGGAACCTCAAAACTCTACATTAAAGGAAGTCGTGGACCATTTTAGCCTTTTGCTTACATACAACCCTTTCATTCGATCCTATGTGTATGTTCTCCGACAGACCGAAATGCAAAAATTCAAGGGGAAATGGTGCTTATGGGATGGAGGCAGTGAGTTGTTTCCATTGGATAATCAAACCAAAGAACTTGATGCGTTAACCAGTGTTTGTAAGCTGGATGGTACTTACTTATTTGTTGAGTTTTTAGGTAAAGCAATTAAAGTCTTAAGCATTTTATTGGATGGTCAGGTATTATCAATGAATCAATTGACCGGAAACTTTTCCCAGGAGATAAGCCCGGAGGACGATAAAGTATAGTGGGACCAACTTTTTCAGAAACTTGCTTTAAGCAACCAGTTTGAGGCGCTGCAATATAGCCTTTGCAGGAATAGGGGAAGTGACTTTAATATCATGATGTTCACCATATTCCAAAGCCAGAAAATCTCCGGCTTGCATGGTAATTTCCCGTTGATGTCCTTCAGAATTTTTTATGGTACAGCAACAACTTCCTTCCAATAGAAGAAAACACTCGAGTAAATCGTCATGCACCTCTTCAGGAACTTGGTTTTTGACCCAAATGACGTCTAGTTCAAGTACTTCATCTTTATGCAAACTCTCTATATGAATATCTTCCAATTGTTCAGGGACGGATAAATGAGATACCAAGGAATTCCAATCACTTGATTTGGAAAACGGTCCAAGCAAAGGGTAGGCTGGGCCAGATCCAGAAGGATTTTTTGAAGTGAATGGTAAATTGTCCAATATCTTGGTTTTGGTATGGACAGGCGGCTTAATGGAATAGAAACCAGCCAATTGGGAAAGGGCTTCTTCAATCGGTTGGATTTCATTCGGTTCGAGGCCTTCTGTCCAATTACCCAATGTATTGTTATTGAATTGTGGCATGTCTTTCATTGGTTAATTTCACTTGCTTGAAATATTTTTCTCAATTTGAGTAATGCATTTCGTGCCCTTGTTTTTACGGTTCCCAGAGCTATACCGAACTGATCACTGATTTCCTGATGTGTCATACCATGAAAATATATCCAATCAATGATTTGTTGCTGTTCGAGCGTTAGTTGTCCCAGTAATTCCCGAATTCCGATGGCGTCTGGATTAAGTCCGGCCAAGCCAGGTTCATTTTCCTGATTTACGAGGGAATCTGCTTTTTGGTTTTGCCTGGAATTCTTATAATGGGAAGATCGGTGAAAATCGATGGCCGTATTTCTTGCTATGTTGATCAGCCAGGTGGCAAGAGTGCCTTTTAATGGATCATAAGAGTGGATGTGTCTGTAGATTTTTATAAAAGTATCCTGCAGTAGGTTTTCGGATTCGTTTGGATCTTTGACTATTTTTAAAATAATCCCATATAACATTGACGCGTAATGGTCATAAAGATAAGCATAGGCATCTGATTGCCCTGCGGTTAATCCCTTTACCAGAAGAACTTCTGCAACTTTCATGTACGGTCAATAGGGTCAAAATTTTCCGAAATTTATAAATAAATATTGATCCAGGAAAATCTCATGTGTATAACAAATTGCACTAACCCTGAAAGGGTGTTATACTTGTTACCTCGAACGAAGTTTGAGGCTTAGGAGTGAATTTTATCCTGTTTTGGCGGGATTTTTGCGATCTGGCAAAAATCATGACAAAACAAGATTTTCGTAAGTTGTGCAATCTGTTATACACCCGAAATGCTAAATGGACCATCTATTTAAGCTGAAACCTTTCTTCTTAAACTGCAAGGGTGCTTTCCAATCAAATCTAGGCGGGTGATTTTGAAGAGTAAATAAGGAAATTAGGTACCAGGTAAGAAGTTTTAGTGCCCTTAACTTAAATCGCGTTCATTTAAATCTTATGCCAAAATCAAAGAACGCATGTTAAGCCTAAGTAATACAAGACAAACAATTATTTAACCAATACACAACATAAAATTTACAGCTATTATATATTGAGGAAACAGTTTGTTTAAATTTTGATAATATGGGTCTCAGCGTGAAAACGAGAATGGTGTAATAATTTTGCTCTAGCAAGCTGATCGATGTTAGATACAATTATTTAATGTGGATGCGAATTTCAGATGAATGCTCTGAAAAAATTACTTTTTGTTCTTGAGCAATAGAATAATTCAGCTGCTGTTAATTCTAAGAGATTTCATTTCAACACTTTTTTACAGCAGGTACCTGGATAACGGGTAGCTGCTTTTTAGTAATGTAAAATGATGAAGAATCACATCATGAACGGTATTGAAGGGAAAGTCTAACAATTCCATAACATACGGATAATATTAAATTAACGATAAGCCTACAAAAGAATAAGTATAACGATTTCGTAATATTCGCTTATTCTTATTCGCCATTTATTCAACGGATCTTTGCAGTGAATTAAAAGATATAAATTGTATTTATGAAACCGGCCTATTTACTACTCATATTAATTATTGGATTTTTTGCAACTCAAACATTTGCGCAAGTTGGATCTGGAATAATCTCAGGAACTGTATTGGATAAAGCCACGGGTGAACCCATGATTGGAGCGGTAGTTAAAACCATAGATGGTACTACCGGTACAATCACTGACATCAATGGAAAATACTTATTAAAACTAAGCCCTGGAACCCATACCATCCAATGCGGTTTTATTTCATTTGCAGAGCAAAAATTTGAAGTCACTATTAAGGAAAGTGAAGTTCAAACTTTAGATGTTGCATTGGAAGAAGCCACTGTAGCCATCAATGAAGTTGTCGTAACCTATACCTTGCAGAAATCCAGTGCAGTAGCGCAGCTCATTGAAAGAAAAAATTCTGCAGTAGTCAGTGATGGAATTTCCTCAGAAATGATTAGAAAAACTCCGGATCGCAGCGCATCTGAAGCTTTGAGAAGAGTTACGGGTGCAAGTATTCAAGAAGGTAAATTTGCGATTATCAGAGGTATGAATGACCGTTACAATGCAGGTTATTTGGATGGAGCATCATTACCATCTACTGAATCTGATCGCAAGGCTTTTGCTTTTGATGCCATTCCTTCTTCTTTGATTGACAAACTTCAAATCATTAAAGCGGGTACACCGGAAATTTCAGGTGACTTTGGCGGTGGTTTGATTAAGATTAGCACAAAGGCTATACCAGAAAAATTTACGCATCAATTGACGATTGGTGGACAAGTACATTCACTGACAACATTTAAAACGTTCAATTCATTTAACAAATATTCTGGCGAAGGCTTGGGTTTTATGAGTTCTGAAAGAGATCTTCCAGCCTTAACTGATGGTGCTTTAAAGCCAAAGGGGACTTTTCCTACAGAAGCTGAAAAAGCCTCGCTGGCCGAAAATTCAAAATTATTTCACTTAAACTGGTCACGTAGTGCAGCAGAAGCGGACCCTAATTTGAGATTGGCGTATTCCATGGGATGCCCATTATTGGTGACTGACCGCCATAAGGTGGGTTTAGTCTTTGCGGTTAATTATGCGAACACGCGCAAATATTCAACTTCAGATATTTCTACTTTTGATGGCAGCGGTCAGTTAACCGATCTCCATGATAATATTTATGGACAAAATATTACATCCGGTGGAATCTTAAATTTGAATTATGTGTCAGACAACACACAAATTAGTTTGAATAACTTGTTCAACATCAACTCGGATTTTAGCACCATCTATAGAAAAGGTATTGGAAATCTGATAGACTATATTGAGGTCGATAATATGGTCAATCTGGTTTCATACAATCAATTAAACAGTAGTGTATTAAATGTTAGAAAGTTATTGGGAAGCCCAAGCATTGCCTTGGATGCATCGATTCATTACAGCCATGTCAATCGTAAAATCCCAACTTATCAGATTGTAAGTTATACGAAAAACACAGAAACACCATCATTCAACCTGGCATTGGGCGACTTTTTTAACACCAGTTCAGGTTTGTTTTCCTCTTCGTTGAAGGAAGATTTGACTTCTGCTCAACTCAGTTTTTCAAAGAAGTGGGAAAAACTTCAAAATGGATTAGAAATTAAGATAGGTGCGAATGTCCAAAGTAGAGTGAGAGATTTTGAAAGTTCAAATTTTGTCTACAATGGAACGCAGCCTGAATTGACTTATGAACCTGGAATAGATTTGGGAACTGAAAATATTCACAAGGACGGATTGTATTTAGTTGAGAAAACGTCAGATGATCGGGCTTATTATCATGGTAACCAACGTATCTATTCAGGGTTTATCAGTTTTGATCAAAGACTGTTTGGCAAGCTGAGAGCTTTATATGGGCTCAGGTATGAGAAGTCAGAGATTGAATTGGACAATGAACAAGAGAATTTTAACATCGCTGAAATCAGTAAGGCTAATATGTTGCCATCCGTCAACCTGACCTATTCTATTTCGTCCCAATTTAATCTCCGTGGTGCTTATTTCGCTAGCATTAACAGACCAGAATTTAGGGAGTTGGCACCATTTGCATTTTATACTTTCGATAAGAATTCAGAGGTACGAGGAAATAATAATTTAAAAATAGCCACGCTAAATAATTTTGAGATTCGTGGAGAATGGTTTCCAATTGGCGGGCAGGTAATTTCAGCAGGTGCGTTTTTTAAAACCATTCAGAACCCAATAGAATTTAATATCGATATTACTCAGACGTTTACGACTTTTACTTTTGGAAATGAGAAGTCAGCCAATATTTACGGATTTGAGTTTGAAGTCAGAAAGAATTTTGATTTTATTGGAGAAAGTGATTTTTTTAGGCAATTGGCATTGAATGCAAATATTTCGTTGATTAAATCAAAACTCGAGTTTGCAGAGGGTAGTCAATCAGCAAAGGATAGAGCGCTACAAGGTCAATCTCCTTATGTGATTAACTGCGGACTTCAATATGAAAGTGAAGAGAACGGTTGGGCTTTTAGCTTGATTGGCAATAGAATTGGCAGAAGAATTGCTTTTGTGGGCGTAGACCCAAAGTATGGTGAAACTAAAATGGATATTTATGAGGACTCAAGAACAGTCGTAGATTTCCAAGCTGGAAAGACACTGGGAAAATTTAATGTGAAACTTACTGTCGGTGATATTTTTAAGCACGACCAAATATTTTATCAGGATGCCAATCTATCAGGCAATTTTGAGGAAACTTCAGATAGAAGGATCTATAGATATAAAAACGGATTATCAACTACTTTAAGTTTGAATTACACTTTTTAAGGAATACTGGTCATAAGTAATTTTAATCTTGTTATCTCTGAATTTCATATTCAGGAGTGAACTTTCTTTGATATACTATTTTGCTTCTGAAGCAAATAATTCGTTGTTAGCAGGTTTAGCGATATCGCACGATAATTTCTCAAATGACATATTTATTTTTTGACCTTCGGTGTTTCGAGAATTAGTATTAATTAATAATTAGGTAACAATTAAAAAATCTGTCTTTACAAATTGAGCTTGAAATTTGCAGTATCAATCAAATAAATTAAAATGAAAAGAGAATTTTACTACTTAATGATTTTAGGAGTATTTTTCCAGACACCTGGCCTTTTAGCACAAAGCAAAGTCTTGGAAAAAACAAATTTTGTTGGGGCATTAAACATTGATGCATCCAAAGATTGGACACAAAGTTGGACCAATTGGGATCCTAAGAACACAGATTATCCTGCTGTGACCGATATCACCACATTGGATGGAATGGCAACAAGTCTTCCCGTTCCGGGCAAGAAAGAAATCACCGGAATCTTAAATCTGGATGCAAATCAAGTTTACCTTTTAAAGGGGATTATTGTTGTCTCTAATGGTGGAAAATTGGTCATTCCTGCTGGAACAGTTATTCGTGGAGAAGCTGATTTGAATAGTACTCCAAAGAATTATGCTTGTATTGTAATAGAGAGGGGCGGTAAAATTGAATTAAATGGAACAGCCTCTAATCCTGTAGTGTTGACCTCAAACAAAGCAATCGGTCAAAGAGAACGCGGTGATTGGGGTGGTCTATTAATTGCAGGACGTGCAGTTCATAACTTGTCAAATGCAACTTTCGATAATGTACAAATGGAGGGATTCAATAACATTACTTTTGATGGTAGCCTGGCGAAGTTTGGAGGTAATGATGCCACAGACAATTCAGGAGTACTCAAGTATTTGAGGATTGAGTTTGCCGGTTTGGCTTTTGAAACTAACAAAGAAATTAATGGATTGACTTTGGGAGCAGTTGGTTCTGGAACGGAGATGCATCATGTTCAGGTGAGTTACAGTAACGATGATTCATTTGAATGGTTTGGAGGGTCAGTAAATTCAAAGTATTTGATCGCGTATAAAGGAACTGATGATGATTTTGATACCGATAATGGGTATAATGGTATTAACCAATTTGGTATCGCGGTGAGGGATTCTGTATATTACGATTTGACCTTTGGATTACCCTCCGGATCTTCAACATCTGAAGGATTTGAATCCGACAATGAAGCATCAGGTACTGCAAATGTTCAACCTTATACTTCGGCAATCTTTTCAAATTTTACCATGGTTGGACCTGTACCTGAGGGTACAAAATATACGGACTTAAACTCAACCGCAAGATCAGCTTTTCGCCGTGGAGCAAGAATACGTCGTAATTCTTCATTAAGAGTTGTAAATAGTATTTTTATGGGTTATCGTAACTTTTTAATGATGGATGGGGACAGTAGTCTAAGAAATACCAATGATCCAGGACTTCTTGCCATTTTAGGATTGAGTCCGGTTGATGCGGAGAAAAGACAGGCGAGTTTCAATAATAATATCATCGTCAATACGGCCAACGCTTATACAAGTACTACAGACACGACCGCTAACGGTTTGGTTGAAGTGGCCAGGGCAAAGGGGAGTGATGCGAAGCTAAAGGCACTGGATGCTTATGTGCGTCAAACAGGTTGTCTGGCAAACAATATTAATCCAGTGGCATTTGTAGCCGGCTCACTTTTGGAAAACCCATCCGCTTATTCCACGACTCCAAATTTTAGACCCGTAGCCGGATCTCCTGCTTTATTGGGAGCCGAGTTTGAATGCAATCCAGTTTTGAAGAACCTTATCACTTCTTCAAAGGAAATTGAGAAAGCAAATGAATCAATTTCCATTTATCCTAACCCTGTTGTGGGAGATATGCTTTATTTCGGAAAAAATGTGGAATCGTTTGGTTTGTTTGATTTATCCGGAAAATTACTTTTACATGGCTTTGATACAGATCAGGTAAAAGTTGGAAATTTACAAGCTGGAGTGTATTTCATCAAAATGGAGGGTCACATAAGTAAAGTGATTATAGAGTAACAATTTATTCGCTTTTAATTCAAAAAAGAAGCCAGAAACCTGGCTTCTTTTTTTAAGTGTGTTAATATAAGAATTTCAAATGGTGTTATTCTTTAAAATATTTTTGTTTTCGAACTAATAACTCAGGCCAATGATGAAGAGGCAACTATAGGAAGTAAGGCTTTATCTTCATAGAATCATTGCTTAACAAACCAATCATTGAATAGTGCTGAAAATTGCCGAGGGTTAATATTCGGTTTATGCAGGAATTTTTGGAATTAATAATTATCAAAATTAAGCTAAGGCACTATTAATTTTCTCCGCTTAACAGTCAAGTATGGACGGATATATAAATGTATGGCTGTTTCTACGTGATTGAAATAAAATATTTACCACTTTTCAGGGAATCCAATTGGACTTGGAGAATTGATTGAATATTAAACCCAATCCATGCATTAGAGGTGCATGGATTTTCCTCACTTCCGACATGACCGAGTGGTAGCAAAGCTAATCAAGCCATACAAAATGGCTTGATCATGAGGGAACCGAGCGATACTTCGAGAGGCTTGGCCAAAAGACCATAAGGGCTTGTCGGGATTAACCCTGACCAATGAATAAAGCGCGATATTTACTTTGTTTTCATGAATTGAACCAATGCGCATTATTCATTTCGTCAGCGCCATGCGCAATTTATGCACCGCATAAATTGGATGAATAAAGCATCTGTTGGGTTATGCAAACTGAATCTAATAATTCCTTGAATGTGCTTTATTCATTTCGTCAGCGCTCCGCGCAATGAATGCTATTGCATTAATTGGGTTTATTTAAGTTTTGATAATATTGGCTTCGGTGTGAAAAAAGCGGATGGGATATAATTTTGCTCCAGCAAGCTAAAGGTTTTTAGATGCAATAATCTTTATTGATAAAGTACGTACCCGGTTGGGTTTGGCCCGGGTTTCGTTTGCACATAATGTAAAATATAAATTTAAAAATGCCATCCGTTTTATTCAAAGTTTTGAAGAAGAGGCCATCTCTTTTGCATTAAGCCGAAAGGTTGATTTTGTGGTATGTGGACATATTCATATACCTTGTATTCGGGAAGTCGTAGAAGGATTTAACCGCTTGACTTACATGAATTCCGGAGATTGGATTGAGAATTTATCCGTACTGGAATATGTGAATTCAAACTGGTCTCTATACACTTACGACGAAAAGGATTTTAAAAGTATTCAGGAGAAGAGAGGAAAAAAGGAGACGACCGTCAATGCAATGCATGGACTTATCCAACAGCAACTGGAAACGCTTCAATTTTTTGAAGAGGCGCGTGCTCAAAAAGGCGTTTAAATATTTTCTATCAGGCTTACCTGTTCTTTGTCCAGATTTACTTTATAGCCCACTCCTTTTATTGATTTTATAAGCGCTTTGTCAATTTTTTTTCGAATCTGAACGATGTGTACATCGACGGTTCGATCCATGATTTTTGGCTCTTCTCCCCATATGATCCGAAACAATTGTTCTCTGGTGAAAACCCTCCCAGGATCGATGCAGAGTTGCCAAAGAATTTGAAATTCCCTTCGGGTCAAATCTTTAATGATGCGTTCATTCTGGATCACTAAATGCCTCGGACTATCTATCGTCAATTTCATATACAGGCGTAAATTGGCATGGAACGTTCCAGCTTTGACGCAAAGTTATTGGCTTGGCGAATGATGGCTTTTGACCTAAGATTATGAAATGGTTAATAATTTGACGTTGGACGACTAACGGATTTGCCGTTAATTCTCTCAGGGTAAACCCTGATTTTCTTCAAAAATTTAGACAACCATTCATAACAATTCAAAAGAATGCATTACACTTGCAGAGAAGTTTGAGCCAATGCTCATTGCAGACACCTTAAATTCCTGCAGCATTGGCAATCTTGAAAATCAGGCAATTACTATTTTAAGAATAACTTTTACAAGACAACCTTAAATGGATTGTTTATATTAGGCTTGCTGACCTCCTGGAACTTCTCAGATTTTAACTGGTAATTCTTCACACTCACTGAATGGCCCCCAGTGATAGATTAAGATGGGTCATTCTTGAATATTGCAAAACATCATTCTTGAATGGCCTTTTTACCGTGCAGAAAACAGGGGTTAAAATGATGCAGCGAAAGGAGGCAGCTTTTAGAGAGGAATAATTTTTCCCAATTCTATTTTGAGTTTTTGTGCATTGATCTCTGACATAGGGACTAAAGGTAAACGAAAATGATTTTCGCACAACCCAAGATAACTTGCAGCCAATTTAATTCCAACAGGATTTCCTTCCACATACAACCATTTGTGCAGATCAAATATTTTTAAATTGAGACCAGCGGCTTCCGTAAAGTTTCCTTGTAGAGCAAAACGGATCATTTGCGAAAATTCTTGAGGAAGTGCGTTGGCCATCACAGAAATGACACCATGGCCTCCGATCCCAATCAACGCCAGTGCCAGTGGATCATCGCCCGAAAGGACTAAAAAGTTTGATGGTTTGTCTTTCAGTATTTTGGTAGCTTGCGCAAGGTCCCCAGATGCTTCTTTTATTGCAATAAAACGAGGTGACGCATGGGCCAAACGTAAAGTAGTCTCTGGCAAAATATTGGAAGCTGTTCTGCCGGGTACATTGTAGATAATGATAGGCAATGGACTGTGCTCCAGCAACTTCATGTAATGTTGAAAAATGCCTTCCTGAGAAGGTTTATTGTAAGCTGGACTACTGGATAATATGGCAGCAATTCCTTCATGATCAAGTTGATCCATTTCTTTGCAGAGTTCAGCAGTGTTGTTTCCTCCGATCCCTGCAACAACCGGAATTCTTCCTCCAGATTCCTTTACGGTAAATCGGATGATTTCCATTCTTTCCTGAAGGCTAAGGGTAGCCGCTTCTCCGGTAGTACCCATGGTAACTAAATATTCTACGCCACCGGAAATACAATGCTGTATGATTTTTGCAAGGCTTGAAAAATCAACATTTCCATTGCTTTGAAAGGGCGTGATGAGGGCTACCCCGGTTCCATTTAAAAATTGATAATCCATGTGGTTTAGATCTAAAAGCTTATGAAGATTTTATCTCTTCAAATTTACCCATCTGACCATATTTTTGGATTCGTTGGGTAACCAATTGATTTTTAGGAATTGGGATTAATTCCGCGAGTTGTGCTTTGATGTGCTTCTTCAGGGTTTTAGCCATGGTTTCTGGATCAGAATGAGCACCTCCCAACGGTTCTTTTACAATGCCATCAATGAGTCCAAAGGATTCCATGTGGTCGGCGGTCAATTTCAACGCTTCAGCAGCTTGTTCTTTGAAATTCCAGCTTCTCCATAAAATACTCGAGCACGATTCAGGAGATATAACAGAATACCAAGTATTTTCAAGCATGAACACACGGTCACCCACACCGATTCCCAATGCTCCCCCAGAGGCACCCTCGCCAATTATGTAACAAATTATAGGTACCTCAAGTTGTGCCATTTCAAAGAGATTTCGGGCTATGGCTTCTGCTTGCCCTCTTTCCTCTGCTTCAATACCGGGGTAGGCACCAGGAGTGTCAATAAGGGTAACCACAGGCAAGTTGAATTTCTCAGCAGTTTTCATGAGCCTTAAGGCTTTTCGATATCCTTCTGGATTGGCCATACCAAAATTCCTGTACTGTCTGAGTTTGGTGGTGTTGCCTTTTTGATGGCCGATGATCATTACAGATTGTTGGTCAATTTTTGCCAAACCCCCGACGATGGCTTTGTCATCTTTAATGCATCGATCACCATGGAGTTCAATGAATTTTTTGGTAATCAATTTTATATAGTCCAGGGTATAAGGGCGATTTGGATGCCTGGAAAGTGAGACCTTTTGCCAACCGGTTAAGTTGTCATAAATGTTTTTGCGGGTAGCCTTGATTTTCTCCTCCAGCTCTGCAATTTTTTCAGACATGTCCATCTTACTGTCTTCTGCTATTTTTTGCAGTTTAGCAAGCTGGTCATACAAGTTTTCCAGCGGTTTTTCAAAATCCATGAAGATCATAGCTGTGCAAATATAACTTGCATCTGGTCTACTTCATTTAAAAAAATGAAATCGGGGATAAGTCCACCCCAGGTATGGGGATGACTCCTGAATTTTTTCAAAAATAAATCATTAAAATATTAATAAACATTATATTACAAATAACTGAAATGTATAATGTGATTTATTATTTTGGATGGGTATTCAATGGGTGATTTCGATTCAGCCTTTGTATACTGCCGATTTACCTAAAACTCCATTCCTTTGGGGCTATTCAGGCAACCCGGAAGACCATTCTCTTGAATTCATTCATAAGAATATCAATTAGGAAGCCGACCGAGTTTTCTAATTTTAAGAATCTGGAGAATAAGGAATCCCAAGGTGGTCCACACGCTTACAATGATCATTAAGGCTAGACTCAATAACCACCATGGGACTTTGTCCCCGCTAGCCCATAGAGATCTATTTTGTATATGGGCTTCACTGGGATTGGCTTCAACACCCCAATTTGCATGGACATTTGCTTCGACTGTCCCATATAATTCATGCTCTTCAAGTTTTGCAGTTAATGTTATCAATCCCGCTTTATTACCTGAAATAGAATCCAAAGTGTATTCCAGCATTGCAGATCCTGTTGAATCAGTGGTCACAGTGATCTCTTCATTGATGGGTAATATCGAGCTTAATCTTTTAACACCTATTTTTATTTCAGCATCGGATACAGCTTTAAAAACAGAGTCTGATTTTTCCATTAAAGTAACTTTCACCAATCGTTTATCTTCTTCTTCAATGGCTTCCAGGAGCAATTTACATTTAGTGATTTCTATTTCAGATTCCAGGGATCCAATGTCGGGTATAGAGTCAGTACGCGCAATAAACAGGATACTATTCTGCTTACTCCATGTATCTGCAAACTGAGAGGGTATGACCGTTACGGCCTTTCCAGAGTAATCTGTAACAAGATCAGCAATCAAATTATCAGGATTTTCTGCATCATCAATAAATATTTTTACGTTCCATTTAGCTAATGGTGATAATTCTTGTCCTGTTTTGATAGCCCCTTTAAAGCTGATGGATTGCAATTTGTTTTCGTAATTATTATAAGAAATCGCGACAAATGGTTTTTTAATAATTTGTTTGGTAGAATCTTGCGATTTCAAATGGGTAATGACAAAGTTGCAAATCAATATGATGCAAATTGCTTTCAGAATACTATATAAGTTGTTCTTCGGTTTCATCTTCTCCAGTTATAGTTGAGTGAATTGGAATAATTGGAAACAATCTTGCAAAGAAGGTAATGATGAGCAGGGTACCCGCTAAAGATGATGCTGCGATGGCCCATTCCTGCCAGGAAAAACGAAAGCCATGGAGTTTGATGTAAAAAAAGAAATTGAATTAGGCTTTGTCAGCACGATGACAATTCGCTCAAAGGTGAAAATAGAAATGAAGATTTGGAAAGCGAATTCGTCATTGCCGGACTACCTTCCGATTTTTTGGAAAAGCATGAGCAATGATGGGAGAACCCGGGAATCTCGTAAAGGCAAAAAAAAAGCCTTACAAGAAGGCTTTAATTTTGCGGACCGGACGGGACTCGAACCCGCGACCCCGTGCGTGACAGGCACGTATTCTAACCAACTGAACTACCGATCCGTCATTCACTTGCAATGACTGCAAGCGATTTTAAGTTGCGGTTGCAAAGATATAAACAAAACCCTTTCTACATTCAAAGCAGCTAAAAAATAATATTTTATATATAATATTGATAAACAACTTATAATACATATAATAATTATTGTATTTGTTGAGAGGGGTTTTTGTATTTGGCTATGGCTTCACGGATTTTGGTAATTCTGTTTTCTGGATCCGGGTGTGTACTCATGCGTTCAGGTACCCTATTGGGACCCGCGCTGGCTTTTAAAATTTCCATTACACCGATCATTGCCTCAGGATCGTAGCCAGCCTGAAGCATCAGATGGACTCCTATGTCATCCGATTGAAGTTCTTGTTCACGGCCATAAGGCATAGCAAAAAACTGATTCAACATGGCTGCCATATTTTGACCTGCTGCATAATCTCCAGTGGCTATGGTTGTTGCTCCAGATAAACCATTGAATAATTCATTCTGTGTAATCCTTTCCCCGCCATGACGGGCAATCACATGTCCGATTTCATGACCGAAAACACCGGCCAACTGGCTTTCGTTTTGTAATTTTGAGAACAACGCAGCAGTAATAAACACCTGTCCTCCAGGCAATGCAAACGCATTGATGGTTTCGCCGTCTGCAAGTAAGTGAAAGTCATACTGATAAGGAGTGCGGGCCGCGATGGTGTTATCCACCAGGCGTCTTCCTACTTGTTTAACTAAATCCTGTGCTCGTTGATCCGGATGTAAACCCCCATATTCTTGAATCATGGAAGGGGCAGAATTTAAGCCTAAAGCAATCTCTTGCTCCGCTGAAATTCCAACATGCTGGTATTGTTGCGTAAACTCATTGAATGTTTTTGCACTGCAGTATTTGAAATATGAAAACCCTGCCAGCAATAAGGCCAAAATCAAGGTTCCTCCGGTTCTTTTGTTCATAGTTTGTTTTGAAATTTATGAATATCTTTTTATCCGTTGATGATCTAAAATTAAAATAATTTTTGAATTTCAGTCGTTATACATTACCTTTATCAGCCATTCACACCCTTTTCAAGCAATTCATTAATTTAAAGACTTATAACATGAGAAGATCATTTATTTTCCTATTGCCATTGGCCTGTTTTATGGTAATTGTTTTTTTATCCTCCTGTTCAAAAGATGAAGAAGAAACCGGTGGACAGGCAAACATTTTATTTGTTCATGGATATACATTCGGAAAAAACAGCACCCTGGTCATCAATGATTCAGTAATTGTTGCGCTCACCGCAGGTTATGGCAATTTTACCCAATACCAATTGGTGAACTCCGGTTCAAATGCTGTAAAAGTGCGTGACAATACCCTTGATTCCATCATCCACCAATCCAGTCTGAATTTCAAGAAGGATGTTTATTATTCCATTTTTATGGCGAATAACGGACAAGTCCCCAAACTCATTGCAGAAGAAGATGACCTTGGAATTCCTGATGCCACTAAAACTTACGTCCGATTGATCAACCTTTGTCCGAATGGAGACAATATGCAATTGAACCTTACTGGAGGAGCAACTGTCGTCAGTGGTGTTGCCATCAATTCAGCCTCTGATTTCATTGCTTTGGATCCGGGAAAACTCAATTTTACGATTGTTGGAGCGAACAGCATTTTGAGCTCCATTACCAATTTTAGTATGTTGGCCGGTAAAAAATATTCAATCTTGATGACGGGATTTGTCGGACAAACGCCAAAAGCCACTCATAATATAATTGTCAACAAATAAGCTGGAAAGTAAATTGCAATCATTGGATTTTCGTCAGCAACTTTGCCGGAATTACCATCAGAAAGGCTATTTTATTTTGCGTGTGCTTTATCCATAAGGATAAGAATTCAATAGACCCAATTTCTGCCTGCTGAAATTTGGGTTATATCTATTAAATATCCTGATCATTGAACTTGACGGGGTAATATTTCCTCATAGTAATCTTCTATCTTGTGGAACGTTTAAATTCACTTCGTTATGAGCAGTTATCAAGAAAAATTGGCTTTCCTTACCCAAGAGGCTGGAAAACTGGGGATCGAAATTAATTCCGTTTTGTTTGATCGGGTGGCTAAATCCCTGGGCCCGTCATTGTACAATGAAGATGCTTCATTGGTTTCTTCATCAGATCCCGAAGAACTGGATAGGGTGCGTAATCATTTTTTAAAGGGAAAATTGGGCATTGAGGACGAGCAGTCCTGCAATGACGCAATAGAAGAAGTCATTGCCCAATTTGGTAGTTCAAATCGTTACAAACACCGTGCAATTTTTTACTATTTGCTGGTGGTAAAATTTGGCAAAACTTCCTTGTATTCTGAATGATCCAACGTTTAAGGAAAATCCAGTTTTAAGCCTAAAGAATATTTCATCCTAAATTGTCTTTAAAAGGATATATTTGCGGTCGATGCAAGCAAAATCTTATTTTCTACAGGTAAACCGGGTAACCCGCGAAACGGAAGATGCCGTTTCGATATTATTTGATGTTCCCCACGAGTTAAGAAACATTTTCAATTTTCAGGCAGGACAGCATATTACTTTGACCCATCCTGAATTGGGTGAATCCGTGAAGCGTTCTTATTCGTTGTGTTCAGCACCTTATGAAGGAACTTTAATGATTGCCACACGGCGTGTACCCAATGGAATTTTTAGCAACTACCTCAACGACCAGTTGAAATCAGGTGATAAACTTCAAGTAGAAGCCCCTGACGGTAGGTTTTGCGTTTCCACAGAAGCCAATACTTCCAAGGAGTACGTATTTTTTGCTTCAGGGTCTGGGATAACGCCCATCCTATCATTGATGAAGCAGATTTTATACGAAGAAAAGCATAGTCAAATTTTACTTTTCTATGGAAACCGGAAAAGTGAAAGCATCATGTTTTTGGAAGATTTAATGGCCCTCAAGAATACTTATTCCCAAAGGATCAGTCTTCATTTTCTGCTAAGTCGCGAAGAGCTGGAAGAAGATTTGTTTAATGGACGGATTAATGCTGATAAATTAGAGGTATTTGCAAAATTATTATTCAATCCAGTTGATGTGGATGGATTCTTCCTGTGTGGTCCTGAGACTATGTTGATGGAGTTGAGAGAGAAATTGATCCATCTGGGAGTACCCACAAAAAAAATTCATCTCGAATTGTTTGGTGTCCAGATTACGAGACCCGCTCCCAAGCTTGAAGGACATGATGGGGAAGTGAGCCGAATAAGATTAACTTTGGATGGAAGGACCATGGAATACAATCTTCCATTTGGTTCAGAAACTTTGTTGGATTCAGCCTTGAAAAATGGTGCAAGATTGCCCTATGCCTGTAAAGGAGGTGTATGCTGTACATGTAAAGCCAAGTTATTGTCAGGAGAAGTAGAAATGTTGCGCAATTATGGATTGGAACCAGATGAAATTGAAAAAGGATACATTTTGAGTTGCCAATCGTATCCGAAATCCGAAAAAATTGAACTAAGTTTTGATCAATAGGTTATTACATAATTATCATTAAATAAAAGTCAAACCTCATGTTTCGCGAAGATATAGAAGCACGATTCCAGCAAAAGATAGATCGTGAAGAAAAAATTGAGCCTCAAGATTGGATGCCGGATGAATACCGTAAAACACTGATCCGACAAATCAGCCAGCACGCCCATTCTGAGATAGTGGGAATGTTGCCAGAAGGAAATTGGATTACCAGGGCCCCATCCTTAAAAAGAAAAGCAATTTTGTTGGCCAAAATCCAGGATGAAGGTGGTCATGGCTTATACCTTTATTCTGCTTGCGAGACTTTAGGGGTGGACCGCGCTACCTTAATCGATGAATTGCACAGTGGAAAAGCAAAGTATTCAAGCATCTTTAATTATCCGGCCTTGAATTGGGCTGATATCGGTGCAATCGGTTGGCTGGTGGATGGAGCAGCGATCATGAATCAAATTCAATTGTGCCGGACAAGTTACGGACCATACTCCAGAGGAATGATCAGGATTTGTAAAGAAGAGAGTTTTCACCAGCGTCAAGGTTACGATATTTTAGTGCACATGTGCAGAGGAACGGAAATTCAAAAGCAAATGGCCCAGGATGCTATGAATCGCTGGTGGTGGCCAAGTTTAATGATGTTCGGTCCAAACGACTCGGATTCAGTACATTCTGCTCAAAGCATGAAGTGGCGAATCAAAAGAGCCAGCAATGATGAGTTGCGACAGCGGTTTGTGGACATGACGGTCCCTCAGGCTGAGCTGATCGGATTAAAAGTTCCCGATCCGGATTTAAAGTGGAATGCTGATCGGAAATCGTATGATTTTGGTCCCATCAACTGGGAAGAATTTTGGAATGTCGTCAAAGGCCATGGTCCGTGCAATAAGCAAAGGCTGGAGCACCGGATTGCTGCTCATGAAAATGGTAAATGGGTAAGGGAGGCGGCCATTGCATATGCAGAAAAGAAACGCAATCGTACGGTTCAGTGAAACTCAAATGACTGATTTGGGTTCGAATGAATTTTTACATTGAAATGGATAACATGTGCATTCCCCAGTATGTTTAATTTATATGTATTTTGATAAATAACTAACAAATGTTAGTATTTTTTTAAAAAAAACTAGTAACTAATGAAAGATTGGCCGTTGTATGAAGTGTTTATCCGATCTAAAGCAGGATTGAACCATAAACATGTAGGTAGTCTGCATGCCACTGACCCAAAAATGGCGATA
>WBZV01000183.1_pt1 | contig 42756 bp, 33 predicted proteins | sample 5204221 | NCBI WGS metagenome assembly WBZV01 (sample SAMN12344360, study PRJNA552823) | activated sludge metagenome | biome: Activated sludge suspended growth; feature: Nitrification reactor; material: Wastewater; isolation source: activated sludge from nitrification reactor of wastewater...
TCGAGGCTGCCGCGCACGTCGAGGCGGGCCGGGTCAATGACGGTGACGCCGGCGTCGGTGAGGCGGCGGGCGATGTTGCGCTGGTGGATGCGTTCGAGTTCGGCGAGCTGGGTCTTGTTGTTGACGCCGAGGGTTTCCTCGAAGGCGTCGGGCTGGGTGGTGACCACGTCCAGGCCGTCGGCCACCGCCATGGCGATGATATCGGTGAGGTAGTACTCGCCCTGAGCGTTGTCGTTTTTCAAGTTGCCCAGCCACTGGCGCAGGCAGGTGACCGGGGCGGCGAGGATGCCGGTGTTCACTTCCTGCACCTGGCGCTCGTCGGGGGTGGCGTCCTTCTCTTCGACGATGCGGGTGACCTTGCCGGCACCATCGCGCAGGATGCGGCCATAGCCGGTGGGGTTGTCCATGGACACGGTGAGGAGGGCCAGGGCGGTATCGCTGGCGGCGGCCATCAGGCGCTGCAGGGTGGGCACGCCGATCAGGGGCACGTCGCCGTAGAGGATCAGGGCGGTGTCGCCGTCTTCCACTAGGGGCATGGCCTGCTGCACTGCGTGGCCGGTGCCCTGGGGCGGGTCCTGGCGGGCCCAGGCCAGGTCGGGGGCATCAAGGGCTTCGCGCACCACTTCGCCACCGTGGCCATACACCACCACGATGCGCCGCGCTTCAAGGGTGCGGGCGGTATCCAGCACGTGGGCCAGCATGGGCTTGGCAGCAAGGGGCTGCAAAACCTTGGGCAGCACCGAACGCATGCGCTTGCCTTGGCCAGCGGCCAGTACGATCACTTCCATGGATGCTTGGGGGCGGGATGACGATGCCACAAATTCTAGCATGGTGGATTTTGGCGCCTTCGCGGAGCAGTTCTCGAATTACATACCGCCACAAAACCCCTGCGGGTGATGCATTGCAACATTCTTTTGATCTAATGCTAAAGTTCCCGCGAGGCATTTCCGTAGAATGGCCGATGCTGCAGTGCAACCTCAGGACACACCATGACAAGCCAAGCCCACGATTTCATCCAGAACCGGACCTTTGACGAAATCGCCGTGGGCGATTCCGCGCTCCTGGTCCGCACCCTGCGCCCCGAAGACATCCACCTTTTTGCGGTGATGTCGGGCGACGTCAACCCCACCCATGTGGATCCGGAGTTTGCCCGCTCCAGCCAGTTCCGCGAGGTGGTGGGGCACTCCATGTGGGGCAGCGTGCTGATTTCCTCCATTCTCGGCACGGAGTTTCCGGGGCCGGGCACCGTCTATGTGGGCCAGACCCTCAAGTTCTGGCGGCCCATCACCATTGGCGACACCCTCACCGTCACCATCACCTGTACCCAGCGCTTCGAGCACAACCACCATCTGCTGCTCGATTGCCAGTGCGTCAACCAGGACGGGCTGAAGGTCATCGACGGCACGGCGGAGGTGATGGCGCCCACCCAGAAGATCAAGCGCCCGCGCATGGCCCTGCCGGAGGTCACCATCTCCGACCGCCAGCAGCGCTACCTCCATGTGCTCGAGATGACCAAGGGCATGGAGCCCATTCCCATTGCGGTGGCCCACCCCTGCGATACCGAATCCCTGCGCGGCCCCATCCAGGCGCGCGATGCGGGGCTGGTGATTCCGGTGCTGGTCGGCCCCGAAAGCAAGATACGCGAGGTGGCGGCCCAGAATGGCATCGATCTGCGCGGCGTGCGCATCATTGACGTACCCCACAGCCACGCCTCCGCCGAAACCGCAGTGCGCCTTGCCCGCAACGGCGAGGTGGAAGCCCTGATGAAGGGCTCGCTGCATACCGACGAGCTGATGAGCGAGGTGGTTTCCAAGGAAACCGGGCTGCGCACGGCGCGGCGCCTGTCCCACGTGTTCATGGCCGACGTGCCGACCTACCCCCATCCGCTGCTGATCACCGACGCCGCCATCAACATCGAACCGACCCTGGCCGACAAGGTGCATATCATCCAGAACGCCATCGAACTGGCGATCATGATGGGCGTGCCCGAACCCAAGGTGGCCATCCTGTCGGCGGTGGAAACGGTCAACGAGAAGATCCGCTCGACCCTTGATGCCGCCGCCCTGTGCAAGATGGCCGACCGGGGCCAGATCAAGGGGGGCCTGCTGGATGGCCCGCTGGCCTTCGACAATGCCGTGTCCCTGGTGGCTGCCAAGACCAAGGGCATCCGCTCGGCCGTGGCCGGTCAGGCCGACATCCTGGTGGTGCCCGATCTCGAGTCGGGCAACATGGTGGCCAAACAGCTCGAATACCTTGCCGACGCCCTGATGGCCGGCGTGGTGCTGGGCGCCCGTGTCCCCATCGTGCTCACCAGCCGTGCCGATACCGCCGAAACAAGAACCGCCTCCTGTGCCATTGCACAGTTGATGGCCCACAAGCGTCGCCAGGGAGTCCGTCTATGAAAGCAGTCCTGATCCTCAACGCAGGGTCTTCGAGCCTGAAGTTTGCCCTTTTTCCCATGACACCGCGTCTGGCCGACACGCCGCGCCTGTCGGGCCAGGTGGAGGGCATCGGCGCCGAGCCGCTGATGCACGCCAAGGACACCCTCACCGGCGAGCGCTTTACCGAGGCGCTCAGCGTGCCCGAGGGCACCGACCAGAATGGCCAGCACCGTCTGGCCCTGGAGTTCATCTTCGGCTGGATCAACCGCCACAGCCCGGGGGTGGACATCGTCGCCGCCGGCCATCGCATCGTGCATGGGGGCGATCACTATGGCGCGCCGGTGATCCTGACGCCCGAAGTGGTCACCGAGCTTGAAACCCTGATCCCGCTGGCTCCCCTGCACCAACCCCACAATCTGCGCGCCATCAAGCTGCTCTTCGGGTTGATGCCCAACGTGCGCCAGGTGGGCTGCTTCGATACCGCCTTCCACCGCACCCGCCTGCCGGTGGCAAGCCGCTTCCCCATCCCCCGCGCGCTGACCAACGAGGGCATCAAGCGCTACGGCTTTCACGGCCTGTCCTACGAATTCGTGTCGCGCCAATTGCCCGACCTGCTGGGTGAGGAAAAATCCCGCGGCCCCATCGTGGTGGCCCACCTGGGCAACGGCGCCAGCATGTGCGCCCTGCGGGATGGCCAGTCCCGCGACACCAGCATGGGCTTCACCGCCGTGGATGGCCTGATGATGGGCACTCGCACGGGCAGCCTGGACCCCGGCGTGATCCTGCACCTGGTGGAGCAAAAGGGAATGGATGCCAAGTCCCTGAGCAATCTGCTCTACAAACAGTCAGGCCTGCTTGGCGTATCCGGCATCAGCCAGGACATGCGGGCGCTGCTGGAATCGGATGAGGAATCGGCCAAGGAAGCCATCGAACTGTTCTGCTACCGTGCGGCCTGCATGATCGGCCAGCTCACCATGGCAGCCGGCGGTCTCGACGCGCTGGTATTCACCGGTGGCATCGGTGAGCACGCGGCGCCGGTACGCGCCCGCATCGCCGAGTGGCTGGCCTGGACGGGGCTGTCCCTCTACCCTGCCGCCAACGAACGCCACGCCACCCGCATCCATGCCCGGGACAGCAAGATCGAAGTCCTGGTGGTGCCCACCAACGAGGAATGGATGATCGGCCACCACGCGGTGAATCTGCTGGGCCTGTAAGGGCGTACCGGTAAAGGGGTGGCCGAAGCCGCCCCTGCAGCCCTTCCCGGATGGCAGTACCTGTAAAACGAAAAAGCCCGCAATTGCGGGCTTTTTCGTGGAGCGGTGCTTGCCTCAGCGCGGCAGGACGCTGCTGCCCATCAGGAAGGTGTCCACCTCGCGGGCGGCCTGACGGCCTTCGCGGATGGCCCACACCACCAGGGACTGACCACGGCGCACGTCACCTGCGGCAAAGACCTTGGCCACGTTGGTGGCGTAGCAGCCTTCGCCGTCAGTAGTGGCCTTGGCATTGCGGCGGGCATCCTTGTCGACACCAAAGGCTTCCAGCAGGGAAGCCACCGGATTGGTGAAGCCCATGGCAAACAGCACCAGGTCAGCCGGCAGCTCGCGCTCGGAGCCCGGGACTTCGGACGGCTTGCCGTCCTTCCACTCGAGTTCGACGGTACGCAGGGCCTTGACCTTGCCGTTTTCACCGATGAATTCCTTGGTGGACACGGCAAACTCGCGCTGGCAGCCTTCGTCGTGGGAGGAGGAGGTGCGCAGCTTGATCGGCCAGTAGGGCCAGGTCAGGGGGCGGTTCTCTTCCTTCGGCGGCTCGGGCATCACTTCAAACTGGGTCACGGACGCTGCACCGTGACGGTTGGAGGTACCCACGCAGTCGGAACCGGTATCGCCGCCACCAATCACGATGACGTGCTTGCCGGTGGCGGAGATGGGGTTCTTGTCGTCGCCGGCCACTTCCTTGTTCTGGGGCACCAGCAGCTCGAGGGCGAAATGGATGCCCGCCAGCTCGCGGCCAGGAACGGGCAGGTCGCGGGGCACTTCGGAACCGGCAGCCAGGATCACTGCATCGAACTCGGACTTGAGCTGATCGGCGGTCACCACTTCCACGGCGTCATCGTTGATGCCGGTGACGCCCGGTTTGGTGCCGACACAGACCTTGGTGCGGAAGGTGACGCCTTCGGCTTCCATCTGCGCAACACGACGGTCGATGTGGGACTTCTCCATCTTGAAGTCGGGGATGCCGTAACGCAGCAGGCCGCCGATGCGGGAGCTCTTCTCGAAGACGGTGACATCGTGGCCGACGCGGGCCAGCTGCTGGGCCGCGGCCAGACCGGCCGGGCCGGAGCCGACGACGGCGACCTTCTTGCCGGTCTTGGTGGTGGGCGGTTGGGGCACAACCCAGCCGTTCTCCCAGGCCTTGTCGATGATGGCGTGCTCGATGGACTTGATGCCCACCGCGTCGGTGTTGATGTTCAGCGTGCAGGCGGCCTCGCACGGGGCGGGGCAGATCCGGCCGGTGAAATCCGGGAAGTTGTTGGTGGAGTGCAGGACTGCGATGGCCTCCTGCCAGTTGCCACGGAACACCAGGTCATTCCAGTCGGGAATGATGTTGTTCACCGGACAGCCGTTGTTGCAGAAGGGCACGCCACAGTCCATGCAGCGGGCGCCCTGCTTGGCGGCCTCGTCGTCGCTCAGGTGATCGACGAACTCCTTGTAGTGCTTGAGACGCTGCTCGACCGGGGCGTAGGCCTCGGAAAGACGCTGGTACTCGAGAAACCCAGTTGGCTTGCCCATGTTACGCGGCCTCCAGTTCTTTCTGTTGTTGCGCGGCCATCTCGGCCAGCGCGCGACGGTATTCGTGCGGCATCACCTTGACGAACTTGGCCCGGTAGGTGGGCCAGTCGGAAAGGATGGACTTGGCGCGTTCGCTGCCGGTGTGGGTGGCGTGGCGCTCGACCAGCATCTTGAGCAGGGCTTCATCGGCCATGCCCAGGTGACGCACATCGACGCGACCGTGGGACTCGAGATCATCGCCGGACTCGGAACCCTTGCGGGCTTCGATTTCTTCCTCGACCGGCTCCAGGGCCACCTGGGCCATGTTGCAGCGGGACTCGAAAGTGCCCTCTTCATCGAACACGTAGGCCACACCACCGGACATGCCCGCAGCGAAGTTGCGGCCGGTCATGCCGAGCACCACCACAGTGCCGCCGGTCATGTATTCGCAACCATGGTCGCCCACGCCTTCAACAACCGTGGTGGCGCCGGAGTTGCGCACGGCGAAACGCTCGCCGCCGACACCCGCGAAGTAGGCTTCACCTTCGGTGGCACCGTAGAGCACAGTGTTGCCGATGATGATGTTGCTCGGCGTATCGCCACGGAAACCGGCCGCCGGACGCACGATGATGCGGCCACCGGACAGGCCCTTGCCCACGTAGTCGTTGCCTTCACCCACCAGTTCGAGGGTCAGGCCGCGGGACAGGAAGGCCCCGAAGCTCTGGCCAGCCGTACCGTTGAGGCGGATATGGACGGTGTCGTCGGGCAGGCCGGCGTGACCGTACTTGGCCGCGAAACGCCCGGACAGCATGGCGCCGACGGTGCGGTTGATGTTGCGCACGGGGATCTCGAAGGAGACCTTTTCGCCGTTCTCGAGGGCCGGCTTGGCCAGCTCGATGAGCTTGTTGTCCAGCGCCTTGGCCAGGTTGTGGTCCTGGGTTTCGGTGTGGATGCGCGGCACATCGGCGGGCACGTTGGGCATGTGGAAGATGCGGCTGTAGTCCAGGCCGCGGGCCTTCCAGTGCTCGATGCCGGCACGCATGTCGAGGAGGTCGGCGCGGCCGATCAGGTCGTCGAACTTGCGCACGCCCAGTTGGGCCATCAGCTCGCGGACTTCTTCGGCGATGAAGAAGAAGAAGTTGACCACGTGCTCGGGCTGACCGGAGAAGCGCTTGCGCAGGGTCGGATCCTGCGTGGCCACGCCCACCGGGCAGGTGTTGAGGTGGCACTTGCGCATCATGATGCAGCCTTCGACCACCAGCGGGGCGGTGGCGAAGCCGAATTCATCCGCACCCAGCAGGGCACCGATGACCACGTCGCGACCGGTCTTGATCTGGCCATCCACCTGCACACGGATACGGCTGCGCAGACGGTTGAGGACCAGGGTCTGCTGGGTTTCGGCCAGGCCGAGCTCCCAAGGCGAACCGGCGTGCTTGATGGAGGACCAGGGCGAGGCACCGGTGCCACCGTCGTGACCGGCGATCACCACGTGGTCGGCCTTGGCCTTGGCCACACCGGCCGCCACGGTACCCACACCGACTTCGGACACCAGCTTGACGGAGATGTCCGCCACCGGGTTGGTGTTCTTCAGATCGTGGATCAGCTGCGCCAGATCTTCGATGGAGTAGATGTCGTGGTGCGGCGGGGGCGAAATCAGGCCGACGCCGGGCACCGAGTGACGCAGGAAACCGATGTACTCGGAGACCTTGTGACCGGGCAGCTGACCGCCCTCACCGGGCTTGGCGCCCTGGGCCATCTTGATCTGGATCTGGTCGGCGTTGACCAGGTACTCGGTGGTGACACCGAAACGGCCGGACGCCACCTGCTTGATCGATGAACGCAGGCTGTCGCCGGCCTGCAGTTGCAGGTCACGCTCGATACGGCTGGCACCGATGATCTCGGACAGCTTGGTCGGCTCGGAGATGGGGATGAAGCGCTTGGGGTCCTCACCACCTTCACCGGTATTCGACTTGCCGCCGATGCGGTTCATGGCGATGGCCAGCGTGGTGTGGGCTTCGGTGGAGATGGAGCCCAGGGACATGGCGCCAGTGGCAAAGCGCTTGACGATCTCCTTGGCGGGTTCGACCTCTTCCAGCGCCACCGGAGCACCGGCGGGCTTGAGTTCGAACAGGCCGCGCAGGGTCATGTGGCGCTTGCTCTGATCATTGATGATCTTGGCGTATTCCTTGTAGGTGTCGAACTTGCCGGAGCGGGTGGAGTGCTGCAGCTTGGCAATGGCGTCCGGCGTCCACATGTGCTCGTCGCCACGGATGCGGTAGGCGTACTCACCACCGGCGTCGAGCATGCTGGCCAGCACCGGGTCGGCACTGAAGGCCTGCTGGTGGAGACGGATGGCCTCTTCCATGACCTCGAACACACCGATGCCCTCAACCTGCGAGGAGGTGCCGGTGAAGTACTTCTCGACCAGACCCTTCTGCAGGCCGATGGCCTCGAAGATCTGCGCGCCGGTGTAGGACATGAAGGTGGAGATGCCCATCTTGGACATGACCTTCATGAGACCCTTGCCGACGCCCTTGATGAAGTGCTTGGTGTACTTCTCGGCGGTTTCAGCATCGCCACCGGCGATCTGGGCCAGGGTTTCGAGGGCCAGATAGGGGTGGACGGCTTCGGCGCCGTAGCCGGCCAGCACGGCGAAGTGGTGGGTTTCCCGGGCGGAGCCGGTTTCCACGACCAGGCCGGTGCGGGTGCGCAGACCCTTGCCGACGAGGTGCTGGTGAACTGCGGAGGTGGCGAGCAGCGCCGGGATGGCCACATGGAGCGCATCCACCTTGCGGTCGGACACGATCAAGATGTTGGAGCCATTGAGCACCGCGTTCTCGGCTTCGGCGCAGAGGGAGGCGAGGCGGGCTTCGACACCTTCCTTGCCCCAGGCCAGCGGGTAGCAGATGTCCAGTTCGGCCGAACGGAACTTGTTTTCGGTGTAACGGGCGATCTCCCGCAGCTTCGCCATGTCGGCGAAGGTCAGCACCGGCTGGGGAACTTCAAGACGGTACGGGGGGTTGATCTCGTTGATGCCGAGCAGGTTGGGACGCGGGCCGACGAAGGACACCAGCGACATGACCAGTTGTTCGCGGATCGGGTCGATCGGCGGATTGGTCACCTGGGCGAAAAGCTGGCGGAAGTAGTTGTAGATCGGCTTGGACTTGGCGGACAGCACGGCCAGCGGGCTGTCGTTGCCCATGGAGCCGGTGGACTCTTCACCACTCTTGGCCATCGGCTCAAGGATGAACTTGATGTCTTCCTGGGTGTAGCCGAAGGCCTGCTGACGATCCAGCAGCGAGGCGGCGCATTCGGGAGCCGCAACGCTCTCGGGCTCGGCACAGGTGTCGAGGCGGATGTTGATGCGGCTGATCCACTCCTGGTAGGGCTTGGCGGCGGCGAGGGAATCCTTGATTTCCTTGTCGTCGATGATGCGGCCCTGCTCCATGTCGATCAGGAACATCTTGCCGGGTTGCAGACGCCACTTCTTGACGATCTTCTCGTCGGGAATGGGCAGCACGCCGGACTCGGAGGCCATGACCACGTAGTCGTCGTCGGTGACGAAGTAGCGGGCGGGGCGCAGGCCGTTACGGTCGAGGGTGGCACCGATCTGGCGGCCGTCGGTGAAGGCAACGGCCGCGGGGCCATCCCACGGCTCCATCATGGCAGCGTGGTATTCGTAGAAGGCGCGGCGCTTCTGATCCATGAGGGTGTGGGATTCCCAGGCTTCGGGAATCATCATCATCATGGCGTGGGCCAGGGAGTAACCGCTCATCACCAGCAGCTCGAGGGCGTTGTCGAAGGACGCCGAATCGGACTGCCCCGGGTAGATCAAGGGCCACAGCTTCTGCAGATCGTCGCCGAGCAGCGGGGAGTGGGTACCCTTCTCACGGGCACGCATCCAGTTGTAGTTGCCGCGCACGGTGTTGATTTCGCCGTTGTGGGCGATGTAGCGGAACGGATGGGCGAGATGCCAGGTGGGGAAGGTATTGGTGGAGAAGCGCTGATGCACCAGGGCAAGCGCGGAGACGCAGCGCGGATCCTGGAGATCGAGATAGTACTGGCCGACCTGATCGGCAAGCAGCAGACCCTTGTAGTTGATGGTCCGCGCCGACATGGACGGGGTGTAGAACTCTTTGGAGTGCTTGAGCTTGAGGCTGCCGATGGCATTGGCTGCACGGCGGCGGATCACGTACAGCTTGCGCTCGAGGGCCTCGGTGACCATCACGTCGGGGCCGCGACCAATGAAGACCTGGCGGATCACCGGTTCCTTGGCCTTGACGGTGGGCGACATGGGCATGGCCGGATCGGTGGGCACGTCACGCCAGCCGAGGACCACCTGCCCTTCGGCACGGGCAGCACGCTCGATCTCGTCCTGACAGGCGAGACGGGAGGCGTGTTCCTTCGGCAGGAAGACCATGCCGACACCGTAGTCACCGGCGGGCGGCAGCGTCACGCCCTGCTTGGCCATCTCTTCGCGGAAAAGGGTATCCGGAATCTGGATCAGGATACCGGCACCATCGCCCTGCAGCGGATCGGCGCCCACAGCACCCCGGTGATCCAGGTTCTTGAGGATCTCGAGACCTTGATTGACGATCTCGTGAGTTCGGTTGCCCTTGATATGTGCGATGAAGCCGACACCACAGGCGTCATGTTCGTTGGCTGGGTCGTAAAGACCCTGCTCCAGGGGAAGATCCATCTTGTTTTTCCTCGACACAACACACACCGGTGCCTGCATTCCTGCGGCACCGGACATTCAAACTGCGGAAAGTCGCCCCGTCCGAACCGTGAAAAAGCCGGCGGATGCTGGCCGGCCGGCTACGCTCGATCCCGACGAGGAGACCGTTCAAACACATTGGGCGAGGGTCGAATATACCGCCGCAGGTGCCCGTTCTTCAAGGAATTTTTGCGCCGCCGCATGGCGGCACCGGCTCAATGGATCTCGCCGACGGCAAACAGGCGTCGGTGCTCGCGCATCGCGTAGCGATCAGTCATTCCGGCAATGTAGTCGGCAATGGCACGCGGCTGGTCGACCCGGGCCATCAACTGGTATTGGGGCGGCAGCAGGCGGGGGTCGTTCATGAACGCCCCGAAGAGGTCCTGGATGATGCGCCGGGCCTTGTCGGTCATGCGCAGGACCTGGTAGTGGTGATAGAGGTTTTCCCGCAGGAAAGTCTTCAGGACACGCAAATCGGGCAGGAGCTCGGCGCTGTAGGAAACGAGCCGGGGCGCCGCCCGCACGTCATCAAGGGAGACAACCCCGGCGGCTGCGATATTGCGGCAGGTCTGCTCGATCAGGTCGACCGCCATCATGTTCACCATCCGCCGGATGGTCTCATGGATCAAGCGCCGACCTCCGATTCCCGGATAAGTGGCCTCTACGAGCTGGCGCTTGTGGGCGAAGATCGGGACCGCCTCGAGTTGTTCAAGGGAGATCAGGCCGGAGCGCAGGCCATCGTCCACATCGTGGTTGTTGTAGGCGATCTCGTCGGCCAGATTGGCCAGCTGGGCTTCGAGGGAGGGCTGGCGGCCTTCGAGGAAGCGCCGCCCGACGTCACCGAGCAATTCGGCGTTCTTCGGCGAGCAGTGCTTCAGAATCCCTTCCCGGGTTTCGTGCATGAGGTTGAGACCGTTGAACTCGGCATAGCTTTCCTCGAGGAGGTCTACGGTCCGGAGGGACTGGAGATTGTGCTCGAAGCCCCCGAAATCCTTCATGCAGGCGTTGAGTGCTTCCTGGCCGGCGTGGCCGAAAGGGGTATGCCCGAGGTCATGGGAAAGGGCCACGGCCTCTGCCAGATCCTCGTTGAGGTGCAGGGCGCGGGCAATGGAGCGGGTGATCTGAGCGACTTCGATGCTGTGGGTCAGGCGGGTGCGGAACAGATCGCCCTCATGGTTCACGAAGACCTGGGTCTTGTACTCGAGCCGCCGAAACGCGGTGCAATGGACGATCCTGTCCCGGTCGCGCTGAAACTCGCCGCGGGCGGTCGGCGGAGGCTCTGCAAGCTGGCGGCCCCGGCTGTTGGCCTCGGTGACTGCGTAGGGCGCCAGCTGAGTCATGGGGCCGCCCGGGCTAAGCGCAGCATGCTTCGATGCTGGCGCGGATCTGGGCCGAAGTCGCTTCGGCACTGATCACCGCACGACCAAGCCCCTTCAGGAGCACGAGCCGGAGGGTGCCGTCCGACACCTTTTTGTCATGGGCCATGAGTTCCAGGTAGCGATCAGCGCCAAGCGCCGGTCCGATCACGGGTAGCCCTGCCCTCTCGTGGATGAGCTTGACCCGCGCCACTTCATCGTCGGTGAGCCAGCCGAGTCTCCGGGAGAGATCGGCGGCCATGATGGTGCCCGCGGCGACGGCCTCGCCATGCAGCCACTGACCGTAACCAAGACCGGTTTCGATGGCATGACCGAAGGTGTGGCCCAAGTTGAGCGTTGCGCGCTCGCCCTGCTCGGTTTCGTCGGCGGCGACGACCTCGGCCTTGTTGCGGCAGGAGCGTTCGACGGCCTCTGCGAGCGCCTCCGGATCCCGCGCCAGCAGGCGGTCAAGATGGGCTTCGATCCATTCGAGAAAGGGCAGATCCCGGATCAGGCCATACTTGATGACCTCGGCAAGCCCTGCCTTGAGCTCGCGATCCGGCAGGGTATCGAGAACCGTCGTGTCGGCCAGGACCAGCTTTGGCTGGTAGAAGGCGCCGATCATGTTCTTCCCTAGGGGGTGATTGATGGCGGTCTTGCCTCCGACCGAGGAATCCACCTGGGACAACAGTGTGGTGGGAACCTGTATGAAGGGCACACCCCGCTGATAGGTCGCCGCGGCAAACCCCACCATGTCTCCCACCACGCCGCCACCCAGGGCGATCAGGGTGGTACTCCGGTCGCAACGCGCGGCCAGGAGTGCATCGAAGATGAGGTTGAGGGTTGGCCAGTCCTTGTGCGCTTCGCCGTCCGGCAGCACGATCTCAGTCACCTGGAGACCCTGGGCGCGCAGGCCGGCGACAAAGGGATCCAGATAGAGCGGTCCGACCACGTCATTGGTGACAACGGCCACCCGCCGGGCCTTCAGGTAGGGCAGGATGAGGGCGGGATCGGAAACAAGCCCGGCACCGATCCGGATCGGATAGGTGCGCTCCGCCAACTCGACATTCAGTGTTCGCATAGGGTCTGCAGTTCTTTCTCGATCATCCGGACCATGGCATGGGGTGTTCCCCGTCCACCCTCGACGATGATGTGGGCCACTTCCCGGTAGAGGGGGTCGCGAGCGGCATGAAGCTGCTGCAGCCGGCCCCGGGGGTCCGGAACCTGCAACAGGGGGCGGCTGCGGTCGTGACGGGTACGCTCCCAAAGGATGTGGGGAGGCACGTTGAGGTAAATCACGACACCCCGCCCGGACATCAGCTGCCTGTTGACAGGGCTGATCACGGCGCCTCCGCCCGTGGCGAGCACCAACCCGGACTCCTGGGTCAGTGCATCGAGGGTGCAGGTTTCCCTTTTCCGGAAACCGTCTTCCCCTTCGATCTCGAAGATCGTCGGGATTTTGACGCCTGTGCGCAGTTCAATCTCGTGATCGCTGTCAACGAAGCGCAGGCCGAGGCGCTTGGCAAGCTCGCGCCCCACGGTCGTCTTGCCAGAGCCGGGCATACCGACGAGAACGATACATTTCGGCTGATTCATGCCCCGCCCCAATGGACCGGGGCTCGACCAGAAACCCCGGAACAACCATCAATTGATCGAAAGATTGAAGCCGCTCACGCTCCCGCTGGGAGAGGTCACGGTGACGCCAATGCTACCCGTCAAACGCGATGTGCACTTGGAACCTTCGACGACCACGGTATGGAAGGTGCCACCCGGCGCATTGGTGTTCGACACCGTGTTGGACCCGGGCGGGAAGGACACCGTCGCCTTGACCGTCTCACCCGTATCGTTGGTGTAGGTCACGTTGGACGTTGCGGTGAGCGCTGCACCTGCAGGCATCGGGTTGTTGTTGGCGTCGGGCATACGGAATGTGAAGGAAGCCGTACAGACCTGGGGCACCGAAGTGGGGAAGGTGAATGACGACGGCGTGACCGTGCCGACGATATGGCTCGACAACACCACCACCTGGGTGCGGCGGACATGGGCAGTCCCCCAGACCCCATTACAGGTTCCGGCTTTGTACGGGGCGTTGGAGTAACGACCATCGGAAGGATAAGCCGGGCAGGCCGTGGTGTTGGATGCACTGAACTGGATCTCCCGCTCACCCGAGCCCCACGTCTGGTTTTCGGTGTTATCCACAAAGGCATCACCCAGATCACGGAAGACTTCACCCGCGTCGTAGAGGTTGTTCTGGTTCAGATCATCGAAGCTCTCTTCACCCTGGGCGTACGCCAGCACGGTGACCCGACCGGCGGTGACGGCAAAGGTGGATGGCTCACTATCGACGCGCGGACGGAACTCGCCACTGGTGATGGTTACGCTGCAAGCGCCGGAGGCCGTGACGCAGGACGGCTGGATGCCTGCCCCTTCACTGATGAAGTTGATGACCGTGCCATCAGCAACGGGGTTGCCCAGTCGATCAAACGCATGCACGGTGGCGTTCGTGGTCGTGCCGTCCCGATTCCAGCCCTCGATATTGAAGGTGCCGAGGGACAGGGAGAAACGATCCTGGGTCGGCCGGCCCGTGGAGATGGTGAGGTTGGTCGACAGGGTGACAATCGTCGGATCATCCACCAGGGTGGCGATCACCCACACGGGGGTGGGTACCGACCCGGCAGATACCGTCACACTGACCAGCCCCGACGCGTCGGAGGTGGCCTGCACGGTGCCGGAAGCCTGATTGTTGAGCTTGATGCCACCCACGCGGGTGGAAAGATCGAAGCTGACGGCCTTGGAGGCCACCGGATTGTTGGTGCTATCCACCACCTTGAAGGTGACGACCGAGCTGGAAGAGAGCCCGGCGCCCCCCGTGCCGGAAAGGGCCATCGTGGAGGGGTTGGCCGACACATAGCCGATGTTGGATGCCTTGGGCGCAGCCACGTTGATGGTGGTCTGGGCGGAGGTACCCTGAACCGATGCGGTGATGATGTCGGACCCGGCACAGCCCTTGTCGGTATAGGTGGCCGTGGCGACGCCATTCACGGTAGCAACACTCTTGGTGATACTGGCCTTGCCGCTATTGTCGCAACCCGAGGAGAAACTCACGGTGAGCGGTGTCATCGTCAAGGCGCCATTGAAGAACACCTGGACCGAAACAGAGGTGCTGCCGTAAGCACTCAATGCACTGGCATTCGCGCTGAGATTGGACAGGGTCACAGAGCCGGGGCTGACACTGTAGGCGATCTTCTGGGTTACCGAGGTGCCGTCCACGTCCACGGTGGCGGTGACTTCCGCTGCGCCACTGGAGGCCAGATCTGCCGCCAGCAGGGTGATGGAGGTCAGGCCATTGGCGTCGGTGAGGCGCGTGCCGGAAGTCGGTTCAAAGACGGCAAGAGACGAATTGGTGGTGAAAGTGACCACCCGGTTCGCCAACGGCACCCCTTTGGCCGAGACCAGCAAGGCGCGAACGGTCAGCGGCTTGCCCGACGTCAGATTGTTGGTGGCCACGCCCGTTCCGGCATCCACCAATGTCATGGTGATCTTCGGCGTCTGCGTGGTGCCACTGTCGGTATCCGTTCCCGTACAGGTCAGGAAACCCCCAGGACAGCTGGTTGAGTCATCACCGCCACCGCCGCCGCCGCCGCAGCTGACGAGAGCAAACGCAATCAGGGTGGAGCCAAGGAGCCGGGCACGGGAGCGGACGGCCGCTGAGAGAAAATCACGCATTGAAAAATCCATTCAGGCCAGTGGTCAGCGCAAACCTAGCTGATCGTTGATGATGCGGGGCGTAATGAAGATGAGCAGTTCGGTCTTGTTGTCGGTCCGCTCGTTGCTGCGGAACAGGTAACCGAGCACGGGGATGTCACCCAGGAGCGGAATCTTAACCGTATTGTTGGACACATCCTGCGTGTAGATCCCGCCAATCACGATGGTTCCACCATTCTCCACCACGACTTCGGTCTTCACATGCTTGGTATCGATGGGGACATTGCCGTTCGCCACCGGACGATCATAGCGTGGCTGGTCCTTGTTGACCTCGATGCTCATCATCACCTTGCCGTCAGGAGTGATCTGCGGCTTGACCTTGAGCGCCAGGTTGGCCTTCTTGAAGGACACCGTCGGCGCAGTTGTTCCACCACCCTGGGTCTGGAAGGGCACTTCGGTACCCTGCTCGATGATCGCCTCGACCTTGTCGGCTGTCATCACGCGGGGCCGGGAGACGACCTTGCCTCGGCCATCAGCTTCGAGAGCCGAGACTTCCATGTCGATGAAGCGGGTGGCCGCACTGTTCCAGAGGGCCAGTGAGAACGCGCCCGCCTGCTTGCCGTTGATGGTCGAGGCAGGCAGGTTGACCGCCAGGGAATCGGTGAAGTTGGGCACCGTGGATATCTGTCCCGCCTGGTAACCCGTCGACGTCAGGGAGCCCGATCCGAACGTGTTGCGGTAGACAGAGACACCACCATCGGTCTTGCCGAGCAGACCGCCGGTCTTGGCGCCGAAGCCGAGCCTCACCCCGAGGTTGCGGGTGAAGGTATCGGTCGCCTCGACGATTTGCGCTTCGATCAGAACCTGCCGAACCTCCACGTCGATCTCCGCAATGAGCCGGCGCAACTCTTCCAGGCGCGAGGCGACATCGTTGACGAAGATCTTGTTGGAACGCTCGTCGGGCACCACGCTTCCGCGCTTGGACAGCACGCTTTGGTCCTTGCTCTTCAGGAACTCCGCAACGCTCTTGGCCTTGTGGTAGTTGATCTGGAAACTCTCCGTGCGGAGGGGCTCAAGATCGCCGATCTGAGCCTTGGACTCCAGATCGAGCTTCTCGCGCGCAGCAAGCTCGTCGCGGGGAGCGATCCAGATAACGTTGCCGTTCTTGCGCAGATCGAGCCCGCGGGCCTGCAGGATGATGTCCAGAGCCTGATCCCAGGGGACGTCTTTCAAGCGCAGGGTCAGGTTGCCCTGGACGGAATCGCTGGTGATGATGTTGAAATTGGTGAAATCGGCAATCACCTGGAGCACCGAGCGCACGTCAATGTTCTGGAAGTTGAGAGACAGCTTCTCTCCACCAAAACGTGCCTTGCCTGCCCCCTGCACCAGCTTGTTCGGGTCTTCCTTGACCGGCTTCACTTCAAGCACGAACTGATTGTCGCTCTGGTAGGCGTTGTGCTCCCACTGACCACGGGGCGTTACGGTCATGCGCACGTTCCCCCCCTGGGCCTGGGTGACCACAGAGGACACGGGGGTACCGAAATCCACCACATCGAGCTTGCGGCGAAGCTGCTCGGGGACATCCGTCTTGAGGAAGTCGACAATCAGGCTGGTGCCTTGCTGACGAATATCGATGCCGGCATTGGGATCAGACAGATCGACGATCAGACGCCCCTCGCCATCCTTTCCGCGGCGGAAATTCACGTCACGGATGGCGTGCTTCTCGTTCGGGCCGGAAGCCGCCGGTGCGAATTGGGTTGATTGGGGAACCATCCCGGTGGCTTCCTTGAACGGTCCGGATGCCAGCGTGATGAAGACGTCGCGATCCTCAAGCCGTGTCTCGTAGGGATAGACCCGGGAAAGGTTCAACACCAGCCGGGTTCGATCCCCGACCTGCACGATGTTCACGCTGCGCAGGTCACCGGTGTTGAGAACCTGGCTATTCCGACCGAGTCCGTTTGCGGTATCCGGAAAGTCAAAGGCAATCCGCGCCGGATTGGCCACGCTGAAACTGCCCGGGGCTGCGCTCAGTGGCTGTGCCATGGTCAGCTTGAGAACAATACTGCCCCCCTGCTCGGCAGCAACCATTTTTTCGATCCGGTTGCCGGCGGGCTCGGCAAGCTGAGCGGGCTGAGCGAGCGCCGACGTAGCCGGGGCCATCCATCCCAGTACCGCCACCAAGGCCAATGCGCCCAACGTGAAGCTACAACGTCTCATTTTCATTTCTTCGCCTCCTGAGGCGCCTGCTCCTGCAGTTGCAGCGTGCTGATGCGTTCGGTCCATTCGCCACCGGCATCCTCAACGAGCTCTTTCAAAGTGATTTCAGACTCGGATATGGCAGTGATCTGCCCATAATTCTGCCCGAGATAATTGCCCAGCCTGACCTGATGCAGGGTCTTGTCAGCCGCGACAATGGCGTGGGACTGGCCGCGCTTGATCAAGACACCCACCATCTTCAAGGACTCCAGCGGAAAAGCCTCCAGAGGCTCCTTGCGGCGGTTGGCATCGGGCATGAACATCCCCGATTTCTTGTCAGGCTCAAGCTTGGCGGCCCGGAAGGGATCAGTCCTGGTCGCCCCCTCATAGGTCACTTCCACGGCCTGCTGGATTGGCGGCAGGGGTTTGAGATTGGGCTTGAGATCCTTCGAGGCCTCAGCCATCCAGTGGCGCAGATCGTCCTGCTGGTCGGAACATCCGGAAAGAAGCAGGACGGCGGCCAGCGGAAGCATCAAAGTCAGTCGCATGATCCTCACTTGGCGGCCTTTTCCTTCGCTTTCTCCCTCCGGATCCGGGCGACTTCCTCATCATCCAGATAACGGTAGGTCACGGCTGTGGCATCGAATTTCAGATTACCCTCCTTCTGAGCCTCAATGGCAATGTCGTTGAGGGTCACGATGCGGGGCATCTGGGCCACGTCGCTGACAAACTCACCGAGGTCGTGGTAACTGCCTGTCACACGCACGGCAATCGGCAACTCGGCATAGAAGTCCTTGGAGCCTTCGGCGCCAGGTTTGAACAGCTCGAACTGGAGCCCCCGCCCCAAGCCTGCCTGGTTGATGTCGGCGAGCAGGGACTCTATCTCGGAGCGATTGGGCAGTTGCTTCAGGAGGGCACCGAACTGTCGGTCAATCTCGCTGAGCTGACGGCGGTACTCGGCCAGGTTGACCGCCTGACGTTTTTTGCTCAACCAGTCGTCCTTGAGCGTCTGCTCTTCCCGCTCCCGTGTCTCCAGCATGGTTAGCTGGTCACTCCAATCGAACCACCAACCGCCAACGACGATGGCCAAGAACAGGGCAAAAAGGGTCGCCACCCGCGGCAGCAGGGGCCATTGCCCGGGATCATTGGGATCAAGCCCTCTGAAATCCCGCTGCAAAGACTGCAGATCGAGGGTGCGCAGATTGTTCAACGAGTCCTTGAGGCCCATTACGGCTTCCCTTTCGAGCCCAGGGCGCTCTTGCTGCCAAGCACGTCGGCGTCCGGAGACTTGGCGCGCTCGATATTGACGTTGAGGCTGAACTCACTGACCCGGCGGGTATTGAGCACCGCCGCCTTGACCTCGACAAGGTCAGCCCGCTCCAGGTGGGGAGACGCATCAAGGTTACGCATCAGATTCGACACCCGCGCATTGGACTGGGCAAAGCCGACAAGATTGATTTTCGAGCCCGTCTGCTTGAGGGACTTGAGATAAATGCCTTCGGGCATCTGCCGGGCCAGCTCGTTGAAGATCTGCACGGTTTCCGTCCGGTTGGTCTGCAGCGACTCGATGACCTGCTTGCGTGACAGCAGGGCTTCGGCCTGTTCGCGCAACCCCTTGATCTCGACGATCTCCTTGTCGAGAACGGCAATCTCGTTTTTCAGGAAGGCGTTCTTGGCCTCCTGCCCTTCAACATAGCCGGCGATGATGGTGTGCCCGACGAACCAAACGACCAGTCCAGCCAGGGCAGACACAGCGGCCAGCAGCACGAACTGCTGGCGACGAGCCTTGCGTTTTTCCTCCCGGTGGGGGAGCAGGTTGATGCGGATCACGAATCAAACCTCCGCAAAGCGAGGCCGCAGGCCACGAGGAGGGCCGGTGCATCTGCCGACAGGCTCTTGGGACGGATCTTGGTGCCAAGGCTCATTCGGGCAAACGGATTGGCGATGTGGGTATCGACCTGGGTACGGCCCGACACGGTTTCAGCGAGCCCCGGGATGACAGCACAGCCACCGGCGAGAACGATGTGGTCCACCTGGTTGAACTGGGTCGAGGTAAAGAAGAATTGGAGGGCACGCGACACTTCAAGCGCCAAGGCGTCCATGAAGGGCCGCAACAGGTCCGATTCGTAGCTCTCGGGGAGCGAACCGGTACGCTTGCCGCTCTCGGCCTCCTCAAGGGACATGCCGAAATGGCGCATGATGTCCTGGGTCAGGAGGAAACCACCGAAGGCCTGCTCCCGGGCATACACCTGTACCCCATTACGAAGCACGGATACGTTCATCACATTGGCCCCCGCATCCACGAGGGCAATGATCTTGTCCTGTCCGGCATCGGGCAGATCTGCCTGGACCAGCTCAAACGCGGATAGGGCGGCGTAGGACTCCACGTCCATCACCAGGGCCTTCAGCCCGGCGGCTTCCGCCGCGGCCACCCTGTCCTCCACCTTTTCCTTGCGCGAAGCCGCAATCAGCACCTCGTCCTCGTCAGCACCCGATGCTGCGGGCCCCACCACCTGGAAGTCGAGATTGACCTCATCAAGGGCAAAGGGAATGTACTGATTGGCCTCGGACTCAACCTGAACCTCCAGCTCCTGATCGCGCAGGCCCGCAGGCAGGATGATCTTCTTGGTGATCACCGCGGATGCGGGCAATGCCAGGGCAACGAATTTCGTGTTGGTACCCAGCCTGCGCCAGCCCCGACGAATCGCCTCGGAAACCGCCTCCAGGTTGGCGATGTTACCGTCGGACACGGCGTCCCTGGGCAGGGCTTCGATGGCATAGCGCTCGACCCGGAATCCTCCCCCGGAGACGGCGGCCAACTCGACCATCTTGACCGACGACGACGATATGTCGACACCGATCAGGGGGCGCGCCCCAGGGCTGAGAAAGGATAGGTCGATCACAAAAAGTCCTGAAAATTCTTTACGTTAGGCGCAATTACAACAATCTACTTCAAATCCTAACAACAACCATGACGGGTGTAAAGCAAGTGCCGGTAAAACACCCATTCATGCAACGGGCGTCAAAACGCCCTCGGCTCGTATAATGCGGAACTTCTATCCGCTTCCTGCCACCGACATGCGCTGGGTACTCTACCCTTTCATTGCCCTCCTCGGCCTGATTGCCATAGGCGTTGCGGTCCTTGCCCTCGCCGTGGCGTTCGCCTGGCCCACCCTGCCATCGCTGGAAGCCCTCACCGACTACCACCCGAAGATCCCACTGAGGGTTTATACCGCGGATGGCGAACTGATCGGCGAATACGGCGAGGAGCGCAGAGCCTTCATCCGCATCCAGGATGTCCCCCCGGTCCTCAAGCATGCCATCCTGGCGGCCGAGGATGACCGCTTCTATCAGCATCCCGGCGTCGACTTTGCAGGCATCCTGAGAGCGGCTGGCGCCAATCTGGCCACCGGCAGCAAGCGCCAGGGCTCATCGACGATCACCATGCAGGTGGCACGCAACTTCTTCCTGACCCGGGAGAAGACCTATTCCCGCAAACTTTACGAAGTCCTCCTGGCCTTCAAGATCGAACAGAACCTCACCAAGGACCAGATCCTTGAGGTCTATATCAACCAGATTTTCCTGGGAAGACGCGCCTACGGCTTTGCCGTGGCCTCGCATACCTATTTCGGCAAATCCATCCGGGATCTGAACGTCCCCGAAGCCGCGATGCTTGCCGGCCTGCCCAAAGCGCCCTCCGCCTACAACCCCGTGGTCAACCCCAAGCGCGCCGCCCAGCGCCAGCAGTATGTGCTGCGCCGCATGGCCGAACTCGGCTTCATCAGCGAGGCGGAGCACCGCCAGGCCGTCGAGACGCCACTCAAGGTGGTCAGCAGCTCGGCGGATCTCGGTGGCAGTGCCGACTACATTGCCGAGATGGCGAGACAGATCGCCTACGAACAGTACCGCGATGAAGCCTACACCAAGGGCATCAAGGTCATCACCACCATCGTCAGGGCAGAGCAGGAAGCGGCCTACAAGGCATTGCGCCGCGGCATCCTCGACTATGACCGGCGCCACGGCTACCGCGGCGCCGAGAGCTACGCCGACCCAAGCCGGCTGAACACCCAGCACGCGGAATCCATGGACGAAATCCTGGCAGAGACCGCCGACTATGACGATATGCTGGCCGCCATCGTCACCCAGGCGGGCGGCGGTTCGGTGACGGTCTATCGCTACGGGGAGTCAATCCGGATCAGTGGCGATGGCCTGCGCTTTGCGTCCAGCATGCTGGGCGAGAAGGCGCCGCCCAACAAGCGCATACGCCCCGGCGCCATCGTGCGCATCACCCGGAGTGAGAATCGCTGGGAAATCACCCAGCTACCCGAGGTGGAGGGCGCGCTCGTGGCTGCCGACCCCCGGACCGGCGCCGTGCGGGCGCTGGCCGGCGGCTTCGACTTCAACCGCAACAAATTCAACCATGCCACCCAGGCGTGGCGGCAACCCGGCTCGAGCTTCAAGCCCTTCATCTACTCGGCAGCCTTCGAGAAGGGCTATGGCCCGAACAGCGTGGTGGATGACTCCCCCCTGTCCTTCCCGGCCGGAGAGACCGGCAGTCAATCCTGGGAGCCCAAGAACTACGACGGACGCTATGACGGCCCGATCTCGATCCGCTCGGCCCTGGCCCGCTCCAAGAACATGGTGTCGATCCGCCTGCTCAAATCGATCGGCCCCCGCTACGCCCAGGACTACATCACCAAATTCGGCTTTGATGCGGAGCGCCACCCCCCTTACCTGACCATGGCGCTGGGCGCCGGCTCGGTGACTCCGTGGCAGATGTTGCGCGGCTATTCCGTCTTCGCCAACGGCGGCTACCGGGTGGAGCCTTTCCTGGTCAAGGAGATACGGGACGAGGCGGGCAACGTGCTCGCCCGCGTGGATCCGCCGATCGCCGGGGAAACGGCCGAGCGGGTCATCGATGAACGCAACGCCTACCTCATGGATTCGATCATGAAGGACGTCGTGCGCCGGGGCACGGCAACGAAAGCCTTGGTACTCAAGCGTGGCGACCTGGCCGGCAAGACCGGCACCACCAACGAATATGTGGACGCATGGTTCTGCGGCTATCAACCCACCGTCGCCGCCGTCGCCTGGATCGGCTTCGACCAGCCGCGCAAGCTCGGCAATGGCGAGACGGGGGGTGCTGCGGCCCTGCCCATGTGGATCAACTACATGCGCAAGGCCCTCGACGGCGTCCCGGAAACCTATCCGCAAGCACCCAAGGGCCTGATCCGCATTCAGCCTGCAGGCAGCCCCGGCGAGGAAATGATCTACCAGGAGAACCTCCCCGCGGCGCCGCCCGAAGTTCCGCCGGAGCCTGCAGGGACGCCCACCGAGGAAGCCCCGAGCCAACCAGCGGCAAGCGCCCACTGAGTGCCTGTGAATTGATCTGACGCATTGCCCGATTGCTTCACAAGCGCGGAATCCCGCGGGGGCTGATCAGCCCGCCAGACTGATCGCCTCCCCCGCCTGCTCGGACATGCAACGGGACAACACGGCATAGAAATCGGCGCCGTCCCGGGTTCCCACCCAGCGCCCCTCTGCCGGCCGGAAATGGAACCCACCCGACTTGGCCGCCAGCCAGATCTCCCGGGCGGCCGAGTGCCGATTCACGATGATCTTGCTGCCGTTCTCGAACTCTATCTCGACGATCCCGCCGGGCTTGACCTCATAGTCGATCTCCGCCGTGCAGGCATCCAGAAGGCGCTCCAGGCGGTCCAGTTCGGCTTCCGCCAGGGCATTGAAGTCTGCTTCATCCATCGTCTGATCCCTTGTTCTGTTAACATTCCCGTTTTTGCGCGGAACCCATGCGAACCTTCGCCATCGCCGCCGCGGCCTGCGGCTCACTCCTGCTGACCGCCTGTGGCATCAAGGGCCCGCTGCACTATCCGCAGATTCCCAAGCCAGCAGCCAAGGCCGCCACACCCGCCGACACCACGCCGACGCCCAACCGGGCGCCTGGCGTGGATCATAACAAACCCGTCTCCCAGGACCCCGCCCAATGACGACCGCCCTGCCCGTGCCGACGCTCAACGTCGGCCCCGCCGGCCTGACCCTTGAAGGGGTTGCCCTCGCCGATATCGCCGAGCGTTTCGGCACGCCCACTTACGTATACTCCCGCGCCGCCCTCACCGCCGCCTACGAGGCCTATCAGCAGGCCCTCGGCCAGCGCAAGGCGCTGGTGTGCTACGCGGTCAAGGCCAATTCGAGCCTCGGCATCCTGTCGGTCTTTGCCCGGCTTGGCGCCGGCTTCGACATCGTTTCGGGGGGCGAACTGGCGCGGGTGCTGGCGGCCGGTGGCGACGCCGGCAAGGTGATCTTCTCCGGCGTCGGCAAGACCCGCGATGAAATGCGCTATGCCCTCGAAGCGGGAATCGGCTGTTTCAACGTGGAGTCCGCCGCCGAACTCGACCGCCTCGCCGAGGTTGCCGCCAGCATGGGCAAGCGGGCGCCGATTGCCTTCCGGGTGAACCCGGACGTCAACCCCAACACCCACCCCTACATTTCCACCGGCCTGCGCAGCAACAAGTTCGGCGTTGCCTTCACGGAAGCCCTGGACCTCTATCGCAAGGCCGCCACGCTGCCCCACATCGAGATCAGCGGCATCGACTGCCACATCGGCTCCCAGCTCCTTGATCCCGCACCGATGGCCGAGGCCACCGACAAGATCCTCGGCCTGGTGGACCAGCTCGCCAGCGAAGGCATCAAGCTCGACCACATCGACCTGGGCGGCGGCCTTGGCATCCGCTATCGGGACGAAGAGCCGCCCACCCCCACCGAGTATCTCAAGCCGCTGCTGGAGCGCTTTGCCGGCCGCGACGAAGCCCTGTGCTTCGAGCCGGGCCGCTCCCTGGTGGGCAACGCCGGCCTGCTGCTGACGCGCATCGAATACCTCAAACCCGGCGTCGAGAAGAACTTTGCCATCATCGACGCGGCCATGAACGACCTGGCCCGGCCGGCGCTTTACGACGCCTACCACGAGATCGTCGCCGTCGCCCCGCGCAGCCTGCCCGCAACCCGCTACGAAGTGGTCGGCCCGATCTGCGAGAGCGGCGACTTCCTGGGTCACGACCGGGATCTTGCCGTTGATACGGGTGACCTGCTGGCCATCCTCTCTGCCGGCGCCTACGGCATGACCATGAGCTCCAACTACAACACCCGCCCGCGGGCAGCCGAGGTGCTGGTGGACGGGGACACGGTGCATGTCATCCGCGAGCGGGAGACCCTCGAACACCTGCTCAGGGGCGAGCGTCCGCTTCCCTGACAGCGCCGACTCCTGCCACCCGCCCGATGGCCACGATCATGCGTTTCGCGCCCCGCGTCACCCTGCTCTTTGCCCTCGGGCTTGCCGGCTGCGGCAACAAACCCGAGCCGGCATCCGACAAGCCCGCCGGCCCGCCGCCCACCCTCATCACGGCGACCGTCGCCCGCAGCGCTGCCCTCGACATCACCGAGGACACCCTGGGGACGCTGGAGGCCCTGATCGACCCCAGTATCGGCGCCGAGGTGGCAGGTCGGGTCACCCGGGTCGTGGCCCATAGCGGGGACAAGGTCAGGCGCGGTCAGCTGCTCGCGGAGCTGGACGCCTCCGACTTCGCCATCCAGACCCGGGTCGATGGTGCCGAAATTGCCCGGCTGGAAGCCCTGGTGGCCCAGGCCGAGCGCTTCGCCGAACGTCAGCAGGATCTCGTCGCCAAAGGCTTCATCTCGCGCAATGGCGCCGAAGACAGCCTGGCCCAGCGGGATGCCCTGCGCGCCCAGCTGACCACCGCCCGGGCGCGGGGAAGTGCCACCCACAACGATCTCGGTCGCACCCGGGTCGTGGCGCCGGTGGATGGCATCATCGAAACCCAGATCGTCTCCCCCGGCGACTATGTGAAAGTGGGCGATCCGCTCTTCCGCCTGATCTCCAACCGCATCCTGCGCGCCCACCTGCCCTACCCGGAATCTGCCGCCGGTCGCATCCGCGCTGGTCAGCCGGTACGTCTGAGCCTGCCCCACCTGCCGGGCAAGGTGATCGAGGGCACGGTGGAGGACGTAAAGCCCACCATCAACGACAGCAGCCGGGCCCTGGATGTCCTCGTCCGGGTCAGCAACGACGGCAGCATGCTGTCGGGAGGCACCGTCAATGCCGCCATCGTCACCGGGCACAAGAGCGCGGCGGTGATGGTGCCCGAGCAGAGCGTGGTGCTACGCCCGGCCGGCAAGGTGGTTTATGTGATCGCCGGCGGCAAGGCCGTCCAGCGGGTGGTTGAAGTGGGCGCCAAACGCGATGGCCGAGTGGAGATTGCCAAGGGTCTGACCGATGGCGAAACCGTCGCCGAAGACGGCGCAGGCTTCCTGAGTGACGGTGCCGCCGTCAACGTCAAGGCAGCGCCCGCCCGCAAGCCATGACCCTGCCCGAGCTTTCCATCAAGCGCCACGTGCTGGCGTGGATGATGAGCGCCGTGCTGGTGCTGGTCGGGGTGATCGGCTACCAGCGGATCGGCATGGACCGCTTCCCGTACATTGAATTTCCGGTCATCTCGATCACCACGGCGCTCAAGGGCGCCAACCCGGACATCGTCGATTCGAGCATCACCAACGTGATCGAATCTGCGGTCAACAGTGTGCCGGGCATCGAGCACGTGCAGTCCACCTCGTCGCCCGGCGTCTCGGTGGTCAACATCACCTTCGCCCTTGAAAAGAAGGTGGACGTGGCCTTCAACGAGGTCCAGTCCAAGGTCAATCAGGTGCTGCGCCGCCTGCCCAAGGATGTGGACCCGCCGGTCATCGCCAAGGTCGAGACCAACGCCCAACCCATCATGTGGCTGGCCCTGCAGGGCGACCGCACCCAGCAGCAACTCAACCAGTACGCCCTCAACGTACTCAAGAAGCGCCTGGAGACCATCGACGGTGTGGGCGAGGTACGCCTCGGTGGTCGCCGTGACCGCACCATCCGGGTCAACCTGCGGCCGGACCGCATGGCCGCCCATGCCATCACCGCCCAGGACATCAGCGACGCCTTTGCCCGGGAGCATGTGCAGCTTGCCGGTGGCTTCGTGGTCGGCCAAAAAACCGAAAGCCTGCTCAAGCTCGACCTGGAGTTCCACCAGGTCGGCGAACTCCAGGGCCTCATCGTTGCCTGGCGCAACAAGGCACCGATCCGTCTGGGTGACGTGGCCGAGATTGAGGACGGCCTCACCGACAACCGCCAGCTAGCCCGCTTCAACGGCAAGACCACGATTGGCCTGGGCATGGTGAAGATCGCCAACGCCAACACGGTGGCCATCACCGAACGAATCCTGGAACGTGTGGAACGGGAACTGCGCCCTGCCCTGCCCCCGGGCATGAGCCTGTCGGTGGTCTCCAATGATGCGGTCTTCATCCTCGAGATTGTGGACTCCCTCAAGGAGCACCTGATCGAGGGCACCCTGCTGGCCTCCCTGGTGGTGTGGATCTTCCTGCGCTCGGTGCGCTCCACCCTGATCATCGCCCTGGCCATCCCGGTGTCCCTGATGGGCGCCATCGCGGTCATCTATTTTGCCGGTTTCACCCTCAACTCCCTGACCATGCTGGCCCTGCTGCTGCTCATCGGGGTGGTGGTGGACGACGCCATCGTGGTGCTGGAGAACATCTTCAGGCACCGGGAAGAGCTGGATCCGGACCCGGTATCGGCCGCCATCAATGGCAGCAACGAGGTGGTCTTCGCCGTCATGGCCGCCACCCTGTCGCTGGTGTGCATCTTCGCACCGGTGGCCTTCATCTCCGGGATCATCGGCCAGTTCTTCCGCAGCTTTGCCCTGGTGGTCACCTTTGGCGTGCTGGTTTCCCTGTTCGTGTCCCTCACCCTGACGCCCATGCTGTGCGCCCGCTACCTGCGGGTAGAGAAGCAGCACGGCCCTATCTACCGGGCCTTCGACCGCCTCTTCGCCGGCCTGGACGCCATCTACGTGCGCCTGCTGGAAGGCGCCCTCACCCATCGCCTGTGGGTGCTGCTGGCCACCCTGGCCGTGGTGGGCTCCAGCGCCTTCTTTTTCACCCACGTGGGCAAGGCCTTCACCCCGGAGCAGGACGAGGGACGCTTCCTGGTGTCCCTACGCACGCCCCTGGGCTCGAGCATCGACTACACCGACAGCAAACTGCGCGAGGTGGAAGCCATCCTCGACCAGCACCCGGAGATCCGCTCCGAGTTTGCCCTCATCGGCCTCGGCACGGCCGGGCAGGTCAACCAGGGCACGGTGGTGGTGCGCATGGTCCCGCGGGAGGAGCGCAGCGTGAAACAGCAGGACGTGATCCCACTGCTGCGCAAGGAATTCAGCCAGGTTGCCGGCGCCCGTGTCTTTGCCGCACCCTATCCGATGGTCCAGGGGCAGCGGGGCGAGCCACTGCAGTTCGTGCTGACCGGCGAGAACCTGCAGGAACTCGGCCGCCATGCGGTGGCCCTGCAGCGCAAGCTGGCCACCATCCCCGGCATCGGCCGCATGGACACCGACCTGCAGCTCGACCTGCCCCAACTGGCCTTCAAACCCGACCGCCTGCGCATCGCCGACGCCGGCCTGAGCACCCAGGACGTGGCCCTGGCCATCAACATGCTCACCGGCGGGGTGGACATCGCCAAGTACAGTGACGAGCCCGGTGACGGCCAGCGCTACGACATCCGGGTGAAGGCCCGGGAAGGCAGCTTCACCCAGCCTTCCGATCTGTCGAAGATCTTCCTGCGCAACAAGTCGGGCCAGCTCGTGCGCCTCGACAGCGTGGCCAGCTTCCGGGAAACCCTGGGGCCGGCCGTTGTGGGGCGATTCGACCTGCAATACGCCGCCACTTTCTACGCCTCCCCGACCCTGCCCCTGGGTGAAGCGGTGGACGTGGTCAAGCGCAGCGCCGCAGAGCTGCTGCCCACGGGCTACCAGGTCAAGCTGATCGGCCAGGCGGAGGAGTTCGGCAAGACCCAGAAGTACATGAGCTTCACCTTTGCCCTGGCCCTGACCCTGCTCTACATGGTGCTGGCCAGCCAGTTCAACAGCTTCGTGCAGCCCTTCATCGTCATGCTGGCCCAGCCCCTGGCCATCGTCGGTGGCGTGGCAGCCCTGTGGGCCACAGGCCACACCCTGAACATCTACTCGATGATCGGCCTGGTGCTGCTGATCGGTTTGGTCGCCAAAAACTCGATCCTGCTGGTGGACCTCACCAACCAGCGTCGCAACGAGGGCCTGCCCGTGGACGCGGCCCTGCGCAATGCCTGCCCGATCCGCATGCGTCCGGTGCTGATGACGTCCGCCACGGTGATCCTGGCCCTGGCCCCGGCGGCGCTGGGCTTTGGCGCCGGCAACGAGACCAACCAGCCCCTGGCCATTGCAGTGATCGGCGGCATGGTCAGTTCGACCCTGCTGACCCTGGTGGTGGTGCCGGCGGTGTATTCGCTGGTGGAAGGCTGGCGCGAGCGACGCCGGAAGACTGCGCCGGATCCAGCGCTGGGGTAGATCGGGGGCGCGGGGCGGTGATTGCCGCCCCAAGGCTCATCCGTCTATGCCGGCGTCCCGGACACGACGCTGACGGAAGCCTTGCCGGCGGGCGTCTCCAGCCAGCGCAGCAGGATGCGATAGGTGTCCAGATCAAAGGCCCGGACTGGCGGTGCCGCAATGAGCTCGGCCAGGGCGGATTCGTCCTCCACGGTCCCCAGCACACACCAGCCATCCAGCAGGTGGAAGGCCAGGCGGCCGGTCTCGGGATGCGCTTCACGGACCGTTATCGGGCCACCCCACGGCCAGCGCTTGAGACGCAGGCTCTCCAGTACTTTCAGCAGACGTTCGTCGTGTTCAGTCGGGCTTTCCTTGCCGGCGCATACGCCGGCACAGCGTTTGGCCAAGTGCGCGAGGCACGGCCCCTCGCTCCAGGGCTCCGTGCCCAGACGCCTGGGGCACAGACGGTAGAGGCTGGCGAATTCGCGCAGGGCAGCGTCCGCCTCCTTCTTGCTTCGAAACGCCCCGTACAGCGCGGGCCCGGCGAGGGGATCGGCACCATTCAGGCTCTCCCGCAACAACACCGGGCCGCGTTTGCGGGTCGGGTCGTAGCGGAGCCCGAACACGGCCTCTGCATCCCGCGGCTGGCGATTCTCGGCGGGCTTCAACTGGCGCAGCAGCCGTGCCTCGAGGAGCAGCGCACCCAGCTCACCCGCTGTCACATGCCAATCCACCCGCCGCACATTGCGGGCGATCTTGGCTTCCTTGCTGTTGCGGTGATCGGACGAGAAATGGCTCATCACCCGGGAGCGCAGGCTGACGCCGCGGCCCACATAAACCGGAAGGTCATTCTCGCCATGAAAAACATAAACCCCCGGCCCCTCGGGGATGCCTTCGAGCACGCCCTCCGGCAGACCTGCAGGCCTGCTGGGTGCCTTCATGGCCTTGACGATGGCCATGTCGAGCACGTCCCGTTCGAAGGTGCTGGAGACGATGCCGACAAACTGATGCAGGGCTTCGGTATCCCCCATAGCCCGATGCCGGGCCGAGCAGGTAAGGCCGTGACGGTCTATCAGCGCATCCAGCCCGTGCTTGTGATGCTGGGGGTAGAGAGCGCGGGAAAGCTTGACGGTGCACAGCACCGGGGCGTCGAAGCCTTCGCCGATGCGCTGGAATTCGTTCTTGATGAAACCGTAGTCGAAGCGGGCGTTATGGGCGACAAAGATGCAGTCGGCCAATAGGCGCCGAATCGGCCCGGCAAGCTCCGCAAAGGCGGGGGCACCGGCCACCATCTCATCGGTGATGCCCACCAGGCTCTGGATATTGTCGGGAATGGGGATGCCCGGATTGACCAGGCTGGACCAGCGCTCAACGAGCTCGCCGTCTTCAACCCGCAGGACGGCAATTTCGGTGATGCGGTCCACCACCGGATTGGCTCCGGTGGTTTCGACGTCAATGAAGGCAAGCCGTGGTGCGAACAATCCGCCGCTTAAGCTTCAGTCGAGTAGGGGTAGGCCTTGGCCGGAATCTTGGCCTCAGCGTATTGCCGGGTAGTCTCGGCGTCCTGGGGCTTGTCCCACCAAAGGGCACGGCCCTTTTTCTGCTCCTCACGCTCTTCCGGATGCTTCTCCATCCATTCGCGCATGAACTTGGTGTGCTCGGATTCATAACCTGCCATGTGTGATCTCCCTTTTTGCGGCGTGGATTCTAACAGTCTCAGTTGCCCTTCTGGTCGCCCTTGAGACGGTTGATGCGGACAACCTCCGGGATGTTGCGCATCCCGCGTATGACTTTGGCCAGATGCATACGGTGGGTCACCTGCAAGGTGACATAGATGGTCGAGTAAGCACCCTGATCCCCATCCGTACTGACGTTCTGGATATTGCAATCCTGCTCCGAGATGGCGTTGGCCACCTTGGCCAGCACCCCGCGGACGTTCTGGGTGAGGAGCTTGAGGGTCACGTCGAAGAGGCGGTCGGACGAGGCCTCCCATTCCACATCGATCCAGCGATCCCGTTCACTGCGCAGCTTGCGGGCCTGGGGGCAGTCATGCATGTGAACCTCGAGCCCCTGCCCTTTACGGATAACGCCAACGATGGGATCGCCGGGGATGGGGCGACAGCAACGGGCCAGTTGCACCGCCACCCCCTCGGTGCCGCGGATCAGGATGGCACCCGCGGGTTTGGGCTTGACCACATCAGCACGACCCGACTCGACATCCTGGATCTCCGCCAGTCGCCTCGCCACAATGGCCGGCAAACGCCGCCCGAGGCCAATATCGGTCATCAGCTCACGGCGGTTGGGTAATGTGAACTCCTTGAGGAATCGATCCCAGGCAAACATGCTGACCTGACCGAGCGTCAGTCCGTGGGGCCGCAGAGCCTGGTTGAGCAGGCGCTCGCCCAGGGTCGAGGCCTCTTCCTGCTGGGCATTCTTGAGGAAATGCCGGATCTGGGCCCGCGCTTTGCCCGTGCGCACGTAGCTGAGCCAGGCGGGATTGGGGCTCGCATGGGCGGCGGTGATGATCTCGATCTGGTCGCCATTGTGGAGCTCGGTGCGCAAGGGCATCAGCTCACCATTGATGCGCCCGGCCACGCAGCGGTTACCCACGTCGGTATGCACGGCATAGGCAAAGTCCACCACGGTGGCGCCCCGCGGCAGGGCAAAGATCTTGCCCTTGGGGGTGAAGGCGTAGACCTCGCCCGGAAAGAGATCAATCTTGACGTGCTCGAGGAACTCGCTGGAGTCGCCCGAGGTGGACTGGAGCTCAAGCAGCGATTGCAACCAACTATGGGTTTTGTGCTGAAGCTCGGTGAGGGTCTTCTCGTCTTCCTTGTACAGCCAGTGCGACGCCACGCCACTCTCGGCGATGTGGTTCATCTGGTGGGTACGGATCTGCACCTCGACCGGCGTGCCGAAGGGCCCGATGAGCGTGGTGTGCAGGGACTGGTAGCCATTGGCCTTGGGAATGGCGATGTAGTCCTTGAACTTGCCCGGCACCGGCTTGTAAAGGGCATGCAGCGCGCCGAGCGCCCGATAGCAGGTCGGGACATCCGGAACGATGACGCGAAAACCGTATATATCCAGCACCTGGGAGAAGCTCAGGCGCTTCTCCGCCATCTTCCGATAGATGCTGTAAAGGTGCTTCTCCCGACCCCGCACCTCAGCCTGGATATCCCACTGGGGAAGACGCTCCTCGATGGCAACGAGAATCTTGCCCACCACTTCCCGGCGGTTGCCCCGGGCCGCCAGGATGGCCTTGGAGAGCACGCCGAAACGCATGGGATAGCGGTGCCGGAAGGCCAGCTCCTGGAGCTCACGGTACAGGCTGTTGAGCCCCAGCCGGTTGGCAATGGGGGCGTGGATCTCCTGGGTTTCCCGGGCGATGCGACGGCGCTTGTCGGGACGCATGTGGTCAAGCGTCCGCATATTGTGCAGACGGTCGGCCAGCTTGATGAGGATCACCCGCAGGTCGCTGGCCATGGCCAGCAGCATCTTGCGAAAGTTCTCGGCCTGGGCCTCTTCTTGAGACTGGAACTCGATCTTGTCGAGCTTGGAGACCCCGTCGACGAGTTCCGCCGTGGTTCGTCCGAAACGCTCGGAGATCTCGGCCTTGGTGATGTGGGTGTCCTCCATCACATCGTGGAGGAGGGCCGCACACAAGGCCTGGGCATCCAGGTGCCAGCCAGCGAGGATCTCGGCGACGGCAACCGGGTGGGAGATGTAGGGTTCGCCGCTCTTGCGCACTTGCCCTTGATGGGCGTCGGCGGAGAAATGGTAAGCAGCTTCGATGCGACCCACGTCCTCAGGACGGAGGTAGGCCGCGACCTGCGCCCTCAGCCGCCCAAAGTCGAGGGGCAGGACGCAGGAGGGAGGAGGCTGGAAAACGCCGCTGCCGCTGACTGGGATCGGAGCGGCGGATTCCATGACATCACTCTCTCGGGAGAGGCGCTCAGGCCTGACCGCGATTGAGGACTTCAGCCCCGACCTTGCCGGCAGCAATTTCACGCAGGGCGATCACGGTGGGCTTGTCCTTGTCGTGGCGGTCCAGGTCCACCTGGGGGGTGGCGCCGGCCGTCAGCTGACGGGCACGGTAGGTGGCCGCCAGGGTAAGCTGGAAGCGGTTGGGGATTCTTTTCAGACAATCATCAACAGTAACGCGGGCCATATCAATCCTGTTCCAGGTAATGGAAAAACTCCGGCTTGCGTGCCTCCTGGTTGGCGTAGCGAAGCCGTGACGCCCGCACCACCGCTACCAAGTCTTCCAGTGCGGTGGGCAAGTCTTCATTGATTATAACGTAGTCGAACTCGGCCACATGGCGCATCTCGCCCCGAGCACCGAGCACCCGGCGTGCAATCACCTCCTCGGCATCCGTACCCCGACCACGAAGGCGACGCTCAAGCTCCTCCAATGACGGGGGCAGGATGAACACACCCACCGCCTTCGGAAAGACCTTGCGCACCTGCTGCGCACCCTGCCAGTCAATCTCCAGCAGGATATCGTGGCCGGCAGCGATCTGCGTCTCGAGCCAGGCACGGGAAGTCCCGTAATAATTGCTGTGGACCTCGGCCCACTCAAGGAATTCACCCTTGTCGCGAAGGGCGCGGAAAGTGGGCACATCGACAAAGTGATAGTGCGTGCCATCCACCTCGCCAGCGCGCGGCGCACGGGTCGCGTAGGACACCGAGAGCTTCACCAGAGGATCCCTGGCCAGCAGGCCGCTGACCAGGGTGGTCTTGCCGGCGCCAGAGGGCGCAGTGACAATGAACAGTGTGCCGGGCATGGGCCTTTTCCTATTCAATGTTTTGCACCTGCTCGCGCATCTGCTCGATGGCCAGCTTGAGTTCGACGGCAATGGCGGTCATGTCCGCAGCCATGGCCTTGGAGCCCAGGGTATTGGCTTCGCGATTGAGCTCCTGCATCAGGAAGTCCAACCGCTTGCCGGCGGACCCACCGACCTTCAGGATGCGCTCCACCTCGTCCAGGTGCGTGGACAGACGCGACAGCTCCTCGGCCACATCAACGCGCTGGGCAAACAGCCCTACCTCAAGTCGGATGCGATCATCGTCAAGGGTTGCAGCGGCATCCCGAAGCCGGGTTGCGAGCTTCTCCTGATACTCGGCAACAAGTGCCGGAACGCGGGGCTGCACGGTCGCCACAAGCTGACGCATGTGGGCGATGCGGCCGCGAATCATCTCGGCCAGCTTCGCGCCTTCGCGCAGGCGGGTGGCCACGAGCTCTTCCAGGGCAATCGAGATCGTCGCCGCAATCTCCGGCTGCATGGCCTCAAAGGTGACGCTGTCATCCGCCAGCACCCCCGGCCAGCGCAGCACTTCGACAACCGACAGGGGCGCGGCCTGGGGCAGTTCCGCCTGAATGGCGGCCTGGGCGGCCTTTAGCTGCCCCAACAGCATGCCGTTGATCGAAATGTCGCGCGCTGCGTTATCCTTCGCCTGCAGGTTGAAGCGGCATTCAACCTTGCCCCGGCTGAGCTTTGCGGTGATCGCTTCACGCAGCATGGGTTCGGCCTGACGGAGATCATCATTGATCCGGAAGGCAAGATCGAGATAGCGGGAATTGACGCTCCGCAGTTCGAGATGCAACGCGACGCGGCCCAGGTCGCGGGTCTGGACGGCATAGCCAGTCATGCTGTGAATCATCTTTTTTCCCAAGATAGAGCGGCAATCCCCAGCTAAACTAACGAGCTGGATTGCCACCAAAAGACGAAGTGTAGCGCCCCGCCTGATGGCCACTCAACAGAACTGCGCCCTCCCGTCCGGATTTCAGCTCGACCACTACCGGGTCGAGCGGCAGCTTTCGCTGGGTGGTTTCTCTATCGTCTACCTGGCCTACGATCAGGACGGCACCCCTGTCGCGATCAAGGAATACCTGCCCAACTCCCTGGCCCTGCGGGCTGAGGGTGAAGTCACGCCCCATGTCACGGAAGCCCACCAGGGCGCCTTCCGCTACGGCATGAAGTGCTTCTTCGAAGAGGGTCGGGCCCTGGCCAAGCTGGTGCACCCCAATGTGGTACGGGTGCTCAACTTCTTCCGGGCTAACGGCACCGTCTACATGGTGATGCAGTTTGAACGAGGCCGGACGCTCCACGACTACGCCCAGAAGAACAAGGGCAACGTCCGCGAACGCTTCATCCGTGGCGTCTTCACCCGCATGCTCAATGGGCTTCGCGAGGTCCATGCCCACAAGCTGCTGCACCTGGACATCAAACCGTCGAATATCTATCTGCGGGCCGACGGCACACCGGTGCTACTGGATTTCGGTGCAGCCCGGCAAACCCTGATGTCCGACACGCCGATCCTGAAGCCGATGTACACCCCGGGTTTTGCCTCCCCCGAACAATTCACCAACCGGGATGCCCTAGGCCCGTGGAGCGATATCTACAGCGTCGGTGCCAGCATGTATGCGTGTCTGGCCGGCAACTCGCCCCAGCGCTCGGACGAGCGGCTCAACAACGACACCGTTCAGCCCGCGACAAAACTATGGGCCGGGCAGTATTCCCATCATTTTCTGGCCACCATCGACTGGTGCCTGCAACTCGACCCGCTGAAACGGCCTCAAAGCTGCTTCGCACTGCAGAAAGTCCTCGCCCAGCGCCACCGCGAGGCGCCGCCCCCACAGAAGACCTGGCTCGAAGGGCTGGGCTCCCGACTAAAAACAATGATAGGCCGTACATGAGATTCACGATTTTCCAGGAAAGCCGGGTTGGCAAGCGGCGCACCAACCAGGATCGCGTCGCCTACTCCTACACCCGGGATGCACTGCTGCTGGTCCTCGCGGACGGCATGGGGGGGCACCTTTACGGCGAGGTGGCGGCGCAGATCTCGGTCCAGTTCATTGCCCAGTCCTTTCAGCAGGAAGCCCGGCCCAAAGTCACCGACCCGATCCTCTTCCTGTCGCGGGTGCTCAGCAACGCTCACCACGCCATCCTCGACTACGCCTTCGACAAACACCTGGCCGACATTCCGCGCACCACCATCGTCGCCTGTCTGGTACAGGATGGCATTGCCCACTGGGCCCACGCGGGCGACTCCCGCCTCTACCTGATCCGCCGGGGCAAGCTGGCCGCCCAGACCCGCGACCATTCACGGGTCCAGCTCATGCTCGACCAGGGTCTCCTTGATGCCGAGAGTGCCGCCGTCCACCCGGGTCGCAACCGCATCTTTAGCTGCCTGGGCGGCAGTCACCCGCCGCAGATCGAGTTTTCCCGGGGCACGCCACTCGCCAACGGAGACGTCATTGCCATCTGCTCGGATGGCGTCTGGGGCCCCCTCGATACCGATACCCTGGTCCACACCCTCGCCGACGGCCGCGTGATGGACCGCGTCCCTCAGCTCATGAACGAAGCCGAAACCCTCGGCGGAGCCCAGTGCGACAACATGTCCCTGATCGCCATGACCTGGCACGACGACCAGCAGGAAGACACCCCCGACACGGTTTCCACCCGTACCATGCCCGCCGACGCCTTCACCACCCAGATGGAAGGCTTCGGACGCAACAAGCGCGACCAGGAGGATCTCAGCGAAGACGAGATCGAGCGCGCCATCCGTGAAATCAACGCAGCCATCCATAAATTCAAATGACCGACACCCCCTTCGCCCGGCCCAGTGGCCGCACGCCTGCCCAGCTTCGCCCCGTCCGCATCACCCGCGGCTTCACCCGTCACGCCGAAGGGTCGGTGCTAATCGAGTTCGGTGATACCCGCGTGCTGTGCACTGCCAGCGTCGAAGAATCCGTGCCCCCCTTCCTGCGTGGCAAGGGCCAGGGCTGGCTGACCGCCGAGTACGGCATGCTGCCCCGCTCCACCCACACCCGCAGCGCCCGTGAGGCCGCCAAGGGCAAGCAGAGCGGCCGCACCCAGGAGATCCAGCGCCTGATCGGCCGCAGCCTGCGCGCCGTGGTGGACATGACCGCCCTTGGCGAGCGCCAGATCACCATCGACTGTGACGTGCTGCAGGCCGACGGCGGCACCCGCACCGCCTCCATCACCGGCGCCTGCATTGCCGTCCATGAAGCCCTCGACGGCCTCGTCAAGGCCGGCAAGCTGCCCGCCAACCCGATGCGCGACTTCGTCGCCGCCATCTCGGTGGGCATCTACAAGGGCGTTCCCGTCCTCGACCTGGACTACCCGGAAGACTCCGACTGCGAAACCGACATGAATGTCGTGATGACCGGTTCGGGCGGCTTTGTGGAAGTCCAGGGCACCGCTGAAGGCGCACCCTTTTCCCGCACCGAACTGAACAGCCTGCTGGAACTGGCCGGCGCCGGCATTGCCGAACTCGTGGTGGAACAGAAGAAGGCCCTCGGCATTCCAGCCTGAGCGCCACGAAAGCGAGGCACCCCATGAAACAACTCGTCCTGGCCAGCGGCAACGCCGGCAAGCTCAAGGAACTCTCCGCACTGCTCGCGCCCCTCGGCATCGAAGTGCTGCCCCAATCGGCCTTCAATGTCACCGAGGCCGAGGAGCCCCACCCGAGCTTTGTCGAGAACGCCATCGCCAAGGCCCGCCATGCTGCCCGCAGCACCGGTCTGCCGGCGCTGGCCGATGACTCCGGCCTGTGTGTCGAAGCCCTGGGTGGCGCACCGGGGGTGATGTCGGCACGTTTCGCCGGCGAACCCAAGTCGGACGAACGCAACAACGCGCTACTGCTTGAAAAACTCGCCGGCCAGGCCGACCGCCGGGCGCGCTTCTACTGCGCCCTGGCCCTCGTCCGCCACGCCGATGACCCGCAGCCCCTGATCGCCTGCGGCGAGTGGCACGGCGAGATTCTCGCCACCCCCCGCGGCACGGCCGGCTTCGGCTACGACCCACTCTTCCTCGTCAGCGAGCTTGAGCAGACCGCCGCAGAAATCCCCGCCGAGCTCAAGAACGTCCTGTCCCACCGGGGCAACGCCTTCCGGCAACTGCTCGACAAGCTGCGCGCCGAACCCATCTGATGAACCCCGGCGCCTGGAAGGGCGCTGCCACCCACCCCGTCCCGATGTCCGAAGCCCGCATCATCCCGATCACGCCCCGGGCCACCCCCCGCCCGGCCACCGGGGGCCAATGGGAGTCCCGGCTCACCGCCTCGCCCCCGCTGGCGCTCTACGTGCACTTTCCCTGGTGCGTGAAGAAGTGCCCCTACTGCGACTTCAACTCCCATGGCGTTCGCGATGAAGGCATTCCCGAAGCCGCCTATATCGAAGCCCTGATCGCGGATCTGGAAGGAGCGCTGCCCCAGGTGTGGGGCCGGCGCGTGCATAGCATCTTCATCGGCGGGGGCACCCCCAGCCTGATGAGCCCGGACGGACTGGACACCCTGCTCACCGCCATCCGCATGCGCGTAATGCTCGACCCGATGGCCGAGATCACCCTCGAGGCCAATCCGGGCACCGTCGACGCGGGCCGCTTCCTGGCCTTCCGGCAGGCCGGCGTCAATCGGCTTTCCGTGGGCATCCAGAGCTTCAACGAAGGGCATCTCCAGGCCCTCGGGCGCATCCACGGCCGTGCCGATGCCATCGCCGCCGCCGAAGCGGCGCTCACCCATTTCGAGGCGGTCAACCTCGACCTGATGTATGCCCTGCCCGGCCAGAGCCTGGCCGAAGCGGAAGCCGATCTCGCCATGGCCATCGCCCTGGCGCCCCAGCACCTGTCCTGCTACCACCTGACCCTCGAACCGAACACCCCCTTCGCCGCCAACCCACCGACGATCCCGGACCCGGACGCCTCCGCCGACATGCAGGACCAGGTGGAAGCGCGGCTGGCCGCAGCCGGCTATGGCCACTATGAGACGTCCGCCTTCGCCCGCCCCAACCGGGAATGCCGGCACAACCTCAACTACTGGACCTTCGGTGACTACCTGGGGATCGGTGCCGGTGCCCACGGCAAACTCTCATCCCACGAGGGCATCGTGCGGGAGACCCGCCCCAGGCACCCGTCAGCCTACTTGGCAGCGCGGGAGTCAGGCACCTTTGTCCAGGAGCGGCGCACCATTGAGAGCGCCGAACTGCCCTTCGAATTCATGATGAACGCCCTGCGCCTCAATCAGGGCTTCCCGCGCCGGTTGTTTGCCGAACGCACCGGCCTGCCCTTCGAAGCGGCCGAAGCCGGATTGCTGAAAGCCACCCGGCAGGGACTGATCGAAACCAATGGCGAGAGCCTGCGCCCGACAACGCAGGGGCGCCACTTCCTGAACGAACTTTTGATGCTCTTTCTGCCCGGCTGAGCCTCGACACGGGACCGACCTCCGTCGCCCCGAGCATCTCCGCCTGCGGCATAATCCGTCGTGTTTCCGCCCGGCTTTTCCCATGCTCCCAGCGCCCGCCTCACCAGCCCTCCATCCCGATCCTGCGAGCCTAGGGCAGGTCTTCACCCCCGAACGCATTGTCCGGGCCATGCTGCGCCTTCGCCACAATGCCGGCCGCGTGCTTGAACCTTCCTGCGGCGATGGCGCCTTCCTGCAGCACCTGCGCCACGCCGTGGGCATTGAACTGGACCCACGCCAGTGCCCTCCCGGCGGCCTCAACATGGATTTCTTCGCCTACCCGGAGAGCGAAAAATTCGACACGGTGATCGGCAACCCCCCCTACGTGCGCTATCAGGACGTCGCCCCGACCACCCGGGCCCTGCTGCGCCAGGACGGCTTTGACGGCCGCAGCAACCTGTACCTCTTCTTCATCGAGAAATGCGTGCATCACCTGGCCCCGGGGGGCGAACTGATCTTCATCACGCCCCGGGATTTCCTCAAATCGACCAGTTCCCGACGCCTCAACCGCTGGCTCCATGAACGGGGAACCATCACCCACGCCATCGAACTGGGCGACGCCCGCGTCTTTGCTGATGCCCTGCCCAACTGTCTGATCTGGCGCTACGAGCTCGGCAACCTGTCCCATAACACCGCCTGGGCCCAAATTGGCCAGGGTGACGACGTCGCTCACGGCCTGGATCACCCCCACTGGCAATACCGGCACTTCTCCGAATGCGCAGGCCACCTGCTGTTCAGCCGCGGTGAATACGCCCTCAGCCTGGCGGATGTGGCCACGGTGCGGGTCGGTGCCGTATCCGGGGCCGACGAGATCTACGTCAGCGACCGTGACGGCAACCGGGATTTCGTCAGCTCAGGCACCATCGCCAGCGGCCAGACCCGCCGCATGATCTGGTGCGAGCCTGGCGAGCCCCCGCCTGCCGCCCTGCTCCCCCATCGCCAGCGTCTGCTGGCCCGACGCATCCGCAGCTTCGACGACTCCAACTGGTGGCAATGGGGCCGGGGCTACCCCCAGAGCAATGCGCCGCGGGTCTATGTGAACACCAAGACCCGCCGGCCCGAGCCCTTTTTCATTCATCCCTGCCTGAATTTCGACGGCGCCGTCCTGGGCGTTTTCCCACGCCGGACGGGTACAGACCTGGCCGCCTTCCGCGATGCGCTGAACGCCGTTGACTGGGCCGATCTGGGCTTCATCTGCGACGGCCGCTATCTGTTCAGCCAGCGCAGCCTGGAGAACGCCCCCCTCCCGGCAAGCTTCAGCATCTTCCTGCCCACCGAGGATTGAGGACGCACCGTCAAGGGGCGTAAACAGTGGATGGTGTAACATCCCGCGAACAATCACGGGCCGCGCGGGTCCACGACGCACTCCCTTCCGTCGCCCCCCGACGCAACGCCCACCCGAGAACAGTTCGCGAGGTCCCATGGTTCCCCATCTCACCACCGCACTCACCGGCCCCCTGCTGGAGCTTGAGCGCCATTTCCTCGATAACGCCTGCGCCATCGAGCGCTGGATGCGCACCCAATGGCAGGAACATCTGCCCCCTTTTTACGGCTCGACCGATCTGCGCAACTCCGGTTTCAAGCTCGCGCCGGTTGACCTCAACCTGTTCCCGGGTGGCTTCAACAATCTCAACGACGCCTTCATGCCCCTGTGCGTGCAGGCCGCCCAGGCCGCCATCGAGCGCATCTGCGCGGGTGCCGGCTCCATCCTCCTGATTCCCGAGAACCACACCCGCAACCAGTTCTACCTGCAGAACGTGGCCAAGCTGGTGTCCATCCTGCGCCTGACCGGCCTGGAAGTGCGTCTCGGCAGCCTGCTTCCCGAGATCACCGCACCCACCGTGGTCGAACTCGCCAATGGCAGCAGCCTGACCCTCGAACCCCTGGAGCGCCACGGCAGCCGCCTCGGCCTGAAGGACTTCAACCCCTGTGCGGTGCTGCTCAACAACGACCTGTCCGCCGGCGTTCCCCGTGTCCTGGAGAATCTCCACGACCAGTGGGTCATACCGCCGGTCCATGCCGGCTGGCACGCCCGGCGCAAGTCCAACCACGCCGCCGCCTACGACCGGGTGACTCAGGATTTCGGCAAGGCCATCGGTATCGACCCGTGGCGCATCAACCCGGCCTGGGACACCTGTGGTGGCCTGGATTTCCACGCCCGTGCGGGTGAGCAGGAGCTGGCTGACAAGGTCGCTGCGATGCTCGACAACATCCGCGCCAAGTACAAGGAATATGAAGTCACGGACGAGCCCTTCGTCGTGGTCAAGGCCGACGCCGGCACTTACGGCATGGGCGTGATGACGGTCAAGGATGCGGCCGAGCTGATCGGGCTGAACCGCAAGCAGCGCAACAAGATGAGCGTGGTGAAGGAAGGCCTCGAGGTGCACGACGTGATCATCCAGGAGGGCGTGCATACCTTCGAAACGGTCAACAACGCCGTTGCCGAGCCCGTGGTCTACATGATGGATCACTACGTGGTCGGCGGCTTCTACCGGGTGCACACCCAGCGTGGCCGAGACGAGAACCTCAACGCCCCGGGCATGCACTTCGAGCCCCTGGCCTTTGAGGCCCCCTGCAGCCTGCCCGACTGCACCCAGGGGCCGGACGCCCCTCCCAACCGTTTCTACGCCTACGGCGTGGTGGCCCGGCTGGCCCTGCTCGCCGCAGCGGTCGAGATCGAGACCACCGAGCCCGCACCTGCCCTCGAAGAAGCCGAAGCCTGAGCCGTCACCATGAAATTCGCCTTCATCCTCGACCCCCTCGACGCCCTCAAGGCCTACAAGGACTCCAGCATTGCGATGATGCGGGCCGCCGCCCGGCGCGGTCACCAGGTCTTCGCCATCCAGCGCGAAGCCCTGGTGTGGGAGGGTGGCGAGGTATCGGCGCGGGCCCTGGCCCTCACGCCCACCGATGACGATCACGCTTGGTACAGCCCAGGTGGCGAAGCCGTTCTGCCCCTCGCCGCCTTCGACGCCGTGCTGATGCGTCAGGATCCACCCTTCGACTTCGAATACGTCACGGCCACCTGGCTGCTCGAACGGGCGGCCCAGGCCGGGGCTCGCATCTTCAACCACCCGCGCTCGATCCGCGATCACTCGGAAAAACTCGCCATCACCGAGTTTCCCCAGTTCACCCCGGCCACCCGGGTGGCCCGGGCCGCCACCGACATCGATGCCTTCATCGACGCCCATGGCGACACCATCCTCAAGCCCCTCGATGGCATGGGCGGTAGTCAGATCTTTCGGGTGCGGGCCAACGACCCCAACCGCAACGTCATCATCGAGACACTCACCCACGACGGGCGGCGCACCATCATGGCCCAGGCCTACCTGCCGGCCATCTCCGGCGGCGACAAACGGGTGCTGGTCATCGGCGGCAAGGTGATCCCCTACGCCCTCGCCCGCATCCCCATGGCCGGCGAGACCCGCGGCAACCTGGCTGCCGGCGGGCGTGGCGTGGCCATGCCCCTGACTGATGGCGAACGCGCCATCGCCGAGCACCTTGCCCCCATCCTGTGGGCGCGCGGCCTGCTCATCGTCGGCCTCGACGTGATCGGCGACCGCCTCACCGAAATCAACGTCACCAGCCCCACCTGCATGGTCGAGATCACCGCCCAGATGGGCTTCGACGTACCCGGCGCCGTCATCGATGCCCTTGAGGAGGCATGCGCCTGATACACCGGCTCACCTTCTGGCTGCTGACCATCGGCCTCGCCCTGCTGCTGGCCGGCTGCCAGCGGGAGCGCCTCCATCAACAGGAATCCTACGTGTTCGGCACCCGGGTGGAGGTCATCACCTGGGGCGCGCCCGAGCCGCAAGCCCGCTCCGCCACCGCCGCGGTACTGCAGGAGTTCGACCGCCTGCACCGGGCCTATCATGCCTGGGAGCCCTCCGAGCTCACCGCCCTCAACACTGCCATCGCGGCGGGCAC
>WBZV01000184.1_pt1 | contig 42720 bp, 43 predicted proteins | sample 5204221 | NCBI WGS metagenome assembly WBZV01 (sample SAMN12344360, study PRJNA552823) | activated sludge metagenome | biome: Activated sludge suspended growth; feature: Nitrification reactor; material: Wastewater; isolation source: activated sludge from nitrification reactor of wastewater...
CAGTAAGGACATGAACCTGCGCCATCGCACCGTCTCTTGCACCGGTGCAAACACCAGCGTTTGCACCACTGCAAAATTAAGCCACATCACCCCGTCGCGCAGAAGACGGCCCTCGGCGGATGGTTACCGACCAGCCGCAGAACGGGCCGCTATTGGGGCGCAATTATCGTTGGTTGCGGGGGTAGGATTTGAACCTACGACCTTCAGGTTATGAGTTAGTTCGATGCGACTACGATCCTCTACGCGCGATTGCGCAGAAATACGCTAACTGCCTGATATTGTTGACTTTTATGAGCCGGCGCGGCATTCTGCTGTGCGATCGGCTACGACGGATTTCCTTCCCTCTTGCTGACATAGTGCTGACTGAAGGAGCCGCCGAAGCCTGATCGGGTAGCAGATTGTCGATCAGGAACCGCCGCATGGGCAAGCTTACCAAACGCAGCATCGAGGCCTTGGCGCCGCGAGAAATCGACTACATCGCCTGGGACAACGACGTCCCCGGCTTCGGCGTCCGGGTGATGCCGTCGGGCCGCAAGAGCTTCGTTCTGCAGTATCGCGCCGGCCGCCGGTCGCGGCGGATGGCGCTGGGCTACGTCAACGTTGTGACGCCAGAACAGGCGCGCACGACGGCAATCCAACACCTCGCCGCCCTGCGCCAAGGCGTCGATCCGCTGGGTGAGCGCGATTCCGACCGCGCCGCGGTGACAGTGAACGATCTCGCCGCCCGCTTCGATGCCGAGCACATCGCGGTGCACCTCAAGACTTCGACGCAGAAGGAGTACCGGCGAAGCCTCAAGAAGTTCATTCTGCCCTTCTTTGGCAGCCGGCCGATCGCCGAGGTCAGCCGCGAGGAAGTCGCCCGCTTCCACCACAAGTACCGTCATGTCCCCTACCAGGCCAACCGCTGCCTGGAGATCCTCTCGAAGATGTTCAATCTCGCCGAGTTGTGGGGATTGCGGCCGGACGGCTCCAACCCGAGGAAGCACATCAAGAAGTACCGCGAGTTAAAGCGCGAGCGGTTCCTGAGCGCAGCCGAGTTGCGGCGCGTCGGCCAGGTGCTCGATGAGATGGAAGCCGAAGGGCTGGAGATGCCGTCGGCGATCGCCGCGGTGCGCCTGCTTATCCTCACCGGCTGCCGCCTGAATGAGATCATGACGCTGAAGTGGAGCTACGTTGATCTCGGCGCCGGTACGCTGAACCTTCCGGACTCCAAGACCGGCGCCAAGGTCGTGCATATCGGCAAGCCGGCAGTGGATGTCTTTCGAGGCATCCCCGCCCTGCCCCGCAATCCCTGGGTCATCACCGGCAAGCTGCCCGGCTCACGCCTATCCGACTTGCAGCCGTTCTGGCAGCGCGTTCGCGCTCGCGCCGGCCTCAAGGACGCCCGCATACACGACCTTCGGCACACGTTCGCATCGACCGCCGTCGCAGCCGGCCAGGGCCTGCCGATGATCGGCAAGCTGCTCGGCCACACGCAGGTGGCGACGACAGCGCGCTATGCACATCTCGCCGCCGATCCGGTGAAGGCGGCGGCGGATGACGTTTCGGCGGTGATCGCGGATGCGGTGATCGGGAGAGCCAAGGCAGCGTTCAGCGTGTAGCATTCCGATAGCGCTATGGAAGAACACAGCCAGCGATACCGGCTCAGCTAAAATCATCCCGCTCTAGCTGACTGCTTTCGGTTGCTGCCCCGTCTGACACTCTGGTCAGCTACCTGCCCAGAGAACGCGGCGACTATGGACGCAGCGTACCCAATATTCTTTCGATCCCCTTCGCTGAAGGGCAGATCTGAGAGCGCGATAGCTTCAGACCAAACCTCTGCCGCCTGCCTTCCGGATTCTCGTGCCCCGCATCCGATTTGCAGCGGTCCCGTCGGCTCTCCGAGTCGGCAGACCATCACCGCGTCCCAGGAAATGGACTGGTCGTGCTTATGCAGGCTGGCGCTGCTGTCGCCGTACAGGGGGAAGGTTCGGACCGGCATTACGCCGGCTCGGGCCATTGCTTGAGCGATCGCCTGCCAGCCCCGCCCATCGAGGTTCTGATACGTGAATACGATCCGTCCGTTGGGTTTACAGACCCGACGGATTTCGCGGAAGGCGTCAGCGAGCTTATTGGCGAATCGTCGCTTAGCCTGGACGGAACGCGCCGGCGACGCAAGTTGACCCCTGGGGAAGCCGGCGGACCCACGTCGGCTGATCAAGCGGAAACGCCTGAACCAAGGAGTGAAAAAGTGCCCGAGCTCCGAGTACGGAATGTAGTCGAAGTAAGGTGGATCGGTGAGGACGAAGTCGACCGAGGCAGAGTCGATATGGCTCATGCGCCGAGCGTCGGCACAGACGATCTCTGCTGACCCTGAGGGCGCGTCTTTCACCCGCTTCAGTAGTCCTTTCGGACTAGGCTCTCTTGGTTGCTTCAGAGCCTCCGACGCCCGGACGACGGCTCGGACAGCATTGGGGAAGGTCCCGCGGCCGTTCTTATGCAGCCAGGGATTGATCTCGACTGGCCTCGCGATGTGCCGGTAGGCCCGGATCGAGAAGAGCGGCGTCAGTCGACGCCAGCCGCCCGCATAAGCGCACAGCATGTTGTTGGTGGTGAGGTGGTCCGAAAAGGCCACCGCCAAACCGTCCCGTTCCATCCCTTGCAGCTTTGTGATTGCCGCGCCCAGCATCGCCAAGTGCAGTCTCTGGCGCGCGTTGAACATCTGAGTGTAGTCGCTGTAGCCGTAATCCACCAAGCGAGTGTCCGTCCGACCCTCACGCGGGATGGTCCCCGCGGGCAAGGCGTGAGGGCGCTTGACGAGCAGGTTCTGCAGCCGGAGCTCCGCTTGGCGATATCGATCCTTATCGAAGGCTGTTGCGGAGCGCAGGCGTCGGTCGCGGACGTTTGCGCGTCGCACGTCGCCTGCCGGCAGGGTCTCCACGCCGAAAAGCCGGAAAATTGGAGGGGCCGATCGTCGGCGCGCATAAGCAATCAGCTTTTCACGGCGACCGCAGCCGGGGCAGCAAACCTCGCCGTTATGCATGCGGCCGCCGTCGGTCGGCGTTTCGGCACCGCAGGGGCATACGACGCTTCGCGCGTGGAGTTCGGCTTCCAGAACGGTGCTACACGCGCTGCACGCCACCCACTGGCGATGATCTTCGTCACTCCATGCGAAGCGGAACCTCGGATGGGCGTCGTAACTCCGTCCACAGTGGTCGCAATGGACGTATTGCACCCAGAAAGCGTGAAGAAGCGTTTCGTTTTGGCCCGCTTCGTCCTGAGCTTCATAAAAAGGCGCGAGATCGCGACCTACCGTGTCCGCCAGCGCGCGGAGCGGCCCGGTAAGATCCGGAAGGTCTCGCATGGTCGTCTGGAAGCGGGCAACGGCGACCGCCACCGGCTCGACGTCCACACCTCTTACGCTTGCGCCGAGGCGGTGGGCTTCCAGCAGCATGACGCCACCGCCCACGAAGGGGTCCAGAACCGTTCGACCAATCCAGGCATCGCCCTGGTAGAAGGTGCGCCAGAACGAGTCGGAGCGGTCGCACGCCGCGCCGACCAAGAGCGCTCGGGCAGTCACGGCACAGCGTCGCGCGAACCATTTGTGGGCTTGGTAGACGTCGCGGGGCCGGATGCCTTCACGGATGGCGATGCGAGCGAGATCCGTGACAGGCAGAAGGCCTTCGTCCAGAAGCGACGCGGCAGGCAGAGGGCGCGTCATCGGACCTTGAGCTCGCAAGGGCCGAACGCCGGAAGGTCGACCCGCTCCGTGAGGGTCAGGAAGCCGTCCACGAAGTGCTTGAGCAGCCGCGACTCTTCCAAGGCGCGTCTGTCGCGGGGCAGATGGTCAACGAGCGGCCGACTAATGATAGCAATGAACTTAGCCTGCGCCCGGGAAGCGGTGACGTTGAAGCGATTGAGTGAGAACAGAAACTGCTCTTCCGCGGCAATCTGGTCGGCGTCGCCTAGGCCGAAGCTGGCCAGCATAACCGCCTTCTCCTGACCCTGGAAGCGTTCCACCGTGTCGATACTACCAAAGACCGCGTTCCGGTCGATCTCCGGAGGGAGCACGGACGCCAGACGGTCATACACTGCCGCCTGCTGCGCCCGGTGAGGCGTGACGATCCCTACGCCGCGCCGGAAGAAGTCCTCCGGCGTATAAGCCCTGACGTTGCCGGCGTCCAGATCGCGCAGGCCGGCCTGAAAGAGGGCGACGACAAGTCCAGCCGCCAGATCAGCTTCCGCGTCGTTCCTCTGACTGCTGAATCGGTCGTTGTGGACCACGGCGATTAGGGGCTCGTTTGGAGAAAGTATCCTCGCCAGATGCGGCGAGAATGGTAGCCGATTGGGCCAATTAGCCGGCTTCGTGTTCGGGACGGGCCGAACGGTGGTGATCCGCAAGGCGGCGTTGGCATCGGCCGCTTCGAGATCATCGCCGTAGCCGGCCTCGCGAACGAAGGCGACGATCTCGCGATTAGAGCGGAAGCTCCGATTCAGCATGATGGGCTCGACGGCGAACTGCGGGCCCTCGTGCCGTCTATAGTGGCGGAAGAAGTCGTATACGGAACCGAGCAGGTGCTCAAGGCCTTCGGGCGCTTCAATCGGGTGAATCGGCGACATCTGCTTGTCGTCGCCGACCACCGTGACCCGCCCGCGCGCGGCCAGTTTGCTCAGGCCCACGATGGCGTGGGCGACGTCCAACTGGGACGCCTCATCTATTAGCATCACGTCGAACAGTGGCGCGCAGACCGTGTTGCCGAGCTTGTGCAGCTGGTCCACCGTACTCGCGACGACCGTCACGCCGGCAGCCTGCGCAAGCCTCCGCTCCAGCTCTAGGCGGCGCGACTCGTTCGGATCGTCCATGGGCGTGCGGCGGTCCACCAGAAGCGGATCTACCCCGCCCACGGCCTCGCTAGAGCAAAGCCGCGTGAGGTACACGCTGTCCGCTAGACCTGCCGCTGAGAAGAGTTCCGGCAGCCGGCGCGCGACGTTGTCAATGGCGACCCAGGTGAAGCCGGCGATTGCGATACGAAGAGCTCGGCCTTCCGCGACGGCGTTGGCCGCGAGGGCGGTCAGGTAGGCCTGCGCCGTCCGGCTCTTCCCCGTCCCGGGCGGCCCCCACCAAAGCGACAGCCGACGCGTGGTCGCCTGGGCGATGGCGTCCCGCTGGCGATGGGTGAGGTCGGGCATTGTCTGCTCGGCCCGTTCCAGGATCGGCCCCGCCTCCTGACCCGTGGCGGTCCGCTCCATGACATCCCCATTCCAGATAAATTCCGCCGCGGGGCCGTCCACCGAGCCGCGGCGCGGGCGGCCCGGCCGAACCCGTGCCGCACCGAGCGCTGGAAACAATGGTCTCTGCTGCGCGAGAGGCGGATTGCGGATGCCGGTCGCGTCCTCCAGCGTCTTCCTCACCTTTCGGGTGAAAACGTCCATCGCAACAGGATCGAAGATGCCGAACCGCCCTTCTCCTCCGTTAATATTCATCTGCAATAGGTTGAGCCGCAGCGCGTCGTTTAGTAGTGGGCCGGCCTCCACGGCGAGCAGACGCTGTCCGCGGTCGACCTTCAGAATGGTGACGGTCAGGGCGTCACGCAGCTTCCGCCGGAACTCCCAGGACAGGACGGGGCTGCGGGCCGCAAGCGCCGGGTTTCGATCTTTGAACTGCGACACCGTCATGTCCTGCAGGCGGGGCAAATCCGCCTCGGGCAGGAAGGACCAAGTATATTCGCCCTCCTTGAGACGGGCTTCCCTGGACCGGTCCGAAAGCTGGAACAGCAGGACCGAGCCGTCATGGACCCGATGACCCAGTCCGAGGGCGGCAAGGCCGCCGCGACGGCCCGACCCGGTCAGCACCGCGTCGACCCGGGCGCTGCGAAAGCGGGCTTCACGCTCATGCGGCGGCATGGCCATCAACAGATCGATTTCAAGCTGCTGGGCCGCCGCCATCAGGCGCGTGTGCTGGAACAGGATCTGCCCATCATCACCAACCCCGGCGAGACGATCAGCTGGTTGAAAGACGTCGTTGACCTGCGGAGCCTCCGCGCTGAGTTCGTTCTGCAGCAGCCCGGTCAGCTTCTCCGCCACATAGGCGATGGCGTGCAGCTTGCGCCGGACGACCTTGCGCAGCTCCTCCTGGTGCCACTGAAAGTCCTGGTCCCGGAAGGGCGAGCCGCGTTGCCAAATTTCGTGACCGCGTTCGGACGGGATCTGGTCCGACAGGGGGTCTCGATAGAACTTGTTGATGTGGAACCACCAGCGCTGGCCATTGGCGAGCCGTCTCCCCTCCGGATCGATACTGTTGGCAAGGTCGATGACACCGTAATGGTGCGGGATCGGCGCCGCCATGAGGCTGTTGACCGCCTCGGCGACGATGGTGATCGGGGACGACCGGCTGACGAAGTCCGGTTCGTCGAGCACAGCCTCGGACGGAAACACCCAAGCCATGGGGCTGATGTTGGCTCCGCCAATCCGGACGGGCGCCTGTAGTCGGTCCAGGTGACGGCCGAGAACGCGGCACAGATGGTCGAACGTCAGCCGATCCCACAGGAAGAACTGCAAGGTTACGTCGGCCTTGTTGGGGGCGCCATGCGCGCGGTAGCCGGCCAGGATCTCGCCCTGGAGCCGGAAGATGTCGTTAACCAGGTACTCCAACCAGATCCGAAGCGTCTCGCCTTCGGCATCGAGCTCCCGTTCCAGCACAAGCAGCGGCCGTTCGATGGTGCGGAAGTCACGGCCGTACCGCGGTCCGGCGGCACCCCGCGGCTGCGCTGCATTGGGGACCCCATAGTTGATTCGATAACCTAGGGCGAACGTCAAGCCGCTCCCGACATCGAAGTCCGCCGACATGGAGACGCGGATGTCGGCGAACCTCGGCAGCACCGCCGAGCTGCCGGCGCGGTCCGGAATGGCGGCCGGGGTCGCGTCCCGCAGGGTGACGGCCCGCGCGCTGAGGACGGTCCGTTTAGCGCGAAGGGTCTGGTGCTGTTCGAAGGCCGAGCTTCCCGCCGTGAGCGCCGACACCGCGTTGATGTCCAGGATTGCTGCCTCACGGAGCTTCCCGCAGGCCCCTTCGGTCAAACCGGCTACGCGACTGAGATGCTGGGTCTGTTCCGCCATGGGCCAGCAGTAGCGCTCGTCCAGCGCGGGGCCTTCAACCGCCCGCCCTTCGGCCGCCTCGTCATCATGGCGCGACCAGCGGTAACCCAGGTAGTCGCAGCCGGAGCAACGATGGTCGATGTGCCAAGCGAGCTGCCGCCAGTCGGGCTCGGCCAGAACCTCCCGAAGATCGACGGTTAGAAATCGCTGAACCCGGCCGAGCACCACCTCGGGCGGCATCGCTTCGAGGTCCGCGTTCAGACCGCTGAGGTATCGCTGAAGGTCCAGCACGGAAACGCTGTTCGCTCGGTCCTCACGCAGCAGGCGATGCATGGTCGAACCGTCGTGTGTGCCAGGCCAGATGGCGGCATCCGCCAGTACTACGAAACGATCGGCCCGGCCCGTGTCCTGCAGCCAGCCGGCGAGAGCCATGCCGTAGTACGCGAGTTCGGAGAAATGCGCCGGCGATGGCTCGCCGGAGATCTTGATGTCGATGATTCGGAGGCCGAGGCGCTCGTCCCCCGGTCCGATACGCTCAAGCCGGCCCGAGGGCGTCACGCTACGACGAACCTCGCCGGAAGGCGCACGCACCTGGAGAATGTCGGGCCGCAAAGCCTCAAAGGCGAGCCGCTCGCCGTCGGCGACGGCGGTGCCGTCTTCCAGGTCTGCGAGAATGTGGGCGGCCTTGAAGCTCTCGGTCATCTCGAACTGCGCTTCGAGCGCGAACTGATCGACCCCCAAATGGTCGATGTGGTTGGCGAGCTCAATGGTCTGAAAGGCGCGGTCCTCATCGGCTTCAAAGGGTTTCAGCGCGCCGCGGACGACCAAGTCCGGGAAGATGTCTTCAAGCTCTGCGAACTTCGCGCGCTCGTACTGCTTGCCCTGTTCCGTGAGCAGCGCGAGACCCGGCCGGCTCGCATCTTTTTCGGGCACCCCAGCCCGCAGCCTGTCGGCAACGCCTCGGTAGAGGTCGAGGCGCAGGCGGCGACGACAGCCCGTCCGAATGAACTGCGAGATGACGCGTTTACCCAGCCTGTACAAACGATCCCCCTCCTATTGGGCTTTGACGAGGGAACGCTGCGCAACCATGATGTGGCGCTATGGCGACTGTTCACCCCCGGGCGGTCTCGCCATCGCTCAGCTGCCTTGGGGAATGCTACACCGGCGGAGATCATGGCAGAAAGGTGAAAAGTCTGTGGCTGGCCCGCCCGTGGTTCAGAGGAGCGGAGTGCAGGGTAGCGTCCGGGTTTGCATCAATGACACCTCCTCCCTTGCTCCCGCATTACCTGGTAGTCGGCGAGCATCTGCTCGATCGCCGAGCCGAGGGGAAGCGAATCGAGCTCATTGGCCGCGCGCGCCAGGAACTCCCTGCTGTAGGCGATAACCGGCGGACAGGGCGATCCGTCAGAACGTTCCGTCGTGCATCCGGCGAGCAAGCTCGCCGCGATCGCGAGGACGACGGCTGGCAACCTCGAGCTGGTCACGCTGCACCTCCACAGTCCGCCGCATGTTTTCGACACGCTCGGCATTGCGCCCGGCCTGCCGGGCGCCGAAAAGCACTGCAACCACGCCGGCCGCGGCGGCAACCCACCCCAGGAGCGCCAGCACATTGCGCTGCAGCCAGCCCTGCAGGAGCAGCCACATCAGCGCAGCCCCTTGCGCCGGTCATCGATGCGGGCCCACAGCATGACGCCGATGCCGATCAGCGTGACGGCGAGGAGCCCCCATTTCGCCGCATCGAGGTACGGCACGACGCCAACGAGCGCGTCGTGCGCCTGGCCGATGGTTTCCTGAATGGCGCCGATGGCTCCTGCGCCGATCGTCCCGGCAGCGGCCGCCTGCCCACCTTTCACCGTCCGCGTCTGCTGCAGCGAGCGCTCCGCCGGCATTACACCGGCGCGGATCAGTGCCGCGTCAATCTGCGCATCGGTGTACGGCTGGCGGCCGTTTTCCACGCGGATCATCGCGGTGAGGATCGGCTTTAGACAGGCGTAATCGTGGAGGTCGAGTGGCTCGTCGATGCCGAAGCCGCTCGCGTTGGCAACCGCCCGGGCATAGGCCTCGCTATCGTTCTCGTTCGGTGGCGCCCACACCGCGACCAGCTTGCGGATGGTGTCGAGATGCCGGCGATCGTAGTGCGCGATCAGCAGCACGGCAGCCGCTCGCAGCCCCATGACGGGATCCTCGAACTGCTCGAAGGCGCCATCGCTGTTGTGCTTCGGCGGCACCCGTCCCTGCCAGCGGTTCTCGGCAACGAGTCGGATGTTCAGCGGATTGTTATTCCGGATGCCGCGCGGCAGCATGGTTTGAACGGTCATGGTTCTCTCCAGGCATGAAAAAAGCCGCCCGAAGGCGGCCTTGGGGAAAAAGTTCGAGAGATGCCGGCTCAGTGCAGGCCAATCGGGTTGGTCAGCAGGTAGCCGATGATCGACAGCAGCAGCGCGATCAGCGCGCCGGTGATGGTGACGCCGGTGTTCATTACCCGCTTGAAGATCTCGTAGACGACGTCTTCCTTGGCGACGTGGCTGGTCAGCGCATCGCGGATCTGCTGGATGTCCTCCTTTACCGTCGCCAGCTCCGTCCGCTGGTCCTGGACCATCGCGCGCAGGCCGTTGTTGAGGGCGCCTTTGATGTCGGCGACATCGCTCTGCAGCGAACGAATCGCGGCGGTGTGTTCGTCAGGGGTCATGGCTGGAGTTCCGCTCAAGTCAGCGCACGATCGGACCCGGCCTCAGCAGGGGTAACCGAGCGTTAAGGAGCCTGGGCTAGCGTCAGGGCGTCACGAATGGAGCCCGGCGATGCTGCGGGATGTGATTACCGGTCTTGTCTGGGCCGGCCTGGTGTTCGCATGTTTCGTACTGGCGATGTCGCTGAGCCCGCTGGAGGGGAGGTTTGCCGGCGAGGCCTGGGACTTGCTGCTCATTCTCGGCGGCGGGCTTGCGGCGATCCTGTTCCTTCATTTCTTCATGGACGCTCGCGAGCACCGCCGCTCACGCGCTTTTCGAGCGAAGATGGACGAGCAGGATCGGCGCGCTCGGCAAGCGGCGCGGGAGAAAGCACTGCGGCTGAATGCGTACCTGACGGCGCCGGCCGGCTGCTCGACTGCCGAAGGCAGCAGTGTCGCATCCGGTCCGATGGCGCAGATCATCCCCTTCCCGGCCAGGCACGCCCCGCGCCTCGGCATCGGGCATTTGCAAGGCTCCGCCTAGCGCGAGTCCTGCCTGGGTGAAGCGGAAAGCGCCTGCTCGAGGAGGTCCATAGTCTCCGGCCTCATCGGCCACAGTCCTTGCAGGCCGCGGGCGGGAACGGGGTCGGGCAGCCGCACGACATGCGCGAGCCGCCAGCCGAACCGGCCGGCTGAATAGTCACCAAAGGCGCGCTCGGCCGGATCGGGCGCAAGCTGATCGACGGACAGGCAATCGGCGAGCTCGGCGACAGCGATGATCTTGTCGAACGCCCAGCTCTCAGGTGTCTGCAGCGACGCACGAACCAGCAGCCTGGCATTCGGCCAGCACACCATCGAGATCCGCGAGCGCGAACGGCAACGCGTGTCCCAAGGCTGCGTGGATAGCCAGCCGGCCGCGATAGCGGGTGCGCTGGCCGCGGGTCTCGATCCTTTTCAGCCCGCAGGCGATGGCCTGCGCATAGGGATGGCGGACCGTCAGACCACGCATTGCGGACCCTGGGGCCTTCTCACCGGTGCTCGCTTCGCCACTGCCAGGGCGGCACGAACTCGCCGCGCCAGACACCGGCTCCCTGGCGTTTGGCTTCGGCTTCCGCCGCGAGATAGTCGCTGGAGTACTTGCGGTAGTCGAGCGCCCAGCCTTCGCGGACGAGCCGGTCGTTGATGTCTTCGCCGCCCGCATAGCAAACGGCCAGGAGCCGGCCGTAGCGATCGCGAGCATGGCCGACGCATTCGACCTGGCGCCCGCGCAGGTAGTCCTTCAGCCAATCCGCGGCGATTCGGCCGCACGCCCATTGCTGTCCATGGGCGGTGCAGGTCTGATCTGTCTCGGGCGCGTCGATGCCCTGCAAACGGACATGCTCGCCCACGATGACAATCGTGTCGCCATCGATGACCTTTGCCGTGCCGACGACATCAGCCTGCGCGGAGACAGCGCTGGCTAACAGGGCGGCGAGAATGGCGAATAGTCTCATTTGAGGTAGTCATGGCACGCGGCTCGGCAGATGAGAAGCGAAATGCGGCTCCACCGGCAGCCGATCGATGAGCTAAAGGCATCCAGTTGATCGAGAGAGTCCGCCTCAAGACCACGATGAGCAAGCGTTCGACATCCCAGCCGCCGCGGTTCTTGCCGGATAAGCCGTTCCCTCCCTACGCTTACGTTCCGGGCGAGACGCCGCATCCGAGGCGCGATCCCGGCGGCCACAGCTACGGAGCAGAGTTCGAGACACCGGAGCCGCCGGATCCCGAAGACTGGCGCAGCTGCCGCGAGTACCTGTACGGCATCGACCTCTTCAACCATGGCTACTATTGGGAGGCGCATGAGGCCTGGGAGGGGCTCTGGGTCGCTTGCAGCCGCCGCGGCCCGACAGCGACTTATCTGCAGGCGCTCATCAGCCTTGCCGCCGCCGGCTTCAAAGCGCGATCGGGGAGTGCTCACGGTATGCGGGCCAACGCAGGCAAGGCGGTTCGCCTGCTGGGGTCCGCTGTGAGCCACGCAGGGTCCTACCGGACGCGCTACATGGGACTCGATATTCGCGCGCTCGCCGACTTCGCAACCGCAATCTCAAAAACACCGCAGAGCTGCCGGCGGCGAGAACCTGCTGATCTTCGATTTGCTGCTGTGGCCGGAATGCCGATCTTCGATTTGCTGCTGTGGCCGGAATAGGGCGCGTGCCCATCAGCCTCGCGGGAGGTGACAATTCGCGAATAAGGCGCGCGCATGCTCGTCCCCCTTCAGGCGGCGATCGCCATGTAGCGCCGGCGCGGCGCCGTCGGCGTCGCCTCCAGCTGCAGCAGCGCGATGGCCAGGTTGCCGACGTTGACGGTGGTGCCGGCGGCCTCCGGGCGGGCTCGCCATTTCCAGGTCGCGGGCACTGCAGCCAGCGTCTGCCGCTGCGCCAGCCCGGCGCACTGCCAGGCGGCAGTGTTCGGCGCCTCGCGGTTCCACTCTTCCACGATGCCGCCGTCCTTGGCGACGTTGAGATAACTGGAGACGGTGGTCGAGGCGGTGTTGTAGGCGCCGATGGCGATGACGGCGTGCTGGAGCGCCAGCGGCGTCGCAGAGAGCGTCAGGAAGTCCTGGTTGCTCGCGCTTGTGGTGTTCTGGGTCGCGTGGTTCGAGGCGAACCAGGCGTTGTCGAAGGCATCGAGTCGCAGCGCCAGGATGCGGGCGTCACGAACGTAGCACAGCGTGCCGCTCTCCGAGCGGTACTGCAGCTGCAGGGTACGCGCAGCGGCGGCGAGGTTCAGCTTCTCCATCACCGCGAACGCCTGGTTGTCCCAGTCGTCCTTGCAGTACCACGCCCGGTCGCCGTAGGTGATGGCCCCAGTGACATCGTTGAGCCGGCAGCGCATGGCACCGAGATTGGCGTCACTGGCGCGCGTCGCCGATGCGATCACCAGGTAATCGCCGGACGAGCCTGGCGTGAACGCTAACGTCGCCGCGGTCTGCCAGCTGGTGCTGCCGGTGTTCACCTGCGTCAGGCTCTCGGCGTAGGCGTCGGCAGCATCGGCCTTTATGAGCAGCAAGCGCACGTCGCGGATCTTCGTGGTGTCGCCGGCATGCGACGAGTTGATGTTGACATCGAGCTGCTGTTCGCCCGGGGCAGCGCCGAAGCTCAGATGGGCGATGCCGAAGAAGCCAACCCAGTCCTGCGGACTCGACGGCTCCTGGCGCTGCATCGACTGCTCCAGCAGCACCGTCGCGGCCTGTATGTGATAGACCGAGACCCAGCCGACGTGGTCGTTGGTGCCGCTGGAATTGGTAAAAGCGGCGGACCCGAACAGCCAATAATCGGCATTGTCGTCCGGGGTGAAGGTCAGCGACAGCGTGTTCGTCCAGTCGGCGCTGGTGGTGCTGCTTTCCGCGAGGCTTTCCGCGTAAAAGCTCTGGCGCGCGGGCATGGGCTCGATCTCCGTTGCAGAAGCGGCGATCAGAGGAGGGTTGCCGCCAGGGTGATGGCGATGTCGGCGAGGCTCGCGTCAGCGGTTACGGGTGCGACGATGCGCAGCACATCGCCGGCGGCGACGTCGGTCTGGCTGCCGGCGAAGGTGGCGATGGTGCCCGACGCCGCAACGGTTGCGGTGAGGAACTCGCTGCCGTTCTTCTGAATCGAGAACACCGCTACGCCGGTCGCGGCGGTGCCGGCCTTGAGACGCGAGCCTGCGGCATTCGCCGCGATGCGGAACGGCCGCGGGGCGACGAACAGCAGCACCACCTCGCCGTTCGAGGGTTTGCCCACGATGCCGCAGAGGATGTCGTAGGGGATCAGGTTCTGCGGTTTGACCTTCTTGTGCGCCGAGGCACTGGCATCGTAGGTGCAGAGGAAGTCGGCCGCCTTCTCGGGCGCCGTATCCTCGGGAAGGCTGTTGATCGAGACGGCGCCGGTCAGCCCGAGCGCGCTGGCAACCGGCCCCACCACGTCGAGCGTACCGCCAGTGAGGCTGAGGTTGGCGGACGGCGTGATCGCTTCCAGCGCACCGTTGCCGGCGGTGGTGCGGCCGGCCAACTTGCCGCTGGCGAAGCCACCGAACTCGGTGACGCTGATCGCATCGCCGCCGCCGGCCTTGTGGCTTGCGGCATGCGGAGTCGGCGTCCGCGCGTCGGAGAGGCGGGCGTCATCGCCCTGGCAAACGGTGTTGGCGCCGGAGCCGTAGACGGGCTCGAATGCCACCGTGTCGGTCGCGGGATCGGTGGCGAGGGCAATGCCGTTGGCACCGGCCAGCGTCAGTGTGTCCGGCGCCGCGTCGGCGACGATATCTGACTGTCCGGAAACCGCGATCGTGCCGAACGCCGGCATCGCCCCGCCGGGGCCGACACCCGCGATCGCCGCCACATCGGCCGGCGAGAAGCTGCGCAGCTCGGTTTCCACCGGATCGGCGATCTCGGCGGGCGTGATCTTCGACGGCAGCAGCCGCGCCGCCGAGGTCTGATCGACGCCGCGAATATTCAGCGCGACCTCGAGGATGCGCACCTGCGTCGAGCCGTCGCCGTCCTGGCCGAACAGCGCCAGCTGTGCCGCGATGGTCTGCCGCAGCGCCGCCGGGATAGGCTGCCACGGGCCCCAAAGCGTCTGGTTCGCTTCGTCGAGCGTGACGGTCGCGAGAGTCGGCGTCCAGGTCGCACCGGCGTCGAGCGAGAAGGACCAGAGGAGCTGCGCCCCCGCCGGCCCGCCCGGCGAGCCCACCCGGAGCACCAGCCGCATGTCCTGGTAGCCGCGCAGGTCGAGGCCGGTGATCCGCGCCGTCGCACCGGCCGGGAACTCGCCCAGCGAGACCGGCACCGTCCACAGCTGATCGCCCTCCCATGCCGGCTGCGAGCGCAGGAAGGCATGGTCGGAGAAGCCCTCGCAGCGATTGTCGTCGATGTCGTAGGTCAACCGGTCGAGGCCGTTCGGTGCCTCGACGCGAACTGCCTTGCCCTGGCCGATGAAGATCTCCTCGGTCAGGGTCGGGTCGTACCACAGCATGCTGCCGGTCGGGCCGTCCTGCCGCCATTGCCGGTTCTCGCCGGCGATGCCGCGCAGCTTCAATTGCGACCAGGTCAGCCCGCTGGTCGCCGTCCGCTGCGCCAGGATGTTGCCGCGGATGACGACATTGTGCGGGGTGGCGCTGAACTGGCTGACGATGATCGCGGTATCGACGACGTTGTCGTTGCCGTACTGGTCGGCGGTGACCAGGTCGGTGACGGTGTTGGTGTAGACCAGCACATCCTCGATCGGCCGGGCGCCTTCGCCGTAGCTCTCGTCCGAGCCGAGGAACACCGCGTAGTTCAGCGGCGCGCGGAAGCTGTTGCCGATAATCGTGATGTGCTTGCCGCCCAGCACCTTGACCCCTTGCGCGTTGTAGACGCGGTTGCCGATAAAGCGAAACGCGCGCTGCTGCCCTGGGTCGTCGGCGACGACCGCCGACAGATTGGCAGCGCAGCAGTCGTCGATGATCCATTCGAAGTCGGAATCGGTGACCGCGACGTCGGCACAGTTGGACGCGTTGAAGCCGTCGCGGGCGATGCGGTTGAGATGGATGCGGCTCGCCCGCACCTGGTTGCAGTAGCCGAAGGTAAACGCCATCTGCGAGGCCCAGCGGCCTTCGACATCATGCAGCTCGATCCGGTCGTAGTGGTCGAGCGCGATCAGCCGGCTGCCATCGCCCAGCTGCTTCATCGTCGTGGCGAGATCGCCCTCAAAGACGATGTTGCGGATGACGAGCGTCTTGCCCGGTCCGTCATCGACATCCCGCGCCAGCAGCCGGTAGGCGGTGCCGTCAACCGGGTCCTCGCCGCCGGTGAGCCCAGTCGTTGTCGCCGCGACACCCTTGTACCAGCGGCAAGAGCCCCGCCCCGTCAGCTTGAGGTCGGGACAGCTGTCGGGATCGATGCCGCTCAGGTCTCCGGCATGGCCGATCCTGAAGTCGCCCGACATCAGCAGCTCGCCCGGCTGACCGGACGCCTTGATTGCGGCGATGGCGGCGCGGATGGCAGCGTTGTCGGCGCTGGAACCGGTGCCCGTGAGCGGGATCACCTTGGCCGGGAAGCTGACCTGCGCCAGCGTGCTGCGCTCGGCCGCGGTCATCATCACCTTGCCGCCGCCGTCGCCGATCTGGTCGGCGGTATAGTCGCCGGCCTGTGCTGCGACCGCGCCGGTGCGACCGAACACGGAAGCAACGCCGCCGCCCCCGCCGCCGGCCTGCACCCAGACGGCGGCGCCGATGGTCGGATCGGCGCAGAAGAACAGCCGGCCGGCGGCGATGTTGATCCACATCGCCCCGCGGACGTAGCCGTCGGCGGCATCGTCGTTCACCGTCGGGTCGGTGACGGCGCCGTAGTTCTCGATGATCTCCCAGCCGGAGTTGCCGGCGTTGCGCCGCCGCAGCAGCTTGCCGGCGTCGTTGCGCCAGCGCATGAACGGATAGGTGACAGACGGCGCGAACGCGCCCTCGTGCTCGGTCGCGGCCGCCTGGTCGGCGAGATTGAAGTCCTGGCGGACCTGCGCGCCGAGCCCGGTCGGCACCGCCCCAAAGGTTGCGGACTGGGTCATGTTCAGATGCCAGAGATCAGATGTCAGGGATCAGGGATCAGAAAGAAGAAAACGTCCGCGCGCCTGCAGGGCCGCCCCCGCGCGACCGTGAGGGAGCGGGCCGAAGGCCTAGGGCGCGCTGTACTTTGAACTCGACCGAATGTATGGCCCGCCCCCGGTCTGCAAGCGTGGTGTTGTGATGGCTCCGCTTAGTCTGCGCCAATGTATCCGGCCCGTATTCGAGGCGATTGTGACCTCCGGCCATGATGGAGAATGCGCGCGTCCTGGTCCTCATAAGTACAGCGGCTTCATCGAGCCGTTCCGTCGGCCAGGTCGACAGGACGCCGGTCGACTGTTGGGCCATCACCACTACCCACTGGCAGACGTTGGTGAGCTGTCTGCTTCAATTTAAACAGTTGGTCATGCTTGTTGTTGTTGCGGCGGTGGGGAACGCGTGAGCGTTGTCCACCGCCGATCAAGCCGCCTGGAACTGCCGGCCCTGGGCGAGCACGGCGTAAGCAATGCGCGCGAGCTTGGCAGCGAGCGCTACGACGACAACGTTGGGATGACGGCGGATGAGCAGGCGCCTGAGCCAGCAGCCAAGAGTAGTTTGTTGGCTGGCCAAGCGCTGCATCACGGCTCGCGCTCCGTGGATGAGCAAGTAGCGCAAGTAGATGTTGCCGCGCTTGCTGATCCCGAGCAGCGTGGGCTTACCGCCGGTGGTTTTCTGTTTTGGCACCAACCCGAGCCAGGCTGCCACATCTCGACCACGTTGGAAGTGTTCGGCCTTGCCGAGGGCGGCGGCGAGTGCGGATGCCGTCAGTGGTCCAATGCCGGGAATTTGCATCAAGCGGCGGCTCGCATCATCCTCGCGTGCGCTGTTCAAGATCTCGCGGTCGAACTGGGCAATTCGTTCATCCAAGCCGCGCCATTCGCCGCGCAGGTCCTCCAGCAGCAATCGCAAGCGTGGGCTTAAGCCTGACTCGGCGAGAATCTCCGGGAGCCGGCGGACGAGCTGCGCCTTGCGGCGCGCGACGACGATACCGTGTTCCAGCAGGATGGCGCGCAGCTGGTTGATCAGCGCCGTTCGCGCAGCCACCAACCGGGTCCTGGTGCGATGCAGCGTCTGCATCTCCAGTTGCGCCGTGCTCTTCGGCGGCACAAAGCGCATTGTCGGCCGCGTCGCCGCCTCGGCAATCGCCTCCGCATCCCGGTCATCGTTTTTCTGCGCTTTGACGTAGGGCCGGACATATTCCGGCGACATCAGCCGCACCTGATGACCGGCTGCCGCCGCATTATGGCCGATGTGGTGGGCACCACAGCAAGCTTCCATTGCCACCGTCGCCGGCGGCAGCGTCGTGAGGAACGAGATCAGCTTGGCGCGCTGCATTCGCTTGCGCAGAACCACCCGTCCGTCCTCATCCAAGCCGGCGAGACTGCATACGTTCTTGCCGAGATCGATGCCGATTGTGACGATAGCCATGGTCCGCTCCCTTCTGTTTGCCGTTCACCTCCCGGCACCATACCGGTCGGCGGGAGGGGGCGGGCCATCCCATAAGTACACCGAGGCGTAGCCGAGGGACTTTGGTCGAAACCAATTATGGCCATAGCGCCCGGAACCTCCCGTCGAAGGTGACATAGGGGAACTCCTCGGCGGCGAGGTCGTCGACGCTGAGCGTGCCGGTGACGAAGCCGACGTCGAACGTCGAGGCTCGCCATTCGAGCCCGGCCCACTCGCGCTCGACGACGTCGGGATCGGTGCTGCGGACGATGCGGATGGTCAACGACGGCGGTGTGGTCAGCCCGCGCAGCAGGGCGACCACTTCCTGGCTGGTGTTGTCGATCCGGATCTGCGCGCGTGGCGCGCGGCCTTCGGCGTCATCCGGCAGCGTCACCTCGAACGGGAATGGCTCGTAGCTGGCACCGTTGCAGAGGGTCGCCACACCATCCGAGGTCAGCCGCAACGGCGCCGGCAGTTGCGGGTGGCCGATCTCCAGCAGCACCAGCCACGGCGTGGCACAGTCCTGCGCGGCAAGCTCGCGGGTCGCAGTGTCGGTCATGGTCACGGCAACAGCTCCAGATCAAGGCTGACCCGCCAGGCCATGCCGGCAGCGATCGGCTCGATGCTCGGTGGCGGCACGATGCGAAACGCACCGACGGCACCGGTCACCGGATGCGTCCAGGAGAACGACAAGGCACCGCCCTGCAGGTCGGAAGCGAAGAAGGTGCGGAAGGTGGCGAGCTGCGCCGGACTGAGCCGGAACGCCGCCTTCAGCTTCGTCACCCCGGCCGTTGCCCGCCGTCGCGCCTTGGCCGGCCCGATGTCGGTGGCGCTGCGCACCAGCAGGTTCGGCGGCGTCTCGGAGAACCCCTCGGCCAGCGGTCGCTGCGGCAGCGATGCCGGCCAGGGCGGGATTGCCATCGCTATCGTGCCCGGATCGGGTTGGCGGCGGTGGCAAGCGCGCGGTTGAGCGTGCTGCCGGGCCGCGTCGCCCGCTGCGCCATCGCCACCTCGACCGCGTCGATGATGACGTTCAGGCTCAGGTTGCCGCTCGGGTCCCGTTGTTCTTCGGTGGTCACCTTGGCGCCGGCGTTGTTGATGACGTTGACGGTGACCTGCGGCCCGCCCGCAGCTTCGACGCCGAGCCGGCCGGAGGAGAGCCGCTTCAGCGGCAGCACTGCTTCCGGCCCGGCCTCGCCCATCAGGCCCATGCCGTGCGCCATCGGGAACAGGGTCGGCCGGTCGACCACGCCGCCGTGGGCGAACGGGATGACGGTGCCCTCCGCGAACACGCCGCCGTCGGCATAGAGCCCGCCGGTGCCGGGCCCCGGCGCCGCACCTGGCTCGCCGCTCCCGGCGGTCGGTGCCGACGAACCGAACAGCCCGGATACCAGACCGCCGAGCCCGCCGCTCAGCGCCTGCGCCAGCGGCCCGAGAACCGCCATGCGGATCGACAGCCGCGTCAGATCGGCGATCATCGAATCCACGAGCGAGGCGAAGTCGAGCTTGCCGGTGGTCACGAAGCCGACCAGCGCGTCCTCCATGCCCTGGAACGCAGTCGTCGTCACCTGTTCGGCGGCGCTCGCCGCATCCATCGCCTGGTCGGCATAGTCGCGCAGCGCGCGCGTCACGCCGTCCTGCCAATCGCGGCTGGAAGCCAGCATGCGGTCGGCGGCCTGCTCGGCCTCGCGGTATGCCTCGGCGATGGCGCGCCCGTGCGTCCCGGCGTCAATGGCGCCGGACTGCATCAGCGCATCGAGCTGCTGGATGGTCGCCGCCAGTTCTTCCGCCGGCGTGCGCATCTGCTCGGTCAGCCGTGCACCCTGCTGGCGCAGCTGCTGTTCAGTGCGCAGGCTGTCGGCCAGCTGCTCGCGAGCCTGCTTCTCGTCGTAGAGGGCATTCGCCAGCCGCTCGACCTGCACCCACTGCTCGTCGGTGGCGCTTTCCGACAGGCGTGACAGCGCCTGATCGACGAATTGCCGACGCTCGTCGCCGAACAGCGCCAGCTGCTTGGCAAGATCGTCGATCACCTTCTCGTTGACCTGGTAGGCGCGTTCGGCCGCCGCTTGCTCCGCCGCCGATTGCCGTTCGGCGGCTTCCTGGGCGCGCCTTGCTGCCTCCTCCAGCGGCTGATTGATTGCCGCGATCTTGCGCCGGGCAACTTGTGCCGCCTGGCGGATCGCCGCATCCACGTCGGCGGCATTACCGGCATCGGGCGCGCGGAGCGCCTCGAGGCGCTTCTTCGTTTCTGCCAGTTCGCGGTTGACCTGGGCGATGCGCTCGGCGGGATCCGTCGTCAGCTGATCCAGCGCCTTGTCCAGCTGGCTGCGTTGGGTGGCGAGCGCATCGGCTCGCCGCTCGGCCTCGGCGGCAAGCCTGCCGGCCTCTGCCCGTCCCCGTTCTTCCGCCGCAGCTTTTGCTTCCGCATCGCCGATCCGGGTGAGCGTCGCCAATTCCTGTTCCAGCGCCGCCACACGCTGGCGCTGCTCGTCGACGGCGAAGCGCTGGCCCAGTATCGGCGTGCCCGGTCCGCCCGCCTCCAATCGAGCGAGTTCGTCGCGCGCTTGCGCCAGTTGCGCGGTGGCGGTGGCGATCCACTGGCCGATCGGATCGTCCTCGATCGCCGATGTGATCCCCTCTATCGTTCCCGACAGTAGATCGAGAGCGCCCTGCGCGATGGAAGTCACCGCCGGCGTGCGGCCGATCGACTCCAGCAGGTTGCCCCAGGCATCCTGCAGCCGGTTGGTTGCGCCGGTGAGTCCGCCCGCTTCGGCAGCGCCGGCGCCGCCGACCTGTTGTTCGAGGGCGTCGAGGATCACCCGCTGCGCTTCCGCCGTCCGGCCGGTCTCGACCAGCGAGCGGATCAGCTCCTTCTGCGTATCCGAGAACGAGACGCCGACCCGGCGCAGCGCGGTCAAGCCATCGATCGGGTCCTCCAGCGCCTTGCCCAGCTGGGTGGCCGCCCCCGTCAGATCCTGGCCGAAGACGGCACTCATATCCTGCGCGAGGCTCAGCGCCCGGGTGAAGGTCTCGCCCGAGACCGAGCGAAAGGTGGCGAGGATCGAGGCCGCGTCCTGCACGCCTTCCGCTGTGGCCAGCGTCGAGCGCTCGATGCCGTCGGCGAAGGTCGCAATCTCGTCCGCGGTCAGGCCGGACGCGTTCCCGGTAGCCTTCAGCACCGCCTCCAGCCGGCGGTAGGACTGGTCGGCCTTCGCCGCCTCCTCCAGGCTGCCCTTCAGTCCGAGCGTGACGGCGCCGATCGCGGCGGCCGCGGCGAGCCCGGCCGGGCCTATGCGCGCCAGGCCGGCGCCGAGAGCCCCGGTCCGCCCCGCCATCTCCTCCAGCCCGCCACGCAGTTCGCCGGCCACGCCGTCCAGGACCTGCAGCGCGCGCGACGCCGGACGCGAGGCGTCCTCGATCCGCTGCAGCGCCCGCGCACCGCTGTCGCCGACATCGCGCAGCTCCGCCTTCACCTTGCCGCCATCGATGACGGCCAAGCGGATGGCGAGATTACGATCGGCCATGGTGGAGAACCTTCAATCGTGTTGGGTGGCCAGGCGCTCGTTCAGCGCCGTGATCAGTCCGGCTTCGGCGGCCGGCAGCAACTCGGCGACAGAGCGGGCGTCGTAGCCGAGTATCGTCGCCAGCGCGATCGCGGCCGCGAGATCGAGTCCGATGACGGCGGACGCGTTCGGCGCCAGCCGCAGCTGGCCCGAGCAGCGGGTGAGCACGTCCCAGGCCTGCCAGCCGGCGTCGGTCAGCGGTTCGTGCTCAATGTAGGGACAGCGTCGGCCGTCGATACCCGGTTTGCCGTTTGCGCACGGCCGATCGAGCCGGGCGCAATTCATGCAGTAATCCGGCCCGCCGCCGAAGTGCCATTCGGCGCGGGCCCTCAGGCGTTTTTTTCTTCGTCCAGCAGCAGCGCCGGCCCGAGGAAGGCGCTCTCGAAAGCGCTGGCGATCGGCCACAGGTCCATCAGCGCGTCGATCGCTTCGGGCGTCACCGGCGCAGTATTTCCTGCGGCATCGCCGACGCCTTGCCAGTCGAGCACCGCGAGCCGCGCCAGCGCCTTGATCAAGGCCGCGGTGCGGATGCCGGACCCTTCCGCGTCGCTGCCGGTTGAGGGGGCCACTCGCTGCACTTCGGCGCGCGCCGCCATCATCAGCGCTGTCGTGCACGGCTTCACGTGCAGACGCACGCCGTGGCCGAGGTCGAGCCAGAGCGGCTCCCTCTTGAGATCAAGTCGGATCATCGATATTCCTTGGAATTAATGGCCGGCCTTGGTTTTCAAGCGCAGGTTGGGGCGAGCATCAGTGTTAGCGATCGTCACCACATGGCAACCAACCAATTATGTGCGGTCGACGGCACGATGGGGGTACTCGTCAACTGCCACCTGCAACGCCCGCCTCAATCCAGACTTCAACCTGCCGACAAGCGACTCTTGATGGAGGAAACATCGGATTCTGTTGTATAGTCACTCTCGTCACACGCAGTAATCACTTGAGCAATTTCATATCAACACGTAAACAGTAGTCGTATCTAAAAATACAGCCCCATTAACAGCAGGTTTTGTAATGATACCTGGGTCACTGACCAGCATTGAAGGTATACAGCGCCTGTTTGAGAACCCTCCAACAGGTCCTGAGCGCTTTCTACCGCGCGATGACCACATCAGAGACTTCTGCGAATTTGGCGTTATTTTGCCATTCTACGCGTATGATAACATCATCGAAGAACGACGAGCTTCTTGCCGCCTTTTTATCGATTCTGTAAACCATCATTACGCCAATAGCGTATGGTTTGACACTACGACTCTTGTTTCCGTCGAGAAATTGCTGCTTAGGCACGACGGCTCATATGTGACAGCTGAAACGCTATTCGATCTTTCTACCTTTGTGGAAGCCGTTCTTCTGTACGATAACCTGCTGCACGTGGAAAATCCGCAAGTTGATTCGCTGGCTATTAATGAAGCTCTTGGAAATACTCCAATTTTGATTCCATGCCATGTTCCAGAGTTTGACATCGGAGGCGAAGGCAATAATTGGAGCGGAATGGGGCTCTTGCTTGAGGGGGCGTGGTATGAAACGTTGCGATATTTTCATAACCTCTGCCATAGCGATGAAGACGACCCTTTTTTTGAAGACAAAACAGAACTCATAAAGTCATGGAATGCACTTTTGAACATCGAGTTATCTTTTAACGTCATGTTTAATACCATGCTTACCACTCATACTTTTGCGTCACGAGGCCCACAACTTCTTGATGAGCTTGTTTCATCATATGAATTTGAAAAACCAACAAACAAGTTCTTTAAAGCTGGCTCGCAATCTCAAAAAGAGATGCTTAGCGAGATTGCAAGTGAATGTAATTTGCGCGGATGCTTCAACATAGTTTTTAGTAGAGCGCTAAAGTTACCATACATGCCTAACGTTTTGAGGCTTCCTGTGGCAAAGAGTATCGCATTACGTGCTACTAACATCACGCAGCAACTACATTTGGTAAAATTTGTCAATAGAGAGTTCCGCACTTACAGCGATGAATTTAAACTTGGCGATACTCTAGAGTTGAACCTTCCTCTATTCTTGACAGCAATATTGAAAAAATCTCTCACACCAATGGAGTTTTGCGACTATTTACTGGAACTGCGCCACGCTGCGGAACCATTAAGGAAAAATAGACAGACTCTAAACGAATCGATAATTAATGGAGATTATAAAGTTGCAGAAGAGATGAAAAAAGCCTTGAAAGCCGACACGGCGTCCCTACTTCGCTTTATTCCATACGGGCTCGCAGCACTTATTCCATTAGTGTCGCCGAGCCCTGCTATTTCTACGTTAACGCTGGCGTCGGTTGCTGTTTTAACATTTGGTGCTAAGTACTCAAAAGACGATGTCGGATTTTTAATGCAGAGATTTCGCCCAGAGTTGCGCTTCCTCCAGCAGAGTTCAAATATTGCTCAGCAGATGACGAACGCTCTCCCAAAAATTAAATCATTTTGGAGTATAAAAGATAGTAGAGTACGTAAAATAAAGAGCAGATGGGAAGGAATTGTGCGAATGGAAAACTGACTGGAAACACCGGAGACTACGCAAGTAATTGATTATCAATCAAGTGTAGGCAGGGATCAAGGTGAATAGTTGTCGCCGAACGGGACTACCCGTCATGCATAGCTAGCCACGTCGTTGAGCAGCCGGGCGCGCAGCATGGTGCCATTCGCTTCGTCGTAGGCGGCACGCCAGTCGAAGCTCGCCTCGACGCCGCCGGGACCCGAGACGGCGTACTTCGGCTTCGGCAGGAACACCCGGAACAGCTCGAAGGTGAGCGACCAGCCTTCCGCCATGGTGAAACCGTACTCGATGGCCACCGGATCGCCGTTTGTAGCTTCGTCGACGAGCGTGGCGCCGTCGAACCGCACCGTCATGGCGCCGGTACAGGTCGCGATCGTCGGATCAGCAGCCTCAATTTTGCCGTCGTCCCGGATCACCCGCACCCGCTCGAGGTTGTTGGAGAAGGTGAGGCTTCCGCCGGTAACGCCGGCGAGCGGCAAGCTGCCTCGCTTGATAAAGCCGCGGCCCTGGCTGAAGCGCTTGAGAGCGAAAGTGTCCGGCGTGGCGTCGATCGTGGCCGAGGCCTTTTCCTCGCCCTGGGCGACCAGCTGCACGGTGCCGTTCGCCGGCCCCTCGCGGCCCATCTCGAAGGCGAGGCTCTCCATCACCGTGCCGAGATGGCGGAAGAACACCCGCGTGATCAGCTGCGGATGGCCGATCTCGAAGGTGAAGCTGGGAATGTCGTCGCTGCCCGACAGCCATTCGTACATGTGGCCGCCGCCGGTCAGCGTGCCGTAAGACACCGTGGCGCCCGAATTCGCCGAAGCCGAAAGCGTGAACGCGTTGCCCGTGAGGCCGGCGGCGTCGAATTCTATCTCCAGCCGGTCGTCGGTCGTGTTCGCCGTATAGGTGCACTTGGAGATCTGCGCATCGGCCGAGCCGTTGAGGTCCGTCACAAGCGCCGTCAACGTCGCATCGATGCTGGCGCCGATTTGCGTCTGGTTTCCCACGGGCGTCCCGGTGACGAAGGTCCAGGTGATGCCGTTCAGGGTGATCGTGCCGTTCGCCGCCGGCTGGCCAGTGAACGCGATTTGCCCGGCGGCCTTCGTCTGCGTCGCCGCCGGATCGCCGAACAGGCCGGTAAGCCAGAAACCCGAGCCCCGGAGATCGAGGGGGATCTCGACCTTTCCCTCGTCCGTGATCAGTCCACGGTAGGGATCCTGGGCATTCCGCCCCCGCCCGAGCAGGGGATCATCGCCGAGCGGCTGTTCGCTCGACAGATCCGTCGACTTGAAGTCGAGCGAGCGGTAACCGCTGGTGGGCGCAACGCCGTACGCCGTCTCGCGGCAAGCCTTGAGCGTCGCGTCGGCGCCGTAGGCGCGGACCTTCCCCATGTCGGGTCCTCCGTGTCTGTTGGGAAGTCAAACGGCCAGCGGGTCGCCGACCAGGTATTCGATGGTGACGGTGAGGCGGCCGACCAGGATCGGCGCGGCGCCGTCGATCGCCAGCACCGAGGTTTCCGGCGCGCTCCAGGTTAGGTTCTCGGCCAAGCCGCCGAGGCCACGGTCCGCGGCAAGCGCGATGCCGATCCGAGCCAGCAAGGCGTCGAGCACCGACTCGCCGCCCCCTCCGGCCGGCTGCGTCGCGAATGCCTCGATCTCGGCGCGATGGCTGTAGAATTCCGTGCGCGGGTTCAGTGTAACGTCCGGCTCGCCGGGATCGCCATCGCGAAGGATGACGAGACCAGCCGCCGGCACCGATTGAGGCAGCGCCTCGTTGCGCTTGGCGACCACGTCCGGTATCGTTCGCAATCGGCTAGCCACCAAAGAAATGACCTGCTCGCGACGCGTCATGCGGTGCTCACTACGGCTGTAGCGACGCGAACGTCGGCAAAATGTGCCTTCGTGTAGGATGTTTTCAGCAACACAAATGAGAAGCCAAATGGAGCAGTATGTCCGATTTTGGAGATACCTACCGCGGTTTACGCTGGGGGCATCTTTTCTATTTATCTGCGTTGCGAACTTCGTTGATGAAGATGACGTAGTGTTTGCCTGGGAGCTACTTACAAGACAACAGAACGGAAGCCTCCAAGGTCTATTTAGTACTGCCGTGCTTGTCATATTCATAACTGCCGCATGTGCCGGCGGATTATTTGCGTTGGAAATTGTCGTGGTGGTTATGGGTATTGCCTTCGCTTACGTGTTTAAACCGCCATTGCTCCAAATAGCTATTAATAATATTGGTTTATCAGATGTTGTTGTCCCTATAAACCAATTAAGTAAAAGAATCTTTTTAAAATATAACGCCGAAATCAATGATTTTTACCGCCTGCGAAGCCTTTCTGTCCCAGGAATGCTTGAGAAAAAACAACTCATAGACACTCATTGGGGCGATATATCAACGTATCTATCAAAAATAGACGACCAGTTTCCGCTTTCCGAGCTAACTTACTATACCTCACTTACGCAAGAGCAAGCTGGCATCAGAAGAATGCAAGATGACGTTTCGGAGATTTATTATGCATGCACCGTGATAATAATGTTGTGCATCACTTATCTTCAGCTCGACAACGCTAGTAAACCGAGCATTATAACTTCGATTGCTTTGCTGTCAGCAACTATACTTTTATTATTTGTGGCGCGCGATAGGAAGAGAAGACTTGCTTCTCATATTTTGTTTTCTTTTGTTGATAATTTCACTAACGCTGATTTTGCAAAAATTGAGGACCGAGAAAGCTTCTAATCCCAGATCTAGAATTTCTTTTCTAGATCTGGAGTAAACGTGTTCCGTTCTCAGGTGCCTTCTGAAGGGGTCATTATGATCTACTTTTTCCCCTTTATTTGGTCATCTGTATTCGACCATCCCTTATTATAAGACTCGTTTTCCTCGCGATTCTTTTCCATGCCGCGATCAGACCAAGTAGTGAGATCGTCAATAATTCCATGAGGAGGTTTGTATGTTGCTTCCGACCGGTCCTTCTCCCCTTTATCGTGATAATACTCCTTAGAACTCTTAGACATGGCTACCTCCACTTGAGGCTGTGGCTATCGAGCTGTCCAATACCAGCTATTAATTGCGCTCTGGGACAGACCGAGATGATCGAGAGGTTACCATAGCCCTTTGATGCTCACTACGTAGAATATTTCAGGGCGGTTTTGGCAAGTGAGGCCATGGTCAGGTAGGCCATTCCCCCACCACCAGCCGCGGCAGCGCTGCGATCCACTTCTGGGCCGCACCGTCGATGTCGAGCCGCTTCCGCACGGTCACCTGCGGCACCAGGATGAACAGCGGCACGGTGGTGCGGCCCGAGAGCCGGGTGAACGGATCGCCCCTGCGCCGGCCGATATTCGCCGCCGCTCGTCCCCGCTTGGTGAGTCTCGCATTGTCGGCCACGAGCAGGCTTGGGCTGCCGCGCCGGTAGACGAAGCGCAACCGCATGCCATGGATCCGCTCCCAAACGCCGGGCGTGATCTTCTGCCGGGCGTCGCCGAAGCGGCCAGCGGCCGCGGTGGGGATGGCGAGAAACAGACCGCGCTTCGAGCGGATGATGGCACCCTGTGCGTACAGCCGCACCAAGCCCGGCGCCTTCGACCAGACGTAGCCGGCGGCCCCGATGCTCTGGCCGCTCTTCGGGTAGATCTCGCCCCGCCAGGTGTTGGCCAGCCGCGCGCCGAGGCCGGCGCCTGTGATCTGGCCGCGCAGTTCCGTCTTCAGGCCGTCCGTCGCTGCGCGGATCCCGACGGTGACCGCCCGCTCGGCAACCCCGAGTTCAGCATTCAGCAGCGCATTCAGATCACCCTGAATCGCCGCTTGCAGCCTCATTGCGGCCGCACCTCGATCGTCCAGACGAGGCGCTCGGCATCGCGGATGGGCTCGCCCTGGATAACGTAGACCGTACCGTTCACCTGGATGGTGTCGCCTTCCGCCGGTGCGGCGACCTCCGACACGCGGATGTCGATCATCACCGTCTCGGCGACGACGCGCGTCTCGCCGAACTCGCCGATCCGGTCCGGCTGCCGAACGATCGCCCGGACCGGCACCTCGGCATCGGCGCCGCCGACCCGGTAGACGGTATCGATGGCAAGGTTCGGATCGGCGAATAGCGCGTCGATGGCGGCAGCGAAGATGGTCATCAGTTGCTGGAGGTGATCTTCACCGCCAGGCGGGGGCGCTTGTTGACCGGCAGCACCGAGGCCTCCGTCTTCACCTCGATGGCGCTGCCATCGGGACGCGCCAGCTGGCGGGCGTACATCGGCAGACCGATGGTGTTGACCGTCTCGATCAGATTGGCGGGAGCACCGTAGGTGACGAAGGTATCGAGCGTGCCGAGCGGAAAGGCCATGCCCTCGCCGGCCGGAACCAGCGTCTCGGTGGCGCCGGTCGAGAGCGTCACCGTGGCGTTGTACTCCTCGAAGACGATGCCGGCGAAGGGGAAGCGGCGCCGCGTGTCCTCGCGCAGCGGCTGGGCGCCGGTCGAGGAGAAGTATTTGTAGGCGTCTTCGACCTTGCCATGCCCGATCAGCTTGTCGAAGAACTCCGGGCTGACGAGTGCCAGTACCCCCGACATCGTCTCGCCCTTGAGTTCGGTCTCGATCTTGCGCAGCACTTCGCGCACCTTGGCCTGAACCTGGGTGCCGGCGGTGCCGAGCACGAAGTCGACGGATTGCTGCGCCAAGCCGAACTCGGTGAAGTAGTTGTAGAGGGTGGTGCCGGCGCCGTCCTTGACGATGCCGCGCAACGCGTTGATCTCCATGTACTCGCGCGTCTGCGCGTGCTTGACGCGCATGCGGGTGAGCTTGCGCTCCATCACCGTCGTCAGCGGATCGGCGGCATCGCTCATCCCGAAGCCGCGCACCCCCTGGATGTCCTGCGGCGTGATCGCGTCGTCGTGCGGGATCCAGGGAATGGTGAACGAGCGCATGGACCGCAGATCGCGGTTGGCGACGGTGGCGGGACCGCCGAGCGGTACCGTCGGCAGCAGGTTGAGCACGCCCTCCGCCTGCTCGATGACGACGCTGCGCTGCGTCACGCCCTCGAAGCGGAACAGGCCCATCTGTCCGAGGCGGCTGTAGACATTGGGCAGGATGTTGATGGCTTCCGTCATCTCGGCGAGCGTATAGCCGCCCGCGTCGAACGGATTGATCATCGTAACCATGGTGCGGGAATTCCTTCGATCAGCAGTCGGGGTCAGGCGGTTTCGCGGGCGACGAGGCCGAGGCTGGCGAGCTGCGTAAGCTTGGCCGTCTTCTCCGCCGGCTGATCGACCGAGGCGTCGAAGGACAGCGCGGCCTTCGAGACGATCACCGGGCCACGGGCGGCGATCAGGCCGGTCTGGTCGGCGCCGGTCGCATCGACCGCCTCCAGCAGCACGGCGGCGGCGGTCTCGGCACCTTCGTCGCCGGTGACTGTGGCTGCGGGCGACAGGCGGTATTTACCGCTCGCGGTAATCTTGCCGAGCACCGCGCCGAGCGGATAGCTGGTGCCGGCCTTCAGCGTCACCGTCTCGCGGCAGTAGCTGGCGATGAGTTCGAACTTCAGCAGATCGCCGAGCGTCGGCGCCTTGGTCAGAACGGGCATGGATAAGACCTCCCTTAACGGCTGCCGGCCGCGGCGCGCTCGCGGGCACGCTTGACGATGGGACTGTCGCCGGTTGTGCCGGGTTGCGGCGCAATGGCGACGACGTCGGCGGCTTCCGAGCGCGCTGCCAGCTTGTCCAGGATGGTCCGACGCAGTGCGTCGGGTTTCAGCCCCCGCCGCATCGCATCGGCGGCGTCGATGTCGAGGCCGAGACGCGCCGCCTGCGCGGCGACCGTCGCGATCTCGGAGAACTCGCCACGCAGCTTATCGGCGATCGTGTGCGCGTCGGGAACGGCCGCCGGTGACGGGCGATCAGGCAGCGTCGTGTCAGGCGGTACTTCGGGCAAATCCGAATTGATGTCGGCTTTGCCGTTCACATCCGTCGGCGGCGCGGCACTGGTGTCATCGATCTGAGGATCGCGGTTGGTCATCACGAACGTCCTTGCGGGTGGTGGGGATTGGCGAACGGCGGGGCGGTTCGCGGGCGGACCGGCGCGGATGCGCTTCGTCTCCAGCGCCGTCTCCAGATCGGCGATGGACTGGGGGACGGTGCCCACCCGATCGGCGAGGCCGGCCTTGACCGCCCGCTCGCCGCGGTAGATCGCGGCTTCGGTGGCGCGGATGGCTTCAGCGCTCACGCTCCGGTTCGAGGCGACGAGTGCAACCAGCTGGCCGTAAAGCGCATCGACGTCGGCCTGGATGCCGGCCATGGCCCGCGGCGACAGCGGCTCGTGCGGATTCCCGTCGGTCTTGCGGGCGCCGGCGTGGATCAGCGTCCACTTCAACCCGGCCATGGCGTCGGCCGCGCTCTCGTCGAGGTGCACGGCAACAACGCCGACCGAGCCCACCTCGCCGGTGCGGGTGACGTAGACGCGGTCGGCGACGGACGCGATAGCGTAAGCCGCCGATAACGCCGCTTCGGACGCGATCGCCCACAGCGGCTTGCCGGAGGATTGTTTGATCGTGCTGATTGCCTCGACCAGGTCGAACAACCCGCCGACCTCGCCGCCGGGTGAGTCCACATCGAGGACGATGCCGCGCACCGCCGGATCGGCGGCGGCTTGGCCCAGGGCCTCGGCAACGGCGCCGTATTCGGTTGCGCCGATCAACGTGGTCAGCCAGTCCCCGCGGGCGACGAGTGGCCGTAGCACCGGCACGACGGCAATGCCGCCTTCGGACACCGCGTAGTCCCGCGGGTGTGCTGCCTCCAACCAAGACGGCAGACCATTACCGCCGCCGAGCGCGGTGGCGTTGGCGACCAACGCTTCCAGGCGTGCGGGCGCGATCGCCCAGGGCCGGCCGGCAATCCGGCTGGCGGCGAGACTTGTCAGGTTCATACGACTGTCAGCCGGTGGTGGAGGGTTCGACAGTGGTGTCTTCGGTGGCGGGCGAGACATCCGCTCCGGATGAGGAGGCGCCGAAGCTCAACCCCAGCGCCTGCTCGCGCGCCTGATCGGCGGCGATCTCGGCGTCGACCTGCTCGGCGTCATAGCCGCGCTCGGCCAGCGCCTGGGTGCGGCTCTTCAGCCCCGCGGCGATCTGCTCGATCTCAGCCTTGGCGTCCTTCAGCGGATCGACCCAGTCCCACTTCGGCGGCAACCAGGAACAGCCGAGGTACGCGCGCCGGTTCGCTTCGTACCCCGGAATGTCGAGCGCGCCGGCCAGCACCGCGGTGTCCATCCAGCGCGCCCACACCCGCCGGCACAGCTGCCAGACCATCACCGCGTGCTGGTACGCCTCGGTGCGGCGGCGAAACTCCAGCAGCGCCAGGCGGGCATTGGAGTAGTTGGCCTTGATCATGTCGTTGGAGAGGTACGCGTACGGAATGCCGAGCGCCGCCGAGACCTGCAAGAGCGTGCGGTACTGGAACGGCTCGTAGGTGGCGCCGGAGTCCGCCGGATCGGAGGTCTGCACCTGCTCGCCCGGCTCCAACATGACGATCTGTCCCGGCTGCAGATCCATCGTCCGCTCGCCATCCTCGTTCGTGCCCTCGGCGACATCGAACGGTTCGGCCGGCGCCGGGGTGGTGATGAACAGCGCGTGCATCGCCGCCACCTTCTTCCGGTCGAGCTCGGCGTCGTCGTACTGATCCAAGAGGAACAGCTTGACGATGGCGCCCGCGAACTTCGAAATCCCGCGCAGCTGACCGGCGTCCACCGGATCGATGACGTGGACGATCTCCGATGCCGGGATTCGCACCGTCTCGCCCGCAAGGCCGGGATCGGTGACATCACCCGGATGCCGGCGCAGGAAGTGATACGCCACCCGCCGGCCGATGCGGTCGAACTCGATCCCCTGGCGAATGACGATCCCGCCCGGCAGAACTTCGTTCCGCGTCAACGGCAGCATCTCCGACGGCAGCATCTGCAGCTGCAACGGCACCAACAGCCCGTCCTCCGGCCGCCGCGGCCGGAAGCGGAAGAACACCTCACCGGCGATGAACACCTCGCGCGCGGCGCGCCGCTGCAGGCCGTAGAAGTCGGTGAAGCCGTCGGCATCGGCCTCATCGGTCCAGTCGAGCCAGAACTTCTGCACGGATGCCTTCAGTCCGGCATCGCCGATCAGCGACGACGGCTTGATGCCGGCACCGACGACGTTGCCGGCCCAGCTTTCGATGGCGTTGGCCGCATAGCCGTTGTTGCGGATCAGCCAGCGGGCCCGTGCGGTGATGTCTGCTCCGGCCGCGGCGATCAGCGTGTTCAGGTGCGCCCGGCTCGGCTGGAAGCCCTTCAGCCGGCGGTTACCCAGCCCCGCCTCGAAGCCGCCGATGAAGGCGCCGACGCGACGCCGCCAGTGCGAGAGCAACCCGGGCATCAGAGCCCCTTCGTCGCCGAGGTGAGAACGCGACGCCGGCGGGCTCCAGGCTCTGCCAGCACGATCCGCCGCTCCAAATCGGCGAGCGCCGCCGCCATCTCGGCATCGGTGGCGTAGGCGATGCGCTTGCCGTCGTACTCGACAGTGCGCACACCGCGGTAGCGGGCCGCCAGCAGCGCCTCGCGCTGCGCCGCCATCTCTTCGAGCGTCATCGGTCATCTCATGTAGCTGGAGCGGAACACACGCCGACCGCGGCGCGGCGCCGCGGACAGCCGGCCGGCGGTCGGCGCCGACTTCTCGGCGGCGGCACTGTCCGCGATGGTTGGTTCGTCGCCGGCGTTGGGTGCGACCTGCATCTCCAGCTCGCGCCATTTGCGCTCATGCCAGCGGTCGGCACCGGCGATCCAGGCGGCGGCGCGCGCGTAGACCCGGCAATCGAGCGCCTCGTTGCGTTCGCGCAGCTTCTGCCATTCAAGGCGCGTGAAGCCGCGCCGCGTCTTGACGGTGACCAGCTGCTCGCCAACCAGCTGCTTGACCCACTCGGCGTCAACACCGCGCGGCAGGTGAACGAACCCGGCCGGATACCGATCTATTGAATCCTCGCCCGTCGGCGCTGCCGACCGCAGGAACCGGTAGGTCTCGCTCTTGAATGTGGCGACGGCGACGGTCCACAGCCGCGCACCGCGCTTGATCTTCACCCCGCCCTCGGTGGCATCGACATGCGTCGGCCCCGAGACCGGCGCCGAACGGTTGAACCCCTCGACGCCCTTGATCGGCAGCACCTGGCCCCAGCCCTGCCGGCGCGCCCAGGCGTAGACGGCCGGCGCCTCGTAGCCAGTGTCGATGCCGAGCCGGGCGAGCCCGAGTCGCAATCCCGAGACGTGCGGCCAGGTCTCGCCGAGCAGGGCAGACACCTGCGTCCAGGTCGCGGCCTCGCCGGGACCGCCCTCGATCATCAGGTGATCGACCAGCCAGCTCTCCAGTCCCCGCCCCCACGCCCAGACCGAGACCTCGATCCGGTCCTTCTGCACGTCGGCACCGGCGGTGAGGAACAGTCCGCCAAGTGGCACCGTGCCGCGCGCGAAGTCCTCACGCCGCTCATAGAGCCGCTGCCAGTCCGGTGCTTCACCGGTCTCCGCCCAGGTCTCGCCGAGCACGGTGTTGATGAAGCTGCGCTTGGCCTCGTCCGAGCCCTGTGTCGCCTCCCACTCGCGGGCGATCCGCTCCCACGACAGCCAGCCGACCGGCGAGTACAGGCTGGAGAGGTGAAAGCCGATCGAGAGCGGATCGGCAGGGGTTGCCGTCGGCTGCCATTCGCCCTTGCTCAGCATCTGCGTTTTGTGATGCTCAGCGATCGGCTGCTCACAGTGCTCGCAGACGTAGACCGCCGTCTCCGGCTGGCCCTTCTGCCAGCGCAGCCGTTCGAACCTGAGAGACTGCCTCTCTCCGCAGTGCGGACACGGCACGAAGAACCGCCGCTGGTCCGACGCCTCGTACTCCCGCTCGATGCGTGACAGCCCCTTGATCGTCGGCGTCGAGGCGAGAAACACCTTGCGTCGCCAGGAGAAGGTGCGCGTGCGCGCTTCGGCCAGCGCCACCGGATCGCCCTCGTCGTCGGCCGACGGCGGATAGGCGTCGACCTCGTCGAGGAACAGGTAGCGCACCGGCATCGAGCGCAGTCCGACGGCACTGTTCGCCCCGGTCATCACCAGGATGCCGCCGGGGAATTCCTTCGACAGTACGGTGTTGCCGGCATCGCGCGAGCGCGACGGCGCCACCTTTTCGCGCAGGGCCGGACTCTCCTCGATCAGCGGATCGATGCGCTGCTGCGAGAACCGCTTGGCCAGCTCGACAGTCGGCTGCACCGCCAGCGTCGGCCCCGGCGCGTGATGGATGACGTAGCCGATCCAGTTGCAGCCGCTCTCGCTGGCGCCCAGCTGCGAGCCCTTCATGAACACGACGCGCTGCGCCGGATGGCGGGGGCTCAGCGCATCCATCAGTTCCTGCAGATACGGCGTCCGGTTGGTCCGCCACGGCCCGGCCTCGTTGGCGCCGCGCGGGCTCAGGATCCGATGGCGATCGGCCCATGCCGAGACGGTAAAGTCGGGGTCGGGAGTGAGACCGTCGCGCCAAGCGCGCAGCAGGTCCTCGGCGCCGTCAAATACGAGGTCGATGCTCTTACCGGAACTCGGTCCGGAGTTCCGCCAGCTCTCCCAGATGCTGCCGGACATGGGTCTCCAGAACCGTCTGCATCGCGTGCGCGCCGATGCCGAGATCGGCCGCCATCATTGCCGCCACCCGTGCAGGCCAGCCGGCCCAGGCGTCGCGCTCCTGTCGCGCCAAACGGAACATCAGTGCCGTGGCGCGGGCCCGGTCGATGATCTCGCCCTTCAGCTTCTGCAGACGGATGCGCCGCTCCTGTGCTTTCAGCACCTCGTTGGCGGTTCGCGCCTGCAGGTAGGTCATGGCGCCGGCCGCTGTCGGCGCCGGTAGTCCCTGCTCGCGCAGCGTCTCCGCAACTGCGCCGACGGCGGCTTCCGGCACCGGTCGCAATGGGGCAGATCTCCGCTCGCGCTGCATCGACGGATCGGTCGCCTGCTCGCGGCGCGCATCGGATGCGGTGGCATCGATCGAGCCGTCGGCGTGCAGCACCAGCCGCCCCGAGGCGCGCGCCTTCTGCACCGCACCGCGGGAGATGCCGGCATACGCCGCGTACTCGCGCTCGCTCATGCCGGCGCGGTCCCGATAATGCGGCCTTCGGCGCTCGGTCATCGTTCCTCGCAGCGATCATGAGATGATCCGAACGCGCCAGATAAGGCCATGATGTTGATCGCTTTTCCCCTGGATGTTCGGCCCAGCCTACGCCTTCATGTGATCATCAAGAGCGAATGAACCAGGAACGAAGGCGAAGACGATGAGCACCACCATCCTCCCGACCAACAACCCAGCCTGGGGATACTGGGGCACCGTCGGCAGTCATGCCGATCAGAGCGAAGCCTGGACGCTGGCGACTGCCGCCATCGGCAAGGCGACCGGATGCCAAGCCGAAGGGGTTCGAGATTTCCTGGATAGCCGGCACGGCCGCCACCTCGCCGACGACGTCGCCAACGGCCTGTTTGCCGGCCTCAGTCTTTCCGCCGCGATCGACGCCGCGGTGAGCAGGTGGATGGGTTGGAGCATCGGCAAGCTCGTCGAGCGCAAGCACGGCATCCCGCGCGACCTGCCCTACCTCACCGGCTGGGTGATGCACTGCGCGATAGAGGCCGAACTGGCCGACTGAAGACAGCACCCGCTCCTCTCTTGCCTCGACCGCCTGAGAGCGTCGGGGCTCGCGGTGGTAGCAGGGGCCGCATCCCGCGGCGCCGACGCCAAGGACGCCACCGATGACCGTCGAATATCCCTTCAGCCTCGCCCAGCTGGCGCAGATCCTGAGCGCGCTGGAGAACGAGCGCCGCAACCCCAACACCAAGCGCAACGCGATCAGGGCCATCGAGCGCAACGCCACGCAGATCGGCCTTTCCGCCGAGGACGTCTTCGATGCCGCCGACGGCCTGCTCAGCGGCCGGCTGAGCGCCGCCGAGTTCCGCGCGCAGCTGCGCGATGATGATGGATGCGGACCGGCGAATTTTGTCGCCGAAGCGCCAGCCGAGCTGGCGCCGAATGGCGCCGCCGACCAGTCCGAGCCAGAGCCGACGCAGCAAGTCGATGCTCACATCAAGCACCTGCACGACATCCAGCACCCGAGCGCCAAAGCGAATGCGCAATCGTGGCCGAGCGTCGAGCAGCCGGCGACCATCAAGCAGCAGCTGCTCGCCGCCTGCCAAGCCGCCGAGCACTGGCTGCAAGCCGAGCTGGACAGGCCGGGTGAGACCCGGCCCGAAGACATCCTGCGCGTCCTGCGCGCCGCCATCGCCCGGGCGGAAGGCCAGCCGCGCCCACGGCGGCAGGCTCATGAACCCCGCCGGCAGCGCCCGCCTCGCGAGAACAGCAAGGAGTCGCAGGTGATCGCGATGCTGCGCCGGCCCGAGGGGGCGACGCTGGCGCAGATCGGCGAGAGCACCGGGTGGCAGACCCACACTATTCGCGGCTTCTTCGCCGCGGCGCTGAAGAAGCGTCACGGCATCGCCGTCACCTCGGAGAAACCGCAGGGCGGTGAACGAACCTACCGGATCGCCGAGTGACGGAGGCAGCGATGCCGAAGCTCACGCTGCAGCAGCGGCTGGTGGATGCGCTCGTCGCCACCGGCCGCGGCGCGCTCGTGCCGAGCAGGAGCCGCAAGTACGTCACCCTCGAGCGGCCGGACGGATCGTTTTTCTACGTCGGCAAGGCCGGAGCGCTGCGCTACGGCAACACCGTCAGCGAAAGCATGGCGGCACCCGCGACTTTAAGCGTCGGCTGCTCGTGAAAGCCCGGCAATAGTCAGAACGGGCGATGCCGCCGGGCCTCATGCCCGGTGGCAATCGCTCCAGCGCCGCGCGCCCGGATCGCCTCGAACAGGCGCCGCAAGGTGTACGATCGTGCCAGGGAGATCACGGTGAAGACCGCGCCCAGAGCCAGGTTGTCGCCGAGCGACGCCTGCAGCCCGAACAGCGGAAAGATCGCGATCTGGGTCAGTATCGCGAGGCCGTAGCCGACGGCGACATTGGTAATCGCCTCGATCAGCGACATCCGGCGCGATTGCATTGACAATGGTTGCGGAGGTGGGATTCGAACCCGCGTCTCCGGGGTATGAGCCCAGCCAGGAATCGTTCCTTGCACTCCGCGGTCATCGCTCATCACGCTGCCTTCGGCATCCGCTCGCCAGCGATCGCATCGAACGTCCGGCCATCGCCGTCGAGAGAGGCTTCGTTGCCGGTCGCCGATTGCCAGCGCCGCACCGCCACGTCCACGTACTGCGGGCTGATCTCGATGGCGTAGACCCGCCGGCCCGTCGTCTCGCCGGCGATGATCTGCGAGCCGGAGCCGGAGAACGGCTCGTAGCAGACCTCGCCCCGCCGCGTATGCTGGCGCATCGGGATGGCGAACACCTCGATCGGCTTCGACGTCGGGTGCTCGGTCTTCTCGCCGACCTTCACCGTCGGCAGCGTCCATACCGTGCTCGGGTAATCGTCCGAGATCCGCGGCGGCTTGTTGCCCTTCAGCCAGCCGAAGAAGCAGGGCTCGTGCTGCCAAAGGTAGTACGAGCGGGTCAGGATGCCGCGGTCCTTTGCCCAGACGATCTGCTGATGGACGAAGGCGCCGGACTTCTCCCACACCCCCTCGACCATCGCCTGGCGGCGGCTGGCGTGCCAGCAGTACCAGGCGGCGTTGGGCAGGATGGCGTGATCGATCGCGGCCTTGATGAAGCCCTCGTAGAGTTCCGGGCCTTGGCTGGAGTCGTCCCAGGTGATGCCGTAGCTGTTGCCCCAGTCTTTGTTCTTGTCAGCCGCGCCCTGCTTCGACGGATGGTTGGTGCCGTCGTAGTCGACCAGGTACGGCGGATCCGTCGCAAAGAGGATCGCCTTCTCGCCGTTCATCACCCGGATCACGTCCGAGACCTCGGTCGAGTCCCCACACAGCAGCCGATGCTCGCCGAGCAGCCAAAGATCGCCTGGGCGCGAGACCGGGTTCGCCGGCGGCTCGGGAATGACGTCTTCGCCAGCGAGGCCATCGCCGTCGTCGAGCGGCGCCAGCAAACGATCCAGGTCCTCGCCCTCGAAGCCGGTGAGATCGAGATCGAAGCCGGCGGCGTTCAGCGCATGCAGTTCTGCCGCCAGCAGCTCGTCATCCCAGCCGGAAAGCTCGGACAGCCGATTGTCGGCGATGCGGTAGGCGCGGGCCTGCTCCGGCGTAAGGTGCGACAACCGGATGATCGGCACCTCGCCCAAGCCCAAGTGCTGCGCCGCCAGCAGCCGGCCGTGACCGGCAACGATCTCGCCGTCGTCCGCCACCATCACCGGCGCCGTCCAGCCGTACTCGACCAGCGAGGCGGCGATTTTGGCGATCTGATCCTCGGAGTGGGTCCGCGCGTTCTTCGCGTAGGGCTTCAGGCGCGCGACAGGCCACTGCTCGATCTGCTCGGGCAGGAAAGGGAGCGAGGTCATGGTAACTGTGCTTGATCCAAAAAAATCGCCGCGAGGAGCGGCGAGATGAGCGGCTGGGAGGAAGCCGCTTGGGAGGAAGGACTGGATCCGGCGGAAGCCACCGGATCCAGTGCTAACTCTCTGCAATTACGAAACGAATAAGCGCCGCTGGATTGGCTTCAGGCTGGACTGGCTTCCCCGTTTTCGGGGCTGACGCTATCGAACTTCCGGGCCTCGCCCACCAGCATAGGTTGTGCTCCCGGAAGGAACCGTTCAGCTTCGCTCCATCGCGCTCTGCCTCTCGCTCCGAAGCGCCCGCCCACCCGGCGGGCTGCTTCAGTGACAATTCAAACTGTGGAAACACCATACATGTTGCGAGTTCCTGTGTCAACAGCTCAATATGTTGAACGCACGAACGCGCGCGTCCCCGTCGTGGTTCGCCGGAACACCCAGCGCCGCGATGAGAATGCTCTGCGCACGCTTGGTCCGTTCCCATCAACTCCGGATCTCCTTACCGCATCCAACAGCCGTTAAGCACCTCACTTAATTTTAACGGCTGCTGCCCTGAGCATATCCGCCGGAGCACGCGAGAAACTGCACATCTCGACGGAGAGGGCGCGAGGGCGCAGAATTGGGGGCTACCGTCCCCAAAGCGCACCGCCCGCGATGAACACCCTGCCTCCCCCGCGCAAACTCTCGGCGATCTTGCATGCCGATGCGGTCGGTTTCAGCCGCTTGATGGAGGCCGACGAGGAGGAGACCCACCGCCGGCTGAACACCGCGCTTTGCGCGCTCATCGCGACGATCGAAGCGCACACGGGACGGGTCATCAAGACCGCCGGCGATGCGGTGCTAGCGGAGTTTCCGAGCGTGGTGGAGGCGGTTCGGGCGGCCATTTCGGCCCAACGCACCTTTGCCGAAGAAAATCTGAAGCGTGCCCACGATCAGCGGCTGACGTTCCGGATCGGCGTCAATCTTGGGGACGTGATCGTCGACGGCGATGACATCTTCGGCGACGGGGTCAACGTCGCCGCGAGACTCGAGTCGCTGGCGGACCCGGGAGGCATTTGCATCTCAGGCACAGTCTTCGATCAGCTCTCGGGAAAGATCGACGTCGGCTTTGCCGACCTCGGCGAACGAAAGGTCAAGAACATCGACCGGCCTATTCGTGCCTATCGCATCGTTCTCGATCATCAGACTAAGCGTTCGCGGCGGACACTTGCGAAGCACCACCGCCGGCTGATCATCGGCGCGGTTTTTGCGATGCTGATGGCAGCCGCTGGCTTCGCTGCTTGGATCATCCCTGGTCTCTGGTCCGGCGGGAGCGAAGAAAAAGCCGGCACGTTGGCCGGACGCCCGGTGATTGCTGTCCTGCCTTTGCTTAATATCGGCGGGGAGGCGCGCGACGATCCTCTCAGCATCGCCATAACCGAGGATCTCATCGGGGAGCTCGGACGCTACAGCGATCTCGCCGTCCTCGGAATGGGCGCCGTCCTCCCCTTGCAGCAGACAACGGTTGCCCCAGCTGATCTCGGTCGCACGCTCGGCGCCCAGTTTCTGATCAGGGGCAGCCTCAGGACATCGCCCGACCGCATTCGTCTCCACGTCGAACTCAGCGACACGCAGCCCGGCCGACTTCTGTGGTCGGAGCAATTCGAGACCGGACGTGCCAATATTCCTACCCTCCAGCAAGATATTGCCCGCACGATCGCAGGCACACTTGCGGCAAACCTCGACCGGGCCCAAGAGCAACGGGCGAGCGCCCAAGCGATCCATAATCTCGATGCCTATGACCGAGTGCTTCGTGCTCGATCCCTGCTCCGAAAAGGCGACCGATCGGCAAACCGGGAAGCGCGAGAGCTTCTTGAAAGCGCGCTGGAGCTTGATCACACCCAGGCGAGCGCGCATGCGCTGCTCGGGGAAGCCAACTACGACATGGTTCAATACGGCTGGACGGAGTTCCCGCATCAGGCCCTCGAAAAGGCCGAGAAGGAAGCTCAACAGGCGATCGCGGCCGATGAGCGGAACGTGGCCGGCCATCGGTTACTTGGACGGGTTTACGCCATGCAAGGGCAGTATGAGCGAGGACTGGCCGAGATCGACCGAGCCATCACCCTCAATCCGAGCGATGGGACCAGTCTTTACGTGCGGGCGAACGGACTGCTGTGGGCCGGAAGAATTCAGGAAGCGATCCAGTCGATGGAGGCGAGCTTCCGCATCGATCCCGCGCCCCAACCTGGCGGCTACATCGTTGCCGGGCTGGCTTACTATCTCGACCGGCAATTTGCGGAGTCCGCTCAGGTGGTGGAACGCGGACTGGTGCGGTTCCCGGCCAACGGACAGCTGCTTCCTATCCTTGCCGCCGCCTACGCCCAGTCGGGACGTGACGACGAGGCGGCGCGGCTCGTTGATCAGCTTCGCCACAGCAATCCTTTGTTCGATTCGCGAAGCTTCGGCTCCCGGCTCCGGAATCCCGAGCATCGTGCGTTGTTGAGGGAGGGTCTCAGCAAAGCCGATAGCAAGCGTGGAGTATCCGAGTCCTCGCCCTACCCTTGATTCATCTTGGAGCGGCTAGCGTGCGCTCCGCTTTGGCCAGGTAATCTGGCGGATTTTGCAGAAACTTGTCCCGGGCCACTGTCGAGGAGAACAGGTACAGTTTGCCGTCCATAATCAGCCAAGCTTCGGGGTCCGCGGTCACCTGCTTACCAGCAGCCAAGCCCATGGTGCACCAACTGGCAAACTGTGGCGTGAACTTCTCCGGATGGTGCCGAAAAGCCTCTTGGTGTTCGTACGTCACGAACTGATACCGAGCCCCGTCCCACGAGACCTGGTACTGCTCGCTACCCCGCGATGCCTTGTCGTCGGCAAAATACGCAACGGGATCATAGCCCTGCAGCGCCAGGGGCTCACCGGTCTCGGCGGCCTGCATCGACGATGGGCAAACAATCCCGCACAGGATCAGAAGCGCCGCGGCGAAGAGGAGATCCCGGAGCATCATCCAAACACCCTCTTCCACTCCACTTCAGGCAATGCCGGAAGTGGCGGGTAGGCTCTTGTTTGGTGTCATTATAGCCGAGCACGGTCGCCGTCACCATGCTCATTGCTGGGCCTCAGCTCGCCGGTGCCGTTAGCTTCGCCGTCGAAATGAGTTTGAGGTGGGCGCCGCCGCCCTTCGCCCACTCCGTCTGGGCGCCGATCTGCTTGGCGATCGCCTCGGTGTGGGGGACATAAGGGGAGGGACGTCGATGAGGTCTACGTTGCCTGCATGCGCCGGCCAAGGAGGCGCGATCGAAGCATGCCGGACGCTACGACAGCGCGGCTCCAAATCGACGTGAATGGGGATATTGCGGTCGCCAACCGGATGTTCGCCCTCCCCGTGGCCCATAGCCATAATGCGGCGCCAGCATCCCCAGCGCTGCGATGAGAATTCCCTGCGCGTGCTTCTCGTTGATCGGCCGGCCGCCCCACCCTTGTCGCATCGCCCATTCGCGCACCGAGCGCTGCAGCCCGACGACATGCCAGACGCACGAACCGGCCGGTGTGCCGAGCCCGCCGAGCGCATCGAGCGCTTCGCCGACGCGCCGGCGGGCATCGACCTGCGCGTCGGTAATATCCCCGGGCCCCGAGCCTCCCGGCAATCGCAACAGTGGCATGCAGCGGATGACGTCGAACCGGGCGATGGTGAACTGCGCCTGGAAGTCGTGCGCCGCATCATGCATGTCCTTGGAGATCGTGCCGGCACGCAGCATGATGCCGAGCGTGTCGACGGTGCGGTGGTGCACGACCGGCCGCCCGTCCGGATCGGCCTCGTACACCGGCTCCAGCACGTCGTCCTGGCGCCGGATGACAGGCAACCCGACGACCGCACGTCCGGCTGAGCTTTTCCGTTTCTGCCGCTTCATTACGCCACCTCCCGCCGGCCGTAGAGCCGCGTCGCCTCGTTGACCAGTGCTTGCCGCGTCCAGTCGTCGCGGACATCGGCGAGCCTGATCACCACGATCCCCTGCTTGCGCCACGCCGCCCGGCGCATCGCGAACAACTCGTCTTCCGTTGGTGCCGGCTGCGGCAGGCGCCGCTCCAGCGAGCCCCGCACCCCGCTACGCATCAGCGACCTCGCCGAGGATCGCGGCGTAGCCGGCAACGTCGACGATCGAGTCGAGGTGCGACGGATCGCGCGTGAGCCGGGCAAGCTTCAGGTCGATCAGGCACAACGCCACCTGCGCCGGTGTCACCGTCACCCCCAGCACCAGCGACCACCGCCGCGCGACATGTGCGAACAGTTCCTGCGGCGGCCCGTAGATGCCTTCGCGATGCTCGATCACGCCGGCGGCGTGCTGCAGCAGCATGGCGCCGTTCATCCTAAATCCGGCGGTTTAGCTCTTGCCGGCCGGAGCTATCTGATTGATAGCGTGAGGCATGTCGAAGCCTGTCGGAGCTCTCCCGGCTC
>WBZV01000185.1_pt1 | contig 42644 bp, 32 predicted proteins | sample 5204221 | NCBI WGS metagenome assembly WBZV01 (sample SAMN12344360, study PRJNA552823) | activated sludge metagenome | biome: Activated sludge suspended growth; feature: Nitrification reactor; material: Wastewater; isolation source: activated sludge from nitrification reactor of wastewater...
TATTTATCCCTCTAAGGATATAAATACCAGAAGGCCATTCTTCAGAGTGAATGTTAAGTAAATTAATTCCATTAAAATCCATTTCCCTTAAATAAGATCGACCATTTAAATCAACTACTTCAATTAAGTCTAACTCTCCGACAGTTGTTATTGAGAGCACATTACTAAATGGACTAGGATATACCTCAATGCGAAGATTACTCTTTTCATTTTCTGTAATAGTTGAAACAGAATATTCAGCCTTAAATGAAAAGATAAGGTGGGTGCCAACTTCTTGAGCGCCAGAAATAAATTCATAAATATCATCTCCTCCGATGAATAAAGAATCATAAAGTATGGGAATCGATTGAGGACATTTACGATTATACTGGATGATTTTGTCTAAAAAGGATTGAAATTTAATATTAGAACTGGATATAAAATTAAAACGAATACTATGGTAATAATTTAAAAATAACTCAAAATGTCTATATGAACTATCCATTGGTCTATAGTTCACCTTCGAATCAAACGAAGGTGAATAATAGATAGAGTCATAAATTATTTTTCCTTCCTTTACTTCTTTGATTCCAAATGGTATTAAGCAATAAAAGTTAGTTGAGTCTCTTTGAATAATTCTAATGTCCAATGAGTCAAAGGGTTTTGATTTTATATCCTCCTCTCCAAGGAGAGAATCTATTCCAATTGTTGCATTGTTGTCAATACCAAAAAAAATTGTATCCTTAACGTTCGTTACAAGATCTCTGAAAATAGCAGTTATTTTTTGAGGATATAAAAAGTCTGATGTGGTTAAAAGAATAATAATTGTTAATAGCCTTTTCATATCCTAAAAAATTAATTCAGTAAATAATTATTGACAAGTATAAAATCCAATCCAATCAAATTCAGTATATACGATATTGCAATAACAAAATGGCCCATTGAGTGAAGTTTTATATCTTATTCCAACCGTTAGATGCACTTCGCCTGGACATAATGGATATAATAAATCAGTTAGTAATCCATAACCCACTCCTCCTTCACATCCATTCGTAGTAGAACTTCCATAAGTTCCCATTACATCGCTCCAATGTTCTTCGTCACTGCTAGAATCAGAATACTAATCCATTACATAATATGCTTCAGTATAAACGGCTTCCGAAATATCAAATTTATAAGTAACGTTTACGGAATACCCCGTTGTTGCAACTCTTATACAGCAACAATCATCATTATCATCATATTCAATTGAACACCATGTTTCCGTTGCAGATGTAATCCAAGTTTCAGTACAATCACCTCCACCTGGTCCATCATTTTCAGGATCCATCACTTTAATTTTACGAATACCTTGAGGATCTGAGTTGTTTTTATCAATTTTAGATTGACTAATAAAATTAGAAGTTGAATCATCCGTTTTGTTGCCACCTCCAAATAGTAATAATACACCAAAAAGTAAAATTGAGTAGAGATTTTTTATAAATTTATTTTATTAATAAAAAAATTCAATCTGTCTTCGTCAATTACATTAATGTACTTTTCAACAATATTATCTTTGCATCTAAAGACTATTCTTTGGTAAAGAAACTAGTAATTGTCTCCAGCTTAAGTTTTAAAAGAGTTACTACTCATATTAATTACTATGGTTGATTTCTATATATGGTAAACAAATATAATTAATTTAATGTAAATGAAAGAAATTTACCTAAATGTATTTGTAAAGCTTGAGTTCATTGAATGGCCATTTTATCCATTCAAAGGCAATAACTTGCCTGTTCATTTGCAAATTACTCCATTGTCTTAAAGAACATAGAGATCCATTTTAATTTTAGGTTTTTGCAGTAGCTGTTGCTTCATTTGATGGTAGCATTTGAAATGATTTCATATTAATTGATTATCTATATTATTTAGTTGGGCTCAAAACCAAAAAGCCGCAGGCTCGTGTGCCGACGTAGCCAAGCTTGCCGGCATACTGAAAAGCTCTTTAGCAGTTTCAGAAATGAACTGAAAAATCTAGATGGCAATGACAACCAACATCACTGCCCTGCTTAAAGAACAGCTTCTTAGATAAAAAAAGCTACTCAACCTTTCCAATTGGATGAGTAGCTTTAAATTAATTTATCAAATCAGAAACCAATCCGGTCTTGACTACCTCACAACGGTCAATTTCCGGGTTTTCTTCATTCCACTACATTCAAGTTGAATAAAGTATAACCCTGAATCAAAGCGGCTGAGGTCGAATTGGAACTGCTGAACTTTATCTGCCATCAACTTAACATACACTCTCCTGATCACTCGTCCTTCCGTATTCAAAAAGCTCAGTACCGCATGTTCTTCTTGAGCCAATTCGCACTTAACCATTAGTGTCAATACATCCGACACTGGATTCGGATATATGCTCATGCCCATCACTCCTTCTTGCTTCGATAAAACAGAAACCTCAGTATCCTTGAAATATTTTTGTGTCAAAGGCTCATCAACACGGGTCAATGCATCAATTTCCTCTTGACAATAGTTTAGATTCCAACTCCAGTGTACATACTCATCTGCAAATACTTTATCTGCAATAAATTGTCCTTTCATGTAAGTCCAGTTGTTGCTTTCGGACTTTTCACATTGTAATTCCTTAAGTGATTGTATATCTGCATTTATGATGCAACCTCTACCTATCTTAACTTTCTCTTCCGCGAAGATTTTTACGTATTGCTGTTCGCTTTGATTGATCACCACATCAGTTTCCAAATCTACTTGCTTATTAATCACTAAAAAAGTATTTTGATTAAATTGCAATTGTGCACCCTCTTTCAGTTTCAAATCATTGAGAAACACAACAGGATGACCACTGAATAATATCGTAACATTCTTTCCTATTTCCACATCACCGTAATTATTCTGATTGACTACTATCATTCCACTGTTGTCGGCTATGGTTAACTTGTTATTCCCAGGATTATCATTCAATTCAAATCCCGGCTTGTAGCTCTTGGGAACCTGTCCTGTATACTGATTCGTAACCGAACTTCCAGACTTAATTTCAATGATCGGTGATTTCACAAAGGAATTTACATTTGTAATAAGGGTACTTTGCTCAAGGATAACTTTTTTGTTTGCATTGAACAATCCAAGGCCTCCCGATTCAACAACGTTTCCTTTTAATTTAATTTCCTTGTTGGCCAGAATTGAATAAGCACCTGGCAACGAAACATCACCTTTTTTGTTGACACCTACTGTAAAGTTACAAGTTGAGGCATTACCCGCTATATCAGAAACTGTCCAGCTTACATTTGTTAGTCCATGGTTGAAATTCACATAAGCTAATGTTGGGCCACTTCCATTGGTTGCACCCGTCAAGGTATAGTTCATATACACTACATTACAGTTGTCATTTACATACATTGGGTTAAATTCTGCGGTTTTAGACAAGTAGCTGCATTTTGACGGGTCTGTATTCCTGATCTGATTGCCGGGGCAATTAAAAGTTGGACTCGTAACATCCTCAACGATTACGTTTTGATTTGCGGTTGAAATATTCCCGTTTCCATCATCAAACATCCAGGTCACCACCGTTGTACCCTGCGATTCAATTGGAAAACTGGTTAGAGTAGTTCCATAAATGATTCCTGCACAAGCATCCATTGCAGTCGGCACAGCAGGTGTTCCACTGCATTCCCCTACATTAACATCTGTTAGTTGTGGTGCCACAGGTGGTAGATGGTCGATAACTGTTAGCCAGGCTACACAATGATCCGTCAAACCAAATGGATCGATTACGGTGATCGTTACTTCGTGTATTCCCAAATCAAAAGGACCTTCCGGACTCATTGAATAGTTGAGGATTTGTCCATCAGGATCAAATGAACCACCATCCATTTGGATGGGTAAGATATGAGCAGAACAATTGTTGTCGGCATCTACTGAAAGGTTCTTGCATTGAGCAACCGGTGCTGTATTGCATGTCGTTACCACCACATTGAAACTGCAGGTCGCTGAATATCCTGATTGATCAGTCACGCGATAACTAATTAAAGTTGTACCCTCATTAAACAATGCACCACTGGGCAAACCGCTTGTTCGTTCAAGTGTAATGGCTCCGCAATTATCTTCTGCATTAGGTTCGTCATACTCCACCAAAGCAGAGCAAGGCATACTCCCTTGAATACCGGAAACAATAATGTCTTCCGGACAATTTATCGTTGGATTTGTATTGTCCTGTATGATAAACCTCTGAAGCCTCGTCACCGGATTGCCATGTAGGTCATCAAATGTCCAGTTTACATGAGTAATTCCCTGTTCAGTGATGGGGAAATTCAAGTCAGACACACCTTGAACAGGGCCACTACAATTGTCAGTTGCCATGGGTATTTCGGGGGTTCCTCCACACTCACCTAACACAACATCTGGCAAATTGGGTACTAACGGTGCAGTAATATCATCCACCACCACATTCTGAAATACAGTACTGATGTTTCCATGTCCATCATCAAAGGTCCAATTAACCAAATGGGTTCCTTGAGTGGTTATTGGGAATGGTACATTTGAAACACCATTGATCATTCCACTACATGCATCGTATGCAACAGGTATCATAGGTGTTCCTCCACATTCATCGAGGTGAATTTCTTCCAGTTCAGGTGGAATGGGCGGTACATGATCTTCGACAATGATACGCTGTGTGGCTGTGCTTTGGTTTCCGTTCCCGTCGTCAAACACCCAGGTTACTGTTGTAGTTCCAAGGTTTGTTATCGGAAAAGAATGGGAGGTTGTTCCTGTAATGGTTCCCATGCAAAGATCAGTGGTAGTTGGAGCTGTCGGAGTGGCATTACAATTCTCCATAATTACATCTGGTAAGATTGGGGGCTCTGGAGCGGTGTGGTCGACAACTCTTAAAATGAAGATACATTCATCTTCAAGTCCATTAGCGTCACGGCTAATGAATGTTAGCGTGTGATCTCCTAAATCATAAGGACCTTGTGGAGCAATACTGTATGTGAGTTCATCCATTTCAGGGTCAAAAGAACCATCATTTGCATCTTCTGGAGAAATGTTAGCAATACATAATTCTCCCGCTGAAACTTCTAGGTTTTTGCATCGTGCTACTGGTGCTTGATTGCAACTACCTACAGATACCATAAAACTGCAAGTTGCACTTTGTCCACTTTCATCGGTAGCCACATAGGTTATTGTGGTTTCACCTTGCGGAAACTCAGAGCCACTGGGTAATCCTGCGATTCTCTCCGTATTTACAGCTTCACATAGGTCAATACCGGTTGGTGAAATATAAGTAACCAAAGCACTGCATGGATTAGCACCAAATGCTCCTGGGACAATAATATTTTCAGGACAAGAAATAATTGGAGGATTCGCGTTGATTATTTTTACCGTAAATGAACAGCTTGCGCTCATTCCACCAGCATCTGTTACCACAAATGTGTTTGTTGTTGTATTCGCAAAAAATAAGGATCCGGAGGGCAGTCCTTGGGTTTGTTCGGTATTAGAACCTGTACAATTGTCTGTTCCCATAGGTGTAGAATAATGTACAAGAACTGAACACTCATCAGCCGCCAAATTCAACTCGATATTATCCGGACAGGTAATGACAGGTGGTTCGGGATCCATAACCTGTACAGAGAATGAACAGGTTGCAGTATTGCCACTTAAGTCGGTTGCTTTAAAGGTATTGATTGTGGTGCCGATTGGATATAAATCACCGCTAGCCTTTCCTTCGATCTGAACTAATGTGGTAAAGGAAGCATCAAAGCAATTGTCAGATTTTGTTGGACTTGAATAAGTAACCATTGATTGACAAGTTCCAGCAGGAGTGAAGGTTGATATATTAGATGGACAATTAATGATTGGTGCCTGTCGGTCTCTTACAGTGACTGTAAAGGAACACCTTGCCGTCGCATAGGATCCATCCGTTGCAGCTACTTCCCATGTAATTTTTGTGTTTCCTAACGGAAATTCAGACCCGGGCATCTTTCCTTCAATTAATGAAAGTTGAAGACCGCACTCGGGAGAGCCGTCGACCTGAGGAATGGAATAATTAACAATAGTTTTATAACAATTCAATGAATTGGCATCAACCACCTTATTGTTTGGACAGGAAATGGACAAAGGGGCACTTTGATTAACCGTTATGGTAAATGAGCAATTAGACGAAACATTGGGACGTCCATCCAATGCTCTAAAGGTATTCGTAGTAACACCAAGAGGAAAAGAGCTGCCACTTGCGAGACCGGCTGTTTGTTGTATGGTTACATTTTCTGCACCACAATTATCATTTACAATAGGACTTGGATAATTGAAGGAGACCGCTGAGCATTTATTAATGGTTATCGAAGGTGGGCACGTTATTGAAGGTGCTTCATTATCGATAACGTTCACTGTAAAGGAACACTGGGCTGACGATCCATCAGAATCAATTACCCGGAAGGTATTGGTTGTAATACCTATAGGAAAAGTACTTCCAGAAGAAAGTCCTGCTATCTGAGTGGTAACGGCACCTAAACAATTATCTGTCCCAACCGGTGCTGTATAATTATAATTTCTTCCGCAAATTCCGGTTGAATTGAATAAATTAATATTCGATGGACAAGTAATGGTTGGCAAAGTATTCACGGGAGTTAAACTCAAAGACAAGGAACCGGCACCGATGCCACTGTAGGTACCACCAACGCTGATAAAATAGTTTGTATTCTTACACACACTTAAGGTTAAGCTATTCGTTCCACCTAAATAACTATCAACATAGGCACAACTCTGAAGGCTTAAAGATCCGCATGATCCCGAGTACACTGAAATACGAGAATTATAACTACTGGAATTGTTAATTACCAATGTTCCGGTGGAGCTTGCTTTATATTTAAACCAGATATCCTTATGTTCATTTGCACTCTGTCCACAAGTTTGAGCAGGAGCGTCCTGGCTGGAGCAAAAAGTATTGTAATCATAATGGGTTCCAGCAGAGATGACTTTTGCCGTTGAACAAGTTTGATTGTTCGTTGAATTAAGACTATAACTTAATGTTCCACTGCTTTCTGTGAATGAACGATCCGCGTGTGATACCTCAATGTAATAATAACCATTGGATGTCGGTGTAAAAACAACGGATGAGGCTGAACCGCAACCGTTGTTGTTAGATGCGACTTCAGTATGTCCATCACTTCCGTAGATTCGCATATACGTATCTTCACCGGAGGCGCTGCTGCATGTATTGAAATTATAACTTACACCGGCATACAAGTAGGCAGACCAAGAAGGTATTGTGCCAGAATTAAACACAGCAGATTGATTAGAACATGTTGGGAAGATCTGGTTTTCAGATCCTGCATACTTCCAGGTTGTTTTATAAGTAACTTTAGCGAATGGAACTAACTCAGGATCGAGTACGCATGGAAAATTTCTAAATTGATATTTGATATAAGTTTGCTCTGAGTAGACTCCATTGCTCGGAGCGGAAAGTAATCTGAAGTTGTAGTGATTAAAAATGCGTGAGTAGCAATTGTCATCAGCTGCCCACTGTTTTTCGTAAAGACATCTATCTCCGGTATTATTCTCGAAATATTCCCAAATTGCCTTTATTGAATCAAAGGTACCGGTTTGTGTAAAAAGAAAGACATCCATTCCATAGGTACAATCTCCATCCCGATCACAGGTAAGACAACCAGATTTTCCTAAATAAGTCAGTGTATCATTATGTGGCCAGGCGGTAATATTAGAAGTATATTCATTGTTTCCTGCTTCCCAGCAATCCGTACAACCATACTTATAGTTTGTGACCCCACCTAATTTCATGCTTACGGTGACCGATGCATTTTGAGAAAAGAGGCTTTGCATTCCTAAGTACAATAGGAATACTGTTCTTATTGTAGGATTAAGAATTGAATAAATGATCTTTAAATAGTAATATTTAAAGATGTTAAAAGTTGACATTTTTTGCATACGAATGAATTTGGTAAGTGAATGAATTATTATTGTTTGTGTCGATTTTGCAAACACTGGAATGGAATGCTTTCAAGTATTGGATTTGGCCAAATCTGATTTTGGCAATCTGCCTTTCCGTGTAATACCAGGTCAAAAAGCAAATTAGAATGGTGAACAACACGAGGATCAAATACCAAATCATGGGCGAAATGAATGGCTTGTTTGGCATTTTGAACTTTTGTCTTTCGAGCATGGTCCAAAGGTAGTTGCAGAGCCAAGGGACCGGTATTTTTGAGCGTTACAATAGCGTTACAATGAAAATAAATAATCTATATACCTAACATATAAGTACTTATATATTATTTTATTTACTTATTGATATTTTGAATAAGACAGGCACTGACCTATTTTCTGCATTAATCTATTGCGATAATGAACTCATTGCACGGTCTGTCGTCCGATCCGATTTAATGAAATTCAGCAGATTTACATCATCCCCAATATTGAGCTTCTTGTGGATTCTGCTTTTTATGGTTCTAATAGCTCCCGGGCTTACTCCCAATATGGCAGCCATTTCTTTGTTGTTGAGATCTAGCTTTAGGAGAAGAAAATATCTGAGTTCCCCCTGGGTAAGCATGAAATAACTTGATTTCAAGTAATCGAGAAAGCCTGGATAAACTCGTTCAAAGAGCATTTTAAACTTTTTCCAATCTTCATCCGTAAGAATGACTACGTATTTTAGTTCTTCGATATCCTGTTGTGACTCAATTCCCTGGAGGGTATTCTCCAGATTTATGATTTTACGGTTCTTTTCCAACAGAAATTCTTTAAACTGTTCTAGTTCATTCCTGGCTATTTCAAGATCAATAGCGGCTTTCTCTTCGATTTCCTTTGTCACCTTTTTTTGAAAAGTCAATTGCTTTTGTTTGCGGTAGATGATTCTCCATAAAAACAAACTCAACAGAACTACCATTCCAAGGATAATATTCCTGAGAAGTTGTTGTCTTTTGATTTTGATTTGCATTTGACTTTGATAAAGCTCCTGAGCTGAAATTTCAAGTGCCAGATCTTCTTTGATTTTAAGGTCCTTGTTTTTCCTTTCCTGTAATTGCAAATTATGATGCTGAAGAGAATCAAAATATTGAAGATTTTGGTAGGCCAGATCAATGCTATTGCTTAAGATAAGACAAAGCCTAAAATAATCCACATAGAGTTGAGGATCGTCCTTTTGGTAAACGCCCGATTTAATCATGGGTAATAATTCCAATGCTTTCGATGCTTGATTTGTATAAATGTAACACTGCGCCAACAGTAAACCAAAAGCAGCAACATTATCGTACATTTTTGCTTTCAAAGTGATGCGAATGCCTTCTTTAAATAGGGCAATGGCGGCCGTAAAATTTTTTTGATAAAATTCAATTTTCCTAAATTTCCTTTAAAGATTCCACTCCACCCATTAAACCACCACGAGGTAGTATCATTTAACTGATATATGGAGTATGCTCTTTGGATCATCTTCTTTGAGCATTCATAGTCCTTCAATTTCAGGCAAACTTGTGACCAAAGATCATAGCAACCCATTCCACGATGATTGGTATAGGATGCCACTTTAGAATTGGAAAGGATTTCTAAGGATTTTTGATAATCTTCAATGTGATAATAAAAAGCTGCCAGTTCCATCGCTAAATTGTCAATGTTAATTCTATGATTCCGGCTATCCACACACTGCAAATAATTATACGCTATAAGTAAATAAGAAATAGCCATAGCGTATTTTTTATCATCCCGAAGTATTTGGCCGAATCTGGCAGACATCATAATCAGCAAATTGGTATCCTGATGTTCCCGGGCAATATTTAACCATTGATAGAATCGCTTACTTTCCTTTTGAGCATCAAAGGTTTTTACCCTGAATTTATATCGCAACAAACTGATCTCTGAGATAATACGAAGGCGATAATCCTTACTCTCCCGGACATAATACTCCAATTGGTCTATCACTTTTGGAAGGCCGGCTGGATTTTCTTTGAAAATGAATTGGAGGGCAAGACTGTCCAGCAATCGCATTTGAAGTTCGGGCTCAACCGTAAAAACGGTATCAAATTGTCCGAAACCGACTTTGGAATTGAACATTACCATAAGTACTAAGGTCCAACGGATAATGCGCATCATGGCTCTTAGCTTTGAGCCGTGTGATAACTTTGGATTGGTAGAATCCAGCATTCCTGTTTCTTCTTGTATCAATAAGGTGAATGTCAATTGCTAATAGAAATCTCCATAAAGTCATGGACACAACTGCCGGTAAATTAATTCTGCGAATTTAACGTAAAACTTCAGTTCACTTACAGGAAAGTATACACTATTAAATTAGTTCTCCAGTTAAATTCCAATATGGTCTTATATAATCCTTTTGTGCATATAAACATGGGCGGCAGTTATTTACTTTATAGCCTTATCAGTGAACCTGAAAAATGAATGATCCATTCGTTAACTTGCTAAAAATTGATTAATTTTGATTCAAGGTCACAATTTTATCCAAGCTCATGAAAATTAATCCAGCACTTCTGTTCATTTTATCATTTCCCTTTTCACAAATGTTTGCGCAACAATGGGAAACCTTGGCATCCATCCCCGAAAGTTTTACCTTCCCGGTAGTAGCCGTTGCCAAAGGGAAAATTCACATCATGGGTGGTGGCGGTGTTGGTGGAGCTACAAATCACCATTTTGTCTATGACCCTAGTACCAATTCCTGGGATGCCAAAGCCAATGTACCCTATATGGCACAGCAGCCCGCTGGGACCACTGTAAAAAATAAAATCCACTTTTTCGGAGGCGGATTTCCAAATTCAGGAAGTCCATTAGATGCTCACCACATTTACGATCCTGAAACGGACACCTGGACTGTTGCCACAAAGCTCACTGCACCCAGAGCCATTCATTATGCGGTTAATTTAAATGAAGTTTTATACAGTCTCGCCGGACAAGGAATGACCACACTGTGCCAGACATTTGATGATGTTTCCAATTCCTGGCTAACCAAAAATTCACTGCCGGACGGTCAGTTTTTTTATGGAGCCCATGTGGCTGCCAATAATCACATCTTTAGATTTTGTGGAGGCGGTTATACCGCACCTCACAACCGTGTACACCGTTATGACCCGGGTTCTGATAGTTGGTCTGTCTTAAACAATTTTCCCGCCAGAATTCATGGTTTGCAGGGAGCAGCGATTGGTGATCAAATTTTTCTTGCAGGTGGTTATTACGATTTTCAGGAAAGAACCGAGGTTTACCAATTTGATACGAAAACAGAAACGCTTGGACAATACCCGGTTTCACTTCCTGTTGGTGTGAATTACCACAATATGGTAAGCATAGATAGTTGCATTTATGTAGTTGGAGGAAATCATGCCATTGATCCCAATGTGAAATTTCAGTTATTGAGGCTTTGTCCATATAAAAGTTCTACACAACTCTCCGATTCATTTTCAAAATTGGAATTCAAATCCTACTTATCAGGAAACGAACTGCACATTGAATTTCCTGATGACTTTGACTTCCAGCAACTCCAGATTCAACTGTTCAGTTTGAATGGAGTATTCATCAAGCGTTTTGAGTCAACGCTAAAATCAAAAATGGTCCATGATCTCTCCGATCTACACCTCTCAGATGGGATGTATCTGATTCAAATTAAATCAAATACGTCAGTTGGCTACCACACTTTTCTATACACTTCAAACCAATAGAATAGAATATCATGAAACTCAGCTTCCTTATGTTTGCATTTTGTTCAACCTGGACACTTTCAGTAAGTCAGGTAGGACAAATCGCTCCGGATTTTGAAGTGACCGATACGCATGGCGATAAACACCGGCTGTATGATTATCTCAACAAAGGAAAAACCGTAGTACTCGATTTCTTTTTCACCACTTGCATACCCTGCCAATATTATACACCACAAGTAAACCTTGCATTTAGAAAATATGGTTGCAATAAAAAAGATGTAATTTTTATAGCCATCGATTACAATGATACCAACGAAGAAGTAAAGTCATATGATTCCAAATATCAAATTGAATACCCTTCGATCAGTGGATTGGAAGGAGGAGGAAATAAAGTGGTGAATGCTTATGGAATCATTGGTTTTCCCACTTTTTACGTCATAGATTCAAGCAAAAAAATAGTCATGGAGATCGATCCTCCAACATTGCAGGTGTTTGATTTCAGGTTTAATCAATTGGGTCTAATACCAAAAGATTGTGAACTGAATGGCATTGAGAATGATCAGTTCATTCGTTCGCAAAAGTTGAATTCCAATCTGGTCCTAAATAACTATTTGTTACTGGAAAGCCAAGAGCCGATAAGCTTTAAGCAAAGTTTAGTCATTTATAATTCTATGGGGATTGAGGTACAATCCAAATCCTGTATTGAACCTTACACAAGTTCATTCCTGATTCCCATGGTTGACTTTGCTCCTGGGCAATATTATTGCTCCGTAAGGGCTGAGAATGGAGCCCCTATGGCATTACTCCCTTTTATCAAACTTTGATCTTGCCAGGTATCCGCTTAGGACATAGCCGCTATGATGCCGCCCATAAGGCCCAAAGTAAGTATCCAGTAACCTGCTCTGATGGCCATAAATTTGAAACTACGTCTTTCGAATAAAGCATCCGTAACCGTCGTAGGCAGGATTACAAAAATGCCCGCAAGAACTGCTCCATGAAAAAATCCGTGTTTAAAAGTATGATTGGAAGCCGCTAAATGGTCTTTGTAATATTGCAACCATTTTCCAGATTCTGAAGCTGGATCAGGATTCATTGCTCCATTGGTTTCATAATAGAGAGCTCCGGCAATGAATGAATCGTGAGTCACTAAAGCCGCTAATCCGAATGAAATAATAAAAGAAGCAACAAACGAGCCTCCGAAAATTAAGACCATATTGCCTCCATTCATTTGGTCCTTTGACATGCCTATGGAATTCATCCACGCAGATCCGAAAACCTTTTCATGATACCAAATAAATCCAACCACCATGGGGACTAAAGCCGCCAATAAAAGAGGAATTAAGTTCATTTCCATAATTGAGTTTTTTAATGTTTGAATCCCCAATATAGGCATCTTTTTTGACTCAACGGCATAAACAACCGCACTCTTATTGAAATCCAATTGGAGGTTTTATATTCACTTGCCTGTTTCATAATGATGTCAAAAAGTAGGTAAATGGCAAAACAATAATAAATCATGCCCAAGTCCGTGACCTAACCATTAAATCGCTCAGTTTCAAAGAGTGTATGAATCCCATTAAAACGTTAGCAGTTCACCTCTGGAGTATGGAGAAATTTATTTAAAAATACGCTGAACCTAGACTTTATTGCTGAAAAATGCAAAGATTTTAGAGTCGAAAGTGTACTCCGAAACTATATAAAATCAATTCTCATCAGTGGACCCAATGTTGTTAGATCAGCGATTTCAAATAAACTTCAAAGTGCCCAAACGATAGGATTATTGAGAAAGCCTTTTAATGCCTCGCTTCCAAAGGATGTGCAAAGTACACATAATGGTTTGAGAAAGACTTTAATTATTGCCTCCAGAGTTTCCGCCTTCTCCCTCTCCTTGCTTTAAATCATCATTGAGTTTACTCTTCGATTTTTTCTTTCCACCTCCAAATTCCATTTTTCCAAAGCGGTAATCCACACTGGCTCGTATTCCCCACCCTTCGAATTTATTATCCGCTTTGTAATACAAGGTGCTGGATTTAAATTCTGCATCCAAATTCATTTTAGGATGAAATATATTGTCCACCCCAATGGAAATGCCTCCCATTTTTTTCCACAAATCTTTTCTTAATCCTATTGAATAAACAAACCAACTGGATTGCTTCCCCTGTGTCGTCAATTTGGGAGAATTGACAAAACCAAAAAATGTGACTCCCAGAGTCGGTGTAACATTTACCATTGCGAAACCATTAACACTGTAACTAAATGCATCATTTCGTACATCTGTAAATTGTGAACTTTCCACTTTTTGATAATACAAATTGACCGTACCATTCAGGATGATCGAGCCCAATTTCATGATGCCTCCATTGATGGACACTCCACTGGAAATGCTGTTTGCCAGGTTGTTGAAAGTGGAATGGGTAACACCTGCTGAATCAACAAAGCGATAATTGTCGATGAGGTCATCTGTAGTTTTGTAATACACTGATATCGTACCGTTCTTTATGTTTTTAGAAAACGAATAACTCAACTCAAATGATTCCGTCAATTCAGGCTCAAGTTCCGGGTTACCGTAGGAAATATTTGTTGGGTCATTATAATTGACATAAGGATTAAGATAAAACATGCTAGGCCTTTGTATCCTACGGGAATAGGATAGTTTCATAGTCGATTTATCTTTGAAAGAATAGGAAAGTAGTCCAGAAGGTATCCAGCTGGCATAATCGTTTTTAAATTCATTGCCATCCGATTCCGTCAACCCCTTTATAAACGTGTGTTCGTACCTTAATCCAGCGCGCCCTTTTAATGAAGTTGTTATGGGGAAAGTGATTTGACCATAGGCAGAGGCTACGTTTTGATCATAGTTAAAAAGATTGTTTCTGCTTACATCACGTTGAAATTGCTGTGTTGAAAAATTCAAAGTATCATAGTAAATGTCCGAAAAAACGTTTCTGAATATTCCCTTGGCTCCTGATTCCACCACTACGTTCTTGGAAATTGGATGGGTATAATCCGATGCCAGTGTATATTCTTTGTTAGTACTGATATTTGGCCCCAACTCCTTATAATTAATAATATCTAATGAGTCGAATTGATCTGTGGTATAATCACTGTTACGATCAGAGTATGAGTACTGTCCGGAAATACTAAACTCCTGCTCAGATTCTTTATCAAATGTCTTGCGATAATCAACATTGACATCCGTTCCAAAAACTTTATTGACTACATCAGAATTACGCTTGAACGAAAATGGTAGTTGACCTGGTTGATCTCCAGCAAAAGTGGTCTGACTGTTTTCATTTGCAAATCGGTTTAATGGCAGTCTTACCGACGCAGTCAACGAATTCTTTGAATTGATATCGTAATCTGCTGACACCTGACTGTATAATCCTCCCCCATCATTGGATGAATTTCCTGTTTGCAAATAATAAGGATTGATGGTTGTCCCTAAGTTTTCACGTTGTATGGACGACTCCCCTTTTCCCCGCCAGTAAAACCCTCCTAAGTTTCCATTAAATCCAATTTTTCCCATGCGCACATTGATATTGGATCCTAAGCTGCTGCTTTTGCTTCCTGCACTGGCATAAATATTTCCGGATACTCCCTGTATTTTCTTAGTTTTTGTTACGATGTTAATTATCCCGCCGGTCCCTTCTGCATCATATTTTGCTCCAGGGTTGGTGATGACTTCAACTTTCTCAATCACATCTGCCGGAATCATTTTCAATGCGTCGGCAATGTTGGACGACATGATGGTAGAAGGTTTTCCATTGATCAAAACCTTTAAATTACTGCTCCCGCGCATACTTACGTTTCCTTCAAGATCAACCGTCAACAGAGGTGTTCTCCTCAAAACATCCGCAGCCGTACCTCCTTTCGAAGTCACATCTTTTTCAGCATTAAATACCAGCCTGTCGATTTTATGTTCGACCAATTCCTTGGCCCCGACGACCGTAACCTCTTCCAAATTTTTTGCAGTGGGTTGAAGTAAAATATTTCCCAACTTATATTCCTGCAGATCTTTATTGATTTTGTAAGGGCCCAAGATTTTTGTTTCATATCCAAGAAAGGATATGATGACATTGTATTTTGCATTTTTCAATTCCTTTAAAGCAAAACGTCCTTTCTCATCGGCAAGACCACCATCCACATCTTTTTTTTCTAAGGCTTCCTGTAATACGATACTCGCAAATCCTATGGGCTCTTGTGTCAAACTGTCTAACACTGTACCTTGTATTTTCCCTTCAGGAGGAGGACCTTGTTTTGCAGCCATACCACCGCCACCAAATTGTCCATTGGCATTTATCAGGGTACCAAAAAATAGAATGATGCCCAGACAATATGGGTACATTACCTTCTTGGGTTTCATGTATAAATTAGTATTTCTCATATTTCAAAGGTAAATTATTGCCCTGTCATTCCTCACCCAATTCGATCTGCGGAGGAATGCAGTCGATCAGTTAAATCATTTAATGGATAACCTTCCTGATGGTCAAACACAAAAAATGTTCTAATCCTAACTTTACTTTTTGGGATATGGCGGAGGTGCTGGTTCTTTATAGGACTTACCTTTCATCAATTCAAGTATCACTTCGATGGCTTTATCCAATTGTTTGTCAGCACCCATATACGTTTCATATGCGTCATTCTCTACGACAATATCGGGATCTACCCCATGGCCTTCAATTTCCCAACGGGTACCTTCCACATTGTAACGGCTGAATTCGGGACGATTGAGGTAACCACCATCAACAATAGGAAGGCTTCCTCGAATACCCACTACTCCACCCCAGGACCTTCTTCCAATAACAGGTCCTAACTTATGTTTCTTAAAACGATAAGCAAATATGTCTCCATCACTTGCAGAATATTCGTCAATAAGTGCCACTTTTGGGCCTATAATTTGTTCAGCAGGTTCGTAGCTGGGTGTTCCATTTCTAGAAATCACGACTTGAACTGGCTCGCGCCTCAATCTTTCGATAATATGAGGTGATACGTTTCCTCCACCGTTACCGCGATCATCGATGATAATAGATTCTTTAATCAATTGTGGGTAAAAGTATTTTACGAATTCATTTAATCCCTCAACACCCATGTTGGGTATATGCAAATACCCAACCCGACCGTTGGTTGCTTTATTCACTTTCTCAATATTGCCTTGAACCCAATGATAATAATATAAGCTACTTTCATCGGCTATGGGCACCACTGTAATTTCCCTTGAGCCCTCCGATTTAGGCATATTGTTTACCGTAAGCCTGACTTGTTTATCTGCAGTCCCCACCAACAGTTCATAAAAATCATTGACATCTTTGGTTGAGTTTCCATTCACTGCCAAAATAAAATCACCTTCTTTAACATTAAGTCCAATTTCTGTCAAAGGCGATCTTACAGACTTACTCCAGTTTTCTCCTTTCAATATTTTACTGATCTGGATATAACCTGAAGCATCCCGGATTACCTGTGCACCAAGTAAACCCATTGGAATCCTCTCTGCTTTTGGATAATCACCGCCTCCAACATATGAATGTCCTAAATTCAATTCACTGATTAATTCTCCAATGATATACGTCAGATCTGCGCGATGATTTACGTAGGGTAACAAACTTTCATAGTTCTTACGCAACGCTTTCCAATCCACTCCATGAAGATTTGGGTCATACACAAAGTCACGCATTTGCCTCCAACATTCATGATAAATCTGCTTCCATTCAGCTTTCCGGTCAAGTTCCATTTTTAGATCACTTAAATCCAATGCATTCTCCAGGCTAACTTTTCCATTGGGTGCATCGATGATGTATTGACTTCCTTTTGAGGATACCATGACTTTTTTCCTATCAGAAGTGAATGAAAATCCGTTGATGTCACTGCTCAACTCCGTTTCTTTTTGTGTCTTCAAGTCATAAACGTACCATTTCATCTTTTCACTGGTACTCGATCTGAAATAGTAGAGTTTATCTCCTGAAGACTCTAAGCCAAAGTAATTCCCTTGTGTAGGGGTAACTTCAACAACACGTTGGGTTATTCCATCAAAATCAATGTTCGCCATGACTTTGGAAGAATCAGATTTTCCAGCTTTCTTATTTTCTGTTTTCACGTCTTTCTTCTCTTCTGCATCTTTTACGGCCACTTCATCTGATTTTGGCTCGAATGGATGAGGAATATCCTTCCGCAAGGTAACCATATAAATTTTTCCCAAATCAAAATAGGCATGGTTCCACTCCAGATTATTGTAACGGGGTGAGAAACTTCTTTCCGAAACGAAATACAAATATTTGCCATCGCTGCTAAACGCAGGTGAATATGACTGGAACCAAAATTCAGTAACGGGTGTCAGCTTCTTTTCTTCAAAATCATAAATCATGATGGAAGAATTGTTCTTTAATTCCGGATTGGTAAAACAAACATAGCGGCTATCCGGTGACCAGTTGTATTGGTTAATTTCAAAAATCCGCGAGGTATGCAGCAAGGTTGATTTTTTAGATTCAACATCAATAGAAAAAAGATTTTGTTTTCTATCAGAGTACAATATTTTTTTTGAATCGGGAGACCAACTCAAACCATACTTGTAATTATCACCGTTTTGAGTTAATTGAATTGCTTCAGATTTTCCATCCGGTGTGTTAATATACACTTCATCTTCCCCGGTAGCATCGCTGATGTATGCAATGTATTTACCATTCGGAGACCAACTAGCATTACGGTCATGGTTTCCAGAACTATTGGTTAAATTTCGCGTCATTCCATTTTTCAGAGGAACCGTAAAAACCTCTCCCCGAGCCACATATACTGCCCTATTTCCATCTGGACCGATGTCCCAGGATTGTATGTTATCTTTCACTGATTTAATGCGATTGCGCCCCACGGAAAAATCATCGTTTATTTGGATGCTCAGCTTTTCTGCTTTGTCCGTTTGCGTATTCAGTTTATAGATAAATCCTCCGTTTTCAAAAACTATCCAGTTTCCATTATAGGAAGGAAACTTACAATCATAATCTTTGAAGTCAGTTACTTTTTTAGTCTTCTTGGTTTTAAGATCATAGGAAAATAAATTCATACGGGCATCCCTGTCTGACAAATAATATATTTTGTCACCGATCCACATGGGTATTATGTCCTGATGTATGTTATCGGTAATTTTTTCAGTTTTCTTGGTATTGAAATCAAAAATTCGGATATCGTCTGCCATACCTCCCGTATATCGCTTCCAGGTCCTGAATTCTCTAAATATGTGGTTATAAGCTATTTTACTTTGATCTGCTGAATAGGAACAAAACCCACCATGATCAAAAGGCAATTGCTGCGAAAGCCCACCCTGAATGTTGCACAAATACAGCTGGCCTCTAAAATCATTGAATTCTCTCCATCGGCTTCTGTAAATGATTTGTTCATTATTTTTCCAACCGATGCAAAGATTGTTGGGGCCCATCCGGTCCGACAAATCATCGCGGTTTAAAGTAGCCGAATAGGTCAATCGTTTGGGTTCTCCACCCAGAGCAGGTATTAAATAAATTTCTGTATTGCCATCGTATTGTCCTGTAAAAGCAATGTGCTTGCCATCTGGAGAAAATCGGGCAAACATTTCATAGCCATTATGAGAAGTCAGCTTTCTTGCCAGACCTCCATTCAACGGTACGGTATAAAGGTCTCCTGCATAACTAAAGGCAATGGCCTCTTGTGAAATGGCTGGAAATCTCAATAGACGCGCTTCCTGGCCTGTAAGCGTTTGAACCAGCAAACAACTCAATGAAAATAAGAAATATCGCATAGGATTAATTTTTTTATTAATGAAAAGACAAATGTACGAAATGATTCGTATTGGTGGATTTAAAAAATCTTCCACTCACAACACCATGAGGAAAAATCCAGGTCATGGATGATTTATTGAATGACACCGAGCTCCTTCCCCACTTCTTTAAAGGCTGCCACACAAAGATCCAGGTGATGCCTGTCATGAACCGCTGAAATTTGAACACGAATCCTTGCTTTACCTTGTGGCACGACCGGATAGAAAAATCCGATCACGTATATGCCTCGTTTCAATAGTTGAGATGCAAATTGCTGAGCCAGAGGAGCATCGTATAACATGACCGGAACGATTGGATGTTCGCCCGGCAATATGTTGAACCCCGCCTCTTTCATCGCCTGTCTGAAATACAGGGTATTTTCTTCAAGTTTATCCCGTAAATGTGTAGATGCAGAAATCAAATCCAATACTTTAAGGGAAGCCCCAACGATAGACGGAGCAAGTGTATTGGAAAACAAGTAAGGCCGGGAGCGTTGTCTTAACAGTTCAACAATCTCCTTTTTGGCCGCTGTAAAGCCACCTGAAGCCCCCCCAAGGGCTTTACCATACGTCCCGGTAATGATATCAATACGGTCCATAACCCCTCTGTATTCATGGGTGCCTCTACCCGTTTTTCCCATAAAACCACTGGCGTGACACTCATCAATCATCACCATGGCATCATATCGATCCGCCAGATCACAAATTTTATCCAATTGGGCAATCGTACCATCCATTGAAAAAACACCATCGGTAACAATTAATTTACGGCGAGCTCCGGAGGCTTCTTGTAATTTTTTCTCCAGGTCATCCATTTGATTATGGGTATATCTGAATCGCTGCGCTTTGCATAAACGAATGCCGTCAATGATAGAGGCATGATTCAATTCATCGGAAATGATAGCATCCTGTTCGTGCAACAAGGGCTCGAATACACCTCCGTTAGCATCGAAAGCTGCTGCATACAGAATGCAGTCCTCTTGTCCAAGAAATTCAGCCGTTTTCCGCTCCAGAAGTTTATGCTGGTCCTGAGTTCCGCAAATAAACCTGACGGAAGACATGCCATACCCATAATGATCAATGGCTTCCTTGGCAGCTGCAATAACTTCGGCATGAGAGGAAAGGCCCAGATAATTATTTGCACAAAAATTGAGTACCTGGCCTCCTTCTACCGTGTGAATCGATGCACCTTGTGGAGAGGTAATGGTTCTCTCCGATTTATACAATCCCGAACGGCGGATTTCTTCCAGTTCCTGCAGCAGTTGATCTTTTACTATACCGTACATAAGCGATTAATATTACTCAATATTCGAGTGGTTATACTTTTTTCTTAATTGAAAAATCATATCAGAAGTCATTCTTTCCAAATTATACTGAGGATTCCATCCCCAATCGCGTCTGGCTTCTGTATCATCTATGCTTTCATTCCATGATTTTGCAATGGCCTGTCTGAAATCAGGATGATAACGGATTTGAAAATCGGGTAGATGCTTTCGAATTTCGTTGGCCAATTCTTCAGGTGTGAAGCTCATACCAGCAAGATTGTAACTTGTCCGGACATGTATAGATTCCGAAGGGGCCTCCATGAGTTCCAGGGTTGCACGAATGCAATCTTCCATATAAATCATGGGCAGTCGGGTATCCGATTCTAAAAAGCATGAATAAACTCCCTTTTTGAGGGCTTCGTGGAATATTTCAACCGCATAATCTGTAGTCCCTCCACCGGGATCGGATTGCCAGCCAACCACCCCAGGATACCGCAATGAACGTACATCCAGTCCATATCGTTTGTTAAAATAATTGCACCACAACTCACCACTGTGTTTACTGATTCCATAGACCGTTGTCGGGATAAAGACAGAATGCTGTGGGGTCATGATTTTCGGCGTGGTGGGACCATAAATGGCAATGGTGCTCGGATAGAATATTTTCTCGAGTTTACACTCAACCGCTAATTCCAAAACATTCAGCAAGCCCTGCATATTAATGTTCCAGGTTGAAATTGGATCCTGCTCCCCTTTGGCAGAAAGTATAGCCGCCAAATGGTAAACTTGGCGGATCTCATATTTCCGGATAATGGCCAAGATAGCTTCCTTATCCAAAACATCGATCACTTCGTGAATACCAACGGGTTGTACAGATGGCTTAATATCAGAGCACACTACCTGGTCATCACCCCAGCGATTTCGGAGTGCACTGGCCAAGACCGTGCCGATCTGCCCATTGGCTCCAAGGATCAATATTTTGGAACTTGCCATAAACGTTGGTTTAGATGCCGAAAGATAGGGCATTTTCCAAACTGTACCACCCTTCTGTACCGATCCGCAAAAGCCACACGTCTGCTTTAAGAAATCATTCTTCACTGAAATCAATTACAACAATCCTTTTCGCCGCACGTTTTATCAGGAAGATGTCCGTTAATCAATTTTTTTGGGTTCTGACCGGTTGGCTGACTTTATTCCATCCAGGAGCATCGGCGCAGGTGCTATTGAACTATTTCAAAGCGAATGTGAACCGTACTGATATTCTGCTGGATTGGGAAATGACCATGGGCAATACATGCAATGGAATACAAATCTGGCACAGCGTTGATCAGCAACCTTTCCAATTACTTCACGAGATCAGTGGTATTTGCGGAAGTAAAACCGAAACCGTGAGGTATCAGTATTTTCATCATCAACCTGCTGTTCAAAAAATGCACCGATACCAATTGCTATTCGGAAATCTTGGACAAAGTGAAATTCTGGAAGTATTTTTCAGGAACTATACAACAGGGTTTCAATTGAATCCAAGTCCTGTTTCACAGTTATCCAAATTGTATTTTACACCTGGCTTAAGCCCACATCGCCTAAGAATCTTTAATCTTGATGGAAATGAAATTTATTTCCGAATTTCTTCGGAAGATTGTTTCGAAATCTCCGTACAAGATTATTTGAATGGGCTGTATTTTTTTGAAATTTTGGATGATCAGCAAAAACAAGTTGCTGCAGGTGTAATTCCTATTCTCAAGCAACCCTAATGTTTTGCATAAATAGACTTTTCGGGAGGTTCATCATTGAATCATCAATACAACCATCCATCCATAACATGTTCACCAATCAGCATGGTTAAGTTACCTTTCCAAGCATCAAGGTTGAGCGACTCATCCCCTGCCTTAACTCTTCCGCTAAAAATTGCTACCTTTGCAAGATATTTCCTATTGCATGAAATCAGGTATATTCGTAAACTCAGAAATTAACAAACTTCAAAAAGTCATCGTACATAGCCCTGATGAAGGTATAGACCGCATTAGTCCAAAACGCGCGACCGAATTGCTATTTGATGATATCGTGCATCTTCCCACCATGCGTAAGGAGCATCAGGTATTTCAAAAAGTACTTGAAAAGTTTTTGGGTGAAAAAAATGTTTTGGAAACCCAACGATTGATTAAAGAAGCATTGGATGCAGACGAAAAAATCAAAGGTGAATTGCTGGAGTTGATTAAAGACTTTGAAGAACTCCCAAAATCCTCGTATGCATTACTTTGCAATATGGATCATTCCTCTTTGGCCGAGGTATTGATTTCCGGTTATTATAAATCAGACGATCACATTTTATTTGACCCTATACCCAATTTTATTTTTACCCGAGATATTGCTTTAACCATTCAGGATCATGTGGTAATTACTAAAGCATCCAAATCGGTAAGACATAGAGAAAATTTGCTTACTCGTTTTATTTTACACGCACACCCAGATTTTAGTTACCTCGCCAAGGAAAATAAATTGATCAACTTAAATACCGTTGATGAATTTCCACCATCCAAAAAGGGTGAACCCATCAGTATTGAAGGTGGGGACCTTATGTTATTGAATGAAGATTATCTTTTGATTGGAAGTAGCGAACGAACAACCGATCATGCATTACAGACCTTGAAGAAAGTACTTTTTGAAAAAGGACTTACAAAAAATATTGTTGAAGTCGATGTGCCAAAAGAGAGATCCTTTATGCACATCGATACTTTATTCACTCAGATTAACCAACATCACTTTGTTGGTTTTAAGCCCATTGTAAAAGATGGACTAGGTTCCTATGTTACCGTTTACAGAAAATCCGGCAGCATGGTCGAATATCCCTCAGTTATGGAATTCATGCATGACGAAATCAGTCCACAAATTGAATTCATATGGACGGGAAATGGCGAGTCACCTTATCAGGAACGAGAACAATGGACTGATGGTTGTAACTTACTTACCCTAAGACCTGGAATTGCACTGACCTATGATCGCAACCCGGTAACTGAAATTGCTTTCAAGAATGCTGGTTACCAGATCCTTCATGCCAATGATTTTCTGGCAAAAAATGTTGACCCTGATCTTTTACACAATACCATCATCACTTTGCCTTCCAGCGAACTTTCCAGAGCACGAGGTGGGCCTCATTGTATGTCTTGCCCTGTATTAAGAAACAAATCCTGAGTTTTACTAACTACTGATGCCGTTTCATCATTCTATACAAATACGCGTCCGTTACAGTGAAACAGACCAAATGGGTTTCGTTTATTATGGCAATTACACACAATACTATGAACTCGGAAGAGTTGAAGCTATGCGAAGCCTTGGTATACGCTATGCTGACCTTGAAAGGGAACATGGAATCTGGATGCCCGTAGTATCCATGCAAGTCAGGTACCTGCGACCAGCCCGTTATGACGATCTGTTGACCATTCGCACAAATCTTCAACTGATTCCCAACGAACTCATTCGTTTTAATACTGAAATTCATAATGAAGTAAATCTGTTATTGAATGCCGCACATGTCACACTTTGTTTTGTGAATTCGCAAAGCGGTAAAAAAATACCCATGCCAGATTTTGTACGTGAGAAATTAGACTCGACCATTGACAAAAAATAGACTAAGTTTAAAACAAATTGTATTGTCCATGCCCGTGGTCAGCAATCTAAAACAGTGGATGGAACATCATTCACTTCCTGGATTTCGAGGAGTGACCATTTTTAAGGTATTGCATTTTTTATACCAGGAGTCTAAAAGAAACGACCTCAACATGAGAGCCAGTGCCATGACGTACCATTTTTTTCTGGCATTGTTTCCATCATTGATTTTCTTGTTTACGTTGACGGCATACCTTCCCAGGGAACTCGATTTTTACAATACACTGGAAAAAGCCTTGCAATCTTTTTTACCTACAGGTGCCAAAGATTATTTGATTCACGACATCATGAGCAACCTAAGGCCTAAGGCCAAAAGCAGTTTTTTATCGATTGGTTTTTTACTGGCCGTTTATTTTGGTTCAGAAGGTATTTTGGCCATGATGCAGGGTTTTGACAAAACATATAAATCCAGCTTTCGCAAACGAAATTGGTTGGAAAAACAAATTACAGCATTTCTCCTCACATTGGCCTTGGGTGTATTAATGATATTCTCGGTTTTATCCATCATTTTTGGAGAAAAAATATTGAGGTGGATTTTGGATTTGATGCAATTGAGTTCCTTCACAAAAATTTCCATCAAGGGCCTCAATTACCTGATCACCTTATTACTTTTTTATTCTGTAATTTCACTGGTGTATCGATATGGCCCGGCAATTCAAAAACCCATTAAAGGCATTTCTCCGGGTTCATTGTTTGCTACGGTAGCCTCCATCGCCAGTTCTTTTGTGTTTAGTATGTTTATCAATGCTTTTGGCACGTACCACAAAATTTATGGGGCTATCAGTGCACTGATTATAACCTTGGTATGGCTCCGATTGAACACGATGCTGCTGATTCTAGGTTTTGAGTTGAATGCTGCAATTGTGGTCAACAGGGACTTGATGTTGGAAACCCAGATGAACAAGCGACAGCTGAATACAGAAGATGACTAAACAATATTCCTTCTGTACCGAATTGGTTTCATTGTGAACGGAGTATCTGTTAGCATTACCGTTCTCCTCTCAGTAATAAAATCATATGAATACCCTTCATAAAATACACAGCACTCAATCTTGAGGGTTTTGTAGGAATTTGATAAATACCTCCAAGACAGTGAAAATTTATTAGAAATTATGTCCCCCCTACTCTACTCAGTATGACTAACAAATGATCTCCAAATCTGTAATTGTTCAAATAATTCTCAATCACTTCCTGCTCTAATAGCTCTGTCAAAAAATGCATTGACCGGTAGAGCATCATGATAACAGTTCAGTAGTTCTTTAACCAATTTAGGTGAAAACAACATTTCCTTGGTCATGTTGCAGTTATAATAAAAGTTCTTATTGTAAATTAATTTCTCATCATTTGCTACAGTTTTAAGATCAGCCGGTAGAACTTTGTTTTGGTCCCCAAGAATTTTACCAAAACGTTTAACAAATTTCTTATCCGAAATTGCCTTTTGGAACTCCTTAAGATGATCGGCTATATAATAACGTATCGAAGCGAGTTGCTTTTTATCCGGCATATAAACCCCTGAGTAAACTTTGATATCGTCTTTACCCAATTCAAAATACAAACCAGTTGCACTAAAATCTTTCCTGCCTCCCGGAGAGACTACAGCACTGATAAACTCCTTGTAAGGTGTTTTATCTTTGCTAAAACGGATGTCCTTGTAAATGCGAAAGATGGCATCTTTAGCGGTGATGTGTATTTTGGGATTGATGGCTTTTAATTCTTCTATGACTTCCGTTACAAATGCATGAAAAGGCTGTTCAACCTTTGTTTTGAATCGATCTTTGTTTGACTGAAACCATTCTCTGTTATTGTTTTTTGACAATTCCCTGAAAAATTTGGGAAAATCCGCATCAAAATAGACTGCCATCGTTCAAATTTTTCTTAAAAGTAAAAGAAGGCCTCTAAATTTGCAAATGACTTATGATTTACTCATTCAAAGAATTTATTCCAGTAATCCATCCTTCAGCATTCGTACATCCTCAAGCTGCGGTCATTGGTAGCGTGGTCATTGGAAAAGATGTTTATGTTGGCCCCTTTGCCACTATCCGCGGCGATTTTGGTTCGATCATCATTGAAGATGGATGTAATGTTCAGGAAAGTTGCACCATTCACATGTTTCCCGGTATTGAGGTCATATTAAAAGAAAATGCCCATATTGGCCACGGTGCCGTTATTCATGGAAGTTTTATCGGAAAAAACTGCCTCATTGGGATGAATTCAGTGATTATGGACGAGGTCAGGTTGGGTGATCATTGCATTGTAGGTGCCATGACGTTTATCAAAGAAGGAACCCATATCCCTGAAAAAAGTTTGGTAGTTGGAAACCCCTGCCGCATTGTAAAAACCCTCAGCGATGATATGATCGACTGGAAAAGCCGTGGCACAGAACTTTACCAGCAACTGGCAAGGGATTCACATACTGCATTAAAGGCCTGTGTCCCATTCACGGAACTTCCCTCTAATTATAAAACGCCAACCGGAGATTATTTAAGTTGGACTAAAAAGAATACATAAATCAGATCACATTCATGGAACCATTTGTAGAATACAAAATCGAACATGGACTTGCAACCATCAGCTTTTTTCATCCAGCGCACAATTCCTTACCTGGGTATCAGCTCAACCGATTAGCGGATTGCATTACTGAATTAGGGCTACAAGAAGATGTGAGATTGATTTTATTGACTTCAGCAGGTGAAAAGACCTTTTGTGCCGGAGCGAGTTTTGATGAATTGATGAGTATTCAGGATGAAGCTACTGGAAAACTTTTCTTTGGGGGTTTTGCTAATGTGATCTTGGCGATGCGGAATTGTCCTAAGTTAATTGTGTGTCGTGTCCATGGAAAGGCCATAGGAGGTGGTGTGGGATTGGCATCAGCTGCAGATTACACCATGGCCAACCAATATGCCAGTATTCGTCTGAGTGAGTTGGCAGTGGGTATTGGGCCCTTTGTGATTGGTCCTGCGGTAGAACGAAAAATGGGTACCGCGGCTTTTCAAATGATGGCGTTAAATCCGGAAGAGTGGCAAACTGCCCAATGGGCAAAACAACGCGGCTTATATTGTGAAGTTTTTGATTCAACAAGCCAGCTTGACGAATACCTGAAATATTTCTGCCAAAAGTTGTTGTCCTACAATCCATTGGCTCTGGTTTCTCTGAAAAGAGTTTTCTGGGAAGGGACTCAACATTGGGAATCATTATTGCTTGAACGAGCAGCCATCAGCGGCTCTTTGGTCCTCAGCGAACACAGCAAACGTGCCATTGAAGCTTTTAAATCCAAATAATATACACCTCAGGTTTAAAAAGAATAACTAACACTTGTTTGTATTCCAATATCAGATACCGGAATATGAACCTGATGGTTATTACTCTTCTGATAAATCGCAGACAATTCCCATTGCAAGTTCAACCATTTTTTCTGATAACCCAATCCCAGCACAAAATTATTGATTAAGGTAGCACTGTTGGAGGACTGGTTTAAGTCACTTTCGGTAATATATTGATTGGTATCATAATTTAGATAATCAAAATCAAGCAAGGTTTTGCTACTGAGTGTAAATTGAACTCCTCCGGTGATGAACGCAGCTGAAGAAGTACCAAATGGATACATGTATTTCAGGTAAACGGGAAGTAAAAAATCACTCGATTTAATCCGGATGTTTTGAAAATCTTCAGAGGTGCTGTGTCGTGGTTTTGCCAATTCAACAAATTCCACCTGATTGACTGCTTCGAATGCTGTTTGATTGATGTACTCTTGTTCATTGTAGTTCTGATAGAGTAACCCAGCTCCAATTCGAATATTACTATTTGCTTTACGTTCAATGATTGCACCGAAGGATTGGTGTGATTTGGTATACAGCAATACGGGTCCTGCTGACCAGGCCGAAGGTTTTACCATAGCACAAGGCTTCAATTCAGATTTTGTATAAGAATCATAGTTTATGGAATGAAGACCTATCGTAGGAAGTTTATCCATCGATTCAATTTCATTGAACTCGCTAATATGCGTACTAGGAGGATCAATGGTGGATTGAAGTGCATTGTTTTCAGATGAGGCATTATCCACACTTGAAGGAACCAAAGGATTATCAATATACCTTAAATCTTGCCTTTGAACTTGTTGGGTATTTCCTTTCCGTTTATGCAACTTTTGTTGAGGTAAACTATTTGAAACAGAGTGATCTTCACTCTTAACAATCGGTGTCAAGGAGGCTTCCACTTTATTACTCTCATGACTCATAACTGTATCAGCCGGCGACTCACTAGGCAAAGCAGCAATCGGTCCTTTGATCTCATTGTTTTCATTTGAAACTTTGCTTTGGTACCAGCTATAAGCCACTCCTGCACCACCCAGAAAGATTGCCAGAAGCAAAAGCAGCCATAAACCTTTCCTGTTCTTGCTTTCGTCATTGGCTTTCATTTTTCTCTCAAAACGCTCCCAATCACGCCCATCAAAAGCAGGTTCAAACTGTTTGAACTTCTGTCGTAGTCTGGAATCAAATTCTTCTGTTTTCATAGGTTTGATGGTAATGTATATTTCATAAATTCTGAATGTTCTTCCTGCCCATACATCCACTGCAACAATTCTTGCAGTTTACACCGGGCTTTTGACAAATTGGACTTCGAAGTACCTTCCGTAATGCTAAGGGACTCTGCAATTTCCTTATGGCTGTATCCATCGATGACATACATCATAAAAACGGTACGGTATGCCGGTGTAAGTTGATGTACAGCTTTTAATATTTCTTCTACAGACAAATTGCTCATGGTATGATCATCTATGGAAACATGATGATAATCCTCCAAGCCATCAGATACTGGAGTGCGAACGGCATGACGATAATAATCGATAGCCGTGTTCACCACAATGGTCCGAAGCCAGGCTTTAAATGGTTTTTCAAAATTGTATTTATCGAGATTCCTAAACATTTTTAGAAATGAATCATCCATCACTTCTTCACAATCTTCAATTTTGTTGGTGTACCGCAAACAAATGGATTTTACAAAACCATAAACATGGAGGTACAGTTTCTTTTGAGCCACAGGATGCTGACTGATACAATCCCGTATCAATACCTCCAACTCCGGAGCATTTACATATGTCTCGCTTCCTGCCAATTTGGTAATCTGTGGATTATCTCTTGAAATCATTACGAAAATAGGTAAAAAAGGGTTGCCAGTCCCTAAAATTTAAACGGCTTTCCTACCCTCCATTTATGGTTAAATAACTGATATTCAATAGATAATATGCTTAAAAATGAGCTCCTTAAGCCCAGTCAGTTTTATACTGAGGTAATAAAAAGTCTATTTTACAGTTACCCAAATCTGGACCGTATTTATCTTGTATAGTGGTATGCCCAACTCCTACCAACTTCTGGGTACCACTTTATTCACCCGATACTTCTTAAATCTCTTCGCATTTATTACTCCATCATAAATTGAAAATTAGCTGTTTGGAAATCAAGAAATAGAATTCCTTCGCTATTCATTCTCCTAAACTACCTCAGATCAATATGAATAAAATTCGTGCCTGTCCATATTGTGGAACAAAAATTCAGTTCTTGTGAAATTGATCCAAAGACTGAAATTCCACTTCAAACACAATGACTTAAACAAATCGACAGGGAATAATTCCATTAACCCCTAGATAAATACCCTTAATTAATCCATTGTGCGAAAGTAAAGGCCAATCTATTTTTGATTCAATCTATTGAATAGGTTTTTCCATTCGCTCAACAGGTTAATAGGTTCACTTGTCTGTCTATATGTGGCAAACGATAAAATTACATAACCAGATTACAATCAAAATAAGGATCGTCAATGGCTAAGTATAAAATATCTTATTGGTCAACTTAAATGTCTACCCATAAAATAATTTGGTCAAAAAGCAACCTTCCGTAAACATGAATCGTAAATCAACATATAAGACAACTAATGGAGAAAAGAATACCTTAAACTTTTTTATTAATTAATTCAATAACATTTATTATGAACAGAGCATTTTTATTAATGGCTATTTCAGCCATCATGATGACTTCATGTCAACAAGACAGTTTAGTAGACGCGGGATTGGATTCCAGTTTGCTCACTACCACATCAACCGATGATGAATTGTCAGCATCGGATGTGTTTGAATTACAGCCCACTGGTGACCCTGCACAGGAAGGTCGTAAAAAACATCGCCGTGATTCATTGTGCAAACCCATTGCCATTGAAGACCTTCAGCTTGCGATTACCGATTACATTGCTGCAAATTATTCAGGATCGGAAATTGTCAGAGCTTGTCAAATGTTGTCCAACGGAAACATTATCGTTATGGTAAAAGTCGGAGAAAATGAATTCGTTATCCTTGAATTCACCCAGGATGGACAATTTGTGAAAGAACTTGAAGTACGTAAGAAAGGGCCTAAAGGTCCTGGCCGTCATCTGACAGCTGTTGATCCTGCCAATTTACCCGCCGCCATTACAGATTATTTAAGTGCAAATTATAGTGGCAGCACTATCCAGAAAGCAGGAACAAATTCTCTTGGAGAGTATGTGATTGCGATTGAATGGAACGGAGGTCGAAAGTTGTTGTTATTTGATGCATCCGGTAACTTCCTGAAGGAATTAAAATAGCAATTTTCTCATTAAAAAATGAAAGTCCTGGTGCCCGCCAGGGCTTTCTTTAAGTTTTACAATGAAAATCAAAATTGCATTACCCAGAAATCGTTTACACTTAAAAAGGATAGGGCCATCAATTAAAAAAATCAAATACAATATTTGTCATGGATTCACTTGAATAAATCAATTCTATCCTGCAGATCTACTCTTAGCTGTATGATTCAGTTTCGAAAATGCTTTCGCTTTATTGCTTTTTGAAAGGTAATTTTATCTGCCCTGTGACGATAAAGATCAACTCGTTAAAGTTACTCGAAGATCATCAAGCACAATCCCAAAGAACTGGTCTACAAGACCGTGGTGAGAAAATTAAAAATTCCTTAAATCCACGTTTAGGAATTCGCTGGACTTTTAACATGTTAAGGTTTTCTGGATATGATAATAAATTACTTACTTTGCTTTTTGAATGAGAAAAAATATGTTAAAAACAATTTTGCCGGCCGCTTTGGGATATTCATTCTTATTTATAATTTCCTCTTGTACAGATGAATACATTGGAACCGATCGGGTGGTTTGTTATGAACAGGAAATTGCTCCTTTGATTCTCTCCAGCTGTACGCGTAGTGAATGTCACAATCCTGCAGATCTGCAAGCTGGATATGATTTCACGACCTATGAAGGTTTACTCCAAGTCGTGAAACCCGGTGATTATGCCAGCAGTAAAATTTATAAAAAGATTACTGATGCGTTTGAAGTGATGCCTCCTGATCCCTTTGATCGATTATCCAAAGAAAATATTACTACCATTGCATTATGGATTGACCAAGGCGCACAAAAAGATATCCCTTGTACACAAGCAGATTGCGACACTTTGGATGTTCGTTACTCAACAACCATAAAGCCCATTTTGGACGTATATTGCAATGGTTGCCATGCTGGCTCTCAGCCACAAGGTGACATTGATTACAATACTTACGCAGGAGTCAAGGGTACGGTAGACAATCAGACCTTATTGGGATCCATTCGTCGTGAAAGAGGTTATGTCGCCATGCCAAAAAATGGAAATAAAATACCCGACTGCAAAATCAGACAAGTCGAAAAATGGATATTGGAAGGCGCTAAAAACAATTAAACTCAATATTGATTTTGTCACAGAAATTTTCTCCAAAGTATGCGTAATATAAAAAGCACCATTAGTATCCTGTCGAGCCTTTTATTCACATTTTCAGTGCAGGCACAGGATTTATTAGACGCTCTGGGTCCGGAAACCACCTCCCCTACAAAAATTACCAACGCCTTCAAATCTCCACGTGTCATCAGTTCGCACAGTATGGAAATGCTTCCTGCGGGAGCATTGGATTTTAGAATACTTCACCGGTTTGGCCGCGTTAACCAAGGCTTTGAAGAATTCTTTGGCCTTGACAATGCGACTATGCGAATGAGTTTTGATTATGGTATTACAAAAAATCTAACAGTTGGAGTTGCAAGAAGTACATTTAAAAAAGAATTGGATGCATTTGTCAAGTACAGAATTCTTTGGCAATCTGAAGGAGTAAAAAATATACCTTTTTCATTGGTTTGGACTTCTGGCATTATTCGCAACGGTTTAAATGATAATGTTCTGTCAGATCCTGAAATAGAAGTAACCGAATCTAGACGCCTGTCCTATTTTCATCAATTAATTATTGGACGCAAATTTAATGAAGCATTTACCTTTCAGCTAAATCCCATTCTGGTGCATACCAATATTGTAGATAGCAAACTCATTCCAAACAATTTACTTGCCATAGGGATTGGAACAAGGTATAAACTAACTAAACGTCTGGCGGTTGTATTGGATTATTACTATCCACTCAATAACTTTCCACGGGATTTTCGTTCACATCCAATATCCCTAGGATTGGATATTGAAACCGGTGGTCACGTTTTTCAAATTCATTTTTCCAACTCAACAGGAATGAATGAACGTGCGTTGATCGCCGAAGAAAACGGAAATTTATTCGCCGGGGAAGTACAATTTGGCTTCAACTTGTCAAGAATATTTCAAATTGTAAAAAATAAAATTGATTAATCACTTCGATTCACATTCATATATGAAACACAATTTAACCCTTAGTTTTTTTATCTTAGCATCAATTTCCTATTTGTTTACTTTCAGTGTTCCTGAACCAACGAATCCTCCATTGGGAAATACCGGAGCTCCGGGTGAAACCACCTGTGCACAACGCGACTGCCATGGAGGTGGAAGTTTTAAAGGATCTGTAACCCTGTTGGGCTTGCCGGATACTGTAGTGGCCAATACCTTGTATGAAGTCACCGTAAAGGTTCAGTCGGATTCAGCTACCCGCACCGGATTTCAGTTGACTGTACTGGATGATCAAAACAATTTCGTTGGTAAATTCACTACCATTGCCAATGAACGCGTAAACATTGCCTCGTCCAACAATCCAAAAAGGACATATGCCAGACAATCTCAAGCGAAATTTTTTGATACCCTTGGTGAGGCTCAATGGAAGTTTAACTGGACTGCTCCCGCTTCTGTATCCAATGATAGCCTTCTGTTCTATTATGCTTCCTGCCTTGCAAATGGTGATGGTGCAAGGACCAAAGACAATGCGATCAATTTCAAAAGATCCTTCAGATTTAGGTTACCTGTCGCGAATGATAATATCCAAAATGAGATCAACAGGATAAGTTTATTTACACAGGGGACGCAATTGGTATTTTTAGGATCCATCACAAGCAAAATACATTCAGTACAATTAAAAAACCTGAATGGATCAGCTATAGGCCAGGGTTTTGATTTGGGTAACAATCGATTTGAAATCGGAAAACTACCGGCCGGTCTTTATTTGGTGCATTTCAACGTCAACGGAACTCCAAGCAGTAAGAAAATCTATATTTCGGAATAGTGCTCATTGATCACAAACAACGAAAATTAACCCAATTAATGCAATAGCATTAATTGCGCGCAGCGCTGACGAAATGAATAAAGCGCTTCCAGGGAATTATTAGATTCAGTTTGCGTAACCCAATAGATGCTTTATTCATCCAATTTATGCGGTGCATAAATTGCGTATGGCGCTGACGAAATGAATAAATCGCATTGATTCAATCCATGAAAACAAAGTAAATATCGCGCTTTATTCATTTGTCAGGATGAACCCCGACAAGCCCTTTATGCAAAGGGCTTCGTCGGCCATGAGGACAATCCATGCATTTCTATAGCATGGATTGGGATTATTATTCATGGCACATTCAAACATACTCCAATGAGTAAGTGCTATCAAGACTTAATACGATAATATTTTTACAATCATTTGACGAACATCTTCAACAGAAGGAAGCATTTCCTTTTCAAGTGTACTGTTCAGTGGAATTGCCGGTAGGTTTTTCGCTCCTAAATAATGAGGTGCGGCGTCCAGGAATTCAAAGCAATGCATAGCAATTCTTCCGGCCAGTGTTTGCGCAAAACTGTTTTCAATGGTTTCTTCTGTGAGGATCAATACGCGATGATGTTTTTGAACAGTCTTGTAAATTGTTTCTTCGTCCAGTGGAACCAATGTCCTTAAATCAACAATTTCAACCCGATCCTTGAATTCACTACTTGCATTCAATGCCCAGTGAACGCCCATTCCATATGTAATGATACACATACTGGACCGCATTTCATCCAGATTACATTCCTGAACGATATGGGCTTTGCCAAGTGGTATGCAGTAATTTTCGTCAGGCATAACACAGCGGGCCATTTCGGTTCCTGGAACTTTTGACCAATACAATCCTTTGTGTTCAAAGATGACCACGGGATTGGGATCATAATAGGCAGCTTTCATCAGACCTTTCAAATCTGCTCCATTCGAAGGATAAACCACTTTAACTCCTTTAATATTGCAAACTACAGATTCAACACTTGATGAATGATAGGGACCACCACTCCCATATGCACCGATAGGTACCCGGAGCACCATACTCACCGGCCATTTTCCATTCGTAAGATAACAAGATCTTGCGACTTCTGTAAAAAGTTGGTTGAGTCCCGGCCAAATGTAATCTGCAAATTGAACTTCTACGATGGGTTTCAAACCAACGGCCGACATGCCCACCGTACTACCTACGATAAAGGCTTCCTGAATGGGTGTATTGAAAACACGATGGTCACCAAATTTCTGAGCTAATGTGGCTGCTTCACGAAAGACGCCCCCCAAGCGCTTACCAACATCCTGACCATACAATAAACACTCGGGATGTTTGCGCATGAGTTCTTCGATGGCAAACAAAGCACAATCTACCATAACCTTTTCTTCTCCATTTTCAGGAGAACGCAATCCGGTCTCTTCTGTAATGGGGGTTGGGGCGAAGTCATGTAAATACAAGTCTTCAGGTCTTGGGTCCTCCGCTTGTCTGGCTTTGTCAAAATCAACTAACACTTGTTCGCGTACCTGCTCCTCCATCAATCTAAGTTGGTCTTCCACAAATCCTGATTCCAATAACAGTTGCCTTAGTTTAGGATACGGATCCCTTTGGATGTGCTCCTCCAAATCTTCACGATACCATTCTTTGCGGACACCGCTGGTATGGTGATTGAGCAATGGAACGCGTGCATGCACGAGAATGGGTTTTCTTTTTCTCCTAATCTTTCCAATAGCTTTCTGCAAGGTCAGATAACATTCTACAAAATCTGTCCCATCTACCTGATACGCATCAATGCCTTTGAAACCTTGAATGTAATCATATGCATCCCCCTTTCGGATTTCGGATGCATGAGCGCTGATGTCCCATTCATTATCCTGAACCAAATAAAGTATGGGCAATTGTTTGAGTGCTGCCATGTGAAAAGCTTCAGCAACTTCACCTTCAGTAATTGAAGCATCTCCAAGAGAACAAACCACCAGGGGTTTGTCCGGCGAATGAACCTCCATTTGAGACAGTTCCCTATATTGAAGTCCCATCGCAATACCGGTAGCAGGAATTGCTTGCATGCCGGTTGCAGAGGATTGATGTGGAATTTTAGGTTTGTCATTGCGCTTCAGACTTGGATGACAATAATAGGATCGACCACCTGAAAACGGATCATCTCTTTTCGCCATTAACTGAAGCATAATTTCATAGGGTTGCATACCAATGGCCAATAGGATACTGTCATCTCTATAGTAAGCCGATAAATAATCAATGTCCAACAACTGCAAACCCAGGGCAATCTGGATGGCTTCATGTCCACGAGAAGTTGCATGAACGTATTTACTTACCGTTTTAAAATTCTCCTCGTAAACCTCTGTTAAGGATTTGGCAGTACAAAGCAACCGATAGGCTTGTTCAAGCAATTCTGGAGGCAGGTTTTGGTGTTTCTTTTTTCCCATAATTGATCTTTGCAAAGGTATCTAAGCTATTTCATATCCCTGGACCCTTCTGAAGTCTGGATCTTACATTTTGATTTATTTGCCCGGCAATTGCTGCCGCTACGCGTTGACCATCCATTGCAGCAGACAAAATTCCACCTGCATAGCCCGCGCCCTCACCGGCTGGATACAATCCAAAAACCTGTGGATGCATAAACGTGTCAGGGTCTCTAGGTATCGTCACAGGAGCACTGGTTCTGGACTCAGTGGCTACCAATACCGCTTCCGGATGACTGTACGCTGGAAATTTCCTACATAAAATTTCCAATCCGGCTTGCAAGCGATGCTTAAGTGGTTCGGGCAGGTGCCGGTGAAGTGATGCAGAATGAATACCGGGTATATAAGAAGTCTCAGGCAAGGATTTACTAATCGTTCCTTTCATAAAATCCAACATGCGTTGTGCAGGTGCAGCCTGGCTTCCATCCCCTAAAGCAAACATCTTTTGCTCAACGTATTGCTGGTACATCATACCCTTCAATGCACCGTGTTGTTGAAAAGCCTGAAAATCATTAACGTCAACCGTACTGACCAACCCACTGTTTGCGAATGGTGAATTGCGACGAGACAACGACATTCCGTTGACCACTATTTCCCCCGGGGCCGTCGCTGCCGGAATGATGAGACCTCCCGGGCACATGCAGAATGAAAAGACCCCTTTTTGATCAACCTGACAGGAAATGTTATAGCTGGCAGGTGGCAAATAGTCTGGTCTTTCAGATAATTTGTATTGCATTTTATCGATCACGGCCTGAGGATGTTCAATTCGCAATCCAACGGCAAAAGTTTTGCAATGAATGTCCAACTTCTTCTTTTGAAACAGGGAATATATCTCTCTTGCGGAATGGCCAGTGGCCAAAATAAGATGCTCTACCGGTATTTCCCCGGTAGTCGTTTCAAGAGCTTTGATCTTACCGGCTTCCACTTTAAAATTTTCAAGCTTTGTACCAAACCGTACTTCCCCGCCACAACCCTCAATCGTAAGTCTGATATTTTTTAATAATTCCGGCAGTTTATTACTTCCAATGTGGGGATGAACATCTACCAAAATATCCTGATCGGCACCATGTTGGACCAACAATTCCAATACCTTTCTGATGTTACCTCGTTTGTCAGACCGTGTATACAGCTTTCCATCGGAATACGTACCCGCTCCACCTTCTCCAAAACAATAATTCGAATCCGGATTCACCCGGCCAAGCTGTTGGATATCCCTCAGATCACGACGGCGGGACTGAACATCTTTGCCTCTTTCTAAAACCACCGGACGGATTCCTGCAAGCAATAACTCAAGAGCAGCAAAATATCCACAGGGCCCGGAGCCAACAATATATACCGTATCATCATGGCTCACTTGCTGAAAAAGATATGGATTGAAAAGGTTCTTACTAACGTCCGTTAGGTATACCTCAGCTTTGAGTACATAGTAAATGGTTTTGGATCTGGCGTCCAGGTTTCTTCTGATGATTCGAAAGTTAAAACGGGTAGTTGGATCCCACGAAAGCAAATCACCAATGGCCTTTCGATGTGCGTTGTCATCGGAGATCAATCGAGCAGGTAGTCGGTAATCGACAATGGCTTCCATCAGGAAATGGCTTTCCGAATCCGAACCAATCGCTCCAAAAGGGCCTCCATAAATTCCAGTTTGAGCATATTGGCACCATCTGATTTGGCCACAGCGGGATTTGGATGCGTCTCAATAAACAATCCATCTGCACCTACTGCGACTGCTGCGCGGGCTATGGTTTCGATTAAATCAGGCCGACCTCCGGTGACTCCTGAAGCCTGGTTAGGCTGTTGCAAGGAATGGGTGCAATCCATGATCACCGGCACACCAAATTTTTGCATGGTAGGTAATCCCCTAAAATCCACGATCAAGTCCTGATATCCAAAACTGGTTCCGCGGTCGGTCAGCCAGACCTGTTGGTTTCCACTTTGGCGCAACTTTTCAACTGCAAAAGACATACCCTCAGGACTCATAAACTGACCTTTCTTAATGTTTACGGTTTTACCCGTTTCAGCCGCAGCCACCAATAAGGATGTCTGACGGCAAAGAAATGCCGGAATTTGCAGAACATCTACATATTGTGCGGCAATGGCTGCTTCCTCATCCGTATGGATGTCGGTCAACACGGGAAGTTGATAAGTTTCTCGGATTTCTCTTAATATTTCTAGTCCTGGTAAATCACCCATGCCCGTATAGGAATCCAATTTGGAGCGATTTGCTTTACGATAAGAGGCTTTAAATATGTAGGGAATGTCCAGGTTTTTACACAGTACCTGCAATGTTTCAGCAATATGATGGCAAATTTCCTCCGACTCCACCACACACGGACCAGCGATCAAAAAAAAATTCCCAAAGCTTCTCTTTTCGATTTGCTGTAAGATTTGTTCTACCATTGAAATTTACATTTTAAGTACCCAGGCTTGAGGGTGTATGGTTTGCTGAAGGTCTGCAAGCACACTTTTCAAATCCATGGTCATACAATTAAATTTTACTCCCACTCTATGAAAGTTCTTATAACTACCGCGGTACACCTCATAATTCAATTTTTCCAATTTACTTTCCAATTTTTGAGCATTGGATGGATTGAGGAATGAACCCACGATGATGATACAAGGTTTGTTTTGAATTGCATTGGAGATTGAATCCAATTTGATGGAATCAATGAGGGTTTCACCAGCTTCATGGTCAATTACCGGGGTTTGTCCTGAGGAGTCCAATGAATCATCGGGGATTTCTAGGGAATCTCTAACTATACGCGAGCCCAACAATAGACTATCCTCAGCATTCAGCTGACTGCCGAGTTCATTGTTTTCGTTCTGGGTTGAAACCGGGCCATCTGGGTGGTCAGGCCAAAACAATAATGCTAAAAAGATCAACCACAAAATACCCAGTGTAATCCACAATGCTTTTAGATTGTTTTCTTTTCTTTTGGGGATTGAATCCATATTGACAGCAGAGGAAATCCCACTGGGGCTGTATACTTTCTGTATGGGCTCCAATGGCAAGGGTCCGGCGCCGTATACATCCTGCAACAAATTAATATCCGATTGAATGAATTTAAGCTCAGTTCCCTCCATGATTAGCGACCCAAAGGGCTGCCATTCGATCCTTCCGTTTTTTTCCAGTTGAACACGAAGGTATTGTCCCAGCGTTTTGATCTGCTCGTTCAATTCCTCTGTGTCATAACCAAACGCGTCATGAAGGTGTCCAACCATTGCTGTGGGATCCGTATCATCCTCAGGAACCATCGACAGTTTGAGCCTGGCCGGATATATTAATGATTCCAGGTGATTGATATGGGCATTTTCAATCTCAGATTTGAAACTGGCAATTCCTGGCAATTTGAACCCATGGTAATGGTTCAAATGCCACCAAATGAGATATGATATGTGTGCTTGTTTTGCCACAAGAAATCCTCTAAACGCACATAAAAGTAATCAAACTCCTGCTCCCGGAGCCTTGCTTAAAAGTATCAGTTTTGAATTCAGGATAGTTCCCCGCAAGGATCATTCCTGTTCTTTCTTCTTTCTCTTTATCTTAAACAAATCAACGATTTCCTTTTCAGTAAGAAATTCAAATTCAACGAATTGCGAGCTTACATGTTTTTTAATTTCCTGATATTCTTTGCTCCTTTTGTCTTTGTAGAACCCAAGTAATTTTCGAACATAATCCATGCAAAGCCCTTTTGTTTCCTGATCAAATGCGCTATTGCCAAAAACATTCATGTAATTGTAAAATGTTCGAATCAGTTCGAAAAACGAAAGGTACTCTGGTTCTGTCAGATGGGTAATCACCTTGGTAAAGAGCTGAAGTACAGCCAGTCGCAGGCATTCATTGTTAATGGACATGCCTTCGTATTGGCTATAAAAGGCATTTACAGCATCCAATGCGTCTTCATGAACAAATCCTTTATCATGAATCGTCATCAGAAGGTTATAAAAGCGAATCAAGTCGTCGCCTTCATTCCTGTTGAGCAGGCTGTAAAATTTCCGGTCGGTGGATGGCCCAAATTGTATTCCTTGCCGATAAGCCAGTTTTAAAAATTTGAAATAAACTGGATTGAACTGTGGGTTCTCATATCGACAGGCATTGAGCGCATTGGCAAGGTGCTGAGTTTCCGTTGGATTGAGTTCGACAAAATTGGAAATGATGGCAATCAGATCAATAAACTCGGATTCTTTATAAAAACTTTTTTGCGAAATGAGTTTATGAATTTCTTCGATGTAGCTGTCGTGATTCGATTTAAAAGCTATTCGACTTAACAGGAATTGTTTGAGCAGACTGGACTCTAATTGCAATTCATTGATGCTTTCAGGAAAACTGGCATAGAAAAAATTGTAATGTGAAAACTGCTTTTTGTACCGTATGTAGAGGTTCTTCCGTTCCTCAAGATCCCGAAACCGATCATGGATCATCGATTGGAAATAAGCTTTTACTTTTTTATTTTCAATGGAATCCAGCAGGTTAGCAATCCAAATATTTGAACTCAGGGCAAAGCCAAGTTGAACGGTTTGTCCGATACGCTGCTTAAGCACATCAAAATTGGTGGAATTGGCAATAGCCAGCAAGAATTGCTTAAAGGTCTCTTGCGGACGTACATATTTAAATTGTTCATTAATCTCTCCCCTCAATACACAATATCCCAAAACACGCGGTTGAAAAAGGCCTTCAAAGAAAGGGTTGAGCAAAACCTTTTCGAGCTCAGGAAGTTGAAGAGGGTGTCTCTCAGCCACTTCCTGGTATATTTCGGCCACCATCGGTTCATAAACATCCTGCAGACTTTTATAAAGCTCATTGGTCTCTTCTTCCAGATAAGCAGTCAATTCATCTGAACCCTGGATGAGTTCAGCAACAGCTTGAAGACGTTCTTTGTAATCTTGTAATAAGGCTTGCATAGGTCAAATTTTTTATGGCTATGAATGACAAAACCTGAACATGCAAGGTGCATATTCAGGTTTATTATATTTTGTAGTTATCTAATAATGCAGGATATTAATTTAATATTCCTACAAATTCAAAAACAAAAAACTTAAAATCGGTTAAAGGTCAAAATTCTATTCTTCTTCAGTTGCAGCTTCTGGAGTAGGTGCAACTACTGCAGCTTTAGCAACTCCGCTCACTTTTTTATGAAAATCTTCCATTTCTTGCTTACGGGCCTGTACTTTCTGTGCAATATTACCCTCTTTTGCCGTAATCCACTCCATGTATTTGGCATCTGCTTGCTCCTGAGTCAGTACCCCTTTTGAAACGCCTCGCTGAAGATGTTTGCGGAATAGAATTCCTTTGTATCGAAAAATTGCATTTACGGTGTCAGTGGGCTGAGCACCTTTCATTAGCCAATCAAAGGCTTTGTCCCTGTCAATGTCAACGGTTGCAGGTTTGGTGATTGGATTGTATATGCCAATTTTTTCAATAAATCTTCCGTCTCTTGGGGATCTTGCGTCAGCAATGACGATGTGATAAAAAGGAGCTTTTTTGCGTCCTTTGCGTTGTAATCTGATTTTTACGGCCATTTGTTCTTTAAATTTTTAATGTTTAGACCCCTATCGACTTACTCTGTAAATCAGACTCTGCCGACAGATTGGGGCGCAAAAGTACCACCTTTTATCCTGTTTTTATCCACAACTTACAAAATTTTATACGAAATCTTTTATTCCAACTCACGGGATTTAAGAAATGGTCGCTTTAAATCTTGATAAATATTGATTTAAGTCATTGATTTTGATTTCCGTTTGTGCTACCTTAAGAGAAAAAATGATGAAAATCGCAGTTTTACTTATTATAGCCGCATGGTGTTTGGATTTTCAACTGGCATATTCCGAAACTGAACCTAACAATTCGGCAAACCAGGCAAATAAATTTGCCTACGATGGATCCCAAACCGGGAATTTAACCGGCACAGATTTAGCAGACTGGTTTTATATAGACATTCCCGAAGCGGGTATTTGGCAATTAAATATCAATAAAACGGGAACGGGAACCGGCTTTATTAATTTAAGAGGCGGGGAAATGATCCAGCAAGATTTGATCACGAGTTATACGCTGTCTTCATCTGAAACACCCCCGGGGACATTTAATACTTGGAGTGTTGCTTTGTTGCCTGGAAGATATTTTCTTGAAATAAAAAAGAGCAACAATTGAGAACTTTTTAATACAAGGAAATAATTACAACCTATTTTCTGTTCCTTGTTTTTTTACATTATCTGACAGATCTTTAATTAAGCTCCCACTATTTTTCCAATTTATGGACGGAACAGTAACCTCATCCTCATCGAATTTATGATCATCATAAGTAGAACCATCGAGATATCT